>X22_European_Rabbit__coassemble_35_pt1 | contig 39030 bp, 34 predicted proteins | sample X22_European_Rabbit__metabat2_low_PE_003 | metagenome-assembled genome bin X22_European_Rabbit
GCATATAGGCCATCAGTTGGGAACCATAGCAGATGCCGAGGATCGGGATCCCCAATTCAAACATTTCCATAGAACATCTGGGAGAATCCTCTCCGTAGACGCTGTTGGGCCCGCCTGTAAAAATGATCCCTTTGGGCGCCATCCGCTTTATCTCATCCAGGCTCAGGGTACAGGGATGCACTTCACAGTATACATTGCATTCTCTCACCCTCCTGGCGATCAGCTGGTTATACTGGCCGCCAAAATCGAGAACGAGAACCAATTCTCTGTCCATTTTGTTCCTCCTCATGTTGTTTCATAAAGCGGCAGGATATGCTCCCAAAGGCCCGCCATCTCTTTTTGTCAGAAAATTAAAAGCCTCTTTTATCTTATCGCATCCCCGTTATTCTGTCAAAGAGTATCTCCATCCCCGCCAAAGAATCCCGCCGTCTTTTCAGGAATAAAAACAGCCGGAAGAGGCCTCACAAAGCTTCCCCCGGCACATCGCCGCATTATTTACATAATATAGCGCCGCATTTTTATTCTTTCGCTCCGAAAAGCTCCCATTTATGGCCCCGATACCGAAACAGATAGCAGATCGCCCTGAAGATCCAGTCAATGATCATGGCCACCCAGATCGCCAGCAGTCCAAAATGGAACGTATAGGTGAACACATAGGCCGCGACTACCCGGAAAAGCCACATGGAGATGATCGCCACAGCCATCGGCCAGACCACATCCCCGGCCGCCCGCAGCGTATTTGAGATGGAAAAGGAAAGTACCCAGAAAAAGACCGCCATCACCGCATGAAAGCGAAACACCTCGATGGCCATTTCGCTGCCCTCCGGGCTCAGATGATAAAGGCCCACGATAAAGGGCGCGGTAAAATACAGCAAAGCCGACATGGCAATGGTGCCTGCTTCCGCCACAAAACAGAGTTTTTTCGTGTAATAGCGGGCTTGCCCATACTCTCCTGCCCCGACGCAGACGCTGACCACAGACACGATGGCAAGGTTGACTGCCATGCCGGGCAAAATATTCCAACTGGCCAGGGCGCCGCAGACGGCGTTGGCCGCGATGGCCGCTGTGCCCATGGTGGAAACGGCGCTGATCACCAGGATCTTGCCCAGTTGGAACATACTGTTTTCCAGGCCGTTCGGCACTGCAATATAAAGGATCTTTTTGATCAGGGCGCCATCAAAACGCAGATGGATCTGCCCGTGAAGGCTGATATCCCTTTCCGGATTAAGGATCAAAACAAAGACCAGGATAGCCGCTACATAGCGGGAGACCGCCGTCGGTACCGCCACGCCCGCTACGCCCATATGCAGGCCGAAAATACAGATCGCATTTCCAACCACGTTGATGATGTTCATCAGAATGGATACCCACATGGTGACTTTGGCATAATTCATGGCGCGAAAAAGCGCAGCACAGGAATTATAAACCGCCAGCGCCACAAAAGAAACGGCTGTTATGACCAGATATGTTTTGCACGCCTGCATGACATCCGGTTCGATCTGACCGAACATCAGCCTCAAAAGCCGGTCATGGGCCACGATGAATACCGCTGAAATAAACAGCGCCAGAAGGGTGGCAAACAACAGGATTTGCCATGCGGTCCTGCAGGCGTCCTCTTTTTTCTTTTTCCCAAGAAAATGACCCGCCACCACAGCGCCGCCGGTTGCCAGCGCCGAAAAAACGTTGATCAGCAGGATATTGACCGTATCCACCAGCGAAACGCCGGAAACTGCCGCCTCTCCTGCTGCCGAAACCATGATCGTATCCGCCATGCCCACCGCGATGGCCAGCACCTGCTCCACCAACAGCGGGATGATAAGCTTTCGTAAATCCCTGTTTGAATATAACATTTCCTTCTCCCGTATCCGGCATTGAAATAAGCATCCTGTCATTCATCTTATCCAATACGCAGGGGAATTGTAAATGTCTAATATTGACGATATTTCCGTTTTATTTGCTTAAATATGATGCAGATATTTCTCCCTTGTCGCCAGTCCTCCCCTGATATGGCGTTCCGACTTGTTCACATCCAGAACGACCCTGGCCTCCCTGGCCAGCCCCGGGTTGATCTGCTCCAGACGTTCTGTGATGTCCTTATGTACCGTACTCTTGCTGATCCCAAACTGTTTCGCCGCCTGCCTCACCGTTGCGTTATGCTCAATGATATAGCCGGCAACCGCCATCGCCCGCTCCTCAATATAATCCTTCACAGGGAAACCCCCGCCATACATTTTTTACATTGTATGACGGAAATCCGGCGCTTATGAACAGATCCGGCTCAGGACAGCAGTTCCAGCAATTCTTCCCTGGTAAAGCTGCTGTTTTCCATTCCCTCCCCGCCCAAAATCTGATCAGCCAGGGCCACCTTGCGTTCCTGCAGCTCCACGATCTTTTCCTCGATGGTATCCTTTGCGATCAGCCTGTAGACATTGACCGTATGCACCTGGCCGATCCGGTGTGCGCGGTCGGTGGCCTGGTTCTGGACAGCCAGATTCCACCAGGGATCGAAATGGATGACCACATCGGCTGCGGTCAGATTCAGGCCGGTGCCGCCCGCTTTCAGGGAAATGCAGAAAACCGGCACAACGCCTTCGGCAAACTCCTCTACCATCTGGGCGCGCTTTTCCTTGGACGTCGCCCCGGTCAGCATATAATGAGGGATATGCTCCTTCTGCAAAGAATCCGACAGGCGGCTGAGCATCGTGGTAAACTGGGAGAAAAGCAGCACCTTGTGCCCATTCCCCACAGCGTTGCGCACCAGCCCCATGGCCATCTCCAGCTTCGCCGAACCGCTCTGATACCCCTCATACAGAAGCGAGGGATCGCAGCAAAGCTGACGGAGCTTGGTCAGTTCCGCCAATATCTGGATCCTTCCGCTTCTGAACTCTGCCTCGTCCTCCCGGTTCAGCATGAGCTGTATCCGCTTCACATGCGCGTCATAGAGTTCCCGCTGTTCGCCTTCCAGTCCCGCATACATATTCTCTTCCAGCTTTTCGGGCAGTTCTGCCAGGACGTCCTGCTTTAACCGGCGCAGGATAAACGGGCGTATCATTTTCTGCAGGCGCGCAACGGCGTCCTCATCCTCTTTGTGTACGATCGGATATTCCAGTTCCTCCCGGAAACGCTGATAAGCATAGAGATATCCCGGCATCAGATAGTCAAAAATGCTCCACAGTTCGCTCAGCCGGTTTTCTACCGGCGTGCCGGTCAGTGCCAGCCTGAACGCGGCCCGCACCTGCTTCACGGCTTTTGCCGCCTGCGTCCCATGGTTTTTGATATACTGGGCCTCGTCGATCACCTGGCAGAAAAAACTGCGATCCTGATACAGTTCCACATCCCGCCGCAGCAGGTCATAGGACGTGATAAAGACCGCATCCGAATACTGCTCCTGCAGCAGAGCCTTGCGTTCCACCGCCGTGCCGATGACCATATGTACGGGAAGCGCAGGCGCGAACCGTTCCAGTTCCTTTTTCCAGTTATAAACCAGCGATGCCGGACAAACGATCAGGGCGCATCCGCTGCTTTTGGCCGGCCTGTCCAAAGAGGCGCTGCCACCGGCCGCCGGCGTCCGCCCTTCCTCCATCACGGAAAGCAGGAAGCAGATTACCTGCAGGGTCTTGCCAAGTCCCATATCATCGGCCAGGATACCGCCGAATCCGTTTTGGTACAGCGTTCGGATCCATCGATACCCCTGCTTCTGGTATTCCCGCATGATCTCCTGCAAGCTTTCCGGCACTTTGAAATCACATTCCGGCCCCGTCTTCATATTGCGGATCAGTTCCAGGAAACGATCGTCCTTCTGCACCAGAAAATGTTGTCCCGGCACAAGTCCTTCCTCCAGGCTCAAGGCGCGGTACTTCGGGACCTGTATCACTTCTTTTTTCCACTGACGCACCGGAAGCTGCAGGACTTTGGCGGCCTCCTCCAGATTTTCCAACCCCTCGTCCTCAAGACGGATGATATCGCCATCCTTCAGACGATAGAATTTCTTACGCCGGTCATAACGGGACAGGATCTCTGTCAATTGCTCCCTGGTCAAATCTTCTGAGACAATGCGAAGATCCAGCAGATCCCCCGCCAGGGAAAGGCCCACGGAAAATCTCGGGTTCTGCAGGATCCGGACCCGTTTCAGCGCGTCGGAGACATAGACCTCCCCCAGTTGCTGCAGCTTACTGATGCCTTCCGTCAAAAGTTGGAACACCAGTTGTTCTTCCCCGCTGATCACCATCATCTTTGCATTTTCATCGTAGGCGTTGCAAAGGGAACCGACTACTTCTCCGGCCTGGGCCTCTTCCGCAAGATCGCGGAGTTCCAGATCAGACAGATGATCATAGATGCTGTATTCCCTTTCCCCATAGACCGCCAGCGCCTTACAGGTGACGAGATCGCTCTGGGGCATATCCAGATAAAACCGGAATGTCGGAAGGATCGCCTCCACATCCGTTTCCCGGATATCCTCCATCTCGCAGTCAAAGGCGTCTTTCAGGGCCGGCAATATCTGCCTGAGAAAAGCCGGCATATCCTCCTTCTGGACAAACGCCTTTCGCCCCGGAAGCTGGCGCATACAGGTCAAAAACTCGCCTGCGGCGCCCAGCTTTTCCCTGGACACCCTATAGATCCGGGAATCCCTGAAGTAAACGAAGCTGTGTTCGCATTCATACCCCGAAAGATGATCCAGGGAAATTTCCATGCCGTCCGCAGTCCCCTTAAGGCGGACTTTCCGGCGCAGCTCTTCTTCGGCAACGCTCCAGGTTTTCTCCCCGCCCCCGTCGATGTTGGCGGAAAAAGGAACCGATCCCACCGCATCCAGAAAGGCATCCAGCCCCCAGTCGTCCAACTGCATCTCCCGGATTTTCTGGCTGCCCATAAAATAGAAGCTGCCGTAGGGATGAAACTGCCTGTAACCCTCTTCATACCTGTGGACCCAGTCCAGGATGAACGCCGCCAACTTCCTGGACTGTGGCTCAAAACTTTCCATGGTATGGACGAACTGGAGATTCTTCCCATAGGCAAGATCCTGATGCTCCTGCATCGCCCGGGCAAACAGCAGCACATCCTTCAGCACATACATCTTCTTCACGCCGACCCTGAACTCGACCTTTGAACTGTTCCGGCCGCAGGTCAGGATCGGTTCCAGCCTCACCTTGCCGCAGGTTGCGCTCTGCAAAAGCGGAAGGATCCGGCGCACCGTCTGCCGCTGCAGCAGTTCCTTCATCTGCGCTGTGGTCCTTCTGCGAGCCGAAGGCGCTGCAACCGCCTGCTTTTCCCGGATCCCGTACTCCATTTCCCTGTTCTGCTGCGCGATATACTGCAGCATGACGCCGACACAGTGCTTGCACAGGCCCGTATAGGAATAAAAGGCCGGGCATTCGCAAAAACTCTCCGACACCGCGTCCTCTTCCCGGTCCACAGTCAGCTCCACCTCATAGGTATGCCGCCCGCTTCCCTGGACTTCAGCCCTTATCCGGGCATATTTCCCATCGCGTTCCAGATGAAAAACGGACACCTTCCCCCGTTCATACAGGTCAACACCTTTGGCATAAGAATAGCGGGCCAACCCTCTCAGCTTCTCTCTTGTGAACATCCGATCCTCTCCCGTATCCGCAGAGACGCCGCCGAACCTGCAAAGCCGCCTGCGCCCCACAAAAATATCATCTTTTATCATACTGCATCCCCGGGCCTGCGGCAACAAAAAGATGATATTCTAGGGCTGTTCCCGTAACAATTCTTCCGTACCCGCTCCTTCCGCCTGAAAACAAAATCCAAGATAGGCCATCATACGCCGTTCCAGGGAACGAAGCGCATCCCTGACAATCACCTCCTTCTCCCGACGTTTAGGCACCACCATCTCTTCCATGCGCATACCGAGGAAACAGCTCAGCGCATAAAAGTTGTCCAGCGAGGGCAGCGTGCGCCCCTGGAACCAGCCATAGACGGACTGCAGTGCGGCAAGCCCTAAAAACTCCTGGATCTCCCGCGGCGTCACCTGTCTGCGTTCGCATTCCATCTTCAAATGCTTCCCTGTCTTTTGCACATCGATCACCGGGTAAGTAAGCATAAAACCACATCCCTTCTTCCACGCCGCGAACTCAAATTCAAACATTTCCGTCATCTCCCTGTGGAAAGGATAGCATATGAGCTGTCCAATAATCCGTACTCTGCCAAAAACTGCCCGCCGCACAGCCATGCGGGATCCCTGCGCAGCCGGACGGCGCAACCGTACTCATGGATTTGAACGCCCTGCGCATGCATGCCTGAGAGAGCGTCCTTTCAAAAACAATAAAACGGAATCCGAAATCATCACATTTTCACTACCAGACTTTTTCAAAAGAGGAAAACCTCTGCGCGGCCACGGGCCGCCTGTCCGGACTTCGGGTTTTCGTGCGGAGGGCAGTTTTTCTTCAAACCGTTATAAAAGTGGTGGCGTTGGACATCTTGATCTTCGCGTCCAGCTCCAACAGCAGCGCTTCCCTTTCTTCTTCCAGCGTTTCCGCGCGTTTGCGCACGTTCAGCGGGTCGAAAACGCGCAGCGGCTCCGGCCCTTTGCTTATCCCCTGTCCCGCTGTCCCTGCGGTGGCGCCGGACCGTTCTTCCCCCGGCTTTGCGCTGCGAAGGGCTGCGCTGTCGGCGTTTACCCAAAGGGCCGTCTTTCCCACAGCTTTCCCGCGGCAAGGGGGAGCGGATGCCCGGCGCGCCGCCTCGTTCTTCTTTCGCGCCTGTTCGCACATCGTCCGATAACACTCCTCCAGCTTCCGAAAGAGCTTTCCTTCAAAATCCGACAGTTCCCCGTAGGGGCCGCTGCCCCGCAGCCGGCCGCGCAGCGCGATCGCGGCCCCCACCGACATTTTCCCCCTGGAAGTCTCCAGAAAAGTGACGGCATTGGACTGTGACACGGCGGCATTCAGCTTATCATAGCGATCGATCAGATCCAGGATCTGCTGCAGCGCGCCCTGCGCCTGCGCCTCGAATTCACCCCGCGCCAGACGCTTTTCTACCGTCAGGGCCGCCTTGGGCCGGATGAGATCCACCAACTGCGCTTTCTGGATCTTGTCCCCGATCTTCTTCACCAGCAGTTCCCTCTCATCCAGGGCCTGCACTATCGTCATCCTGCTTTCCATATGCTTTTTGCCTCCGATTTCCTTCCTGATGAAAAAAGGATAATACAAAAAAAGGGCGCTGTCATTCAGTTACAAACTGATTGACAACACCGTTCTTCTCATAATATAATTAACATTTTTATCACACTAAAACACTGTTTTCACCACGCCAGGATCTCGCAGCCGTCTTCTGTCACCGCCACCGTCACTTCCCACTGGGCCGACGGTTTCCCGTCCATCGTGTAAATGGTCCATCCGTTCTCATCGTCGATACAGATCTCCGCTGTCCCCGCGTTCACCATGGGTTCGATCGTAAAGACCATGCCGGGCACCATGAGCATCTCCGTCCCCTTCGGCGCCACATAACTGACAAAAGGCTCCTCGTGAAATTCCAGTCCCACTCCATGGCCTCCCACATCCACAACGACGCTGCAGCCGTTTTCTCTGGCGTGGCGGTTTACCGCATCGGCCATGTCTCCCAAAAACTGCCAGGGCTTCACCTGCGCGACGCCTACTTCCATGCACTCCCTGGCTACCCGTACCAGTCTGTCTTTTTCCGGCGTCGTCTTCCCGATAATGAACATGCGCGACGAATCCGAAAAATACCCCCGGTAGATCGTGGACAGATCCACGTTGACGATATCGCCTTCTTTTAATATATCCTTTTCCGAAGGGATCCCATGGCAGACCTGATCGTTTATGGACGTGCAGGAGCTTTTGGGGAAGCCTTCATATCCCAGGGGCGCCGGAACGGCGCCAAAGGCCCTGGTTTTTTCCTCCACCAGACGGTCGATCTCTTCCGTGGTCATGCCGGCATGGATCCGCTTTGCCACCAGATCCAGAAGCGCCGTATTGATCTTTCCGCTCTCCCGGATCCCATCGATCTGCGCGGCCGTCTTGATCATGCTTCTATCCGGTACCATATGCCCTTCCAGCGCGTACTGACGGATCCTTTCATCCATCCGCATATGGCACTGTTTGTATTTCTTCCCGCTGCCGCACCAGCAGGGATCGTTCCTTTCCGGCCCTTTATGTAAAAAAGATGCGCCATCCGCCGTCTGCCAATGATCCATCCCGCTCCTCCATAGCCTGTCTTTTGCCCTGCCGGGTGCCAGCCCTTTCAGATCAGCCAACGATCCGCCGCACCGTGAGGATCGGCCGGTAGTTGGCGTACCCGTACTTAATGCCCGTCTTTGCCGTGCTGGCATGGACGATCCTGCCGCCGCCCAGATAGATCGCCACATGGCCGGAATAACAGATGATATCGCCGGGCTGTGCATCGGCATAAGAAACTTCGCGACCGGCGCTGCGCTGCGCCGTGGAATTCCGCGGAAGGCTGTAGCCGTACTGTTTATAGACCGCCATCACAAACCCGGAACAGTCGGCGCCGTTCACCAGGCTGGTGCCCCCCGCCACATAAGGATTTCCCACAAACTGGCAGGCATACTTCGCAATATCCGCCCCTGTGGATCCCGTCGCCGGCGGTATGGTCTTCAAGCCGCCGGAAGGCGTCGCCACTGTCCCCTGGGACCCTGCGCTGCTGCTTTGGCCCTGGGCAGCCTGCCGGGCCGCCTCCTCCGCTTTGCGCCGCTCTTCCTCCGCCCGGATAATGGCGTTCTCCTCTTCCTGCAGGGCTGCCAGCTGGGCATTCTGCTGTTTGATCTGCGCCTTATATACTGCGGCCTCCTGGCGCACATGGGCGATCTGGTTCTCATAATCTGCGGAAAGCGCCTTCTTTTCCGCCATCATTTCTTCCATGGCGCTCTTTTCTTCTTCCAGTTCAAAATGCTGCGCGTCCAGATCGCTCTGCTTTTCCTCCAGCTGCTCCTGCTTGGCCGCCACCTCTTCCTTCAGCGCGATATATTTCTGGAGCATCCGGGCGTCGTACTCGTACAGCTTTTCCACATATCCGGCCTGATTGAGCATATCGCCCCAGCTCACCGCACGGCTCATGGCCTCCACATAGTTGGCCTCGCCCTTTTCATACAGATAGCGGAGCCGCTTTTTCATCGCCTCATACTGCGCCTCTTCCTGGGCTTTGGCCGCGTCATATTCCTCCTGGGCCTTCTGGATCTCGATCTTCGTCTCCTCGATGAGTTCTTCCATCAGGCTGACGCTGGCAATCACTTCCACAAGCTGCGCGTCCAGTTCGTCGATCTCCTCCTGCAGCGCTTCCTGTTCCGCCTCCAGATCGCCCAGCTTGCCCTGGGCCTCATTATACTGGCTCTGAGTATTCTTCTGTTCCTGCTGGGCCTTCTCCCGATCCCGGGCGATATCCTCCCGGGTGCGCGCGGCAAAAACGGGCTGTGCAGCCATCAAAAATGACAATATAAAGACCATCAGTCCTGTCAGCCCTTTTTTCATCCGTAACCCACCTTACAGCTATCTGGCAAACGCCGTTTTCCTTTGTTACAGTTCGCAGTTTTTCACCGTCCTGGGGAACGGAAGCACATCCCGGATGTTCCCCATACCGGTCAGATACATCACGCAGCGTTCAAATCCCAGGCCGAAGCCCGCGTGCCGGGCGGAGCCGTATTTGCGCAGATCCAGGTAAAAACGGTAATTCTCTTTGTTCAGCCCCAGCTCGTCCATCCTCTTTTCCAGAAGCTCCAGGCTGTCCTCCCTCTGGCTGCCGCCGATGATCTCGCCGATCCCCGGCACCAGGCAGTCCATGGCCGCCACAGTCTTCTGATCCGGATTGAGTTTCATATAAAAAGCCTTGATTTCCTTCGGATAATCCGTCACGAATACCGGGCGCTTAAATTCCTGCTCCGTCAGATAACGCTCGTGTTCCGTCTGCAGATCGCAGCCCCAGTATACCTTATAGTCAAATTCATCATTGTGCTTTTCCAGGATCCGGACGGCCTCGGTATAGGTCACATGGCCGAAATCGGAATGCAGCACATGATCGAGCCGTTCGATAAGTCCCTTATCCACAAAGCTGTTGAAAAACGCCATCTCCTCCGGCGCGTTTTCCAGCACATAGCGGATGATATATTTGAGCATGGACTCCGCCAGCACCATGTCGTCCTTCAGGTCCGCAAAGGCGATCTCCGGCTCGATCATCCAGAACTCTGCGGCATGGCGCGTGGTATTGGAATTTTCCGCCCGGAAGGTAGGGCCGAAGGTATAGATATTCTTAAAGGCCATGGCAAAAGCCTCGCCATTGAGCTGGCCGCTGACGGTCAGGTTGGTGGGCTTGCCGAAAAAATCCTTCGCATAATCCACAGCGCCGTCCTGCGTCCGGGGCACATCGTTTAGATCCAGCGTGGTGACGGAAAACATTTCCCCGGCCCCCTCGCAGTCGCTCCCGGTGATCAGGGGCGTATGCACATAGACAAATCCCCTCTCCTGGAAAAACTGGTGGATCGCATAGGCGATCAGGGAGCGGACCCGAAATACCGCCTGAAACGTGTTGGTCCTGGGCCTCAGATGGGAAATGGTACGCAGATATTCAAAGCTGTGCCTTTTTTTCTGCAGCGGGTAATCGGGGCCGGAAGCCCCCTCCAGAACGATGCTCTGCGCCTGCATTTCAAAGGGCTGCTTCGCCCCCGGCGTCGCCACGATCGTCCCCGTGGCGATGATTGCGCTGCCTACGCCGAGCCTGGCGGCCTCCCCGTAATTTTCCAGCTTGTCCGCCGCATAGACCACCTGCAGCGGTTCAAAGAAAGTGCCGTCGTTGACCACCAGGAAACCGAAGCTCTTTGAATCCCGGTTGCTCCTGACCCAGCCCCCTATGGTCACAGTCTGTCCCGCATAACGTTCTTTCTCCCGGAACAGTTGTCTGATCTGTGTCAATTCCATCTCTGTCTCCATCCTTTTTATTCAGACTAAAAACTGCTGTATACCGCCGGATCTTACTCCCCTGCGGCCTCTGTCTCCGCCGCGCTGGTCTCTGTCACATGCGCGTTTTCCACCAGGAAATCGATGACCTTCTGCATCACCAGGTACTCGTCATAACCCTTGATCTCATCGCCCATCATTTCCTTGAAGGCTTCGGTGGAATCGTATCCGTATTCTCCGGCCTGCTCCTCCAGATCCGCTTCGATCTCCTCCTGCGTCACAGTCAGCCCCTCGTTCTCCGCGATCTTTTGGGCCAGCAGGATCTGATTGGCCGCCATTTCTGCCGATGCCTGGATCTGATCCTCGTTTGCCGCCACATATTCCACCCAGGTAGCGCCCAGCAGCGACTCCAGATCCACTCCGTACATAGCCGCCATCGTACTCAAATAACTGTAATTATTGTTCACGATCCGGTCATGGTAACGGGCTTTCATCTCCGAGGCCTCCCCCTTGAAAGAAGCGTTGGCGTATACGGCGTCCATGACCGCGTTCTGCAGGTCGGTCTCGTACTGTTCCTGGGCGTCTTCCATATAGTTATCATAAAGGTACTGTCTGTATTCTTCCACAGTGGCCACATCTGCTATTCCCAGCCCCGCCACGAAATCATCGTTTAATTCCGGTTTGGAAAGTTCATAGATCTTGTTCAACGTAACGGTAAAGACCACATCCGCTCCCGCCAGCTCTGCATTGCCGTAGTTATCCGGAAAAGTCAGGTTCAGATCCTTCGTCTCCCCCACCTTCATCCCAACCACGCCGTCCTCAAAGCCGTCGATGAACTGGCCGGAACCCAGTTCGAGTTCATAATTGTCCGCTGTGCCGCCGTCAAACGCCACGCCGTCCTTTTTCCCGACATAGCTGATATCCGTAAGATCTCCCTCCTGGGCGGCCCGGTTTGCGATCTCCGTCCGGTCGGGATTGGCCGCCAGCGCGCTCTGAATGGCGTCTTCCACCTGGCTGTCGCTCACATAGGGAGCCTCCACGGTCACCTCCACGCCCATATAATCCGCCTGCGCGATATCCACATAATCGTCCACGTCCAGATAGCTCAGATAGGCCTCGTCGGGATAGGACTGCCCTGACGTTTCCGATGCCGATTCCGTCCCGGCAGCCGTCTCTGCAGCCGTTTCCGCCGGCGTAGTCGCACTTTCCTGCCCCTCCGACGCAGCCTGTCCGCCGCAGCCTGTCAGCAGCAGAACGGACAACGCCGCTGCCCATATGCTCCAGAATCCTTTTTTCATAACAGTGTCTCCTCCTTTTCGCGCTGACGCGTTCAACTGTCCTTAAGTGTAACACAAGTCCCCGAAAGTTACAAGACCGGGGACAGCAGGCGGCTGACCTGCTCCTTCACCCGGATCCACAGGGAACGGCTCCGGTAAGCGTCCCTGCTGATCCTGGTACAAAGCTTCAGATCCTCGGCAAAAATGCGCTCCATCTCCTGCGCCACCTTTTCATCGTAGATCATGGCGTTGACTTCAAAATTCAGGGAAAAGCTGCGGATGTCCATATTGGCCGTCCCATAGCAACAGGCCTCCCCGTCAATGCAGACGCCCTTGGCATGCAGAAAACCGTTGTCATAGGTATAACAATTGGCCCCGGCCATCACCAGCTCCCCGATATACGAATAGGTCGCCCAGTACACAAAGGGATGATCCGGCTTGCAGGGGATCATCACGTTGACCTCCACCCCGGACTGGGCCGCGATCAGCAGGGCCATGTGAATGGATTCGTCCGGAATATAATAGGGCGTCTGGACAAAGATCCGCTTTTTCGCTTTATGGATCAGCCGCAGATAATTGTCCCGGATGTTCTGGCGCACGGAATCCGGCCCGCTGGAAATGATCTGAATATCCGTATGCCCGCAGGGACGCTCCGGATAGCGGACATATTTCTGACTGGCAAACAGGTTTTCCCTGGCCGCATAGTTCCAGTCCTGGATATAACGTATGGTCAGGGCCGTCACAGCGCCGCCTGTGATCCGCAGATGCGTATCCCTCCAGTGGCCGAATTTGGGATCCAGCCCGATATATTCCTTTCCGATATTAAAGCCGCCCACATAGCCGATCTCTCCATCGATAATGGCGATCTTGCGGTGGTTGCGGTAATTGGCGCGCAGTTGCATCCTGCCGAACAGGGCCGGGAAAAAAACTGCCAGGCGGATACCGGTCTTTTCCAATTCCCGCCAGTATTTCCGGGGCATTTCCCGGCAGCCCATAGCGTCATAAAGCAGAAAAACTTCCACGCCCTGGGATATTTTCTGGATCAGCACCTCCCGCACCCTGGAAAAAAGCATGTCGTTCTTGACGATATAATACTGTAAAAACACATATTCCCGCGCCTGCCGGATATCCTCGATCAGAGCGTCGAATTTCTCGTTGCCGTCCGTAAAGATCCGTACCTGGTTGTCCGTCGTCAGCATGGCGCCGGAGCTTTCCAGATTATAAAAGACCAGGTCGGAAAAGCCCTTCAGATCCGGGTTTTCCTGTTCCAGCTCACGGCTGCGGACGCTGGATTCCTGCCGCCGCACCGCCTCGTTCATCAGATCCTCATAGCCCTTGATCTGGAACATCTTCCGCTTGTGCATATCGGTGCCTGCCAACAGGTACAGCAGAAACCCCAGGCCGGGGATGGCATTTAAAACCAGCAGCCACGCCCAGGCCGATTTTGGCTCTTTGCGCTGAAAAAAGATGATGATAATGGAAAATACAAAATTCAGCAACAGGATATGACGCCAGATAAAGTTGATCGCCAACAGGAGAAACTGTCCGATCTGAGTCCAGACTTCCATTTTTCCCTCCACCTGCGGGTTTTGCCCTCGCTAACGCCCATTATAGCCGAAAGTGACGCAAACTGCAATAAACACCTTGTTTTAAGTTCGGAATTCTGCTAAAATCAAAAAAAGACGGCGCAGTTTTCTATCGCTGCACCCGCCATACCACCCAAGGAGGAACCATTCATTATGTCAACCTTTACATGGATCCTGCTCATCGTCCTGGCCGTACTCATCATCGGCGTCGTTGTACTGTATTTTCTGGGCAAAAAAGCGCAGAAGCGGCAGGCGGAACAGCAGAAACAGATCGACGCCTACAAGCAGACAGTCTCGATGCTGGTCATCGATAAAAAACGGATGAAGCTCAAAGACGCCGGACTGCCCCAGGCGGTGATCGACGGCACCCCCAAGCTGCTGCGCCGTTCCAAGCTGCCCATCGTCAAAGCGAAGGTCGGCCCCCAGATCGTTTCCCTGGTCTGCGACGAGAAGATCTTCGATATCGTCCCCGTCAAAAAGGAAGTCAAGGCCACCGTCAGCGGCATCTATCTGACCGGCGTCAAAGGGCTGCGGGGCAGCCTTCCCGTCCAGGAAAACCGCAAAAAGAAGGGCTGGTTCAGGAGGAACATAGAAAAGCTCCAGGAAAAAGCCGGAGCGAAACCCGTCAAATGACGTGTTCTGCCCTGCCATTTTATCGGAATATAGGCCATAAAACCCTGACGCTGCGCTCAACAAGATGCGTCAGGGTTCTTTTTTTGCGCTTTCATCTTTCGCGCATGGATCTGGCGCACCGTTTTAGGCGCCATCGTAAGCAGCAGCAGATAAACCCGGTTTTTCGCCGTCAGATAGGGATTGGTCAGCGTATCCTTCACGTGGCTTTTCAAATATTTTTTCACCCGTACATAAAAAGCGTCCGCCTCCGTCATCCGGCTGACGGGAATATGCAGCAGATAGTCCAGCCGCTGGTACAGGGAAAAGCGCACCGCTTCCGTCCTAAGCTCCGGATATTTTCTGCCGACCAGTCCTTCCACGAAGTCAGCGTTGTCCACGATGTCCAGAAAGACCCTGGAAAAATCTTCCGGATCCTTTTTACGCGTATTGCTCCCGCTCCGGTAAAAAACGTGATACATCTGCCGGGGCAGGACGCAGACCTCCCCCGCTTCGGGCAGCATGTTTACCAGCAGGAAAAAATCCTCGTTGAGTTTTCCCTCCGGGAAACGCCTGTCCTCGAACAGCTCCCGCTTTACCAGCTTGGTACAAAAGGAACAATCCCCCCGATGCAGCAGAAGCTCCCGCAAAAAATCCCGGGCGGGACAGACCGTAAGCTGCTCTGGCGGCGGACAGACGTCGGGATATTTTTCCCCGTTTTCGCCGATCTCATCCCGGGAAGCCTGCACGATCCGCGCCCCCCGTTCCTCGGCCGTCCGCAGCAGGGATTCGTACATTTCCGGCTCGATCCAGTCGTCGCTGTCCACAAACCCCAGCCATTGTCCCCTGGCGTTGTCGATCCCCAGATTGCGCGCCGAAGAGGAGCCCCCGTTTTCCTTATGAAAGACCCGGATCCGCCCGTCCAGAGCCGCGAAACGGTCGCAGATGGTTCCGGTCGCGTCCGTGGAGCCGTCGTCCACCAGCAGGATCTCCAGATCGCGGCAGGTCTGCCGCCGGATGCTGTCCACACAGCGCTCCAGATATGTTTCGATATTGTAACAGGGAACGATCACGCTCACCAAAACCCTGTGTTCCATCCAACCCCTCCGTTTTACGATTCCAGCTTTCCCTCCCGATACCGCCAGCGGGCCGGCAGCACCTGGGCCCGGGAAAAGGGGCCGCTTTCCGGCAGTTCCGTCTTTCCCTCACGCCAGTTCTCATAGAACCGCAGGCATTCCCGGGCCGCCTTTTGAGCGTTCCACTCTTCGGCGATGATCCGATAGGCGTTTCTTCCCATCCGCTCGATCTGTTCCGGTTCCTCCAGCAGACGCTTCACGCAGACAGCAAACGCCTCGTAGGAGCCGTCCTTATAAAGAAGGCCGTTTTCCGTGTCCCGGATCAGAAAAGGGGCTGCACCGGTCTGGGCGTTGGCCACCACGCAGCAGCCGCTGTTCATGGCCTCGTTGACCACGGCGCCCCAGCCTTCCAGATAATTACTGGTAAACAAATGGATCTGGCAGTTCTCCATCACGTCCCGCACCTGGGCCGGTTCCAGGAAACCGTACCGGGTAAAGCGCTCCTCCAGCCCTTCCCTGCGGATCTGTTCCGACAGCTCTGCTTCCAAGGGGCCGCTGCCGATGAAATGGATATGAAAAGCACAGCCCATCGCTTTGAGTTCCCCCGCGAGACGCACTACGAACTCCGGGTGCTTGAGCGCGATCAGCCGCCCGGCCCAGACCATCTGCAAAACGCCGCCGCCAAAACTGCGTTTTTGCGCAAACAGCGCTTCCGTATCGTACCGGCGCAACGGCGGAAAATACCCGAACCTGAGCATTTTCCCTGGATAGGCCCCGATCAGGGAAAAATCCGACGCCACATAGGCCCCGGCGCACAATAGATACACCGGTTTGTTCCGAAACCGCACATGTTCCCGGTACTTGGCGGCCAGCCCCCGCGGAGAGACGGCCTTCCACTGTCCTTCCCGATAGATCCGCTCGCTTACGCGCAGCGTCAGCTTTCCCTCCGCCATCCTGTCCAGAAACAGATCCGTCCGTTTCGTCCAGCCGGCCAGCACCAGATCCGCCTCTTCGATCAGCGCCCTGGCCCGTTCTTCTTCCTCATAAGAAAGGACCACATAGGGGATCCGGCGGGCGTCCAGCTCCCAGCCCATCTGTCTGCGCGATTCCTCCATCGGCTCCGTCTGGATAAAATGATATTCCTCTCCCAGCGCTTCATAAAGGGCGTCCGAAAAGGGGATCTGATGGTGATTGATGTAATTCGACAGAAATACGGTTTTCATGCGCGATAGATTTCCTCATAGATCCCCAGCAGGGTTTTAAAGTTACGTTCGCCGTCGTAACGTATTCTGGCGCTGCAGCGCTCCGTTTCCGACAGCTTTCGGGCCAGCTCCCCGGAAGAAAAGATCCTCAGTACCGCCTGGGCCAGCGCATGGACGTCCCCTTTTGCAAACAAAATCCCCCCCACGCCGTCCTCCACCACGCCCGGGATCCCCCCGGCGTCGCTGGCCGCCACGGGCACGCCCAAAAGCTGCGCCTCCGCCACCGAATTGGGGGAATTTTCCACCGCGGAGGGGCAGACAAACACATGGCAGGATAAAAACGCCTGCTTCATCTGGCCCTCATCCAGCCTTCCCAGCACCCGGATCTTATCCTGCAGCCCGTATTTCTTGATCAGACGCCGCAGATACCTTCCATAGGCCGGGATTTTCAGCCTGGCCAGAAGCCCTCCGGTTCCCAGCACGCTGTTTCCCGCCACCGCGACGGTCGCCTCTGGACAGGCCCGCAGGATCTCCCCCATGGCCCCCAGCAGATAATGAAAGCCTTTGAGCGGATAATCCGCCTGGCTGATAAAGATCTCATAACGCCGGCATCGGTCTGCCTCCCACTGGCCGCTGTAAAAGGCCGGGCGCATGGTTTCATTCATAAAATGATATACAGCGCCGGGATTTGCGGCGGCCGCCATCTTTCTGTCGAAAGGCGTCCGCCCCGTCACATGGCCTGCAGACTTTAAAAGCCTTTCCTCAAAAGCCGCGCGGGCATAAAACTTTTCCTGCTGCTGCCGCAGGCTGTCCCTTCGCAGGATATCCCGCAGCGTCCTGCTGTTTTGCACCGATTCCGGCAGATCCGCCATATAAGCCCCGGCGCAGACGCTCATGATCCCCTGCAGCCCCACCAGCGTCCGCTCCGGCCTGCCGTAAGCTTTTGCGCAGGCGCAGGCGTGGGGAAATTCCGTCCCGAAGATGTGCAAAAGCTCCGGCGCAAAATCCGACAGGATCCCGGCGAATTGCGTCTCCAACCCTTCGTCGTAACGCTCGGGATGCTCCAGATCCTCCCAAAAGCCGTAGCAGAGTACCTTCCTGCCCCAGCGGCCCAGCGCAAGCTCTCTGCGCAGCCCTGCCAATTCCCTTCGGACGGGAAAACAGATGCCCAGTTCCAGGGAGGGCGTTTTTTCCTCCAGCAATCTGTCCAGGATGCCCGAAAGCCACCCTTCCCTGACGCTGTAAGGCTCCTGCATCTGTTGCGCCACCACAGGCAGCATGATGTTGCATACCCACAGCACTTTCATCGGTCTTTTCTCCCCTTTTTTCCTGCTCCATACAGCGCGGCCTTCAGCCTGTTATAATAACCTGCAAAGCGGGGGCTTTCCGCCAGCCGGGTGCGCACAGGCGCCAGCGTCAGGAGCATGAGCGCCTCAAAGAGCAGGACTTTCCTCCTGCCCAGATAGTGCAGCGCGATCTTACGGTGTTCTTTGCTGGAAAGCTTCCGGTTTTCCTTCGTTTCCGAAAAGCCCCCGCCCTCATAGTCGGCCACCGCGCCCCGCACATAGACGGCCTGCGCGCCTCTTTCATAGATGCAATAGAGAAAATGTTCATAATCCGCCCGCACCCTGTATTCCGTCAGATACCCCCGTTCCCCAAACAGCCGCGCATCATAAAAACAGACCTGATGGCAGGGCACGTTCCGGTAACAGGTCAGATCGTCCACCTTGGGGGCGGAATATACGGCGCTCTTTTGCTTTAGATTGTACTGATCCCCATAAAAAATCCGGCACGGTGCAGCCAGGCTGTGCCTGCCTCCGTTTTTCCTGTTCTCGGAACCGATGGCGTCCGCCATACGGGAAAGCACATGAACGCTGCTGAGCGTGTCGCCGCAGTTTAAGAAAAGCACATATTGGCCCGTCAGCAGGGGCAGGGCCTGGTTCATCGCGTCATAAATTCCCTTATCCGCACAGGAGACCAGCCGGATCCGGCTGTCCGCAGGCAGCCCTTTCGCAGATCCGTCCGAGGATCCCCCGTCCTTGACCAGGATCTCATAATCGCCGTAATCCTGCGCCAGCACGCTGCGCACCGTGCGCCCAAGCTTCTCTCCCGGGTTTAAGCAAACCACCACAATGCTAAAAGAAATCCGCTCCATTGATCCACTCCCAATCCGTAAAAACCCAAGTTTTATAAGGAAGCACCTGGATTCCGCTGCCGGAAGCCGTACCCAGAAAACTGATGAAACAAACCAGACAGAAAAGGAGTACGGCCGCCAGCGCGATCTTCTTTTGTTGCCCTTTTCCGATATGGGCCAGCAGCCCCGGTACCAGCAGGATCTGGGGCGTTACCACATAATAGGCCAGACGGGACACCAGCGGAAGAAAGGAACCGCAGGTGTAAAGAGCAAACCCCAGCGCCGAAAGCTTCAGATAGAACCGGTTCTCCTCCTTTTTAAGGCCTTCTCTGCAGCAGAAAGCCAGCGCAAATACCGCCAGGCAGCGCAGGATACCGGAAGCATTGGCCAAAAGTCCCACCCCCTGGGACAGATAGACCGTATTTTGAAAGGTCGGATAAAAGAACAGCGCCAGCCGCAGGATCGGCCCCTGCAGCAGCACGGCCAGCCCGCCTGCCGCGCAGCCGCACAGCAGAACCCGTTTTTTCCAGGGCAGCAGGGCCAGAGGATACATCAGAAGGACCACTAGGACGGACTTGTGGAACAGGGCCGCGAAGAGGATCCACAGAACAAACCCGGCGTATTCCCGCCGCAGCAGGCGGCCCAAAGCGTACATCGCCAGGGCCAGGGCAAAATAGTAGCGGACAGTGGTAAAGGTCCGAAAGTATAGCCCCAGCGTCATGAACATAAAAACCGACAGTCCGAAATCTTCGCTCAGGCCGTACATGGCCCGGAGGAAAAAAAAGACAGTGGCCGCCGCAAACAGCGCGAACACCAGCAGATAGTTTTCAAAACCGGACATCGCATACAGCGCCCGGACAACGAAATTAAACCCCGGCTCCGTCACCACATAGGCTTCGTCGGTCCCCGCCCAGATCTCATGGAAAATATCCACATATTTGCCGTAATCGTTCCCCACCTCTACCCGCAGGGCCGCCGTCAGCGTCAGGATCAAAAAGAGCCCCGTCAGACAGATCCCGTTAAACAGTTGCCGGCGCTGCAGAGGCCTGCCAGGGGCCGTAAGGCCACCTCCAACAGGCGCCATATCCCGTTTGATCAGAAAGCCCAGCGCCGCCGTCAGCACCGTGATCAGACAATACACGACCATAGCCTACAGTTCCTTTCTGCCCTCCCGGATCCCTGTAAAAAGCAGTTTTTTGGCCTGAGGAAAGCCGATCCGGCCGCTGCACATCCGTTCCCTGTTGCGGTGCAAAAAACGCAGCCCCATGACAGGCGCCAAACAACCGTACAGGACGGAATACAGCACGCCCCTGTCATGAAAGAACTTTTCATCATATCCATGAAACCAGGTGGAGGGCCTTGGGATCTCCGTTCCGATCTCCTCCGGCACCGCATAGATCCTCAAACCCGCTTTCAGGCAGTCCGACAAAAAGAGGCTGTCCTCCCCGTTGGCATACCGGGCGCCGCCGCCGAACAGCAGCGGATAGGTCAGGTTTCTGCTGTGCAGCTTCCCGGTGCGCGCCGCAATGCTGTACGCGGGATAGCGGCCGCAGTTATACCAGCGCACCCGGTGGAAACGGTCGATCCAGTAGGTACGCCTTTCCCCTTCTACCCGGACATTAAAAAGAAGCACGTCCGCCTCGGGATGCGCCAGAAAAGCCGCGCAGATCCGTTCCGGAGCGCCGTCCTCATATACGATATCCTCGTCCGCAAACAGGGAGATCTCCCCGTCCGCGCGCATCAGGGCCGTATTGCGCGAAAGGCCTACGCCCCGCTCCGCAAAATGGTAGCAGCGCATCCGATGGCCCTCGTATTCAAATTCCTCGTATCTGTTTTCCCCGTCCTGATCGACGATGATGCTCTCCGCCCGCAGGCGCATCGTCCGAACCAGTTGGGAAACGTCGGCGTTGACCGCCGAAACCAGGATCTGCAGCTTCATTCCCCGTTTCCTCTCTTCGCACCATGCGCTCCGTCATTACCCCGGCTCCTTTTTGGGGATCCAAAGCCGTAATAGCGATCCAGGAACTTTTCATCCGCCTCCGAAACGATCACGCCGGCCAGCGTCACCTCCTGCGCCCTGAGATCCCGGGTCACCAGCTCCAGCGTCCGCAGGCAGGGCGTTCCCCATTTGGCCAGCAGCACGACTGCGGTATGGCGCAGCGCATCCCAGTCCGTCCCCGGCTGCAAAAGGCTGTCGGCAGGGATTTCCCGATACGCTCCCCGGCGGGACAGATACTCCAGATCCGCCCGCAGCCGCAGGTCATATCCCGCTTCCGGGCGTCCCGTCCGATAGCCCAGTACAGGGCAGGCATAACGGCGCTCGATATCCGAAGCCAGCAGCAGGGAATCATCCAGCACACAGCAGGCGGCCAGCCAGAGGCCCCCGGCCAGCAGCCCCAGAATGGCGCCCAGTTCCATGGCATAAAGCACGCGGTTTTCCTTTTCCACCAGCACGGCGGGGGACGTTTTCCACGCCTCAATGGCCATCAACCCCCGGTCCTTCATGGTTTCCCCAAAGGCCGCCATCGCGCCGACGTAGGCGTCCCGGATCTTCTCCGCCTGTGCTGCGTCCGGCGCCGTAAAGCCGGCCGTCAGAAATTCCGGGTCGGAAGCGATGGCCGTGTCTACGGAGGCCTCCAGCACCGCCCTGTCCACCTGGGGCAGCTTTTCCATCACCCGGCAGATCACGGGATCGGAGCGCATCACATCCCCCCAGGTATAAGCGTTATATTCGTTGATAAAGGCTTTCAGCGTTTCGTCCTCTTCCCGGATGTCATAGCGGATGGCAAACAGCACCTCCGCGCGGTACTGCGGCCCCCGGGCTGCGGCCGCGCGCAGGGCCAGATAAAGCGCAGCGCCCAGCAGCGCCCCGGCCAGGGACAGAGCCAGGATCCTCCATGCCTTTTTCCCCATGCAAAGGGCCAGCCGCTTCAGGTCGACCCCTTCTTCCCAATATTCCGTTTGTCTCTCCGGCGAACCATTTTTTCGCATATGCACCGTCCGTCCTTATTTCTCGTTCTCTTCCATCTGCTCCTTTAACGCCGTCACCTGTCGGTCGTCCACCCCTTCCGTGCTGTCCGGCGTAAAGAGGATCTTCGCGGTCAAAAGCATCAGCTTTACATCCAGCCAGACGGAATAATTTTCGATATAAAACAGATCCAGTTTCAGCTTATCATAAGGGGTCGTATTGTATTTCCCATAGACCTGGGCATACCCTGCCAGCCCCGCCTTTACCTTCATACGGAATGCGAACTCCGGCATCTCCTCCATATACTGGGCGATGATCTCCGGCCGTTCCGGCCGGGGGCCGATAAAAGACATCTCCCCCCGCAGGATATTGATTAACTGCGGCAGTTCATCGATGCGAACGGCCCGGATGAACCTTCCCACAGGCGTGATGCGCGGGTCGTGCCTGGACGCCAGACGGGCCACGCCGTCCTTTTCCGCATCCACCCGCATACTGCGGAATTTCAAGATTTCAAACTCCCGGGTATTCTGCGTACAGCGCACCTGCTTATAGAATACCGGTCCCCTGTCGTACAGCCGGATCAAAACGGCCGTCACCAGCATGACGGGGGACGCCAGCACCAGAAGCAGCAGGGAACATACCACGTCGATGGCCCGCTTGACGATCCGCTGTTCTATGTTCAGGGCGTATTCCCGGGTCAACAGGATCGGGGTGTCGAACAGATGGATCTGGGAGCTGCCCTTGATGATCACGTCCGGGATCTTCGGCATCATATAGACGCGGACAGAGCGGCTATAGCAATACTTTAAAAGCACATTGCGGTCCCTGGTGGGGATATCCCACAGCACAACGGCGTCATATCCTTCTATCGCATCTTGGACGGCATCGTATCCCTCCCGGATGTTCATACACTTTTCCACCCGGTATTTGTCCTGCCGGCTGGCAAACTTATTCAGGATATCCTCGATGGGCCGGTCCCCATGCACCAAAAGAAGGCGGCGGGGCGGAAAGATCTTCCGGTACGCCAGGTTTGTCAGATAATCCCACAGTGCAAAAAAGACCAGTTGTTCTATCGTCATCCAGATCATATGATGGCCTCCCAGTATAAACCAGCCGTACATCAGGCTGAGCTGGCTATAGGAGATCACATTGACGCAGAGCAGGGCGAACAACTGGGACAAAAAGATGTCCATCGGCTTGAGGTAGCCGATCTTTAACGCCCCGTAAGTATTGGAGAAGAAAAACAGCAGCGCAAAATACAGACAGATGATCAGACGATGCCCGTTGGTATTGAACCGGTTCATGGTCTTGCTGGCAATGTGATGATAATAATAGGCAAACCAATCATGGGCATAAAAAGAAGTCAGGATACACAGCCCCAGCAGGGACAGCGCCAGAATAAACAGTCTCTTTTTAGAATCGCTCTTCCTCATGTGTCAGTTCCTCTCAGGATATTCTTTCGTCCCTTCACCGGCCCGCCGGCGCGTTCCCGCTAAATCCTGCGCAGCGTGGCGAACAGGGCCCAGAAGCAGAAATGCCAGGCGCTTCTTACCAAAGAAAGCTTCTCCTGCCTGCGGTAAAGATTCCAGATCCGCGACACCGCCGCAAGCTTGTTGGAGGACAGGGACTTTTGCGGCCTGCGGTAGACCGTCAGAGTATCCTCCAGCCCATAGGCGCAATAACCGGCCCGCAAAATCTGCCACCAGGTGGCGGTATCTTCGCTGGCTACCCTGGGCATATATAAAAGTTCCTTAGGGATTTTCTCCAGGTCGAACAGAACCGTGCTGGTAAAAATCACCGTCCGCGACAGGGCCTTTTGATACGTCAGGCATTGGGGCGCCCGCACCACTTTTCCCGTGCCGCGCGCCTCCTCGTCTCCAAATTCATAGGAAGTAAAAACAACTGCCGCCTCTTTCTGACGCAGGAAAGCCAGCTCCTTTTCCAGCTTGTCCGCCATCCACAGATCGTCGGAGTCCAGAAAGGCAAGATAACGGCCCGCAGCATGGCGCGTCCCCAGATTGCGCGCATCCGCCGCGCCCTTCTCTCCCTCTCCCGTCGAAAACAGGCGGATGCGCCCGTCCTCCCTGGCCAGTTCCTCCATGATCCTGCGGCTGTCGTCCCGGGAATGATCGTCCACCATGAGCAGTTCCCAGTCCTGCCAGGTCTGGTTTCGGACGCTCTCTGCCGCCTCCCTGAGATAAGGGGCCGCATTGAACACGGGCATTACGATACTGACCGTTTCTTCCCTTTCCATGTCAAAATTCTTCCTTTACCAGATAGATCGGGCGTTTTTTCACTTCCAGGTAGGCCTTGGCCATATACTGCCCCAGGATCCCCACGCAGAAAAGCTGTACGCCGCTGACCAGCAGGATGATACATGCCAGGGAGGGCCAGCCGGCCACCGGATCGTGATAGAACAGATTTTTGACGATCAGCGCCAGGATCGCAATAAAGGCCGCGATGCAGAATATCAGGCCGATCACGGACGAGATCGCCAGCGGCACGGTGGAAAACGCCGTGATGCCGTCGAGGGAATATAAAAACAGCTTCCAGAAATTGAATTTTGTCTTTCCATGGGCCCGTTCCACATTCTCATAGGCAATCCACTTTGTCTCATAGCCGACCCATCCGTAAATGCCCTTAGTGAAGCGGTTGTATTCGCACATGGACAGGATGGCATCCACCACCTGGCGGGTCATAAGCCTGAAATCCCGGGCTCCGTCCACGATTTCGGTTTTGGAGATCCGGTTCATAATCTTATAGAACAGACGGGCAAAGAAAGAGCGGATCGGCGGCTCCCCTTTTCGGGTGACGCGCCGGGTCGCCACGGAGTCATATCCCTGGCCGAGATAGGAAAACATTTCCGGCAGCAAAGAAGGCGGATCCTGCAGATCCGCGTCCATCAGCGCCACATAGTCCCCCTTCGCCCGGCACAGGCCCGCATAGATCGCCGCTTCCTTCCCGAAGTTGCGGGAAAAGGAAACCAGATGCACCCGTTCATCCTTCCCGCGCAGCCGTTTTACAGCCTCCGCCGTCCCATCCGAGGACCCGTCGTTGATATACAGGATCTCCAGATCCAGCCCCTCTTTCTCCAAAAAAGAGGTGTTTTTCAGAAGCTCTTCATAAAACGCCCCCACATTTTCCTCTTCATTAAAACAGGGAACCACTACGCTCAGCAGCTTCTCCTTCTCCCTTGTACTCATTTGCCCATTCCTTTCCTCTTACGCCCTGGGTCACCCCAGCCGCACCCGATCCGCGATCCGCGCGATATATTCGCTGTTGGTGGGCCTGGCGGAACCGGTCAGCCGGCTGAATCCGAACAGTTCTTCAAACACCTCCGGGTTTCCTCTCTCCCAGGACACCTCGATCGCGTTGCGGATCGCCCGCTCCACCCGCTGCAGCGTCGTTTTATACCTTCTGGCCACCACAGGATACAAAAGCTTGGTCACGCTGCCCACCAGTTCCATATCGGACACGGAAAGCAGCACGGCCTCCCGCAGATAATAATATCCCCGCAGATGGGCGGGAATCCCCAGTTCCAGCATCAGCTCCGAAATATACCGTTCCGTTTCCAGCTCGCTTCTCATCTCGTTTACCATGATGTTCCTCCTTATCCGGCTACCGCAGAGTGCGGGAACGACATTTCCCGTACTCCCATCTTAGCACCCGCAGACTATGGTTGAAACGAAAAGCCATCGAGAACTTTCGCGTATTTTCGACTTTCTTCCGGTTACAGGCGGTCGGTTCTGCCTGCTTTCTCCAGGGTCTCCACCACCTGTTTTACCCGTTGTGCTTCCGCCAGGGGGCAAACCAGGATGGCATCCCTGCCCTCCACGATCGCCACCTTTTGCATACCCACCGCAGCGATGAGCTTTTCCCCGGCATAAACCACGCAGTCCCGGCTGTCCAGAAGCAGCGTATCCCCGGAGACGATATTGCCCTGTTCATCCCTGGGACGCACCGTATCCAGCGTGTCCCAGCTTCCCACGTCGCTCCAGCCGAAATCCCCCTCCAGCATCAGGACGCCCCTGGCCCGCTCCAGGATCCCGTAGTCCACGGAAATCTTCGGGATGTCCGGATACACCCGGCGGATCGTCTCCTGCTCTGCGTCCGTCCCCATGGCGTCCCCGATCGCAGTCAGACACGAATAGACGTCCGGAAGGAGCTGTTCATAATAGCGCAGGATCGTGGAAGCCTTCCAGACGAACATGCCGCTGTTCCAGGCATAGCAGCCGGCTTCCAGATATGCCCGGGCCGTCTCAGCGTCCGGCTTTTCTACAAACTCCTCCACCTTGCGGTACGTCTTTCCTTCCACTGCGCAATTTTTGATATATCCATATCCCGTGGAGGCAAAGACCGGCCGGATCCCAATGGTCACCAGCGCATCCGTCTCCTGCGCCGTGCGGACCGCTTCCCGCATTACCCGGGTATAGGCTTCTTCCTCCCGGATGTGATGGTCCGCGGCAAAAATGCACATCACGCCGTCTTCGTACTTCTTTATGATCTCCATGGCGGCGTAGCCGATACAGGCCGCCGTATTGCGGGCCGCAGGTTCGGCCAGCACATGGTCGGGACGGATCCTGCCGCCGGTGCGCTGAAGCAGCAGCGGAACCTGGGTCTCATTGGTCACGACAAAGATATCCTCCTGCTTCACAAACCCTTTTTGCCGGTCGATCGTTTCATTCACCAGGATATCCTTCCCCGAAAGGTTCAAAAACTGTTTCGGCTCCGCCTTCGTACTCAGCGGCCAGAACCTGGTCCCGCCGCCGCCGGCCATAATGATACCGTAAGTCTTCATCCGTCAATCCTCCGCGTTCTTCTTCCGAAATCCCGATTCCAACGTGCCTTCCCGCAGTTCGATGGACTGCACTACAGGCGAAGAAGGGAACTTGTCATAGCCGATCTGCCCCCTGTCCAGCGGGACATATATGGTGACGCCGCCCACCTCATAGGTGGACGCTGGCCAGATCCCGTAATCCTGCTGATACACATAATAAGGCGCCTGCCAGAATTCCGCTATCATATGATATAAATTATAACCCCGATAGCCCAAAAAAGCCACCAGTAATATCACAAAGGCGTAATCGCCCCTTTTCCCGGACAGATGCCGCACATAAAGGTCCCCAACCGTGACCAGCGGCAGGAACAGCACATAAAAATAACCGTATCGCACCAGCGGCGCGCCAAACTGCCAGAAGAAGAACCCCAAAAGGGCCGTCATCTCCAGCAGCGCATAGCCTCCGTACCGAAACCTCTCCGTCCCGGGGATATCTTTGTTCCCCGGGATCCGTTTCGCATCCTCCGACCGCTTTTCCCGCCTGCTGCTTTGAAAATACCGCCGGGCGGCGACCAGCGTCATACAAAGCCCAGCCGGTACGCAAAGCCAGCCGGCCAGGACCAAAAGCCTGTCTGGCACGGTCTGGGCTTTAAACCAATGGGGGAACCAGACCGAAAAGGGCTGATCCTTTTGGAGGACGTCATAGATCTCCTTGGCGTAAACCCGGATCTCGCTGGCGTCGCTGTCGGCATAACCCTTAGATAATTTCCAGTCCACCGGAAACACATCCAAAACGGTGAACGGATAGAGCAGCCAACCGGAAATAAGCACATTGCGGGCCAGGTACGGAAAAACGATCAAAACGCCCAGCGCCAGATAACCGGCGATCTGTTTCCACTTCTTTTCCCGCAGCAGGCATATGCCCGGATAGAGGGCCAGCAAAAGGACGGGGGCTGTGGACAGTTTGACCGTAACGGCATAGACCAGGCATTCCGCCAACAGCGCGTAAGGCAGGACCTCCCTTTCCTCCCGTTCCCAAAGCTCTGCCCAGCTCATCGATACGAAAAACAAAAGCAGCATGGCGAAATAATCGGAAGCCGGCGATACCAGTTCCCTAAATACCGCCGTCAGATAGAAGATGCAGCCGGCGTATAGAAAATCGGAGAGCCGCACCCTGCGCTGCTTCCTGTCCGCCAGATGCAGCAGCTTCGTACATTTCACGGCGCACAGCAGCGCAAAAAAACCGGGCACACAGTGCATGGGATACCGGGTCAGCCCTGCTCCGCCAAACAGCGCGCAGAGCGCGAAAGCGGCGCTGTTGTATCCGAACCGGCTGTGCAGATTGGCCAGTCCGGGAACCACTCCGTATTCTTCGATCCAACGGATGCTCTGGGCATGGTACAGCCCGGTGTCATAGTGCATATATCCCCGGGAAGAACCGTAGGCCAGCAGCAGCACGAAAAAAGCATACAGCGCCAGCCGGCCGGGGCCGTTCTCTTTCCGCTTCTCCCGCAGGAAGGAACCGATCTGTTTTCTCAGGATCCAAAACGCTGCCAGATCAAAAACCATTACCAGCAGGTTGGCCATTATCCCCACGCCGTCAAACAGGCTATAATACTCCGCATAAACATTCAGGGCGGCTAATCCTGCCATCATATAGGAAGTAACGCCAAAAAACCGGTATCCGTTTTTTTTCTGAAACGGCCGCAGCAACGCAAACCCCGTCAAAAACGAGGTGATCGCAAAATAACACCACTGCAGCAATATCATTCCCATATCCTTTTCCCGTATCCTCAACATTCTCCGGCCGCAGGCCGCCATTTTTATTTTATCATGCCCCCATATCCTTTTCAACTGAAAACAACCTTGTATTTTACGGGGAAATGGGGTAGAATAGGGTAGAAAATGAGGGATGGATAAATGGATTTTTTATACGCTTTGATCCACAATACGCTGTTCATGTCCGCTGTCACAGGCTGGTTCGTCGCGCAGATACTCAAAACAGCAATACACATGTATTTCTTCGGCTTTAACGCGGAACGCCTGGTGGGAAGCGGCGGCATGCCCAGTTCCCATTCCGCTACGGTCTGCGCGCTGGCCACCGCCGCCGGTTACCAGTACGGAGGCGGTAGTTTTCAGTTCGCGATCACCGCGATCTTCGCCATTGTCGTCATGTATGACGCCATAGGCGTTCGCAGGGAAACCGGCCTGCAGGCCCAGGTCATCAACGAGATGATGGATTTCTTCAAAACGATGGGCCAACCCGTTTCCTATGAGGAAAAGCTGAAGGAATTTGTCGGCCACACCCCTATGCAGGTGTTGGTGGGCGCGATCCTGGGGATCCTCATCGCCCTTTTGTACTGTAACCTGATGGGGTGATTTTATCGGGCTGTCAGCTCATACAGATCACAATAGAGCAATTCGCGAAGCTTCACCGCGCAGACGCTGTTCTTCTCTTCCGAAGCCAGCGTTTTTTTTACGGCCTCTAAAGCCGCAGGCGCGCTGTCCGATCGGGCGCAGTAAACAAGAACCCGTCCGGCGTTCTGAAGCCCCGGATCCGTAATCGCCGACGTATCCGCCAGATTCACGAAATAGATCCGGTCATACTGCATCAGTTCCAGGGAATCATCCCAGATCATCCAGGTCAGGTCAGCATTATAAAAATAGACCACAGGCGTATTCCGATTTTCCCGTGCGAATTCGATATTGGCGGCATCTTCTTCATATAGAAAGAGAACTTTATCTGTCAGCAGTCCCCTCAGGGTTCCGGAAAAAAACAATACAAACAGTATAACCCCCGTTCCTGCCGCAATACGGAGTGAACCAAGTGCTGCCAGCTTTTGCAGAAGCGCTGCCGCTGACAATACCGCATACAGCAATAACAGCCCATAAACCGGCATTTGATATCGGTTAGCCTCTTCCGCCGTCAACAATGCCGTTTTGGTCACGACGAAAAAATATCCTGCGGATGCAAAGGCCGGAAGCAGTATGACGAACCATTGCCCTGCAGCCTCATAGGGCAACTGATATCTTTTTTCCCTTTCAACAGATATTTTTCCCGCCTTTTTAGATTCTGCATTCCGGATCGCAAGCCAGAGGAACAGATAACCCGCCGCGAGAACCGGCAAAAAGGAGCCAAAGACATATTCGTTGAGCAATCCCACAAAGAACCGGATCCGCCCCGCCGTATTTTGTATATCAAAAAAGGCATTCACTGCCTCCGTTCCCCGATACCCCCGGAAAATATGGCCCAAACAGGCTGGATAACATATCACCGCAGCGGCCAGCGCACCGGTCACCGTCATCGCATAACAAATGCCTTCCTTCCATCTGTCATGCAAACTTCTGCTCCTTTTTTGTCCGAATAACAGATAAACTTCCATGGCCGCGGCTAAAAAGAAAAGATAAACGGCGAAGTAATAATGGGTCAGAAAACCCAGATAAACGCACAGGGCCAGGGGCAGGAAAAACCTTCCTCCCCGTGCGGTTCCCTCCAATGCCCTTATATGCAGGAGCGTGATCAAAAGCACCAGTAAACCCAGCAGCATATACATGCGCACCAACACAACGCCGCTGAGGACAGCAGGGTTGAAACCGTAAAACAGACAGACCACGACCGTTACTACAGCAGGGAACCGGCCATCTCTTTCCGGGGCGGATAGCATTTCCCTGTCCCGTTCGCCACACCCCTGCTTTTGTCTCCGCAGCTCTGTCAGGGAAACAGCCATCTTCCAGGTCAACGCGGCCAGAATGCACCAGCTTAGAACGAAAAAGGCCAGATTCAGTCCCAGCGCAGGCCATTTGGAAAACCGGCCCGGTGTCAGCAGACAGGCCGTGCGCAGAAACAGGTAATACAAGGGGGGATGCACATCGTAAGACTGCATACGGATCACAGTGGAATAGGCCGGGCCTTCTCCCGGCAGCGCCATAAACTCGCTGCGGATCTCTTTCCCATCCTTCCATTCCCGGTCTGTAGGCACAAGTCCAAAGGTCACGTTAGAAGTATAATAGGAATAATATTCATCATAATGAAATCCCGTCTTTCTGGCACAAAAACAGAATGCTGCAATGACTTGCAGCACAAGAATGAAAAAAAGAATCCCATATGTCTTCCTGTCAGGAAGGACAGCGGCCCCGTGTTTTGTCATGATGGCACCATTATTTATATGTTTGTTCTTTCAGATAGACCGCAATGGCGTCATGCCAGTCCGCAAAGGAAAAATCCGTCGTCAGCCTGAACATCCGGTTGTCCAGAACCGAATAGGCCGGTCGGGGGGCCGGCGCGCCGTATTCCTCCGTGGTGATGGCCTCCACGCCGGTGGACTTTCCCGCCAGGCGGAAGATCTCCCGGGTAAAATCGGCCCAACTGCAGCTTCCTTCGCAGGTGGCGTGGAAAATACCGTAGTTATCCGAAAAAAGAACCGCATTGATGGCCTTCGCCAATTCCAGCGTGCTGGTGGGAGAACCGAACTGATCGCCTACCACCCGCACCTTTTCGTTGGTCTGGGAAAGCCGCAGCATGGTTTTGACGAAATTCTTCCCATCGCCGTACAGCCAGGCGGTCCGCAGGATAAACCAGCGGTCGGCAAACTGCTTTACAAATTCCTCCCCTGCCAGCTTCGTGGAACCATACGCGCCCTGGGGATTGGTAGGATCCGTCTCCACATAGGGCCTGTTCCCCTTCCCGTCGAATACATAGTCCGTAGAGATATGAACCAGCTTCGCGCCGGTCTCCCGGGCGGCAATGGCCAGATTGCGGGGCCCGATGGCATTGATGGCAAAGGCCCTCTCATACTGCGTCTCGCAGGCATCCACTCCGGTATGGGCTGCGCAGTTGAGGATGGCGTAAGGCCGCACACTGCGAGCCAGCTCCATCACTGCGTCGATATCCGTGATATCCAGCTCTTCCACGTCCGTATTCACAAAGCTGATATCCGTCGCATCCTTATAATATTCGTTGACCGCCCGGCCCAACTGTCCGTTGCAGCCGGTCACAATGATCTTTTTCATGAAAAACCTCCTGCTTTCCGCCGATGTTATCTGCTAACATTCTACCACATCTCCTTTTCTTTTACCACCTTCTGCCCGATTTTCCAGAAAAAAAATGCTTTTGGGTAGTGACAAACTTTTTATGGTAAGCTATAATCAAAAAGACGGCATGGCTACATACCGGTATTTTTATACCATAAAAACGGACAAACAGAAAGTGAGGTTATCAATATGAAAAAGCTGACAGCGCTCCTGCTCATCGGCTTCACCTGCGCCACGCTGCTTTCCGGCTGCGGCAAGGATGAAGCGCCGGTAGAAACGGTTCCTGTGAACCAGATCGTTCCGGAAACCATGAGCGTTCCTGAGACTGTCCCCGAAACAGAATCGGTCGTGGAAACCGCTCCGGAGGACATTCCTCCGCAGGAAGGTATGGTGCGCAGCCCTTTAACGAATGAATGGATCAGCGGAGATCTGGAAAACCAGCGCCCCATCGCGGTCATGATCCCCAATGAGAACGCGGCCCTTCCCCATTACGGGATCAGCCAGGCCGACATTCTCTATGAGTGCAATGTGGAAGGCAGCATGACCCGTCTGATGGCGATATTTAAGGACTGGAAGAATCTGGAACGGATCGGCAACATCCGGAGCTGCCGCGATTACTATGTATACTGGGCGAAGGAATGGGATGCCATTTACTGCCATATCGGCGGCCCCTTCTACATCCTGTCCGTCATCAATGATCCTACCACGGACAACATCACCGGCGCGGTTCTGGCCACGGATCCCAAAGAGACAAAGGGATTGGTCGACGAAGCGTTTTTCCGTACCTCCGACCGCAAGGCGCCGCATAACGCCTACACCAGCGGCGACAGGATCTCCAGCGCCATCAGCAAGCTGGGATATTCTGAGACCTACACCAGCAATTATCAGGGCGATCATTTCAAATTCGCCTCCGGCGAAAACACCCTGGAGCAGTACGGCGACAGCGCTATCCCCGCCACCAAGATCGACTTGGCCAGCACTTATAAGATCACAAAGACCTACTTTGAATACAACCCGGACGACGGCCTTTACTACAGGTTCCAGGGGATGCAGAGCGGCGACCAGAAGCACATCGACGGCGCCAACAACCAACAGCTCGCTTTCAAGAACATCCTGGTACAGTTCACCCACTATGAGGTTCGTGACGCCAAAGGATATCTGGGTTACGGCTGCCATGACGATACCAAGGACGGCTGGTATTTCACCGACGGCAAAGGCATCCATGTGAACTGGAAGAAGACCAGCGACTATGGGCCTACCAAATATTACGACGACAACGGCGACGAGATCGAACTCAACACCGGCAAGACCAATATCTGTATTGTTCAGGACGGCACTTCCTTCGACGCCGAGTAAAACGCCGTAAGGTCACAGAGGTTCTGGAACGGATACGGGAGGTTGCGGACTGCAAAAGCAGACCCCGCAGCCTCCTTTTTCAAAACGGGAGATTTCTATTATGGCATTTGCTGACCGGGATCCTTTTCATAACGGCGATACGCCCAGCTTTCATATCAGGGAAAAAGACCTTCTTTACGATATCGGGCTGCTGCGCAAATCCTTGTCCCTTAACTGGGGCAATTATATCATGGGATATTCGGTGAAAACCAATTCCCTCCCCTGGCTTTTGGTCTTTTTAAAGGAGCAGGGCTTTTACGCGGAGGTCGTTTCCCGGGAAGAATACGAGCTTGTGCAAAAACTCGGCTTCCCCGCCTGTCACGTCATTTATAACGGCCCCATAAAGGACCGGGACGTATTTGAAGCGGTGCTTCTGGCCGGAGGCTATGTAAACCTGGATTCTTCCTGGGAGCTTGACTGGATGGAGGAACTCAGCCGCCGTTTCCCCGACAGGGATTTCGGCGTTGGGCTTCGGGTCAACTGCGATATCGCCTCCCTGTGCCCGGAAGAAGTTTTGACGGAAGAGGAAGGGGGGCGGTTTGGCTACTGCTACGAAAACGGCGTATTGAAGGCCGCCGTCAGCAGGCTCCAGTCGCTGCCCAACGTCAGGGTGAGCGGGCTGCATCTTCATTCCTCCACCCAGTCCAGGACGGTGGACGTCTACGGGACGCTGGCCCGGATGGCCGTACAGATCTCCCGGGAATACGGGTTAGCCTTGTCCTATGTGGACATGGGGGGCGGATATTTCGGCGGCCGGGACGACAAGCCGGATTACCGGGATTATTTCCGGCGGATCTGCCGGGAGCTGGACACCCACTTTGACAGGCGCAAGACCGTTCTGATCGCCGAGCCGGGGATCTCCCTGATCTCCAGGGCCGTCACATTTGAAACGGCAGTCCTCGACACCAAGGATATCCGGGGCCGAAAATTCGTCGTGACCAACGGCAGCCGCGTCAACCTCAACCCCCTCGTAACCCGCCACTCCTACCCTCACCACATGGAATACGCATCCGATCCCTCTACACGGCCCCTGGAACCCTGCCAATGGATCTGCGGCGCCACCTGTATGGAATACGACCGGTTATTTGAAATCAAAAATGCCCCCAAGCTCATGCCCGGGGACAGGATCGTTTACGATACCGCAGGGGGATACACAATGTGCCTCAATCCCCTGTTCATTCATTACTTTCCGGAAGTGGTCATAGAAAAAGCCGACGGGAGCCGCTTTATTGCCCGAGAGGCCTGGACCAATGAGGAATTTCTGCAGAAAAATCACTGGTGACGCAGGATCCCCTTCATGAGTTCTTCCGAAAACGCCAGCATATCCTGCCGGCGTCCGCCCTCCAGGATATAGTATCCCCGGCCCATCAGCGAATGGCCGTCGGTCACCGGCCCCAGAAGTTCTCCGCAGGAAAGATTGCACTGCCAGCGGATCATGGCAAGCTGCACGCCCCGCTTTTCACAAAAACCCTGCAGCAGCGCTTCGGCCTGCATAGCGTCCGGCGCCCTGTATACCCTGCCCTCTCCGTCAAAATAGTGGATCATCAGCGGCCTGACGGTTCCGGGCACGAAGGAATAGCTTTCTCCGGCCCTATACCTGATATACTCCTCCGCCGGATCCACGCCGGTACACAACGGCGTAAAGAGATTGTGCAGATTGTGCCCCGAGGGCCTTGCGGAAAGTTCGATCACAAACGGGCCGTCCGCCGCCCGGATCACGTCCGCATGGAACAGACATTCCTGCAGGCCCAGACACCCTATCACCTTTTCAAGATGACCGGATACCTGCTGCCAGAACCCGTCTTTTCTTCCGCATGCAAAATAGCCCACGGCCTGTCTTGCCGGGGGAGGGGTATTTACCTTGCTGCGCAGCAGCACCATGTAAAATTTTCCCCCGATCACCGCGCCGTCTATGCCGTACTCTTCTCCCGGCACACATTCCTCCAGCACATATTCCTCTCCCCGGATCCGCGCCAGTTCTTCTTTCAGTTCTGTCAAACATCCCGCCAGACGGATCCCCCTGCTGCCGGAACCGAATCTGGGTTTTAAGATTACGGGCCAGGACATTTGCAGGCGTTCAGAACACAGATCTTCTCCCGTCACAGTCTCCCTGTCCGCCCCGTCAAAAAGAACTGCGCCGTCCTGCCGAACCCTGTAGCACCGGCAGTTTCTCAGTCCCTCCCGCGCCAGCTTCTCATGGAAAAGAAATTTATCCGTACAAAGTTCCGCCATCCTGCGGGTGATCCCCGGCAGCCCCAGCGCGTCGTTTACCGCGCCCACGGTAGTCAGATACCGGCCGATAGGGGCCGTCAGCACAAAATCCGGCCCTTCTTTTCGCACCGCTTCTATCGTTTCCACTTCCCGTGAAATATCTATCACTACGCCCCGGTCGGCTGCGGCAAGCCCTGCCGCCTGCGGATCCCCGTCTAATGCCGTAACGAAGATTCCGTGGGCGCGCGCTTTGCGGATCGTATGCAGCGCCTCCCTGCTGGCCCCTATGATCACCGCTTTCATCCTGTTTCTCCATTCTTTCCGGATCAAATTCCGGAGCCTTTTACACGGCGTAATATTCTGCTATCTTTTTCACGGCCCGGATCACATCGTCTGCGTCCTGATCGCTCATGGCGTAATACAGCGGCAGCGTGAGAATCTCCTCATACAGCTTTTCCGCCCTGGGACACAGGCCCCTGGCATAGCCAAGCTTCTGATAATAGGGAAAATAGTAGGTGGGAATATAGTGGACGTTGCAGCATACGTTTTCCGCACCCAGGGCGTCGAAAAACTGCCTTCTGTCAATGCGCAGCTTTTCCGGCCGGATGCGCAGGATATAAAGATGCCTCGCCGTATCCGATTCCGGGATCTCCTGCTGCACGACGAGCTGCTCCATTTCGGAAAAAGCGGCGTCATAACGCCTGACGATCTCCCTGCGGCGGGCCTTGAACCTTTCCAGCTTGTCCAACTGGCTCAAGATCAGGGCAGCCTGGATATCCGTCATCCGATAATTAAAGCCCAGCGCCACCTGTTCATAATACCACGGCCCGTCCGGTTCCTTCTCCAGAAGGGATCTGTTCCGCGTAATGCCATGGGAACGGTAGAGCAGGATCTTCTCATAGAGCGCAGGATCGTTGGTCAGTACCGCGCCCCCTTCTCCTCCTGTCACCGTCTTTACGGGATGAAAGCTGAACGTCGTCATATCCGCCAGCGATCCGGTGGGCCTTCCCTTATATTTCGTCCCGATGGAATGGGCGCCGTCGGTGATGAGCAAAAGGCCGTGTTCCCGGCAGATCGCAAGCAGTTCGTCGATCTGCGCCGACTGGCCCGTATAGTCTACCGCCACTACCGCTTTCGTGCGCGGCGACACATGGTCTTGTACGCTCTCTGGATCGATATTGTATGTTTTGTCGTCGATATCTGCAAATATCGGCCTTGCGCCGCAGTAAAGCGCACAATTGGCCGATGCGGCGAAAGTAATGGGCGTGGTAATGACCTCATCCCCCGGGCCGATCCCGGCAGCCAGGCAGGCGATATGCAGGGCCGCGGTGCCGTTGCTGACCACCGCCGTATATTTCGCTCCGGTGATCTGGCAGAGCCGTCTCTCCAAGGCCCCGATCCTGGGGCCGCAGGTCAGGTCGTCGCCGCTTGTCAGCACTTCCAGCACCGCCTGATAGTCCGCTTCATCCAGATATTGATGTCCGTAAAAGATCTTTTGCTCCCTGACCGGGGTTCCCCCTTCGATCGCCGGTATTTCTTTCATCGCCGTTTCCTTTCTTCCCTGCCTGTATCGCACAAAAACCCGCAGCGCTGCGGGAAAACAGCCCAGGAACACCTGGGCTGGCAAAGGCTGTATCCACTATTCTCCAAGCTTATCGTTTATCGCTTCTACCAAAGCCTCCAACGCTTTCTCTTCGTCCTCTCCCTCACAGATGAGTTCGATCTCATCCCCGCATTTGACGCCGGCGGCCAAAACGCTCAGTACGCTTTTGGCGTTGGCGATGGTATCTTGAAAGGTGAAGGTGATCCGCGCCTTATACTGCATCGCCGTCTTGCAAAGGACGCCGACCGGCCTTAAATGAAGCCCCGTCGGATTCTGAATTACTACTTTCTGCCGTACCATCTATCTGCCCCCTTTCCCATTGATTTGCTGACTTCCCCACAAACATCTTACCATCAACTGCCGGTTCCCGCAAGGGCTTTGCATCCCCGCGCAGGAACCGCAAAAAATATCACACGAGCAGGTTCTGGATGAGATCCGCCAATTTCCGGGCCTCCTGTTCGATCCTGTCCCGATCCTTGCCTTCGATCATCGCGCGCACCTTCGGCTCCGTCCCGGAGGGCCGGATCAGCACGCGCCCTTCTCCCGCGAAATCATCCTCCAGCTTTTTGATCGCCTCCGCGATCTCCGGATATTCCATATAATGTTCTTTTCTGTGGTTGGGCACCTTCGCATTGACCAGCGCCTGCGGCAGTACCGTCATCACCTGCGACAGTTCGGAAAGCGGCTTTTTCGTCTCCACCATCACTTCCAGCAGGTGCAGCGCCGACAGCAGGCCGTCTCCTGTGGTGTTCTCATCCAGAAAGATGATGTGCCCCGACTGTTCCCCGCCCAGGTTAGCCCCGATCTCCCGCATACGTTCCAGCACATAACGGTCGCCTACCTTGGTCTTTTCAATATGGATATTTTCCCGCTCTCCGAACAGGAAAAATCCCAAATTGCTCATCACCGTGACGACGATGGTATCGTTGCGCAGACGCCCTTTTTCCCGCATATGCTTTCCGACGATGGCCATGATCTGGTCGCCATCTACCACCTTGCCGTTTTCGTCCACCGCCAACAGCCGGTCGGCATCCCCGTCAAAGGCCAGGCCCACATCCGCTTTTTCAAACACTACCCTGGCCTGCAGCTCCTCCATATGGGTAGAACCGCAGTTGGCGTTGATGTTGGTCCCGTCCGGCATATGATGGATCGGCACTACCTGCGCGCCCAACTGGCGCAGCGCTTCCACAGAGGTATAATGCGCGGCGCCCTCCGCGCAGTCCACAACGATCTTTAAATTTGCCAGGTCCACCGGAACGGACTGCACCGCATGGTTGATATATTCCTCCCTGGCATCCTTACGGGTCTTCACCCTGCCCACGCCGGAGCCGCTGGGGAAATCCACGCCCTTCATGCCGTTTCTGATCAGCGCCTCTATCTCGTCTTCCAGCGCGTCCGGCAGCTTGTAACCGTCCCCGTCAAAAAATTTGATGCCGTTAAACTCCATGGGATTGTGGGAGGCGGAGATCACCACCCCCGCTTCCACCTTATATTTCCTCGTCAGATAGGCGATGGCCGGCGTCGGGATTACTCCCACATATACCGCGTTGGCGCCCACGCTGCAGATCCCCGCCATAAGCGCATACGCCAGCATATCGCCGGAAATGCGCGTGTCGCAGCCTACCATGATCGTCGGCCTGTGCCTGTTCTCCCTGGTCAGCACATAGGCGCCCGCCTGCCCAAGCTGCATGGCCAAAAGGGGCGTAAGTTCTTCATTCGCAATCCCCCTGACGCCATCTGTACCAAACATCCTAGCCATTCAAATATCCTCCTTCTATTCCTCCGGCGTCAGCTCCACCAGCCTGATACGGGCGGTCACCGCCGCTTCCTGCCGCACGTTGTCCGGCAGCAAAAAGCGGATCTCGATATCCTGTTCTCCCGGCGTGACCCCGCCGTCATCATCCTTCAACGTATCCACATCCGTATGCGGCGTCAGACTGTTCGCATCTATGGCGTTCAGATCCGCCTGAAGCCCATATACGGTTACGGAGATCTTCTGGCCCGCGACGAGTTCCGCCAGCCAGTTTTCCGGTATGTTTAATATCTGCACCGCATCCGTGTCAAATTCAAACGTCCTGTGAAGAATCGGCTCCACCAGGGCCGTCAGGGTCACGCGGCCGTCGAAGCCGGTATCCGCCAGGCTCACGTCCGCAGGAAGATATGGCCGAATATCCACCGTAGCGGTCACATCCTCCCGGGCGGCAGTCACATCCAGTTCCGTCTCGGGAATCACTATCTCTTCCACTTTGTTTATTGCTTCTGCCTCCCCCGCGATCTACAC
>X22_European_Rabbit__coassemble_39_pt1 | contig 37940 bp, 34 predicted proteins | sample X22_European_Rabbit__metabat2_low_PE_003 | metagenome-assembled genome bin X22_European_Rabbit
CATCCCTTCCCAAATGCCTCAATTTCTCATAAAGCGCGAATTGGAACATCTGGTTCCCCAGACCTCCCGACATCCCGACAATTACCATAACAGCCTCTCATTTTCTTCAGACGTTCGGGTCTGTTCCCCTTCCAGCGCCTACAGCCATGCCAACGTCCGCCGGCAATCCTCGGCCCTCGGCAAATTCGATCCTGGCTTTAAAACCCGTATCCGCCTCATAGCGGACATATCAAATACTTCTTTCGAAAAGCCGATGCCCATAAACGAGGCGCTTCCGAAAGAAAAGGCCAGATCCGACGTCACGATTTCCTTCATTCCCAGTAGGAATTCCCGCAGCGGTCGGGCTTGTCCGCTGCCGATCAGATACGAATGAAAAGGCCTGCAGTCGCGCCGGGACGCATCATTTTCCCAGAAACAGCAGAACAAATCCACCATCGGTTTTGGCTTAAACTGAGACTCCTCTGAGATCCTTATGCCCAACCCGCTGGCCAGGATTACGACTTTCATTTTATCCTGTCCCTTTTCTTCTTCCAGAATCCATCCGATACACACTCATTTATATTATACCATTTAACCCCCCAGATTTCATCTCCTTTTTTGATTCTCATGCGACCTTTTCCGGATTTTCCTGTCCGAATGCTTTCTGAAAGAAAAATACAGGAAACAATCAATGAAAAACGTCCGCACCCCCAATCCATAATTTTTCAATATAGGATAACGAAAAATTACATATTTCAAATTCTGCAACCGGCAAAATATTGACATGAAACAATTCCAGAAATTTATGAAATCGAAAAGAAGCAGCCAACGCTTGTGACTTAAAATGCCCTATGCTATAATGAATTCGGATAAATTTCACTTACACTGGGGATTAGCCATGAACAGCGAAAATGATTTTTACTTATTGATCAGATATCGAAAGTTCCTGATGGGATTTGCCTCTTTATGGATACTGGTGAACCACGAATGGAATCCGATATTCACGGTCTGGCCGTTTCACAGAATAGAAGATTTGATAAAGACAATCGGCTTTTGCGGCGTTGACATTTTCTTTTTTCTCTCTGCGGTGGGATTATACTATTCCATCCAAAAGAATTCTCTTTTTCAGTTTTATTATCACAGAATCCGCCGTTTAATCGTTCCCTTCCTGCTGACAGCGATTCTGTATTCCGTAACCAGAGGGGATTGGACAGTTGAACTTTTCCTGCGAAATATTTCCGGGATCAATTTTTTTACCGTGAATATTTACAGCTATCTTTGGTTTGTGCCGGCAATTATAATATTTTACCTGTTTTTCCCGTTATATTATACGTTCTTCGACCGTTCCCGCAATAAGTTTATTTTTACTTTATGTGTCTTGGCGCTTTGGCTTCTGGGCACGCTGGCTTTAAGAAACACCATGCGGGAAGACCTGTTTGGCTTCACCAACCGGATTCCCGTATTTTGCACGGGATGTCTGGCAGGATATTTATCCCAGAACAAAAAACATAAATTTGAGGTGGGAGAATGGATCCTGCTGGTTTTGATGCTGGTTCTGGGGTTATACTTCAGTTTTCTTACCAACTACAGGGGCTTTCCCCTTATTGTACCGGTGCCCAATTGTTGTGTGCCGAATTTTCTGATAACAGTTTCCTTATGTTTTCTGCTCCCGAAATTCGTAGAATGGTCGGAAACGATATTAGGCGTGAGGCATCTGATGAAATGGGGCGTACGGTCACTGGAATTTTTGGGTATCTTCTCCTACGAACTGTATTGCGTACAGGAACGGATCGGCAATTTCTGCTATCCTTCTGTCAGCAGCCATTTCGGTTCCTTTGGCACCAATATATGTCTTTTCCTTATTATTTTTCCTACAGGAGTCTGCCTGTATCTCATCCAGAAAGGCTTCTGGCTGTTGTTTGACAAAATGGTGCTTCTCCTGAAAAACAGGGGCACGGCACAGATCCGCTGACTGCAGCGGCTTCTTGATCAGTCCTGCAGCCGGATCTTATCGGCAGGACGAAAGCACAGGGGCTCCATCCCGTTTCAAACGCGCTGCGATCCAGATACGCATCCCTTCCCAAATGCCTCAATTTCTCATAAAGCGCGAATTGGAACATCTGGTTTCCCAAACCTCACGACATCCCGACAATGACCATGTTATCCCTTTCCCTTGACAAGCTTTAACCACGCCTGTTTCATCGCATACTGTCAAAGTTTATATCGGATTCTTTTCTCCGTATGCGTTACAGAACCTGCCAGTCAAATTCATACATTTGCTAATTTTTATTTTGAACTGTATAGTTTGAACCGCAAAGGAGACGCAAATATTTTTATCTATCCGATATGCGCAAAAGCTGTTTAATAAATTTCTTTTCTTTCATTATAAGACGCTGATATTCCTGTCGCCTCGCCAACAATGCGATTTTCCTTCTATCATGTCCGGAGACAGAAAGAGCAGGCGGTATTTTTGCCGGATCCAAAATCGCCATTATCTGCTCTGCCAACAATGTCCCTGTAAACTTATCCTGAATGTTCGTATCCAACAAGGCATCGATCTCTGATAAGTAAGATTGATATTCCGTTTCCGTCATATCGGCCAGGAAGCGATATAATTCACCTATTGTAGAAAAAGCACTATAATCAATATAACAGGATTTTGGCACATATTCGTCAATATCGGAAGCCCCCAGATAAATTGGAACAATCCCAGAGACAAAGCAGTCAAACAGCTTTTCTGTCAGATATCCCCGCATCTGATAAGTATTTTCAAGACACAACGCAAAGCGATAATGATGATATACATCGCTTTTCTCCCCTGCGATTCCCCGGTAAGAGGGATGTTCCCGATGGTTCCATCCTGTCCCATAAAGGTCAAATTCGTCTTCTGTATTCTCTTCAAACCAGGTTATCACACGTTCTCTTTCACTGTATAGTTCCTTCGGATGTGGCGAATGCTTATTGCCGGATATATTGACCAACAATTTCCGTTCCTTGAAGTTTTCCGTTCCATATCGCTTTTTAAACAAATATGGAATACAACGTTTAAAGATACGTTTCCCATCAACCAAATCATCATTCCATGTCATGATGAACGCAAAAACATTTAAGAGTTTCCGGTATCCTTCTAAAGAATTTTCCGGTTTCACCACAGGAGGTTCTCCGTTCAAGTAAATCATACGCTTTTCTTTCCCACATTTGATAACTCGATCCATCCATGAAAAATCAAGCGTGAAAAAAAGAAACCAGTCCACTTTAGAAATATCATCAAAAACATCAATTGTGTGAAATTCATGTCCGGCTTTTGCGAATGCTTTTGCAAACTGAATATGCCAGTCAATATCCTCTGATTGTTTATTCTGATATATACTATCCTGCCTAATGTTTCCATCCCATGGAATCATCGCAATCTTCATAAATTCCTATACCTTTCTATCAATAGCCTCTTATCCGGCAGTTCTATCATATCCCCAAGTTTCCTCGCGAAATCGTCATGCTCAAAATGGGCGAATCCGGCTTCCTGGTAGAATGTAATCTCGCCGAAATAGATCCTGCCGTTGACGGAATAGAAATCCGTGCGCAGGCTCGCGGTTCCTTTTGCAAGTTTTCCTGCACAATCCAACATTTCCTCCAGACGTTCGGGCCTGGGAATGTTCACGGACGGATCTTTGGGATACTCGATCGTTTCGTCGATATAGGCCCAATCCGTCGTATAAAGATTCCGCCTGTGGTTGCAAAAGCGGTCAAAATCCACCTGGATCAGACGGGGTTTCCCCCCGAACGTATAGACTTTATAATCCTTCAGCTCCGTTCCCGACTCATCCACCATATAGGCTTCCGCCAGAACCCTCGGCCTGATATCCCGATAGGGGAACTCCCGGCTGGCATAAAAATAGTTCGTTTCCAATGCGCGCTGCAGCTTTTCTATGGCCGCCTGCCGGTCGAAATGCGCCTTATCCTTACAGATACAGACGCTGGCGGAATCATGGGTACATTTCAATACGAACCGGTCCGGAAGCTTCTCAAAATCGATCTGCTTCGGGCTGTCCCATACGCCCAACAGGGGGATCAGGTATTCTTCCCCCAGCCGTTTTGCGACCAGATCCCTGACCGCGTATTTATCCGCCATCTTCGTATATTCCGGGTTGCGGTCATACAGCTTCAGCCATTGCATTTTTTCGTTGAAATCCATCGGGAGATCCAGATGGAGCCGCTTTCCCATACGCGCTTCATATAACAATTGCAGATAAAGCCGGTCCGGAAGCTGTTTGCTAAAAAGGACGCAGAACTTCCGGTATATCCTTCTTTTGAGCGATAATCGTTCTGTGTTTTCCATTCCCCTGTCTGCCCCCTCTTTTTCGCCCGATCCCGCGGCGCCTATCGTTCCTTTCTCAGTTTGTGGATTATGATCTCAAGCATCTTCTGAAACAATAAATACAGATTCCCTGCCGAGACGCCGCAAACCGTCACGGCCCTTAGCCATACTGCGGCTGACCGGCTTCGCAGCATCCACTGGAACAGAAGTTTTTTCAACTCCTTCTCCAGCACGGCAGGCTCATAGAGCCCTGCCTGCGCATTGGCCTTTCGGATCGTTTCGATCAGCTCCGCCGCCGTCCGATAGGTATCCGTCGGACAGTCCCTTTGCTCCCTGGCCCATGCCAGATAGGCCTGCCGCTGTCCTTCCGATAACCGAATCCCCAGACGTTCCATCTGCATCTGCCTGACCCTGTCCGCATTGGAAAACTGTTCCGTCCCGTTCTTATGCGATACCTGTTTTTTGTGTACCCGGTAATCCAACAGGATCTCCGGCGTCACGCCGATCGCATGCTTCTGCGCGACGCGCACCGCAAAGTCATAATCCTGCGCGCTGCGAAAGGACTCGTCGTAACGAAACCCTTCCTCTATCAGTTCTCTGCGCATCATAAAGCCGGGATGGGCCAACACAGGCCGGATCAGCATCATTGCCTTTAATTTTTCCCCTGTTCCGGAAATATCCGAAACCAGATCTTCCTCCCCGAACATATGCGTCCTGCAACTGACCAGCATCAAAGAAGGATCCGAACGCAAAAAAGCAAGCTGCTTTTCAAAGCGCTGCGGCCTGCATATATCGTCTCCGTCCATACGGGCGATAAACTTGCCCCGGGCGAGCTGCAGCGCGCTATTTAAATTTCTGGTCAGTCCCCGGTTTTCCTCATTCAGATAAAGCCGGATCCTGGCATCCCTATACTGTCGGATGATCGAAACCGTATCGTCCCCGGAATGGTCGTCCAGGATCACGATCTCAAAATCCTGCTCCGTCTGGGCAAGCAGGCTGTCCAAAGACTGCCTGATATACTCCCGGTCATTATAGACCGACATGATCACACTGATCAACGGCGTTTTCTCCATGGCCGACCCTTTCTATAACCCCTGGCGGTTCCGAATCCCGGCGAGAAATAAAACTGCATACAGCATCCGATACCGGAGCAGGAGTAAAAAGACCTTTTGCTTCACCGGAAGATCCGACAGGGACAGGCCCCGCAGCGCATCCTCCGTCAGCGGATCGTCCCGAAATTCCTTCACGCTTTGCCGGACAGTTCTAAGGGGAACCTGCCCGAGCCTTCTGGTTTCCTGTTTGATACATTCCATCAGGCTGACCCACAGCACCATGCGGATCCGTTTTTTTGTTTCTTCCTCGATCCCATAGCGCACGGCATATTCCCTCAGCGCCATGCAAAGTACCTTGGTCAGCGCAAAGCGATCCGGCCGGTATGCGTGGGAAAAGGAATCTGCATTCTGGCAATAGTGATAAAACCAGGCCGGCAGGACCAGCGCCCTTTTCGCATACAGGCAGAAATCCAGGTTAAAAAGCGTGTCCTCGCTCAAAAATTCCCTTTCAGAGCGGAAACGGATATGATGCTCTGTAATGAGGCTGCGGCGGAACATCGTCATACAGGCCGATACGCCACGCAGCTTGTCATCCTGCGGGTCGTCTCCGAAAAAATGCAGCGCAAACTGCTCTCGTACCTTTTCTCCCTCATAACATTGTTCTGTCAGCAGCGCCTGGTAAAACAATTTTCCCTCCGGCGTCTCGATCCGATACCCAAAGCAGCAAAGATCGGCGTCCCGCTCTTTCATCACATCGGAAAGCCGCTGGCAGGTATCCGGCTCGATGTAATCGTCCGAGTCGATGAACAGCACGAAAGTTCCCCGAGCAATATCCAGGCCATCGTTCCTGGCAAGCCCCTGCCCTTCGTTTCCTTTGTGCAGTACACGGATCCTGGCATCCTCCTTTGCAAAGGCGTCGCAGAGCCTTCCGCTGCCGTCCTTTGAGCCGTCGTCGATCAGAAGGATCTCGATTGCTTCCAATGTCTGCCCCTGCAGGGAACGGATACATCTTTCCAGATATTTTTCCACATTATAGACCGGCACGATCACGCTTACGATCGGTTCTTCCATACTGTCCTCCTGCCCCGGCGCCATCGGTATTTACGGCAACCGAAAGATGGCCGTCAGATATTCCTGTATTTCCTCTGCCATATGCCGTTCGTTCCATTTTGTCTGAACTGTTTGCGCCGCCCTGCGCCCGATCTGTTCCCGCAGGCTTTTTTCCAGAAGGAGACGTTCCATCTGCCCTGCCAGCATATCCGCGTTTTCTGGCTCATACAGCAGGGCGTCCTGTCCGTCCTGTATATAATCCCGCAGGGAAGGCACGTTTGCCGCAATCACCGCTTTTCCCAGCGCCATCTGCTGCAAAAGCGTCATCTGTCCAAACGAATAACGGAAAGATTGCAGGGGGAGGACACAGAAAAGGGCGCCCTCGATCTCCTCTTTCATACGGCGTACCGGTACTGCCGGCAGCGCTGTTACGCCGGCAGCGCCGTCTGCGATCCCCTCTTTTCCGATCAGCCTCAGCTCCGGCAGTCCTTCCGTCCGCCCCCAACGTTCCCGCAGAAGGCCATATGCTTTCAGCAACGTCTCCCAGTCCCGTTTATGATAACCCAGGCAGAGGATATAGGAAGGATAGTCCTGCGGATCATGATCCGTCGCCCTGAAAAAGTCCGCATCCGTTCCAAAGGGGATGTATCTGCTCTTTTCCAAAAGCCACGGATGACAGTTTTCATAATATTCCCGCTGTTCCCTCGTATGGTAAATCACCCCGTCCAGGGACCGGCCCGCATACTGCATAAGGCGCAGCGACCGGCCGGATTCCCGGGCGCTGTTAAAGGCGCCGATATCAAAAACGACATGCCTGTACTTCCCTTTCCCAAACAGCCTCCGCCACAGGCATAGCACGATGCCGCTCTGCATCCCGTGGGAGAGGATCAGATCATACCGGTTCAGCCGCGGAAGGCATTTTAAGGTCTGCCAGACATAAAAGCGGATCACATTTTTTTCAAAACGTTCCAGGAGCCGAAAGGAATGGCAGTCCACCACGTCCACTTCCCAGTCCCTGCAATCCTTAAAATAACGGAAAAACCAGTAGGGAACGCCTTTCACATAGTAATCCGGCGGCTGTTTATTCTCCGGGACGGTATTTCCGTATTCGATTTTCCAGTTTACCAGCATCAAGACCTTCATGCATTTACCTGTTTCAGTTCTTCCTGCAACGAATACTTCCCGCCCTTGAAAAACTTGTGCTTGATCACCCACCAGCCGGGCACCCAGATATATTTGTGCATGGCCGGGGACGCGCTCCCGATCATCCAGCAGTTCCTGTCGCAGTGCTTCGTACATTCCCGCACCTGCTGCGCCTGCTCGGAATTCCAGAGTTCCTCCCAGCTTTGCCTGCGCAGATTGCCCATAACGGCTTTCTTCTCCATCCCGTTACAGGGGATCACGTCGCAGAACGGATCGATAAAGAAAGCGTTCTTCGACATATCGCAGGGGAGCAGGCGTTTGTTGCCGTAAATATAATTGATCAGGCCGTGGTTGAAGTATGCGCGGAACCACTTTTTCGGCGATTTGCTCGCAAGGAGTTCGTTGATCAGCTTTTCAAAATTCTGCGCCACCTTCTCTTTATCATAAATCTTATTGTCCGTTTTTCTGAAATAAAAAGAATTGTGCAGCGTCGCCGTGGCGAACTCCATCCCCATCTCATTGGCGATATGGTACAGCGGCACCAGATCCTCGCAGTTCATGTCCTGGACCGTCATTCCGAATCCAACGTCCGGATGCCCCATCTCCACCAGCGTTTTCAGCGTCCGGTAGCCCCGATTGTACCCGTCCGGAATGCCCCGTATCTTATCGTTGGTTTCCTGAAGACCTTCTATACTGATCCGGACGCCCACTTTGGGAAATTCCTTACACAATTCGATAATCCGATCCGTGAAATATCCGTTGGTGGAGATCACGATCCGGTCGGATTTTTTGGAAAGCTCCCTTACGATGTCCGGCATATCCCGACGGATAAAGGGCTCCCCTCCCGTAATATTGGTAAAGGCCATCTCCGGCAGTTTTCTGATCTCCTCCAGCGTGATCTCTTCCTCCGGCCTGGACGGATCCCTGAAACAGTCGCACATATTACAGTGCGCATTACAGCGATAGGTAACGATCACCGTTCCGTATAACGTTCTTCTTGCCATCTTCATGCCTCCTGATAAATGCCTACCAGCTTTTCGCAGTATTCCTGCGGGCCGGTGAAAGAAACCGAGCCGCAGTTCTTTGTATAGCGCGCCAGCAATTCCCTGTCTTCCCAGAGCCGAGCGATACATTCTGTCAATTGCCCTATATTTCCCGCTTCAAAAAACAGTCCCGTTTCCCCCTCCGTCAACAGTTCCGGGATACCGCCCAGCCGGGAGGCAATCATCGGCGTTTTGCAAAGCTGGGCTTCCATGACCGCATACGGGCAGTTTTCGTACCACTCCGACGGGAATATGGCAAAGCGGGCACGGCCGATAAGCTCATACAGCGCCCGGCCGCTCACAAAGCCCTTATTTTCCACGTTTGCAACCGCGTTTACTTCCTCTTCCAGCGGCCCCTTCCCCGCAAAGACAAACGGGATTTTTGGCAGCCGCCTGCAGGCTTCCAGCAGCGTCCGGATCCCCTTTTCCTGGGAATACCGCCCAAAATACAGGACATAATCCCGCTTTTCTTGTTCAAAGGCCGGGATCTGTCCCATAAAATTGTGCATGACCACCGTGCGCCCCCGCAGCATACTGTTCTGCTGCAGGATCTTTTCCATAAAATAGCTGGGGCAGATGACCGCATCCAGATACCGGTATGTTTTTAGGCGCTGATACAGTCTTCCTTCCAGACTGCCGAGAAAACTTTTGACCCGGGAATCGTGGATACAGCGGTTTTTCATGCAGTTCCACTGCTTCTCCCCCAGGCATTGCGTACACACGGCGCCCGTTTTGGGGATCCGCAGCAGATGGTTCGGACAGACCAGTTGATAGTCGTGGGCCGTATAAATGAGCCGGATCCTTTTTTTCTTCTGCCGCGCGTATTTTCGCACCGCATAGATCACAGAGGGCGTCAGTTGAAAATTGAAATTATTCAGGTGCACCACATCCGGGTCAAAGTCTGCAAGCACCTTTCGGATCTTTCGGGATGCCTCCGCAGAATACAGGATCCGGAACGGATACAGCAGCTTTTCGGCCTTATTCGAATGGAAATCCATATCGTCCGTATAACAGCCGATCCGATTCCCCACTATACGCCCTTCGTGTTCCATCCCGAAATATTCTACGGAATGTCCCATTGTCTGCAGTTGCCTTCCGATATCAAAAACATAGGTTTCCGAACCGCCGTTTGGGTGCAGGAATTTATTGACGATCAATATTTTCATTTGGTTTTTTCTTCCTTCCTGCAAGAACCAGCCCGCAGGCGGCGCCCGCCGCAACACCCAGGATGCCGGACAAGAAGGCGTATCCGGCCACCTCGCGGATCTGCTCCAGCCTGATCAGGTTTCCTTCAAACCGGTACAAGGGCGTCTCTTCATCCACATAAACCGGTATGGCCGCCCCCTGTTCTTCATATTCCTGTTTCTGTTTTTCTGTAAGGAAAAAGGGAGACTGCTCCGAAAAGTCGCAGATATCCAAGGGGACAATATACATCTGCGGCGTCTCCATCCTCCAGGCGCATAAAACGCCGCCCCCGATTCCAAAGGCCAGCCCGAAAACCGCCAACAGGGCCTTATACCCCGACAGCTTCCTGTAGGCCGCCGCCAACGATAGCATAACCCTGTCATACGCCTGCGTTATCCTTCCAGGGATCCGCAGATCACGTTTCCCCCAGTCTGCGACCCCGATCCTGCCGTCGCCGACGCTCCTGCAGAGCAGGTCGATATGCCCGTAAAGATAACTGCCGATAAAGAGCAGGCTGAGGTTTTTAAACGAAGTGTTGAACAAAAACGGTTCCGAAATGCCCGCGATCAAAAAACCCAGAGTGATCGCCAGTTCCCTGCGGCGTCCCTCCTTCAGCGCGGAACGGATCATCAAAAAATAGGCCGCCATCAACAGCACAAAGGGCGCCGCCCCATATGTCATCAACGCAAAAACATAGGAATTGTCCATCGTCAGATTCGGATCTTCCACAAGGATCCTCTGCCCGAAGAGCGAAACCGGATGATTCAGCAGAAAATACCGCGACAGATTCAGCCGCGTATTCATCATTTTATTCAGGATATCGAAAACAGGGCCCTGCGGCAGCAGAGGGGCCGCCAGAGAAAAAAGCAGGCAGAGGGGCAAAATACAGACGACGGCTGCTTTTTCCCATTTGGAAAACCGCCGGCGCGTTTCAAAATAGACGACGCCAAAAAGATAGATGACAGTCAGCAAAAATCCCGTCATGCTCACGGAATAAAGGAATACGAAACAGTTTCCCAGAAATGCGAAAAACACCGCCCGCTTCATCCCCCTGCGATCCGGCCTGCGCAGATAAAACACAAAGGCCAACAGGATCACATAGGAAATATGAAAGACATTCGGATGCGGGTAGCCCATGCTCCACCGGAAAATGTGCCCCAGCCCCAGCTTGTCATGCACGAGCAGTATCCCTTTTTCTATCCCCGTCAGAAAAAGAAAAACGCGGTAGGCAAAAATGCCGCCCCATACCACGGCGCCCAACTGGAAGGCCCTGCGTACCGGAATATCTTTCATACCGATCACGAGCATCATACAGATGAACATCCCTTTTTCACGGGAAAGCAGATAACTCAGCAGGCCCAGTCCGCCCAATACGGCCGTCATGACAAACTGCGGCAGCGTATAGCGGGACAGGGCCAGTTTGGCCAGCAGAAAACCTGCCCCCAGCACCAGGCATAAACGGTACTGCGGCATTCCGTCGTACCATCCCATCCCCTTTGCGAACAGCATAATGGAAAAAAAGAGATAAAACAGGATCTCATTCCTGCTGCATATAAACTTCCTCACCTCAGACGGTCGTCCCATAGCGATATCCTTTTGCACGACGGCGCAGCGCCTGTCCCATCGCCGCGCTTATGCGTGTTTTCTGTATAACTCCAGCGTTTTTTCCACCACGTTATCCCAATCGTATTTCTGACAGATATAAGAACTGCTGTCTTTTTTCAGCCGCGTCACCTCATCCGGATGCGACAGCAAATACTCCAGTTTCTCCTTCAGATCCGAAACGCTGCCCTTTGCAAACGTAAAGGCATGCTCCTGGATCACTTCCACATTTTCCGGGATATCGCTCACAAGGCAGCAATTCCCGTAACTCATCGCCTCCAGAAGACCCATGGCCATGCCTTCCACATCGCTGGGCAATACATATAACCAGGCGTTGCTGTAGAGTTCCTCCAGGATCCCGTCCTGAACGAATCCCGTCATGACGACTCTGGGATCCAGGGCGGCGCTTTTTTCGATCCGTTCCTGATATTCGGGGCTCTGGCTGGAGCCTCCCGCAATGACGAGTTTCTTCTCCGTCTTTATCTGCCGGAAGGCGTCGAGCAGATAATGCACTCCCTTTTCCGGCACGAGCCTGGCCAAAAATAAAATATAACCGTCTTTTTCCAAGCCGAATTTCTCCGTGATCCGTCTGGCTTCCCGACGGGCCGGAGAGGTGATCCCGTTCGGGATAAACACCGTCTTTCTTCCATATTCCTTGGCAAAATAATCCTGTACGCTCCTGGAAAGGACGATAATATCATCCGCACAGCGTACGGCTGTCTTTTCTCCACGCTTGAGTACGCGGGACGCAAAATTGCCCCATTTGGAACGCTGCCAGTCCAGGCCGTGAATCGTAGCCACCGTATGCACCCCAAACAGCTTCGGCAGCCAAAGCATGATACAGGGGCCTTCCGCATGGAAATGCAACACATCGTATTTCCCCGCGACCGCTTTCCCCGTCGCCACGACGGCCGCCAGAAACGCATATACGACCGCGTTGAGCTGGCTGCAGGAAAAAGTAGGGATCGTGAACAGGCGTGCCCCTTTATAGGCCTGTCCCCGTTTTCTGTCAAATTCTTTTCCCGACACATGATACCCGGAGCGGTTATAAAGATCTACCTGATGCCCCAGCGCCACCATGCGGGCCGCCAGCTCACCCACAACGATCTCAATACCGCCTTCCCTGGAGGGAACCCGTTTATGCCCGATCATGGCGATCTTGAGGCCCCGCGCAGGTTTCGCCTTCCGCCTGCGGCGTTTTTTGCGGCGCTCCTTCATCAGATAATATAAAAAGGAAATATTGGTATCCAGATATCTCGGCAGCAGGCGCCGGGGATCCTGCATCATGCGCCAGACCCATTCCATGCAGATCTCCTGCATCCACATGGGCGCGCGCCTGACAGTCCCCGCGTGGAAATCAAAGCCCGCGCCCACTCCCAGCATGACGCCGCACAGCTTGTCCTCGTGATCCGCCATCCAGATCTCCTGCTTGGGCGCGCCCAGCCCGACCCAGATAAAGTCCGGCCTGGTTTCATTGATCATCGCAATGACCCGCTCATCCTCTTCTGGCGTCAACGGCCGAAAAGGCGGCGAATACATCCCTGCAATCTGCATCCCGGGGAAATTCTTCCGAAGCTGCCTGCCCAGAGCCTCGATCGTTTCCGGCGTACTTCCGTAAAAATAATGCCGGTACCCTTTCGTTTCCGACATTTTAAAGATCTCCGGCATCAGATCCGGTCCCGGCACCCTGCCTACGCCGGCCAGTCCGCGCCATCTCTGTACCAGAGACAGCGGTTTCCCATCCGGCAAATTCAAGGCGCTGCGATTCTGAACCCGCCGATACGCCTCGTCACGATATGCCATTACCGTTGTATGGACATTGGAAATGCAGACATATTTGCCCCGCAGCGTTTCCAGGTTTTCGTCCAGGAAAGCGACCGCATCCTGCATCGTGATGACGTTGATTTTCGTTTTTAAGATATCCGTATATGTCAATTCAACCATTCGCGCAAAAACTCTCTCTTCCGTTCAGTCGACTGATTTTCCTTTTTCATTATATCCAATTTTTATCAATATCTCAATCCCTCTGATCATGCAAATGGGAAAAAGCGCCCACTTTCCGGCGGTTCCTCCGGAAAGTGTCCCACAGTCAGCGGTAATGATAGGTAACCGCCAGATTAAATTCCGACAACTCTGTTCCAAGATACATATCCCTTGTCTCCCTTAAATTTTGCTCTTTATGCGAAATCAGGGCGCTCGGCAATTCCTCCGCTGTACCGTCAAAGCTTAAATGCAGCCTATGCACCTTTCCCTTGCAAAGCGGCGCATTCAGCGAAAACAGGTTAAATTCCCCTGCGATGATATCGGAAGGCCGAAATTCTTTGTCACAGACGATCTTCCCATCGGGATCCTCTATCTGGATACGGATATTCCCCTCCGTTACGGAATCCAAAAGGATCAAAAATAATTCGACCGCCTCCAGATCATCATATTCCGGGACAAATTCCTGTATGATCCCAGTCTCCCCCAATTCCTGGAATACATAATTCTTATCCGTACTGCTCATCACATATTCATGCACCGTCTCAACCCGCCGCGAAAAGAAAACGGGCAGGAGAGCCGCCAGCGCTAATAGGATCACGATAATGAAACACTGTATAACCGCTTTCTTCCTTTCCATCCCCTATTCCTCTCCCGACGGCCGGTCACACACGATAAATTTGACTTCACCGCAAAAAGGTATCTTCACGACGCCTTTATAACGGATCGTATATTGATAGTCTGCCAGAAATTTTTCCTCATATTGTTCAGCAAGCCTATATTGTCCGGGAGAAATATAGACCGCCTCCTGCCCCAGCCCCGTTGGCGAAAACGGTCCGTCTCTCAGCCAATCCTGCAGGACGCCCCTTATTTCTATCGTATTTTCATTCGGGAGCAATACCCTTTTTCCCTCTGCCGTATCCCAATAATAATTGCCCGACTGGATGACGCCATAATAAACGTCTATGTCATAGGTAAGGACATCCATCCCTTCATGATAACCGACATCCCTTAATATCAGGTCGATCGCCTTGTTAAGGTAATTAAACTGATGATTGTAAATGCATTCGTCTGTAGGATATGCGATATAATGATATTTTCCTTCCCCTTTTCGGGAACAAACGGCTATGGAAACAGGATCGACAGGGATATAGGCCTCTGTCAGCAGAACGATCCCCCCAGTCAGCAAGAACAGATCCCTGACTGCGTTATACCGGATACTCCCTTTTGGCACCAGGGCCCCCCAGCATATCGCCAGGATCATGACATTTAGGAAATTGATCAAAACATGGTATCGGGGAATGATATAGGTCAGATAAACGGAATAAAAAACCATCAGCGACGCCGACGTCGCCGACAAAATAAATAAAAGGCGCTTCGCCGCCACGTTTACCGGTTTCCTCTTTACAATACCCCTGACCCAAAGCAGCCCTATGCCGGCAAGATTCCCCCCCAGGATCAGCCAATTAAAACTCAAAACGAAAAATAGCCGGCAGTTTTTCAAAATGAAATCGGGATCAAACCCAAACCCCGAGTACCAGTGTTCCTGTCCGGCACTCCAGATTTCCCCGCCGCCGGCGAGAAAAACCAGCAAAAAGATCCCCAGGGCCCCAAAGGTCAATAGGCCGCATATCACCACCGGATTTCTGAAAAGGGCGGCAAACCTTTCCCATCTGCGCCCTTTTTGTCCCACCAGGATCTGGCCGAAAAACAGCCCGATACAGAATCCCGCCAGCGCCACGCTCCCTATCTCTTTCGACAGGATCAGTAAAAGCATGGAAAACAGCATCAGGATACTCTTTTTATAGAGATAGCAGTACAGGACAAACACAAAAAAACAGACCGTACCCGCATCAGGACTATAGTAGGAAAAAGTGCCCAATACCAGGGGCGTACTCATCACCATACAGGCCGATATCGTATAATATATCCAGGAACGGTGCGGCACCGCTTTTTCCAGGATCCGGTACAGGCATCCCGCCGTCATCACGGTAACGATCATCCAGACCAGGATAACCCCGATATATTTCCCCGGAAATAAAAATTCCCCGATCGCGGTGATCCCCGCATAGCCGACAGAAGGATGGTCAGCCAACGCGAACCGCATCATCGCCGCCACCGTAAAATCGAAGTTCTGACACGCCGCCATTAACTGCTTATAATAGACCAAGGAATCCCAAAGGGGCATATCGGCCAATTGGGTAAGCCTTGATAGGAAAGTAAACAGCATCGCAATAAGTATTCCCTTATGTTCAGGAATCCTTAAAATGCCCCCATTCCTCATCCAACGGAAAAAAACGCCGATCCAATATCCCGCCAGAAAAAGATCCGCCAGGATGACTGCCAGAAAAACAAACCTATGTCCGGCAGCGATCTCATATCTTCCGATGCAGGCCGCGGACAGAAAAAGAGCGCATACTGTCAGTACCGTCAGAATCTCTTTTATCACAGCTTTTTGTCCTGGCACAGCTTTCACTCCCAAGTTTCCTTTCGCAATATATCCCGCCGGTTCATCTCTCCGGCAGCGGCGGGATGAACATATTCCTTTCCAGTTCTTCCCGCGGCAGAAAAGGCGCCAGATCCTCCAGGGGAGGGCTGGCCAGGGAACCGTCTTTCAGCTTTTTTGCGCTGCTCTTCGGTTCCCAGACCTGCTCCGTATCTGTAAAGATCTCGCAAAATACGAACCCCGGACAAGCAACCGCCTCCCGAACCACCCGTTTCATTTCTTCATTGGAACGGGCCGCATAATACGGAAAGCCAAACGCATCCGCGATCCTGTGATAATCCGGGAACCCCAGATCCCCCGATTCCGGCCCGACCCCCACCTTGCTATGTCCCGCAAACAAATTATTCTGGGTGATCCGGATAGAATGATACCCGCTGTTGTTGATCAAAAATACCTTAATCGGCAGCCGGTTGCTCACGATCGTCTGGAGTTCCTGCAGATTCATCATAATAGAGCCGTCGCCCTCCAGGCAGACCGTATCCCGTCTGCCCCCGGCCAAGCACAGGCCGATCGCCGCCGGCAGCCCGTAGCCCATGCTGGCGACCGCGCTGTTGATGATAAAACGGGCGCCCGTTTTGATCACATAATTTTGATGCCCCACTACGCAGCAGGCGCCGTTGGAAACCGCCGTCAGGCTCTTTGGAGGGAGTTGTTCGCTCAGATAACGGATAAAGGCGTACACATTCACATGATCCGTTCCCGTTTCCCAGTGTTTAGGCAGGGTGACGGGATACCGGGCTTTCCAATCCCGGCAGGCTTCCAGCCATATTTCGTCGGAGAAAAGCCTGCGCCCTTCAGGTAAACAGGTATCCAGCTTCTCCAAAAAGTCCTTCGCATCCGCCCAGACCGGCATATCCACATGGATCGTAGGTTTTTTCATTTCCGCCCGGTCTATGTCGACCATGATCACCCGGGCGGCCCGCGCCCAGGTGTCAAAGCTATAGCCCGTCTGACGGATCGAAATACGGGTTCCGACCGCCAGGATCAAATCCGCATTCTGGACTGCAAAATTGCCGGCGCGGTCCCCCATGTTCCCCCCGCGCCCCACATACAGCGGATGCTCATTTTCTATCAGATCTATGGAATTCCAATAGGTGACGACCGGAACGTTCAGCTTTTCGATCACCCTGCGAAAAACCGGAAATCCTCCCGATAAACGGATGCCCCCTCCCGCGTAGATGACCGGCCTTTTGGCTCTGGAGATCTCCTCCAGGACAGCGTAGGCCACAGCGTCATCCAGAGGAGGCGGGAGCTGCGCATCCCTGGGGTTCGGCACATATCCGGCCAAATCCTGCGTTTCAATCTCGCTTCCCTGAAAATTTACCGGCACATCGATCCAGACCGGCCCCGGCCGTCCGGTGGTCGCCAGATACCAGCCCTTTTCCAACGCGTAACGGATCTGTTCCGGCGCTTCTATCATGACCGCGTATTTGGTCATCGGCTCCACGGATCTTACAATATCGTATTCCTGATCCCCCACCGCGCGCAGCGGCAGCCCGTCCGTAAACCGCATGGCATACCGCGCGGTCGTATCATAGCGCACCTGCCCGGAAATCACAAACATCGGAATGGAATCCAGCCATCCGCCCAATACGCCCGTTATGGCGTTGGTCCCTCCGGGGCCCGTGGTCACGCATACCGCAGCGATCCGGTTATCGAGCCTGGCATAGGCCTCCGCCGCCATCGCGCAGGCCTGCTCATGGTGATTATAAGTGACCTTTAGGCCCGGATGATGGCCAAAGGCGTCGTTTAAATGCATGGCTCCGCCGCCTACCACGGAAAAAACATCCGTCACCCCATGGCTCACAAGAAAATCCGCAATGTAATCTGCAAGTCGCTGACGCATATATCCCCCTTTGGCCATCCCGGCCAATACGGATCTTTATTTCGTCCCATCGTCCTCTTCAAAGTTGATCCGTTCTTCCTCGATCACCAACGGCCTGTTCATCACGCGCTGGTTGATGCTGAGGATATATTCCCCGATAAACCCGATAAAAAACAGCTGCAGCGCGCCCAGGAAAAACATACCGATCAGCACCGGCGCCATACCGGCCGCAAACTGTTCCCACCTGATCAGTTTCAGGATCAGGTACGCGCTGCCGATCAGGGCGCTGAACGCACCGCAGATGATCCCCAAAAAAGTACACAACCTCAGCCCGATCTTCGTATAGGAAGTGATGCTCAGCATGGCGGCATCATACAGGGAATAAAAATTGTTATGGGTTTTCCCAGCCCTGCGCCTTGGCTGGTCATAGGGGATCTCTTTTCTCTTAAATCCCAGTTCCGCCACGATCCCCCGCAAAAAAGGGGTCGGATCCTTAAGCTCCCGCAGCACTTCGAGAAACGTCCTGTCATACAGTCCGAAACCTGTGAAATGCTCGATCTGATCCACATCGGAAAATTTCCTGATAAATTTATAATACAGCCCGCGCAGACGGTACATCAGCGAATTTTCCCGGCTGCTGGTCTTGATCCCGATTACGATCTTGTATCCGTTCTCCCATTCCCGGATATACTGGGGGATCAGTTCGATCGGATCCTGGAAATCGCAGGCCAGGCAGATCGCGCAGTCCCCGCTGGTCTGGAGCAGGCCATAAAACGGGGAATTGAACTGTCCGAAATTTTTGGCGTTGAAAATCGCTTTGATCCTGGGATTCTTAGCGCAGATCTCCCGCAGCAGAGGCCTTGTCCCATCTCTGGAATCATTATCGATAAAAATCAGTTCATAGTCATACTCCGGCAGTTTGGACGCAAAAAGGGATACGACCGCCTCGCTGATCGGTTTCACATTCTTTTCTTCATTATAACACGGTATCAAAATACTGATCTTTGCCATTTATCGATTCTCCCTGCACCATGCCACAGTCCTTTTGATCCCTTCCTCGAAAGGAACCCTGGGACTAAAGCCGGTATCTTCCTTCAATTCCGAAATATCGGCGCACAGATACATGACCTGCTTTGACGCATACGGCAGCGCGCCGATCCCGATATCCAGATCTGCAGACACGGCGTCCCGCATACATTTGATATAATCCGCCAATGCTCTTGTCCTGCCACTCCCGATACAGTATACCTTCCCATTTTTTCCTTTTTCCCCCAGCAAAAGCAATGCCCTGGCGGCATCGTCGCAATACAAAAAATCCCACCGCTGCTCCGCTTTGGTAAATTGAGGCGTCTCTCCCCGCAGCAGTTTTCTGATAGAAGAAATGAGCATCGTATCTTCCCCGTCGCAGGGGCCGTATACGCTTAATATCCTCGCCCAGATATGTCTTATGCCCAGGCTTTGGCATAAGAGCCCCGTCATCTGCCCAGCGCACAGCTTGGCCATGCCGTATCCGTTTTCCGGAAACGTTTCCGTCCGTGCCGACAGTTTCCCTTCTACCCGTCCGTACTCCGCCTGAGAGCCTGCGCCTATAAAAGTATGACACCCAAACCTGTCGGCTAACCGCACGGCGTCCAGGGCGTACCGAATATTCCGTTCCTGCGTCCCGACATCGTTTCGCGCCTCCTTAGCCGTCCCTTCCCAGGCGAAATGATAGAAAACGTCATAACCGCCCTCCGATCTCTCCGGGACGTACCGGGCGTATTCCTCCAGATCCAGTTCCAGGATCTTTACCAGGGCAGACTTGGGGATTCTGTGGCTGCGCGCGCAATTCCGGCGGCATATGGCAAGAACCTCTATCCTGTTTTTGATACATTGCCTGATCAGCGCAGTCCCGACCACGCCGGTAGGCCCGGTAAGAATTATCCTCACGGATCACCTCACGAATACGTTCAATCCTCCCACTTGATCCAGGGGGCCCTTTTTTGAACCACCATTTCCTCCAGCTTGTCCATATCGTGCTTATTGTCCATGCACTGCCAGAAACCCTTATGCAGATAGGACATCACCTGGCCCTCCTGCACCAGCCTGGCCATGGGCTGTCTTTCAAAAATGGTATCGTCCCCTTCCAGATAATCGAAGATCTCCGGGTTTAAAACCATATATCCCGCGTTGATTAGGACGCTGTCCCGCATGCTCTTCTCCCGGAAGGATCTGACCGCATAATCCGGTCCCACCTCAATGATCCCTTTTTGCTGTTCCCTTTTCACAGTCGTCATCGTCGCAATCTTCCCATGGCTCTTATGAAACTCCAACAGCTTGGAAATATCCACATCGCACACGCCGTCCCCATAGGTCATAAAGAACGGTTCATCGTCCAGATATTTTCGTACGCGCCGGATCCTGCCCCCCGTCATCGTGTGAAGCCCGGTATCGACCACCGTTACCTCCCAGGGTTCGCAGTGCTGGTCATGAACGATCATTTCGTTCCTGCCGTTCTTAAAATTGAACGTGATATCGGAATTATGCAGGAAATAATCCGCAAACCATTCCTTGATCATATACTGCTTATATCCGGCGCAGATCACGAAGTCACGGAAACCGTAATAACTATATTCCTTCATAATATGCCAAAGGATCGGTTTCCCGTCGATCTCGATCATCGGCTTCGGCCGAAACTCCGATTCCTCCGACAGCCGGGTGCCAAAGCCCCCGGCAAGCAATACCACCTTCATCATGACACCTCCAAAGCTGCGCCTATCGTTTCCGCCATGTAGTCGATCCTATCGTCCGTCATCCCGGGGTATACGCCCACCCAGAAAGAATCCCGCATGATCCTGTCCGTATTGTCCAGCTTCCCAACGATACGAAACCCTTTGCCGCTTCGCCGCATCTCGTCAAAGCACGGCTGTTTGGTCAGATTCCCTGCAAACAAAAGCCTCGTCTGCACGCCGTAGCTTTCCACATACCGGACAAGCTTATTCCTGTCCACGTTTTCCCGGCAGGTAATCAAAAACCCAAACCAGCTCGGATCCGCGTCCTTACACGGCTCTGGCAGAATAAGCCGATCCTGCGTCTCCTGAAGCGCTGCTTTTAACCGCTTGAAATTGTGTTTCCGTTTTTCCGTAAATTCCGGCAGTTTTTCCAACTGCGCGCAGCCGATAGCCGCCTGCATGTCTGTGGCTTTCAGATTATAGCCGAAGTGCGAATAGACGTATTTATGGTCATAGCCTGTCGGCAGTTCTCCGTATTGCCCGTCGAACCGGTGTCCGCACAGCCCGTCCCGTCCCGGAGGACACGCGCAGTCCCTGCCCCAGTCCCGGAAAGAACGGATGCACTTGTTTAAAAGCGGATGATCCGTATACACAGCGCCCCCCTCGCCCATCGTCATATGATGGGGGGGATAAAAGCTCGATGTCCCGATATCCCCTATCGTCCCCGTATACCGCATTTTTCCCTGATAGGCGTACCGGGATCCCAGCGCATCGCAATTATCCTCTATCAGCCATAATCCATAACGGTCGCAAAACGCCCGCACGGCCGCCAGGTCAAAGGGATTCCCCAGCGTATGCGCCAACATGACGGCCTTTGTTTTTTCCGACCTTGCCGCCTCCAGCATGGCAACGTCAATATTGTACTGCGGGATCGTCACATCTACAAACACCGGTACCGCGCCAAACTGGATGATCGGCGCTACCGTCGTCGGAAATCCCGCCGCCACCGTGATCACCTCGTCGCCCCGTTGGATCCTGCGCTCCTTTAACAGCGGGGAGGTCAGGGCCATGAACGCCAGAAGATTCGCCGAAGAACCGGAATTGACCAAAGTGCAGAACTTTACGCCGAGATACTCCGCCAGTTCCTTTTCAAACTGTTGGGTATACCGGCCCGCCGTCAGCCAGAAATCCAGCGCGCTGTCCACCAGATTCACCATTTCCCTGCTGTCATATACCCGGGAAGCATAGGGGATCCGCTGCCCGGGAACAAAGGCTTTCTCCCCCTTATGGAAGCGTTCCCAATACGCTGCGACCAACTCCAGTATTTCCTGCCGCGCCCTTGCCTCATCGTCATTTCCTGCCATATTCCATCAGCCTTTCCTTAGAAAATCTTCTATCTGGCCTTCCGTCACTGTCCTCATATCTTCCCCGCTGCGATATGCCTTTGCCCACGCGACGGTCTGGCTGACCGCCTCTTTAATATCCCATCGGGGCTGCAGCAAAAACCTGCGCCGCAGCCTGGAACAGTCCAGCTTCAAAAAATCCGCCTCATGCGGCTGCCGCAGCTTTTCCTTCGGATCGGACAGTTCCCAGCCAATGCCTTCTCCCCATTCCCTGCAAAACAGGTCGGCCAGTTCCCCTGTCGTCAGGCAATCCCTGTCCTCCGGCCCGATATTGTAAGAACCGGCCAGCGACCCGTCCTCATATTGCCCTGCGGCGATCGTCAGATAAGCGTACAACGGTTCCAGCACATGCTGATAGGGCCTGACCGAATGAGGATTCCTGACCAGGATGGTCCTTTTCTCCAGCGCCGCGCGCACACAGTCCGGCAGGATCCTGTCCGGCGAAAAATCCCCGCCGCCGATCACATTCCCCGCCCTGGCCGTGGAGACCGCCACGGCGGAACCATTAAAAAAGGAGCGGATGTAGCTGTGCGTCACCAATTCGGAACAGGATTTACTGTTTGAATACGGGTCATAGCCGTCCAGCGGATCTTCCTCCCTGTATCCCCACTCCCACTCACGGTTCTGATATACCTTATCCGTCGTCACATTCAAAAAAGATCTCACACATGAAAAAAGCCGTATACATTCACAGATATATACAGTGCCCATTACATTTGTTTCATATGTATAGACCGGTTCCTTATAAGATTCCCTGACAATAGGCTGCGCCGCCAGGTGGAAGACGATCTCCGGCCGTACCTTTGCAAAGACCGACTTCAGCTTTTGAAAATCCCTGACGTCCCCTATAACGGACTCCATACGGTCCTGCAGGCCGAGAATATGAAAAAGCGCTGGCTCTGTGGATGGCGCAAGGCTATAGCCGGCCACATCCGCCCCTGCTTTCAGCAGGAGTTCGCACAGCCAGCTTCCCTTAAACCCCGTATGCCCAGTGACCAGCACCCGTTTGTTACGATAAAAATCCATTCCGTTATTTCCAGCGCTCATACGTTTGAAACCATCATATGTTTTCGGACAGGCCAAAATCCCATATATAATATACACAATATTCTTCAGAAAGGCAACACTTCGTTTTACGGATCCGCTCCAGCCGCTTATTCAATCCACTTTTCCCCTCTCATCCACGATCGTCCAGCCCTCCCACAGCCTGTGCATCTGCCCTATATCGGCCTGCTGGCTGTTTTTATGCTTTGCCGGCCGGATCATGATCTTATCGGGATTTGGGTTCAGCCTGGCCCCCCAGAAGCTGAATGTGGAATTTGCACAGATATTGTGCTTACAGCAGCTCATGAGCTGGATATCCCAAAAGCTATGTTCGCCCGTATTCCAGTCCACCACCGTATAATCGCTGCCCCGGTATTTTTCCTTCACATAAGCGCTGTCATCCGAGAACACATAAAAATGGGCGCCCGGACACCGTTTCCGGATATATTGGACCGCGGCCTCATAATAGGCTTCCGTACAGATCCCGCCAAACAGGGCCGCATTCTCCGGGTCGAGGTAATCCCCTCTGCGGACGTGCAAACTGACAGACACTTCCCCCTTAATCTTTTGTATTATCTGATTATTTATTTCACTATTGTCATTTGGAAACACAATTTCCTTTCTCAGTTCCGGCAGGATATCCGCATAATATTTTTCACAGGCCCAGAATCCCTCCAGATACTTATCAGAAAACTCAAAAATCTCCGGGTGATACATGTCGTTTTCCCGAAAAAGATGTATGCTCTGCGGCATCAGTTTCCGCTTCAGCTTTCCCCGAAGCCCCTCTCCCCCCATAAGGAGTTCCCTTTCCCGCTTCGTGCATACCTCCATGGAAAGATCCTTAAAATAGCGCAGTTCCAGTTTTCTCTGCGCCAACACCTGTTCCTGATTCCTCTCTTCAAACCAGGAAAGATCCAGCTTCGCGTCTTTGCCCAGCATCTGCATTTTCCGATACAGCGCATACTGCTGGAGCTGATTCCCCAACCCGCCCATGACTTTTATGACGATCAACTCTTCCACCTCTTTATCCGGTCATACACCATATGATACAAATATTTAAATTCTTCCGTCCGTCCAAAGGCCAGCAGAAAGATCCCGTTGAATACCGCCGTGATCACTGCGATCATCATGACAAATTTCAGCAGCGTCACCTGCGGCATCAGCATATCCTGCAGCGGGATCAAAAGCAGCAGCGCTGCCCCTATAGCCGCCAGATATTTGACGAAATCCCGGAAATAAGGCCATGCGGGCCGGTCGAAGCAGACCCGGTAGATGATGATGGGCTTTGTGATGTTGGCGATCAGCCCTGAAACCACAGTGCCGATATAGACGCCCGACAGCCCCAGGGGACGGACCAAGGCGATCGAGACCACCAGATTCACCGCACCCTGGAAAAGGGTCAGATACTTGTCCTGTTCAAAAACGCCCGCCGCCGTTTTAAAATTGGAAAGCACGATCCGTTCCCCTTTTAGGAAGTAGTCGAGAAGGAACCAGGAAATGACAGAAGACGGCAGAACCCAGCTTTTTCCAAGAACCATTTCGATCAGCGGGGACAGCAGCAAGAAAAAGCCCACCGCCGAAAACCCGTAGATCCACACCGCGAAAAAACGGTACACCTTAAACAGCGAAAACTGTTTGTCCCGCCCTTCCGTGGCGATCAGGTTGCCGAAGCTTGAAATCACGGAATTGAAGATCACGTTCACATAATTGGAAACGGAATTGACGATCAGCTTATAGTTGCCGATAAAGCCTACCGCCGCCACATTCTGGAAGGCAGAGATAATGACCGCGGCCGTCTGCAGCCGGGCCATGTCGCCTACCCGGTGCAAAAGCAGGGCTTTCGTCTTTTTTACGATTTCCCTGCGCTCTTTTGTTTCCAGGGGCTGGACGTCCTATTCCGTCAGAAGGGGATACCTGCGGTTTAAATACCGGCTGACCACAATCTTCTGCGCCAGCTCCACCGCAGCCTGGGTCAAAAGATAGAGCATATAATCCGGCAGCAAAAACAGTCCCAAAAGCTGCAGCGATACGGAGATCATTTTGGTGACGGTAATCGCATTGGTCTGAATATAATTTTTCTGTTCCGCATTGGCAAGGCTGTACTTATACGCCACAAAATAGGAGCTGACCGTATTGAACAGAAAAACGAGATAATAGATCCGCAGCTGCGCCAGAGTCAGGCTGCCCGGATCTTTGATGATATACTGTAAAAAAGGAACCAGCGCGATACCCACTGCCGCGATCACGATGGCGATGACGCGGTACGCCTGTTTATAGAGGAGCATGTAGGATTTTACTTTTTCCCGCTCTCCCCTGGCTACGGGGCCGTAAAGGCTGAAATTCAGGGCGGTTCCGACGCCCAGTTCCGCCAGCGATAACAGCGTCAGCACCTCTGTATACAGATCCTCCACGCCGTTTAGCGTCTCACCCAGCTTTGCGATGAAAACGGTGCGCAGCGCAAAGCGCAGCAGCATGGTAACCACGTTGCCGCCCATTCCGAATATGATGTTTTTCGCCGCATGCCGCACCCGGCCTGTCTGCTGTTCCATCTATTCCACCGTTTCTTCCCATAACTGCATTTCCGAAAAAAACCGCAGCGCGCTGCCCATGCCCCAGGGATAAACGCCGTAGTTCTGCGGATACTGCGCAAAATCGACGCATTCCCCAAGGCTGTCCCCGATACGGCCGTCCTCCACCAAACTCTGCATGGCTTTATACAAACGTCTCAGCCCGCCGGCGACCCGGTCCTCTTCCCTTTGCAGGTTATCCGGCTCCTCCTGATAGATCCGAAGGGCCATACGGCCGCCCAGCACGCCGCCCTCCCGGTAATATCCCATCCGCAGGCCAAAGGCCAGCGCTGCGCCGATCATCCCCTCGGCGGAAGTATCCCGATGCCCTTCCCGCGCCGGCAGCTGCCAGGAAAAACCGCCGTCAGGGCGTTGAAAATGCAGGACAGCGGCAGTCAGCTTCCGATAGCCGAGCAAAAGCTGGGCAAACTCCTTTTTCTGGCCGGTTATCCAGGGCAGGCTGTCCGCCAGCCCCATCAGCAGCCAGCCGCAGGCCCTTCCCCACCCGACGACGCTGTATTTCATGCCGGTTTTTTCGTCGTAGCCGTGATAGGGCAGGCCGGTGTCCGCATCCATTCCCCGTTCCAGGAAAAGCTGTATCTGCCGGGTCCCGAGGCGAAGAAGCTGCAGATCCCCCTTTTGCGCGCCGTAAAGGCACAGAAAGGGACAGACCATCCCGATGGTATCGACAAAGGCCCAATCCGGATGCTGGAACCTGTAGGGCAGGATCCCTTCGCCGGTCTTTTGCGCGCTCCGTATCCAATCCGCGCAGCTTTCCCGAATCCGGGCGCAGGTCTTTTGCAGGCCTGCGTTGACAAAAGGCGCCCCGCTCCCTTTCTTCTCCCGCTCTTCTTGCTCCCCGTTTCCTTCCAGGATCTGCGGATCCTCCAGCAGCCCCTCGACCCACAGGGCCAGGGCCGCGTTCATGATATTATCCACATAGTAAATACGGCACTCCTTTTTCTCCCACCGGTCCAGATAGGCCGCGCAGTCCAACAGGGCCTGCCGGTTTCCTGTGGCCGCAAACGCCGTTAAAAGCCCGTCCCCCAGCATGGCGTTGGGCCAGGAAAAGGCATCCATAGGGGCCATTTTTTGAAGGAGCAGCGCCTTTTTCACCAGACGTTTCGCCCTGTCGGCCGCCGAAAATGACGGATACGAAAAAAGCATTTCTCCCGATGCGTTTATCATTTTCTCAAGCCCGTTCATGATTTCTCCCATACCTTTTCGATCAGTTTTTTGCCGGACGCCGCCCGCGCCCGGTAATCCGCCATTTTCTCTTCCAGATTCGCCCGTATCCGGTCCTCCCTTTGTACCAGCCAGTCAAAGGCGTCGGATAATTCGTCTCTCCTGCTCAACCCCTGCACAGGAATCACATAATCCCTATCCGTTCCGAACAAATCTGCCGCGATCCCTCTGGCTTTCACCGAATATCCCACGGTCAGCGTGGGGACACAGGAAGAATAGGCAGCGATAGTGGCGTGCGTCCTGGCCCCGATAAACATCCGGCACCGGCTGATATAGCCCTTTAGCTGAGGCGCCGAAGCATCCGGGAGTACGAGCACCCGGCCGGTATGCGCAAACTCCTGATACAGCCTTTGAATGGGCTTTCTGTCGTCGTTGTTCTCCCATACCACATGGGGGATCAGCGCCACCCGCAGGTCCGTATCGGCAAGCACATGCCCGATCAGCGCCCGATAGTTTTCCATCGTAACGCCTGCCTTCCTCTCATTGTCCAGAATCATGGGACTGACATTCAGCCCCAGCATGTTTCCTTCTGCCCACCCTTCCGGCAGAGGCAGTTCCTCCTTTTGCATAAGGAATGCCGGATCCGGACACAGGTATACATTTTCTTTCACGCCGGCATCCAGAAGCGCCTGATAGGTAACGCTTTCCCGCGCCACGATCAGGTCGTAGCGCCTCATATCCTCCAGGATCTCCGGGCGCTTCAGAAGCTCCGGTTCGATGGAACAGCCGTAGAGCGCCGTCCTGCCGCCCTGGTTATGGAAGATCCGGTTGGCCGAAAACAGCCTGTCCAGCATGTTGTCATAGCAGTAATTATCGCCGCCGATGGAAATGTTCAGCGGGCTTTTGTTTTTGCCGCACACCGCACGGTAACGATAGCGCATAAAACAGTCCGGATCCCGAAAGAACCTTTTTTTCGCATAATAAAAAACGTGAACGGGCAGGTTACTTTCCACGCTTCTTTCCTGCTCGATCCTGCTGCCAAACAGCGGTTCCAGAGAATAACGTCTGTCTTCCTCCGCCCGGGTACTCATAAGCAATGCCGGCGCAGGCAGCAGGCCGCACAGGCCGTTGACGATCGCTTCGCAGCCATGGTTGCCGCTTCCCGCATGCATATATAAAACAATCTGATCGGTTTTCATATTTGATGTCTCCCTATCAGTTTTCCCGGTTCTTCTTCTGTGTAAATACCCATTGCAATATTGTCTGTCAATTCCTTATTTTTTATATGTTTTTTTGTTAATTAAAAGGTGAGGGCTTAATTTAATTACATTTATGAATTTATATACTAAAATAACAGATTATTTTGCCCCCTTAAAAATGCTTCCAGAAATGATACAAACATAAATACAAATCGGGACTGGCCAAAAAAGCAGCAGCTTTCATTCCATACCCCTTCGGCAGCTTTTTTTTCACTCCCGGCGTTCGTAATGCCTGCCGGGCGGTCTTTCTGCACACTTCCACATATTTTCGGTTTTTTCTTCTCTCCTGATGCGGCAGCGCCGCCAGCTTTCCTGCCGTCAGGATTGCGGCTACTACCAGGATTCCCCTGACCGCAGCCGTCTGATCCGGGTATTCCCTCTCTATCAGCGCTTCCGCCAATTTCCAGCTTTTGATCTCATCCATATAAGATGGAGTGAACGGGCGGAGCATAACCCCTTTTTCATTGATCCGCTATTCATAACCCTGATATTCTGATAAAACTACTCTATCGAGATTTGGCAGAAGATCCATCAAAAGCATCATATCTTCCCCAATTTTAAGATCCTCACGAAATCTGACCTTATCCACCGCATCGTAACGATACAGGATGCTCCAGCAGCGATTGTCTCCCTTTAAAATATGATCTGACAGGAACCCTTCTCTGGAACAGGCCGTCATTCGTTCTATAAACTCCTTCGGAAAACTCTCCGATACATCCCCCTGTTCCGCTTTTATCCCTGAAACCGGATTCCACTCCCGAAATCCGCACATTGCGATCTGGCTTTCTTCCTTTTCCAGACATCTGACCAACAGCTCCAGCATAAACTTCCTGATCCGGTCATCCGCATCCACAAAGGTCAGATATTCTCCCGTCGCTGCTTCTATTCCCTGATTACGGGCAAAAGAAACTCCGTTTTGCTGCAGACAAAGATAACGGATCCTATCATCCTTTTCTGCCATTTTCTGAACCAGACGGGCCGTACCGTCGCCGGAATTATCGTCCAAAATCAGTATCTCCAGGTCTTCCCAGCTTTGCTCCTGCACGCTGCGGATACAATCCCCGATCCATTCAACCGCGTTATGAGCCGGGATGATCACTGTGATCCTGCCTTTTTTCCTTTTAATCTGCATTTTCCCTTCCTTCCTACAGAATTCATCTCCGGTAATACCAACGCATCGCCAGATGCAGAAGCCCGATCATCCCGTCAGACGGGAAGCGCAATACGGCATAAAGCAGCTTATTCGACAGGATCGCAGTCGAGATCGGAACCTGCCTGACCAGATGCCTTATCTCAGGGCTTTTGCAGATTTGCTTTATATTCCTGCGATATCCCTGGGGATTCCCCCGCGCCTCATTTTTTAATACCAGAAGCATTAAATACAGAAATTCCTTTTTCTCCTGCAGTTCCATTAACGCTCTTTCTTCCCCGTCGAACTTATCTGCAATGATCTGCTGTAAGATCCGGCGGAGCAGACAGATATTTTCATAAAGTCCTTTATCATATCTGTGGATCATAGATGACTTCACATAACGATAATGATAATACGCTTTATGATCCAGGATCACAAGCCTTTCACAGTCTGCGATTGAAGGAAACATGATCATGGTATCCTCCGCGGTACGGATGATCGGATCACAGTAGTGCATATTCTGCAGGATCAGTTCTCTGGAGATCAGTTTCATACAACGGGAAATCGTAACATAGCGTTCCTCATAACCCAAAAGCTTCAAAATAGCCTCCTGTTGAAGCTTTTCTCCAACATATTCTCCCGGTTCCAGCTTCTGATAAACGTACTCCTGTTTTTTGCCCTCCCGTTCAATAACATAATCACAGGCAACGATTTCCTTCTTTCCGCCCGTCAGGAAAACGGCCATTTCCTGTATCGTTCCTTCCTCAATCCAGTCATCGCTGTCCACGAAAAACACATATTCTCCGGACGCCTTTTCTACGCCATATTTCCATGTAGAAATCAAACCGCCATTCTCTTTATGAAATGCCCTTACCCTTTCGTTTTCCTGCGCATACATATCGCAAAAACCGCCGCTGCGATCTGTGGAGCCATCATCCACCAACAGGATTTCCAGATTCTGATAGGATTGCTGCAACAGGCTTTCTACACAACGCGCCAGATATTTTTCAACATTATAAACCGGAACAATAATACTGATCTTATCTCTTTCCACGGCTCTCTAAAACCCTTTCATAGATCATCAAAAGTTTTTCCATGTTTTTTATGATAGAAAAATTATTTTCCACCATGATCCTGGCATTTTCCCCCAGGCTGCGGCAGAAAGCGGCATCCGACAACGCTCTGTCGAGCCCTTTCTGTAAAGAATCACTGTCTTTCGGACGTACCAGGATGCCGGTTTTACCATCTCGGATCATTTGGGGGATACCCCCGGTATCGGAAGCTACCACCGCACAGCGGGCCGCCATGGCTTCCAAAATCGCCACGGACTGTCCTTCAAAATAAGACGGCAGCACAAAAATATCACAGGCTGAAAGCCATTCCTTCTTTTTTTCCCCCTGCAGCCACCCCAGCCATTCTACCGTTCCCGGAAGTTTTTCCATTTCACGCTGCAGTTCTTCGTCTTCCCAGATTCCTCCCAAAAAAACCTTTATGTCCGGATATTTTTCCAGCAGTTGTGAAATCGCCCGGAAGAGTTCCAAAATTCCCTTTTCCCGACAGATCCTGCCTAAAAACAGAATCTTATGCTGACCGTATTCCTTTGGCACAAAATCCGGGACAGAAATCGCATCCGGAAGGACGACAATCTTCCTGTTTTCCACAATTTCCGAAAAAAAACGTTTCCAGGGCGGTGCAAGGACTAAAAAAACATCCGCCATGTTCAAAACCGTCCGAACCCTTTCTTTTCGCCGCTCTGTCATGGATGCATAAAAGGTTTCAAAATCTCCTCCATGTTGGTGAATCACCAGTTTTTTTCTGCACAAATGGGCCATTCGGATAAAGCAGGATTTGCGAAGATAACTGACATCAGAGGCCATGTTTACATGTACGATCTGATAACCGGGAAGGAGAAAGCAAAAAATAAGGAAAGAAGTTATCGCTTTCCTCAATTTTCGGATCTTTCCACCTTCGACCACAGTCCCGATATATCGAAGTTCTATCCGTTGGGCCAATCCAGCATCATAATAGTTATTGACCACCTGAGATATACCACCGTGTACCTGTCTGTCCGGACCAACCATCAGTACCTTCATACCTTTTCCCCTGACCCCTTTTCTTTTTCCGGCCTGAAACAGTCCCCCACCTTCCACCAAAAGCTTTCTTCCGCACCGTTTTCTTTCCAAGTTAAAAAATACGGCCAGTATGCGCCCATCAGCAAAAGCACATAGTTCCTTGCCAGGTAAACGGAAACCGCATGAGCTTCCACCACGGTATAAACAACAAAGGACATCACCAGCACAAAGCCCATATAATCCCTCTGCCGCCTGCACTGCCAGATCAGCAGGCAGACCGCAAGGATACAACAGCAGCCGGGCAGGATCCCATACCAGAAAAACAGGCGCACATATCCCATATCAAAATATTCCACATAATCGGGATCCCCGAAAAGCTTCCAGTTGCGCAGAACGCCGCCGCCGTTTTCAAAGGCGTAAATGCTGGTGATCCGGCCCGTCAGCGCCCGGTCCAGCTTCACCTGCCAGTCCTCCAGGAACTCATACCATTTGGAAATGTGCGCCGCGTATACGGAAAAAAGCACGCCCAGCAATAACGAAATAATCCCTGTAAGATACACCCCTCTGGCTGTCCGCAAAGAAGGCACATACCGCATCAGGGCCGCCAGGGCCACCGTGGCCAGCATGACAAAAAGCGCCGTCCTGGTCACTGTCGCCAGATAAACCGCGATGCTCAGCACTGCCAACAGCACAAAATGCTGCCAGCGCATCCTCTCATGATACAGATAGATCCCCAGCGTCATCAGCGCCCAGACCATACAGGCAAGGGCATTGGAATTGCCCACACCCAGGCAGAGCCTAGGAAGCCCGGCCTTAAACCCGTATCCTACGCCGGCGTCCACCACTTCCCCCAGCACGCCGGCAAAAGCCAGGCCCGCCAGGGCCAGCATACCGGCGATGGTGCCAAAGAATACCAGCTTCATGGCCTTTCTATGATCGATGCCCTTCATCGATACGACAAAAACCACGGCCCGCACCGCCTCGTCCCGGGTGGAACTCAGATAGCATACCGCCGCGATCAGCCCGGCAAAAAGGATAGCCCCCCATTCCCGGACGGAATACTTCGTCAGACATACCTTCAGCGCAAAAAACAAAAAGGTCACGCGGAACATCTGCCCCTCCAGCGGGTTGATCCAGGAGCTTTTGTCCAGGATCACGATCAGAACCTCCAGCGCAAGGCCGATATAAAAACAGGCCGTCCCGGCTTTCTCTATGCGGTTTTCCCTCTCCTGGGCCAAAACCATCTTTTTCCCCCTGCGGCGTTACCCGAACACTTTTTTCTTTGCCACTCCCGCCAAAAAGCGAAGATCCTTTGCCCGCTTTTTCCACATCGTCCTGCAAAAGATCTCCTTCGCAGCGCCGTAAGGCCTGACATCCTTCCATGTCTTATGATAAGCCAGCGCCACTTCCGCCAGCTTTGTCTCATACGCCAGCGTTCCCTGCAGGCCAAATTCCCGAAAAAGATACCCGTACTCCCGCAGGTTCAGATCCCCGTCCTGCTCGCACTTCCGGGTCAACTGCCCGGCGCTTACGCCGATACAGACCAGCGGCTCTGTCGTACAGGAAAAATGAAAGTTTTCCCGCAGCAGGCGCATATAGTATTCCACGTCCACCAGCCAGGTCAGCTCCTTCGCATATTCCAACCGGTTTTTCCGATAGAGGACCGCGCTGGGAGCGCCGATATAATTGCCCAGAAACAGGTTGCGCCAGTCCTTTTTTAACAGATCCAGATGCTCCTGGCTGATACAGCGGGAAAAACGGTCTGCCGACGGTTTTTGTCCGGCGCTCCCAAAGGGATCCTGCCCTGCGGCCCCTTCGGCAAGGGACACCTGCCAGGTACCGCAAAAGGCCAGCGCGGCAGAGGGATTTTCTTCCAATAACCCTACCAGCCGTTCCAGACTGTCCGGCGCAGCAAACCAGTCGTCATGGTGCATCATCTTGATAAGATCGCCGCGGGAACGCCGCACCGCCTCATTCCAGTTGCCGGACGCGCCCAGACGAGTCTCATTCCTGTAATAGCGCAGGTTTTTGACGCCCGCCAAAAGCGCAGCATCCCGGACACTTTCGTCCGGCGAATCGTCCGTCACGACGACCTCGTAGTCCGTATAGGTCTGCCCCTTTACAGAGGCCAGCAGCCGGGCGATCCCGGCGGGATTCCGATAGGCTGGTATACAGATGGAAACCTTTGGCATCTCTTCGTTGGCCGCTTTAAGGCGGCTTTTTCCTCTCTGCAAGATCTCACCCTTTCTCCGGCGGTCTTACTGTTTCCCGAGCAGCTTATCCCAGAAGGGGACCTTTTTGGGATACATCAAATACCGGTATTCCTCCAGATGCTCCCGCAGGTAAACCGGATAGCTCTCGTCTATGGGCACGATCTCAAACCGGCTTTCCCGTCCCAGGATATCCTGATGGTTGCGGATGTTCTTCTTTACCCTGGAAAGGGTCGAACGATTGTTGTATTCCTGATGCGCCGCGCTTTTGATCTTGTACTTTACCCGGTCCTCCACGGATTCCTCCCGTCCGCCGCCCATATAGGAAAAATGCCAGCCTCCGTCGGGCACGCGCACCATCAGCGGCTTCTGGGCCTTATCCCGAAGCTGCTCCGTGGTATAGGAAGAAAGCATCCTGTAGCTGCAGATCTTGGTGCCCAGCCACTTTCTGTCCGATCCCGTGATCCCCTCAAACTCCCCTGTGATGGACAAAAGGTTCCCGGAGGTTTCCTCCATATCCAGATAGCAGTAGAAATTCCGCTGGGCCAGCGCGTAGATTTTGCTGTCGTCAAAATCGGCCAGCACCCGCTTCACCGCCTCGGGATTGGGGATCTCGTCCACATCGGAGAAAATGACGATATCCTCCGGCCTGGCGCCCGCCAGCCCCCTGGCTACCGCGCACTTCTGATGGCTGTCCCGCATAAATGCGCTGACGTCCATGGGCGTATCGTCCACCACCTTATGAATGATCTTATCCTCAAAGGGAGCGAACATTTCCCGGTTTTCCTGAAAATACAGCGGCTTTTTCTCCCCGGAAAAGGTGACGGTGGATTCGCTGATCACAAACCTGTCCGCCACGTCGTTTAAAACGTGCATCCGCAGTTTCAGAATATCCAGTTCGTTGAAAAACTGAAAGCAATCGTAAACCATAGCTAATTCCCCTTTTTCATCCGCGCCAGTTTTTTCTCGATCCGCAGAAGGAGCGCAGGCTTCCCTTTGAACTTCGGATACCCGGCGTTGGTCCCTGCCCATTTATGAAACGCGAAGGGCGTAAGGCCTTCGATCTCCGGGATCATCGTCTCATGGGAAAAATATTTCGCCACCTCCAGCGGCGCGATCCGCATGCCCGCGGCCTCCACCAGATGCCGGTTCTTACAGCATAAAGAACCGTCCTCATGAAAGTACCCGTGATCCGCCTCAAAAGGGATCTGGGCCTTTTTGGGAAACTCCAGCAGCCTTTTGCTGCGGATCCCTACGCTGTTTCCCACCCGGCAGAGATTGCCGTCCTTGTCCCGATAGGTAAAATCGTCGTCCGGCACCGGCCAGGGCGCGCCGATATAATCGTAATCCAGAAATTCATCCCGCCACATCTCCGGATGCACCACAAAACCGTCATAGTGTACCAGCATCACAAAATCCGTGCGGACATATTTCCCCATCTCATAGAGCATCTGATAATTGAAACAATCGATATCGTCCAGCTTTTCGGTCCTGGCATACCGGATCGTTTTCGGCAAAAACAACGGCTTTTTATGGGTCACCAGCACGCAGTCCCCGAAATCGATCCCCCTCATGCTGTACTGCATGGCCTTGATCGTCTCCCGGAGCCTGACGCTGGTCACGGCCAGCAGCGTCACATTGGGAAGCTGCAGCTTTCCGTCCTTCCATTCCATCTTAACTTCCTCCCCCGACGGCGATCCGCACCTTTCGCAGCAGCCCCCGGTACAACCGCAGCACACGGTGGCGCTGATAGAAAAGCGCGCTTTCGGCTGCCCAAAGGCGCCTGCGCAGGCCGGCTGGCGGCTGGTTTAAGCGGCGGTAATTGGGCGACCGGCGCTTATAGGCGGCCAGTTCCTCCCTGCACTCCCGGGCCGTAAACACCCTTCCCTTTCTGTCCATATAATGCCAGCCCTCGTAGATGTTCTGCTCGGAAGCCCAGTACCCGTCGGAAACGTTATGCCTGGCCCAATATTTCGGGGCCAGGATATACTCCGCCGTTTCCGAACACAGGGCCGGAAAATAGGGGAAGGAAGAATTGGAAAGCAACAGATACCTGGCGTTTTTCAAAATGGAATAGTCCTTTGCAAGATCGAAATTGCAGGCGGGAATGCCCGGTAGGATCCGGCCCGCCTCCTTCACGTCGTTGGTCACGATGAGGAATTCCATTTCCGGGTCGATCCGCTTCATCTGCTTCATGCCGTCTTTCCAGTATTTTTTCCGCAGATACATCTCCGGGAAATCCAGATAATCGGAGCAGCGCAGGTGCAGGATGCAAAGATGGTCCCGGCAATACTCATAGCAGTCGTACTCCGGCTTCACCCGCAGCCAGCTGCGGATCTCATCCCGGTATTCCAAAAAGTAATCCTCCGCCTGCAGATTGCCCAGAATGAGCGTATTGTCCGGCACCTCAAACAATTTTTCATCCGCGCCCGCGACATAACAGCCGTGTTCCATATCGTGCCGGGAACCGCCCAGAAAGAGCCTGTCCTCCTTTTCCCGGTACACCTGGGTAAAATCCGTTTCCGCTGCCTCTTTCCCAAGATCCAGATCCATGAAATACAGGCCGCACCGGCTGTGGATATTATTGGCCAGCGTCTCCCCGCCCAGGATGGAAAAATCCAGCCCTCTTCTTTTGGCGATACAGCGGCAGGTCACATAGCAAAAGAGCTGGTTGCCAAGGCCCTGCCCCTCCGACAGCTTCGTTCCGATCATTTTTTCTCATTCCTCCGCCTGGACTGTCTCTGTCACGGTCACGCTGTTTTTCTGATAATAACCGACAATGGAAATGTTGATCCAATAATCCGGGCTGCCTTCATTGCCCACATCCTCTTTGAAGAGCAGATACGGCCTGGCCGTCAGCGGTTCGATGGTTACGTCCGGCAAAGACCGATCCCGATAAAGCGCTATCCGCCGCTCGTTTTCCTCATAGTACCGGGCGGCCTCCCCATTGGCCAGGGAGCGCAGCGCGGAAATTGAGGTATAGTGGTTCTTATCCGCCGGCAGCAGAAAGAGCATCCCTACCGCAAGGCTGGCGCACAGAAGCCATACAGCGTAACCCTCCTGTGCCATGTCCAGCAGCCGGCAGGGCAAGCAGCCCTCCCGGTTGCTTTTCAGCCAGCCGAGGGTGTTGACCAAGTTCAGGAACACCAGCAAATACAGCACGATGCGCATGATGTTCTTGCACCGATCCGGCCCCTCGCTGGAAGTGGCAAAGAGGGTGGGGGTGAACATCGCGGCAAAGACGCAATAGCTTACAAGCAGCGCAGCAGGCGGCCAGAAAAACCTGGCTCCGGATCCCGATACCAATTTCCAGGCCACAGGAAGGAGCATAAGAAAGCCTGCCAGCACGATGGGCGTCATCCATTCCGTCACAAAAACGGCCGCCCAGTAAAACGAAAGCACAATGGCCCGAAACGCGCCCATCCCTTCCGCCGTGGTTTCCCGCACCGCGTTTCCTGGCGCCAGCACGTTTAAGGCAAAACCGGCCAGATTGACACACAGCACAAGCAGGAGGAAAAACCGCCAGGATCCCTTTTTTTTCCAAAGGACATACGCCGCCAGCAAAACCGTCAGGATGCAGGACTGCAGCCCGGTCAGCAGGTTTGCTCCGCCAAGGATCGCCGCCAGCAGGATGGAAAGCCCGAGCCGGATGGCCTGCCCCTTGCCCTGGCTACGGCAAAATTGCAGCAGCAGGGCGGCCTGGAAAAACAACACCGATTCCATGAACACATAGTGGAGCGCGCCGTTATACCAGTACAGCCCGTCCGAGGGCGCCACCATCGTCTGCAGGGCCAAAAACAAAAGCACCAGGGTACACAGCGCAATCCGGCGGGACTGGTCCTTCGCCTCTTTCCCCGGCCGCGTCCCTCCTGCCGCAGAGTCTGCGCCGCACACATACCCTTTTAACACGACCCGCAAAAGGACGCCGAGGCTTACGCACAGCATCCCTGCCATAAGAAAGGTCGTCAAAAAATACCACCGCTCGTCCAGGATTCCCGGCGAAAGGGTCATGAGGAAAATGGAGGCATACGTTCCCTGCCAGCGGTGCCAGTACTCCACCGTCGTCGCAAACGCCGCCCCAAGCACCGACAGAAGGGAATGATCCTCTATCCACGCGCCGTGGGTAGCGATCCCATAGGTGTAATCGTCACAGCCCGGCACCGCATAACGGGCCAGATACAGAAGCGGAACCAGACTGGCGCCAAAGGCGGCCAGCCACAAATATAGCGTCCATTTATCCGGTTCTTTCCTGAACTTCTCCCATAACCTGCGCATAGATCCTTTTTAATGCTCCTCCGCTTTCAACGTCGTCTGTACGATCTTTCCCTTATCCACTTTATATATGATATCACAATTTTCAATGGTGCGCAGCCGGTGCGCGATGATGATCAGCGTCTTGCGGCCATGGAAGCTGTCGATGGCCTCCATGATGGCGCTCTCCGTGTCCGTATCCAGCGCACTGGTGGCCTCATCGAATACCAAAATCTCCGGGTTATGGTACAACGCCCTGGCAATCCCCAGCCGCTGCCGCTGCCCGCCGGAAATACGCACTCCCCGGTCGCCGATGGTCGTGTGGATGCCGTCCGGCAGTTCTTCCACAAATTCCTTCAACTGCGCCTCCTGCAAAACCTCCCAGACCCGCTTGTCGTCGATGTCGTCCCTGGCCACGCCGAAAGC
>X22_European_Rabbit__coassemble_40_pt1 | contig 37447 bp, 31 predicted proteins | sample X22_European_Rabbit__metabat2_low_PE_003 | metagenome-assembled genome bin X22_European_Rabbit
CATTCGCTGACGAAAGCGGCCGCCTTTTGCACCGATGGGAAAAAGGCCCGCCCCTTTACCGCGTCGGCGGCCAGGATCGCGGCGAAAATATCCCCTGTGCCGTGATAGCCTGGGCCGGCGGAAGGGCGCCGGTCGGTGTGGAAGGAAAGGCGGCCGTTTCTCGTATCCCTTTCCGAAGTGAAGTTTAAGATAAGATCACGGGAATCCGCAGATGTGGCGCGCAGTCCCGTGATCACGATTTTGTCCGGCCCCATTGCGTGCAGTTTGATACAGAGCTTCTTTAGCTCTTCGGTATCCCACCCGCTTTCCCGGCAGGGGGTGCCGGTCAGCAGGCAGGACTCCGTGATGTTGGGGGTGATCATGTCCGCACAGGAGAGGAAGTCCTTCAGCGCTTCGCAGTAATCGGGGGATACGGTTCGGTAAAGCTTTCCGTGATCTCCCATGACAGGATCGATGAGGACGACAGGCGGCCGGGTACCGGGAAGCCCCGGTTCGTGGCAGTCGGTCTTCCGGCGCTCTTTCTGATCCCGGATAAAAGCGCTTATCGTTTCGATCTGTCCCTTATTTTCCAGAAAACCGCAGTAGATCCCGTCAAACTGCAGGGCCAGCCTTTCCCACTGCGCCAGGTACGCCGGCATTTCTCCCGTGAGATCGAACATGTAATTCGCAGAAAAACCGGTGTGATTGGAAAAGATGGCTGTGGGCACAGGGCAGGCCTGCACCTTCATGGCGCTGATGACGGGCAGCGCCTCCGTTATGGAGCAGCGGCCGTATCCGGCGAAGCTGCTGATCAGGGCGATTTTCTCAGGAATGTTCATTTGGGCAGCCATGACGTCCTCCTGTCAGGATGCGTTTCGGCCGATCTGAAAGAACAGGCCGGATTTTTTCAGCGCCGGCAGCAGGGCCGTGTAAACGGCGACGGCCACGATGGTGCTGGTCACAGCGTTGATGGAAGAGGAGGCCACGTTCCAGGCCAGGGAAACTTCGGCGGCGGGCTTGCCGATGATGTAGATCTTATAGACATAGCCCAGCAGCGGGTCGAAGATGACGTTGAACAAAAGGCCGCCGACGGAAGCCAAAAGCGCCCACAGCGCGATCTGCTTTTTGTCCGTCCGGTAGGTGATATGTCCCAGCCTGTGGGCGATCAGTCCGGTGATCAGGCCGATGCACAGCTTCAAAAGGAAGGTTTTCGGCGCGTAGATCACATATACCGGATCCAGCAGGTCGCCGATGGTCATGCCGATGGCGCCACCGATGCCGCCTAAGGGGCCGCCCAGGATCAGCGCGCCCAGGACGCAGACCGCGTTGCCCAGATGGATGGAAGTGGCGTCGCCGCCCGGAAGCGGTATCTTAAACTGCAAAAAAGTGAAGATCACATAGGAAAGGGCGGCAAAAACGCCCGTCATGACCAGTTTCTGGATTTTTTCGTTTCGCATCGTTCATTCCTCCGTTTCGTCGGGAAAATCCTTTATTCAGTACAATGCATTGTATTTTTTTCAGGATCGATCCTGCTTTCATTATACGCAAAAGTGGCATGATAAAAAGTGCCATTTTGGTGTTTTTTAAACAGGCCAGTTAGATGATGAAAAAGAGAGAAGAGGGAGAACTTCACAAAAATGAGCGGAGGTGGTATGATGGTTCTGTATTTCAGAAAACGTAAGAGAAATGTAAAAGGAACAAGGATATGGTATTTCATTCTTATTCATTTATTTTGCTTTTTCTTCCCCTTATTATTCTGGGGTTTTATCTCTCGGGAAGGATAGGGGGAAGCAGGGCAAAAGAATTATTTCTGTTGGCAGCGGCGGTGATCTTTTATGGGCAGGGGGGACAGAAACTGGATCTTTTTCTGCTTGCTGCCAGTCTGTTTATCAATTTCGGATTGATCAGAACGATCCTGTTTCTTCCGAAAGGCAGATCGGTTTTGGGGATCCCCGGAAGAAAACTCCTTTTGTTTATCGGAATAGCAGGGAATCTGTCTGTACTTCTGTTTTTTAAATATTTCAATTTTTTCCTGTGGAACCTCAACCGGATATTGGGGACGGATCAGATGGCCAGAAATATTCCTCTTCCGGCAGGGATAAGCTTTATTACATTTTGCCAGATCGCATTTCTGGTGGATGCCTATCGGGAAGAAGTGGATTCCTGTAAAATCCTGGACTATTTTTCCTATGCGTCTTTTTTTCCACATCTTCTCTCCGGCCCTATCATAACAGGAAAACAGGCAGGCACCTTTTGGGGCGATATTAGGAAGAAGGGAGTTGATTGGAACCGCTTTGCGGAAGGATTGTTTCTTTTTGGAACAGGTCTTGGGAAGAAAGTCCTTCTGGCAGATACGCTGGGGAGGTCGGTTAATTGGGGATATGCAAATATAGAGGGCCTGAATACGCTGAGCGCATGGGTGGTATGCCTTTGCTACAGCCTGCAGGTTTATTTTGATTTTAGCGCTTACAGCGATATGGCGATCGGAGTCAGCAGACTGCTGGGTCTGGATCTGCCTGTCAATTTCGATTCCCCTTACAGAGCGAAAACCCTTCCGGAATTCTGGCGGCGCTGGCATATCACTTTAACGCAGTTTTTTACAAAATATCTATACATCCCGCTGGGAGGAAACCGGAGAGGGAGGATCAGAACATGGATCAATATCATGATCGTTTTTTTGTGTAGCGGTTTATGGCATGGCGCAAGCTGGACATATGTTTTCTGGGGAGGCCTGCATGGACTGTTTATGATCCTTTCCAGAGAATGTGAGAGCGTGATCAGAAAGATTCCGGCATGGATAAACTGGATGATGACTTTTTTGTTTATCAATCTCGCCTGGGTTTTCTTTCGGGCGGATTCCTTTGATATGGCGGCCAGGATGCTTCATAAGATGTTTTCAATCACTCCCGGATTTTTGCCTTCAGATCTGACAGAACGGCTGCAGATCCCCTGTCTGCATAGATTGTTTTCATACGTTATACCAGATGGGATCTCTGCGGTCATTCTGGTAGCCGGTATTTTGACCGTTGCCTTATGGAATAAAAATTCACTGACGTTATTAAAAAATAGAAGGTGGGGAATGGGGATGACCCTTGTTTTCCTTGCATCCGTTTTCCTTTCCATGCTTTCCTTTACGGGAGAAAATACATTCTTATATTTTAACTATTGAACGGGGTAGATCGTATGCAGGCAAAAAAATGGGTGTATGTCACACTTGGGATATATATGGGAATTTTAGCCCTTATCGGTGCGCTGACAGTGATCATTGACCCGCTGTTTTTGTATCATGCGCCCTTGAATGGGTTTTCTTATTCCAGCGACAGCAGCGTATACAGGGTAGGGGGAATTGTCAAAAATCTTGACTATGATACTGTGATCGCGGGAAGCTCCATGACGCTGAATTTCAATACGCGGGAAGCGGATGAGCTTTTTTCGGCTCATTCTGTCAGGGTTACGCTGCTCGGAGAGGGATATAAGAGAGTGAACGATATCCTGAAAATGGCGTTTGACTCAAATCCCGATATAAAACGGGTGATTTGGGGGATTGACAGCACAGGATTCATTTCAGGGCCGGAATGGATCGGGGAACAGCCTTATCCGGAATATCTGTATGATAAAAATCCATTGAATGATGTGGAATATATCTTCAATATAGAAATGTTTTCCCAATGGACGCTTCCCACCATCGTCAGAACGATCAAGCGGACGGAAAACGGTATAAACGAGTTGTTTTCGGACGGTTTCAGTACAAAGGGGGAAACGGGCACAGAGGAAGTATTGGCGGCATATGACAGGCCGGAGAAGGAAAAAAAGGAAATTTCGGATAAAGAAACGAGAGAAATGTTTGCGATGTGCGAGCAGAATCTTTCGCAGAATGTACTGCAGACGGTACAGGATCATCCGGATGTGGATTTTTATCTGTTCATTCCGCCTTACAGTATCTGTTGGTGGGATTCGCTTAATCAGAACGGGACAGATGTCCTGAAGAGAAGGATCGATCTGCAGCAGTTTGCCATTGAAAAAATGCTCGCTTATGAGAATGTGAAGCTGTTTGCTTTTTTCAATGATTATGATCTGATCGGAAACCTGGATTATTATGTGGATGCGACGCATTATACGGAAGAAGTGAACAGCATGATGCTCAGGTGGATGAAGGAAGGAAAGTATCAGCTTACACAGGATAACTATAGGGAATACATTGACGATATTACGGAATATTATTGCAATTTTGATTATGATGCCATGTTTATAAAAAATTAATCCTTTCAGGCCTTCTGATCATTTGACATTCTGCCAGATTTTTCATATACTTAACAAGCAAATAATTAACTAACTAAGAAAAAGCAGGGTCTTCTTCAGGAGGAGGTGTCCGGATATGAAAGATCTGCGGCAGGATATGGCCCGCGAGCTGTCCCTGCGGTTCCGCAGGGTGGATCGGGCGTTTAAGCGCAGCATCGAAGGGCGGGTAAGAGATACCGGCGTGTACCGCAGCCAGCACAGATTGCTGATGCATCTGAGCAAGAATCCCAACTGTTCCCAGGTTGAGCTGTCGGCGTGCCTGGAGGTTTCCCCGGCGGCCATCGCAGTTTCCTTAAAGAAGCTGGAAAAGGGCGGTTACATCCGCCGGGAGATCCATGAGAGCGACAGCCGCATCCATCAGGTGATCATCACCGAGAAGGGAAAGCAGGTCATTGAAAAGAGCGTCCTTATGTTCCAGGAGATCGAGACGCGGATGTTTGACGGATTTTCGGAGGAAGAGATGAAGCAGCTCGGATATTATATGGATCGGATCCGGAAGAATCTGGATCCGGGGAAGGAGAATCGGTAAATGAAACGGTACATGAAATATGTGAGGCCCTATCTTTACGCGTTCATACTGGGCCCCGTCCTGATGATCACCGAGGTGGTGGGAGAGGTGCTGATGCCCTCCCTCATGGCCGATATCATCAATGTGGGGGCGCTCAACCATGACGTCGGCTATATTGTGGGAAAGGGGATCTCCATGATCGGCGTGGCGCTCATGATGATGGTCGGCGGCATCGGGGGCGCGTGGTTTGCTTCCAAGGCGGCGGTCAGCTTCAGCGCGGATCTGCGTAAGGATCTGTTTCAGAAGATACAGACCTTTTCTTTCGCCAATATCGATAAGTTTTCCACCGGCTCCCTGGTGACGAGGCTGACCAACGATATCACCCAGGTGCAGAACCTGATCATGATGAGCCTGCGTATGGCGATGCGGGCGCCGGGAATGCTGATCGGCGCGGTCATCATGGCGTTTATTATGAACCGTCAGCTCGCCATGATCTTTCTGGTGATCCTGCCCCTGATGGTGGTGGCGGTGGCCATCGTCATCCGGACCGCCTTTCCCCGGTTTACGATCCTGCAGAAAAAACTGGACGCCTTAAACTCCAACATCCAGGAGATGCTGACCAACGTGCGGGTCATCAAATCCTTCGTCCGGGGCAGCTATGAGGAAGAACGGTTTGCCCATTCCAACGCGGATCTGAAACAATCCGGCTTAAACGCCTTTAAGATCGTCATCATCCAGATGCCCGTGGTCATGCTTTTTATGAATACCACCACGCTTCTGGTGGTATGGTTCGGCGGCAATCAGATCCTGACGGGACGGATGCCGGTAGGCGACCTGACCGCTTTCACCACTTATGTGGTGCAGGTGCTTTCCTCTCTGATGATGCTGGCCATGGTGCTTCTGACCAGCTCCCGCGCCATCGCGAGCCTGAAGCGTATCACGGAGGTGCTGGATACGCAGGTGGATCTGACCGATGAAAACGCGCGGTATGGACAGGTGCCGGTGAAGCATGGGAAGATCGAATTTCAGAACGTGTCCTTCCGCTATTATAAGAACAGCGAGGAGAAGGTGCTGGACGATATCGACCTGGTGATCGAAGTCGGCCAGACCGTCGGCATCATCGGTTCCACCGGCTGCGGCAAGACCACGCTGGTTTCCATGATCCCGCGTCTTTATGATGTGGACGAAGGGAAGGTGCTGGTGGACGGCATAGATGTAAAGGATTATTCCCTGAAAAATCTGCGGGACGGCGTAGGCATGGTGCTGCAGAAGAACGTCCTGTTTTCCGGGACGATCCAGGAAAACCTGCGCTGGGGCGATGAGAACGCTTCGGAGGAAGCGCTGCTGGAGGCGTCCCGCAGCGCCCAGGCGAATGAATTTGTGCAGAATTTCACGGACGGGTATGAGACGGAGCTGGGCCAGGGCGGCGTAAACGTGTCCGGCGGGCAGAAGCAGCGGCTCTGCATCGCCAGGGCGCTTCTGAAAAAACCGAAGATCCTGATCCTGGACGACTCCACCAGCGCTGTGGATACGGCGACGGAGGCGAAGATCCGGGAAACCTTCCGCACGACCCTGAAGGATACGACGAAGCTGATCATCGCGCAGCGGATCACCTCGGTCATGGAGGCGGATCAGATCCTGGTGATGGACGAGGGCCGGATCGTAGGCCGGGGACGCCATGAGGAGCTGATGAAGGACTGCGAAGCCTATCGGGAGATCTATGATTCCCAGATGAGAGAGGAGGTGCTGGCATAATGGATCAGGCGAGAAAAGAACGTCTTATAAAAAAATATGCCTACACGCAGACGGCGGTCGACGCGCCGGGCGCTGGCGGTTCCGGGCCGAAAGCGGGCAGAGGGCCCGGCGGCAGAGGCGGCAGGAATATGCCTGTAAAAAAGCCGGCAAATTCCAAACAGGCCATCAGAAGGCTGTTTTCCTATCTGGAAAACGACATCGGAAAGCTCTGCGTCGTTTTCCTCTGTGTGATCGCAGGCACGATTTCCATGCTGGCCGGTTCCTATATGCTGCGTCCCATCATTAACAGTCTGACCCAGGCGGACGGCAGCTCCCAAAAGCTGTTTCGCTCCCTGCTTCTGATGGCGGCGGTCTATGCGGTAGGGATCCTGGCCCAGTATTTCCAGCAGCGCATTATGATCTCCATTTCCCAGGGGGCGCTGGAACGGATCCGAAACGACCTGTTCTGCAAGGTACAGCGGCTGCCAGTGCGCTTTTACGACACCAACAACAACGGCGATATCATGAGCCGTTTTACCAACGACCTGGACGCGGTGGGGGATATGCTCAACAACACCATCGTGCAGATCATTTCCGGTGTGATCAATATCACCGGTACCCTTTGTCTGATGCTGTATACCAATGTCTGGCTGACGATCGTGACCGTACTCATGGTGCCGGTGATGCTTAAGCTGGCGGGGATGGTGGTGACGCGCAGCCGTCGGTTCTATAAAGCGCAGCAGGCGGCGCTGGGCACGCTGAACGGTTATATCGAGGAAACGATCACGGGACAGAAGGTGGTCAAGGTATTCTGCCATGAGGAAGTGGCCCAGGAGGAATTTGAATTTTTAAATTATGATCTGCGGGATAAACAGATCTTCGCCCAGTTTTTCGGAGGCATCATGGGCCCTGTGATGAACGGCAGCGGCCAGATCAGTTATTCCGTGACCGCCATCGTGGGCGGTATCCTCTGTGTGCTGCGGGGCTTCGATCTGGGAGGCCTGACGGTGTTTGTCAACTATTCCCGTCAGTTCACCCGTCCCATCAATGAGTTTTCCATGCAGATGAACACGGTATTTTCCGCCCTGGCCGGCGCGGAGCGGGTGTTTAAGATCATGGACGAAGAGCCGGAGGCTCCCGACAGCCCGGAGGCGGTCACGCTGGATCCCTGCCAGGGCCATGTGGTGCTGCAGGACGTGACCTTTGGCTACAACCCGGATAAGACGATCTTAAAGCATATTTCCTTTTATGCAAAGCCCGGCCAGAAGATCGCGCTGGTGGGTTCCACGGGCGCGGGCAAGACCACGATCACCAACCTGATCACCCGGTTTTACGACATCGATTCCGGCAGCATCACCATTGACGGTATAGATATCAGGAACATCAAACGGGAAAATCTTCGTTCCAATATCGCCATGGTGCTGCAGGACACGCACCTGTTTACCGGGACGATCCGGGAAAATATCCGGTACGGAAGGCTGGACGCTACCGATGAAGAGGTGGAGGCGGCGGCGAAGCTGGCCAGCGCCCATCACTTCATCCGAAGGCTGGAGCATGGTTACGATACCATGATCGAGGGGGACGGCGCGAATTTAAGCCAGGGACAGAGGCAGTTGTTAAACATCGCCCGGGCGGCCATTTCCAAAGCGCCGATCCTGATCCTGGACGAAGCCACCAGTTCCGTGGATACCAGGACGGAGCGCCATATCGAACATGGCATGGACCGGCTGATGGCGACCAGAACCACCTTTGTCATCGCCCATAGGCTTTCCACGGTCAGAAACGCCAACGCCATCATGGTGCTGGAAAACGGAGAGATCATCGAACGCGGTGATCACGACGAGCTGCTGGCCATGAAGGGCAGATATTATGAATTGTATACCGGTAAAACGGAGCTGGATTAAGACCCTGTCCGGCGCCATGCCGGGGATTGGGATAGGGAGGAAGAATGGGCATAGAACAGTTAAAGGAGGCTTTTTTGCGGCCTTCGGATGAATTTGGGCCGCTGCCCTTCTGGTTCTGGAACGATACGCTGGATGAGGAGGAGATCAGACGGCAGATCCTGGATTTTAGAAAGAAAGGCGTGCCGGGATTTATCATCCATCCCCGCAAAGGGGTCCCGAAGTCGATCCCCTATTTGTCGGATCGATATATGTGCTATGTAAAAACGGCGGTGGAGCTGGCGGAGAAATATGGGATGCGGGTGATTCTCTACGATGAGGCCATGTATCCCTCCGGCTCGGCTCACGGCATGGTGGTAAAAAGCGATCCCGGGCTGGCCGCCCGCTGTCTGCGGATGGCAGAGGCCGACGGCAGCAAGAGCGTATTTACGGCGCCCGACCTGGAATCGGGGGAGACGCTCATCGCGATGGTCGCCGTCCGCCTGGAAAACGGCAGGGCGGTAGAGAGTATGGCGCAAAGCCTGCAGGGACTAAGCTGCCGTTTTGTTCCCGAAAGGGAAGGCGACTGGCATGTATTTTGTTTTATAGAAGGATTTTCCGGCGGCACGATCCGCGGCATCCATGAGGAAGAGGACGATGGGGAGCCCAATGCGCCGGCGGCCGCCGATCTGCTCAATCCGGCGGCGGTGGACGCTTTTATCCGCCTGACCCATGAACGCTATTACGAGGTTCTGGCGCGGCATTTCGGGCACACGGTGATCGCCATGTTTACGGATGAGCCGGATGTGCTGGGCCGGAACCACAGGCCCGGCGTGCAGCCCTGGACGCAGGGCTTATTAGAGAACTGTCTGGCCCAGGGAATGACGCGCTCCGACCTGCCGGGGCTGTGGCTGGACATGGGGGAGAGAACCCAGGAGATCCGCAGGAATTTTTCCCATGCGGTGAACCGGCGGCTGGAAACGGTGTATTACGGAAAGCTTTCGGACTGGTGCAGCGCCCATCGTATCGCGCTGACCGGACATCCCCATGAGAGCCAGGACATCGGCCTGTTAAACCGGTTCCAGATCCCGGGGCAGGATCTGGTGTGGCGGCTGGTGGGGCCGGAGGACGATAAGGGACTGTCCGGGAAGGATTCGACCCAGATCAAGTGCGCCTCCGACGCGGCCCGTCACCGGGGGATCCGGCGCAACGCCAACGAATGCTTCGGCTGCTGCGGACCGGACGGCGTCCAGTGGGCCTTTTCCATGGACGATATGAAATGGTACATGGACTGGATGTTCGTGCGGGGCGTCAACCAGCTTTACCCCCATGCCTTTTTCTATTCTGTGGAAGGGGAGGTGCGTTATGCAGAGAGGCCGCCCGATGTGGGCCCCAACAATATCTGGTGGGAGGACTATGAGCAGATCTCGCGTTATATGAAGCGGCTGTCCTGGCTGAATACGGACAGTCATAACGTGACGCCCGTAGCGGTGCTGTGCAGGGCGGATGAGCTTCCTTGGAAGAGCGTAAGAAAACTGTACCAAAACCAGATCGAGTTCAATTATCTGGAACAGTCCCTTCTGCTTTCCGACCGCTGCCGGGTAGAAAACGGACAGATCCGGATTGAAAAGCAGCAATATAGTTACCTGCTGGTAGAGGATCCGGCCCTTTTGACGGCGCCGGTAAAAGAGAAGCTGGCGGCCTTTGAAAAGGAGGGCGGAAAGCTCCTGCCTGCGGACGGCCGATCTGTCCTGACCGATGTGCTGCCCAGGGACGCTGTCCTGACGCCGCCCGCCCCGGACCTGCGGGTCAGCCATGTGGTGAAGGAGGGCGTGCATTTTTACCTTCTGACCAACGAAGGGGAAGGCGTCATCGAGGGCAGACTGCAGGTTCCGGTTACGGGGACGGCGGAATTCTGGGATCCCTGGAGCGGCGGTATGGCGAAAGCGAAACGCCTGGAGACGCCGGGACAGGATGGAGAGGGACTATGCGTTTCCCTGTGTCTGCAGCGGCGGGAGAGCGCGATCCTGTGCGTGACGGAAAGGGACGGCCATAGCGACCGGCCGGGAGAATATAACGGCCGGCCGGAAGGATACGGCGGCCGGACAGAGGAAATCGATAACGGGCAGCAGGAAAAGAAAGCACCGGAGCTTACGATCTGGATCCCTGTCCGTTGGGACGGCGCCCTTTTAAGCCCGGCCTGCGCAGGTGGCGATTGTACGGATGCCGCCTGTGCAGACGGGAAGGGACGGGTGCTGCCGGGGCTGGGTTCCTGGACGCAGCAGCCCGGTCTGCGCCGCTGTACCGGCCGGGCGGATTATCGGTTTGCCTTTACGCTGTCAAGGGAGCAGGCGGAGCTTTTGTCGGGAAAAAACAGGGATAAAACGCTGCCCGGCGCTGCCGGGCAAAGGAAACCTGCGCTGCTTCTGGATCTGGGGCAGGTAGGTGAGATCGCCCATGTATGGGTAAACGGCGCAGACTGCGGCGTCGGCATGTGGGCCCCTTATCGGTTCGATCTGACGGGACCTGTAAAAGAGGGAGAAAACGAGCTTCGCATCGAAGTACGCAATTCCCTGGCAAACCGGCTGGAGGATGCCGGAAGGCCGTCCGGCCTGCTGGGGCCGGTCAGGCTAAAGATTCTGGAGTGAGGGAGAAACAGAGAAATAGTATGTACAGGCAGCAGCCATATCTGGATAAGATCGAGGAGGTCATCGCCCGGGGCCCCTATCATGACGACTGGGAATCCCTGTCGGCCTACCAGGTGCCCAAATGGTATCGGGACGCCAAATTCGGGATCTTCATTCACTGGGGCGTCTATTCGGTGCCGGCCTTTGACAGCGAGTGGTATTCCAGGAACATGTATATTCAGGGTTCCCGGGCCTATCAGCATCATCGGGAAACCTACGGCCCCCAGAATAAATTCGGGTATAAGGACTTTATCCCGCTGTTTCAGGCCAAGCGCTATGATCCCGAAGAATGGGCGGACCTGTTTGTAAGCTCCGGCGCGAAATATGTGGTGCCTGTGGCGGAACACCATGACGGCTTCCAGATGTATCAAAGCGCGCTTTCCCACTGGAACGCCGTCGAAATGGGCCCCAGGCGGGATACGCTGGGGGAACTGACAAGGGCGCTGACGAAGCGGGGACTGATCAATGGGGCCTCCTCCCATCGCATTGAGCATTGGTTTTTCATGGGCCACGGGAAGAAATTTGACAGCGATATCAAAGAACCGATGGCGCGGGGGGATTTTTACTGGCCCGCCCAGAAGGAGCCCCAGGATCATTTCGATTTCTTCAGCCAGCCGACGCCCACGGAGGAGTTTCTGGACGACTGGCTGATCCGCACCTGCGAGCTTATCGACGCCTACCGGCCCAGCGTCCTGTATTTCGACTGGTGGATCTCCCACAGCAGCGCGAAGAAAAATCTGAAAAAGATTGCGGCCTACTATTACAATCGTGCGGCGGAATGGGGCAGGGAGGTCGTTATCAATTATAAACACGACGCCTTTGCCTTTGGCTGCGCGGTGCCGGATGTGGAACGGGGCGTTTTTTCCCAGGTAAAGCCCTTTTACTGGCAGACGGATACGGCGGTTGCGCGCAACAGTTGGTGCTATACGGAGGGAAACAGCTATAAAGATCCGGAAGAAATCCTGCAGTATTTGGCGGATGTGGTCAGCAAAAACGGAAATCTGCTCTTAAACATCGGCCCGAAAGCCGACGGCACCATCCCGGAGGAGGACGCCCATATCCTGCGGGAAGTGGGAAAATGGCTTTCCGTCAACGGTGAGGCCATCTACGGATCCCACGTCTGGCGGGAATATGGAGAAGGCCCTACCGTCCTGTCGGAAGGACAGTTCACCGACGGGCAGAAACCGGCCTATACGCCTCAGGATTTCCGCTATACCGCCAAGGACGGCGCCCTCTATGCCATCGCCATGAAAGCGGCGACAGAGGGGACGTACTGCCTGACCAGATTTGCCCTGCGCAGTCCCGAAAGCTGGCCCTGTTTTGACGGGATCGTAACGTCGGTGGAGGCTTTGGGCTTTCCGGGCGCGGTCCTGGGCTGGGAGAGGACGAAAGAGGGGCTTGTAATCCAAACGAAAGGGATCGATTCGCCCTACCCGGTGGTCTTTCGGATTATAACAGGCTGATATCGGGCCAGACAGGAGAAAAAACGATGAACAGGATCCTCAGGCGCATTTTTACCATTCTCCCCGCTGTCCTTCTGCAGGCACTTTGGCTGGCTGTGCTGCTGAAATGGCTTGCTCCCTGGGCGGCGCTGCTCAATTTCGCTTTATCCGTCCTTGCCTTCCTTTTTGTGCTTTATCTGATCACGAAGCAGGAAGAAGGAACCTATAAGATTTTGTGGCTGCTGGTGATCTTAAGCTTTCCCCTTCCAGGAGCTGCTCTTTACCTGATCTTTGGAAACAAGCGGACGACGAAGCCGCTTTTAAAAAAGCTGAACGCGGCGGGCCCCTGCCTGCCCCTTTCCCAGAGCGATCCGGCGGCGTATGAGGCGCTGGACGCCGAAAACAGAAGGCTTTGTCAGACCTTTCGGATGGTGGAGTCCCTGACGGGGTTCGGCTTTAAGAAAAACCGCAGCGCAGACTATTATGCGCTGGGCGACGAAATGTTCCCCGTCATGCTGGAAGAACTGAAAAAAGCGGAGCGTTTTATCTTTGTGGAATACTTTATCGTGGAAAACGGGCTGATGTGGGACTCCATGGTTCAGATCCTGGCCCAGAAAGCGTCGCGGGGCGTAGACGTGCGCGTGATGTACGATGATTTCGGCAGCCTTTCCACCTATTCCAGAGAGAATGCGCAAAAGCTTCGCCAGATGGGGATCCGCTGCGTGGCCTTCAATCCCCTGTTTTTTATCAAGGGTACGCTAAACTGCAGGGATCACAGGAAAATGCTGATCATCGACGGAAAAGTGGCTTTCAGCGGCGGCGTGAACCTGGCGGACGAATATATCAATCAGGTGGAACGGTTCGGCCACTGGAAGGATATCGGGTTTAAGCTGACCGGAGAGGCGGTATACAGCTATACCCGGATGTTTGTGCAGTTCTGGAACGCCTTTTCCCACGATCCGCTGCCGGAGGGCTTTCTGGCCTCGGCTCTTCCCGGCGGGAATGCTGCGGACAGTAAAGCGCAGGATGGCTATGTACTCAGCTATTACGATTCGCCCCTAAAACCCGATGCGGTGAGCAATGAGCTTTTCATCGACCTGTTGTCCCAGGCGAAGGATTACGCGTGGTTTTATACGCCTTATCTGCTGCCGGGGCAGTCGCTTCTGGATGCTTTTTCGCGGGCAGCCAGGAGAGGTGTGGACGTGCGGATCATCCTGCCGGGGATCCCGGATAAAAAACTGGTATACCGTATGTCCCGCAGCTTCTATCCGGTGCTGCTTGAAGCCGGCGTGAAGATCTTTGAGTATACGCCCGGCTTCGTCCATGCCAAGGCCAGCCTGGTCGACGGCGTGGTGGGGACGGTGGGCACGGTGAACCTGGATTACCGCAGTTTGTTTTTGCATTTTGAAAACAATTCCCTCTTTTACCGGGCCGGTCTGCTGACGGATCTGCGGGCTGATTTTCTGGACACGCAGAGCAAGTGCCGGGAGCGGACATGGGAAAATATGGAAAGGGGGCTGGTGCGCTGGATCGTGGACGGCGTGCTGCGTATCTTTGCGCCGCTGTGCTGAACGGCTGCCCAAAAGGAGCAGGGGATGTTCTTTCAGAACTTTTTCCAGGTGTTTTTGGAGAAGAGCAAAAGCAGGGGGAACAGCTCCAGCCTGCCGGCCAACATATCAAAAATGAGAACCAGCTTGGAAAAATCGGAAAACATCGCAAAGTTCCCGGAAGGCCCCACCAGCTCCAGGCCGGGGCCGATATTATTCATCGTGGCCGCCACCGCCGTAAAGTTTGTGACCATGTCCAGGTCGTCAAAGGAGATGAGCAGCAAAGAAACGGTGAAGACCATAATGTAGACGACGAGAAAAACGTTGGTGGAACGGATGACTTCATGCTCCACGCTCTTGCCGTCGACCTGGATCTTTTTGATGCTCCGGGGATGAAGGGTCAACTGCAGTTCCTTTGTGACGCTTTTAATTAGAAGGACCAGACGGGAAACCTTGATGCCGCCGCCGGTGCTGCCCGCGCAGGCGCCGACGAACATCAGGATCACCAGGATCGTGCGGGAGACCTGGGGCCAGGCGTTAAAATCCGTGGTGGCAAAGCCCGTGGTGGTCATAATGGAAGCTACCTGGAAAGCGGACTGCTGGAAGGCGTGGCCGAAATCCGCAAACTGGCCGGCAATATCGAAGGTAATGACCAGGGTCGCGGCCAGGAGGATGGCGAGATAGGTCCGTACCTCTTCAATATTGAAAGCCTGTCGGAATTTCTTAAGCAGGATAAAAAAGTAGGCGTTAAAATTTACGCCGAACAGGACCATGAATACGGTGATCACCACCTGCAGATACATATTATATCCGGCGATGCTGCTGTTTTTGCTGCTAAATCCCCCCGTTCCCGCCGTGCCGAAGGCATGGATCAGGGAATCAAACAGCGGCATGCCGCCCGATACCAAAAGGACGACCAGCAAAGCGGTCAGGAAAAAATAGATCAGATACAGTACCCGGGCGGTGGTTTTGACTTTGGGCGCGAGACGGCTGACCGATGGCCCGGGGCTTTCCGCTTTCATCAGATTCATATGGCTGCCGCCGGATGCGGGCAGCAGGATCAGCAGAAAAACGAGGACGCCCATGCCGCCGATCCAGTGGGTAAAGCTGCGCCAGAACAGGATACAGCGGGGCAGGACCTCTATCTCGGACAGAATGCTGGCGCCGGTGGTGGTAAAGCCCGAAACCGTTTCAAACAGCGCGTCCACAGGGTTGGAAATGGAGCCGGAAAGCAAAAAGGGAAGCGCGCCGGCACAGCTTAAGACGATCCAGCTTAAAGCGGTGCTGACAAAACCTTCCCGCAGATAAAAGACCCTGTTCTTTGGCTTGCGCAGCACCAGCGGCAGGCCGATGAGAAGACACAGGGCGATGACCGCCACAAAGGCAAGCCCCTCTTTTTCCCGGTAGATCAGGGCGGTCAGACAGGGCAGGAGCATGAATCCCGCTTCTATGTTCAGGATCCAGCCGATCATATAGAAAACGATGGAGTAATTCATGCCGCATTCCTACCTTCTTAAAATGTCCTGAATATCGCCCAGCCCCTTCTGGGTGGTAACGATGATGACCGTATCCCCCACATGGATGGAATCCTGGCCTCGGGGAATGATGACGCGGCCGTTGCGGTTGATGCAGCCGATCAGCAGGTCCTTTTTCAGCTTAAGCTGCGCCAGAGGAATGTCCGTTACGGCAGATCTCTCCCGGATCGCAAATTCCAGCGCTTCCGCCCGGTTGTCCAGGATCTGATAGAGGGTCTCCACGTTGCTGCCGATGGTGTTGGACATGGCGCGCACATACTGCAGGATATAATTGGCGGTGTTGTATTTGGGATAAATGACGCTGCCGATATCCAGGTTGTTCAGAATATCGGTAAAGGAGATCTTATTCACCTTCGTCACCAGTTTCGCGTTGGAATGGGCCTGGGCGAACAGGGAGAGCAGGACGTTTTCCTCGTCCAGATTGGTCAGAGCCACAAAGGCTTCCGTTTCCGCCAGGCCTTCTTCCATCAGAAGCTGCCGGTCCGTGCCGTCGCCATGAACGATCATCGCTTTGGGCAGCAGATCGCTTAATTTCTCACAGTTTTCCTTATCGATCTCCACAATGCGCACGTCGATCTTCATTTCCAGAAGAAAGCTGGCGGTATAATAGCCGATCTTGCCGCCGCCCACGATCAGGGCGTTGCGCACCTGATTGGTCTTCAGGCCGATGGTGGAAAAAAAGGACGCGGCGTTCTGGGGGGAGGCCACGATGGAAAGCACATCGTTGTCCCGCAGAATGAAATTACCACTGGGAATGGAGACAGCGTTCCCCCGTTCCACGGCGCAGACAAGGATGTTGTTGTTATTGATGGAAGAAATCTGAAAGATCGGCTGATCGCTGAGCTTAAATTCGGGCCGGACGCGGAATTTGAGCAGTTCCACGCGGCCCTTGGCAAAGGTGTCGATCTTGATGGCGGAGGGAAAACGCAGCAGCCGGGAGATCTCCCGGGCGGCCGTCAGCTCCGGATTGATGATCATGGAGATCCCCATCTGTTCCTTGATGAAATCCAGTTCCCGGTTATAAATGGGATTGCGGACGCGGGCGATGGTATGGCAGTTCCCGTTGCCTGCCTTTTTGGCGATAAGACAACACAGCAGGTTCAGTTCATCCTGCCCGGTAACGGCGATCAGAATATCTGCTTCTTCCACAAGGGCTTCCCGCAGGGTCTTAAGGGAAGCGCCGTTTCCCACGATGCGCAGCGCGTCCAGGGATTCCGGGATGGCCTGGATCCGGGCGGGGGATTCGTCCACAAGCGTGATATTGTGATTTTCGGCTGCAAGCAGTTCCGCCAGCGTCCTGCCGACCTTGCCGCAGCCAATGATGATTATATTCATAGGATTCTCCGGTGTATGCAGAGAGAAACTGCGAAATATTTTTCCTCTATTATATCACGGGCAAGGATTATTGCAATGAGAATTTTGGGGGCGGCCAGGAGCGGAAAGGGTGAAAATACGGGTTGTCTGGCACAAAATACGGTTGTCCTTTCCGGTTCCCTATGCTATACTCAAATCATCTCAGGCGGCAGTTTGGTGGGGACGAATACAGGAGGTATTCCCGTGGCAAAAGTAAGCGCTGATAGCAGCCCGGATACCGGGCAAAAAAAAGGGGATCCGGCACGCTCCCAGGCGTCCGGCATGGATATCGAACGATTCTGGAGCCTGCTCGTTTCCCATCAGGGAGAAACCTTTTATACGGCAAAGAAGCTGCCGTTCACCTATCGTATCCGGGGTGGGGAGGTGTTTGTGGATCGCCGCTCCAAATCCATCACCAGGGCCACGATGGAAAACGCCCTAAAAAAGCTGGCGGCGGACGAACAGCATCTGATCACGGGGCCAAAGGCCCTGTGCTGCTTCGGCGCGCCTTATATTTGGGCGCTGATCAAAGCCTTTGAGTGAAAGGATTGAAAAATAAGCGCAATGCCCATAGAAAGAAAAAAGCCCCGATTCCCGTGACGGTGGGAATTGGGGTTTTCTTTGTCTTGCGTCAGGCGATCTCGTTTACCGCTTTGGCAAGGCGGGAAACTTTTCTGGAAGCGGTATTCTTGTGATACACGCCCTTGGAAGTGGCCTTGTCGATGGTGGCGGTGGCAGCGAGCAGAGCAGCCTGAGCGGCTTGCTTATCCTTGGCTTCGATCGCAACGCGCACCTTCTTCACCGCAGTCTTTACGGAAGACTTGATCGCTTTGTTCCTCTCAGCTTTGGTTCTGTTTACCAGAATTCTCTTCTTCGCAGATTTGATATTTGCCACGATAATACCTCCATTGGTCGATTCTGTGATACATCATACAAAACTGTTTCATTAAAGCCGGACACGGACGTTCTAATGTAAACATGCATAAATATTTTAGGCGATGAAACCGGTTCTGTCAATACATATTTCGCGGGATTTTGCAAAAAACTATGGGGAACGCATCTGCATATTATAAGGTAAAATCGCAGCGGGAGGCCAAAGGGCGCCCGGCAGAGGAAAATGGCTGCGGAATGGAGGGAAAATGAGCAGTTTTACGGTACGGACGGATCTGGCGCTGGAGGATAGGGAGCGGATCGAGGGCCGGGGAGGGGAGATCCACGGCGTAGTCCTGGAGGAAGAACGGCGGGAGGAGAGCGGTATCTGTATCACGCGGGTGAAGATCGAGACGAAAAACGGCGCGAAGATCATGGGAAAACCGCTGGGCACTTACATTACGCTGGAGGCGCCGGCGCTGACGGAACAGGACGAGGATTATCACCGGGAGGTATCGGAAGAGCTGGCGCGTCAGCTGCGCAGCGTTTTGCCGGATATGGAAAAGGAGCGGGCGGTCCTGGTGGTCGGGCTGGGCAACCGGGAGGTGACGGCGGACGCCCTGGGCCCCCAGGTGGCGGATAATCTGTTTGTGAACCGGCATGTGGTGATGGAGTTCGGAGCGGCTGCATATAATAAGGAAAAAATGCATCGCGTCAGTTGTATCGTACCGGGGGTCATGGCGCGGACGGGGATGGAGAGCGCGGAGATCGTACACGGGATCGTGAAGGAAACCAAACCGGACCTTTTGATCGCGGTAGATGCGCTGGCGGCGCGCAGCACGCGCCGGTTAAACCGCACGATACAGGTCTCCACTTCCGGCATTTATCCGGGCTCCGGGGTGGGGAATCACCGCCATGCGCTGACAAAAGAGTCGCTGGGGGTTCCGGTCATTGCCATCGGGGTGCCGACGGTGGTGGACGCGGCCACTATCGTGGGGGATGCCCTGGAGCGCATGGAAAAGGACAGCGGCCTGCAGATCATCGGGGCCAGGGAGCATCCGCAGGCCATGTCCGAACTCAATAATATGTATGTGACCAGCAAGGATATCGATGAAATGATCAAAAGGCTGAGTTTTACAGTTTCCGAAGGGATCAACATCGCCCTGAATATGGAGGAGATTCCTCAGAAAGCCAAATGAACCGGCTGAGGGCGCGTTTGGCGCTGCCGCCCTGACATAAAAGAAGATTCTGCCCGCATATATTTTCCTATGAAAAAATGGGACAGAATCAAAAAAATCACAGGCAGAGGGGCCGCCGCCCTTTTGACGGTTTTTGCGCTGCAATCCTTTTTGCGCAGGGACGGAGACGACTTTGGCGGCCTCCTGATCGAAAGGCTGGAGTACGCCATGTTGTCCTTCTGGAGTCCGGCCCTTGTCTTTTCCCAGCCCGAAGCGGACAGCGCACGTTGGGACGTCCTTTTGGATCCGTTTCCGCTGCTTCGTTTTTTAAGCCGTGAGGAAGGGACGAAGCTGCAGTGGGAAAGCCTGGATACATATGCGGATATCATCCGCGCGGAAGGACAGGACGAGTATAGCGACAGTCTGACCGCCGGGGAGATGGAAACGCCGGAAACCTCTGCCGGAAGGGTGCGGGTGGAGGAAGACCTGGAGGCCCTTCTGCGGAAGGAGAACGGGCAAACGCAGGGGCAGGACCGGGACAGGGATCCGCAGAACAACACGATCTCCGGAAACGGGCTGATCGCCGGGGGAAACAACAGCGTCTTTTTGCTTCCGGCGCCGGAGAGGGAGCAGTCCTACGAATGGGAGTATTTTAAAAAATTTGACGCGCTGGTGAAAGAATTTTATGCGGTGGATGCGGGAACGGCCATCGACGAGAGCCAGTTGAATTTAAATGCCCTGCTTTTGCCCGATCTTTCCGTGCAGAAACGGGAGGACGAAAAGCCCCAGATTTTGATCTATCATACCCATTCCCAGGAGGCCTTTGCGGATTCCGTGGCGGGGGACGCTAACACCACCATTATGGGGGTGGGGGAAGTGCTGGCCCAGATCCTGCGGGAACAGTACGGGTATAATGTGATGCATCATATGGGGCAGTACGACGTAGAAAACCGGGACTATGCCTACAACAATTCCCTGCCGGCGTTGGAAGAACTTCTGGCCGAAAATCCCGGCATCGAGGTGGTGATCGATCTGCATCGGGACGAGGTGGCCGATGGCACGAGGCTGGTCACCGAGATCGACGGCCGCCCCACGGCCCGGTTCATGTTTTTTAACGGGCTGTCCCGTACCAAAAAACACGGCGATATCGAATATCTGCCGAACAAAAACATAGCGGATAACCTGGCGTTTTCCTTTCAGATGCAGGTGTTGTGCAACGAGTATTATCCGGGGCTGACCCGGCGCATTTATCTGAAAGGCTACCGTTACAATATGCACCTAAAGCCCCGGTATCTGTTGATCGAGATGGGGGCGCAGAACAATACTTACGAGGAATGCTACAACGCTTGTATTCCTCTGGCGCGGATACTGGATATGGAACTGTCCGGCGCAGATTTTGGGTATAATGGTTGACCGCCCTGCGAGGCTTTGCTATACTGGAGATTAGCAAAAACGGCTTCTGCGGCCGGATTAGCTGCGACAGGAGGAGGCAATGGCCACGATCAACCAGAGCAACATCAGGAATTTTTGTATCATCGCCCATATCGATCACGGGAAATCGACGCTGGCAGACAGGATCATAGAGAAGACAGGGCTTTTGACCAGCCGGGAGATGCAGGATCAGGTTCTGGACAACATGGAATTGGAGCGGGAAAGAGGGATCACCATCAAGTCCCAGGCGGTGCGCACCATTTATAAGGCCCAAAATGGGGAGAAATATATTTTTAACCTCATCGATACCCCCGGCCATGTGGATTTCAATTATGAAGTCAGCCGGTCCCTGGCGGCCTGCGACGGCGCGGTGCTGGTGGTGGACGCCGCCCAGGGGATCGAGGCCCAGACGCTGGCCAACGTTTATCTGGCCCTGGATCACGATCTGGAAGTGTTTCCTGTGATCAACAAGATCGATCTGCCCAGCGCCCAGCCGGAGCGGGTCATCGAGGAGATCGAGGATGTGATCGGCCTGGAGGCGAAGGATGCGCCCCTGATCTCCGCCAAGAACGGGATCAATATTGAAGAAGTGTTAGAACAGATCGTCAGAAAGATCCCGTCTCCCGGCGGCAGCCCTTCCAACCCGCTGCAGGCGCTGATCTTCGATTCCATCTACGATTCCTATAAGGGCGTGATCGTGTTTTCCCGGGTCATGGAAGGATGTGTGCGCAAGGGGACGAGGGTGCGCATGATGGCAACCGGCGCGTCCTTTGAGGTAGTGGAGGTCGGGTACTTCGGCGCAGGCCAGTTCATTCCCTGCGAAGAGCTATCCGCCGGTATGGTGGGCTATCTGACGGCTTCCATTAAGAACGTAAAAGATACCCGAGTGGGCGATACGGTCACCGACGCGGACAGGCCGTGCGACAGCCCGCTGCCCGGTTACAAAAAGGTCAATCCCATGGTCTATTGCGGCATGTATCCGGCGGACGGGGCAAAATATCCGGATCTGCGGGACGCGCTGGAGAAGCTGCAGTTAAACGATGCGTCCCTGTTTTATGAACCGGAAACCTCTGTCGCGCTGGGCTTTGGTTTCCGCTGCGGTTTTCTGGGGCTTTTGCATCTGGAGATCATCCAGGAGCGGCTGGAGAGGGAATACAACCTGGATCTGATCACCACGGCGCCCGGCGTGGTATATCGTGTCCATAAATTGAACGGGGAAATGATCGAACTGACCAATCCGTCCAATCTGCCGGATCCGGCGGTCATCGACTATATGGAAGAGCCCATTGTCAGCGCCGAGATCATGGTGACTACGGAGTTCATCGGCCCCATTATGGAACTCTGTCAGGAGCGCAGAGGCCGTTATCTGGGCATGGAATATATGGAAGCGACGCGGGCCCTGCTGCGCTACGAGCTGCCCTTAAACGAGATCATATACGATTTTTTCGACGCCCTGAAATCCCGTTCCAGAGGGTATGCGTCCTTTGACTATGAGATCAAGGGCTATGAGCGTTCGGAACTGGTAAAGCTGGATATCCTGGTGAACCGGGAAGAGGTGGACGCCCTGTCCTTTATCGTATACGGCGGGAGCGCTTACGAACGGGGGCGGAAGATGTGCGAGAAGCTCAAGGAAGAGATCCCGCGCCATCTGTTCGAGATCCCGATCCAGGCGGCGGTGGGAGGCAAGATCATCGCCCGGGAGACGGTGAAAGCCATGCGCAAGGACGTGCTGGCCAAGTGTTACGGCGGCGATATCACCCGGAAGAAAAAGCTTTTGGAAAAGCAGAAAGAGGGGAAAAAGCGGATGCGCCAGATCGGCAATGTGGAGATTCCCCAGAAAGCCTTTATGAGCGTTTTGAAGCTGGATGACAGGAAATAAAAAAATGACCTCGCAGCATGGAGAAAAAATGAGACAGGAAACGCTTTCCCCGGCGGCCGCCCCCAAAGGGCCGCTGGGGCTTTATATTCATATCCCTTTTTGTCGCCGCAAGTGCCTGTATTGCGATTTTTTGTCCGCGCCCGCTGCGCAGAAAACCATCGAACGGTATCTGCGGGCCCTCGATGCCCAGCTTCTCTGGGAGTCGGCAAACGGTAAGGGCTATGAGGTGGGGACTATCTTTTTCGGCGGCGGTACGCCGTCGCTGTTGGCGCCTCAACAGGTTGCAGGCGTATTGGGGCGGATCCGGGACTGTTACCGTCTGTCAAAGGACGCCGAAATCACCCTGGAAAGTAACCCCGGCACGCTGACGGAAGAAAAGCTGGAAGGCTATCGGCAGGCGGGGGTCAACCGCTTAAGCATCGGGCTGCAGTCCGCTTTTGACGCCGAGTTAAAAGCCCTGGGGCGGATCCACGATTACGGGACTTTTCTGGAGAATTACCGCAGCGCGCGCCAGGCCGGCTTTTCCAACATCAATGTGGATCTGATGTCCGCCCTGCCGGGGCAGACGTTATCCGGATGGCTGGATACGCTGCGCCGGGTGGCGGAGCTTTTGCCGGAGCATATTTCCGCCTATAGCCTGATCATCGAGGAGGGGACGCCCTTCTGGAAGCTGTACGGACAGGGCCGTCGGCCCGGGGACGCCTCTGTGCCGCCGCTTCCCGGCGAGGAGGAAGAGCGGCAGATGTACGAACAGACCCGGGAGCTGCTGCAGGAATACGGATATGTCCGTTATGAGATCTCCAACTATGCCAGGCCCGGCTTTGCATGTCGGCACAATGTGGGCTACTGGACGAGGCGGCCCTATCTGGGCATAGGGCTTGGCAGCGCTTCCCTGATGGATAACGTCCGCTGGAAGGTAACGGAGGATCTGGACGAGTATCTGAACTGTTTTGCGCCGGATAAGACCGGGACGGAGCGCGCAAAGGCGCTCTTGCGGCAGGAAGAGCAGGTTTTGACAAAAGCAGAGCAGATGGAGGAATTTTTGTTCCTGGGGCTTCGGCAAAGCGCCGGCATTTTTGTGGGGGATTTCAGGCAGCAGTTTGGGACGGGCCTGCGGGAAGTTTACGGTTCTGTGACAGCGCGGCTGGAGGAACAGGGGCTGCTGGTTTTTTATGAGGACGGCAGACGGATGAAGCTGACGGAAAGGGGGATCGACGTCAGCAATTATGTCTTTTCCCAGTTTTTATTGGAGGAATGAGGACGGGGTGGGCCGCAAATAGGGACAGATGGAAAGGCACCGGAAAATCGGTTTTCACATAGAATAGAAGTAAACTGACAGCGTCGGAGCCATTTTCCGGCGGGGGAGCTATGTTTGAAAACCTTTTTAAAACCCCTGTCAAAGGAGGAGGAGCGCGCTTGCATACAGGCATTGCAGGATGAAGATGCCGGAAGAAGAAGCGAAGCAAAGCGCCTTCTGATCGAACGGAATCTGCGTTTGGTGGCGCACATTGCCCGTAAATACGTCAATGCCGAGGAAGATATGGAGGATCTGATCTCCATCGGCACCATCGGGCTGATCAAAGCGGTGGATTCCTTCGATCCGAATAAGAATCCCCGGCTTGCCGCCTATGCGGCGCGTTGTATCGATAATGAACTGCTGATGATGCTGCGAAGCAAAAAAAAGACGTCCCGGGAGGTGTCCCTCTTTGAGCCTATCGGAACGGATCGGGAAGGCAATGAAATCAGCCTGCTGGACGTGATGGAGCAGGAACAGCCGGATATCGTGGAAGAGATGGAAAAAGCCCGCCGTCTGGGGGAACTGTACGGACTTCTGGACTCCGAGCTTTCCGAGCGGGAGCGGGAAGTGCTTACGCTGCGATACGGGCTGGGAGGCGGCCGGGAAGTGACCCAAAAGGAGATCGGCGAGAAGCTGGGGATTTCCCGCAGCTATGTCAGCCGGATCGAGAAAAAGGCCCTGGGCAAAATGCTGACGGGGTTTTTAAAAAGCGAAGCTTTTCCACGGGAAGAGACGGGAAAGAGGCGGGGGCGGTCTTGACAGGCCGCGTCCGTTGTTTTATGCTTAACATACAGTGGTTGGATTCTTTTGATCTGTGGGCGTTTCGCCCGAATTTCCGATAGGTATGCCGCCTGGGACGGAAAGGCGAATATGTATTGTTCTATCAATGCGGGAGGCCTGCGCGGCCTGGAAAGCTATGCAGCGCGGGTAGAAGTGGATGTGTCTTCCGGCCTGCCCTGTTTTGATATGGTGGGGCTTCTGGCCAGCGAGGTGAAGGAGGCCCGGGAACGCATCCGGGTGGCGCTGCGCAACGCGGGCGTCAAAATGCCGGCGGAGAAGATCACGGTGAACATTTCCCCTGCGGGGATCCATAAGGCGGGAACGGCCTTCGACCTGCCGGTGGCGCTGGGCGTTACAGCAGCCCAGGGGCTGATCGTGCCCGATCGGCTGGAAGGGATCCTGGTGGCCGGAGAACTGGGGCTGGATGCGTCGGTCAGGCCTATCCGGGGCGTTTTGCCCATGGTGCTGGCCGGTCTGCGGGCAGGGATTATGGAGTTTCTGCTGCCTTTGGGCAATTTAAGAGAAGGAATGCTGGCGCAGGGCGCTGTCGTGATGGGCGTAAGGAGCCTGGAAGAAGCGATCTGTTATCTGTGCTGCGACGGGCAGGGGCGCAGGGCCATGCGGCAGCAGGCCGCAGAGAGGCTGCGGACAAAGGAAGGGGCTTTGGATACAGGATCTGCACCTGCGCAGCCCCACGATTTCGGGGCCATCCGGGGGATGCAGGAGGCGAAACGAGCGGCGCTGGCCGCCGCCGCAGGCTTTCATAATCTTTTTTATATCGGGCCGCCGGGAGCGGGCAAGACGATGCTGGCAAAGTGCGTTCCCTCTATCCTGCCGCCCATGAGCACAGAGGAGAGACAGGAGGTTTCCGCCATATACAGCGTGGCGGGACGGCTGCCAGGAGGGGAGCTGATCCGGCAAAGGCCCTTTATCAGCCCGCATCATACGGTCACGGGCCATGCCCTGGCCGGGGGCGGGGCCGTACCTATGCCGGGGATGGTGACCCTGGCCCACAGAGGCGTGCTGTTTTTGGATGAAATGGCGGAATTTAAGCGCCCCACGCTGGATATACTCCGTCAGCCCATGGAGGATGGGACGATCTTTCTGGCGAAGGGCGGCGGGCATTTTGTATATCCGGCGGATTTCATGCTGGTCGCCGCTTCCAACCCCTGTCCCTGCGGATATTACCCGGATCGGAGCCGCTGCCGCTGTACCTCCTGGGAGATCCATCGCTATCTTTCCCGGATCTCGGGGCCGCTGCTGGACAGGATCGATCTGTGCTGTACGGTACAGCCGGTATCCTTTGCGGGGCTGCTGGATACCGCAGGAGAGGCAGGTGAGGACGACGGGCAATGGGACAGCGCTGCCATGCAGGCAAGGGTGCTTATGGCCCGGGAGCGGCAGGCCCATCGTTATGCGGGAACAGGGATCCAGGTCAACGGCAGGCTGCAGGCCGGGGATATTTTGAAGTACTGTTTTCTTGGTTTACAGGAGCAGGAGTTTATGCAGGAGGCTGTCCGGCGTCTGGGAGGCAGCGCCAGGGCCGTCCACCGCCTGCTGCGCGTGGCGCGCACCTTTGCGGATCTGGATGGACAGGACAGGATTTCCTGTCGGCATCTGGGACAGGCGCTGCACTATCGAAGGGGGGAGGACTTATCGCAGATTTCACCGCAGATTTGAAGAAAATGTCCCCCGAATCCAAAGAGATGCTGGATTCCTTCTGGCTGTGCAATATCCGGGGCATCGGGGCTGTCAGCGTCCGCAGGCTCGTCCAGGAGGCGGGAAGCGCAGAGCGGGTGAAGGAGCTGCCCCGCAGGACGCTGGAGGGGATCCTTGGCCCAAAGAGGGCGGACATTTTGGAACAGGCTATGGGAGAGAAGCGCCGGAGGGCGGCCTTTGAGAGGTACTATAAATATAGAAGCGATGGGATTTTTTTCCTTCCCCTGTGGCATGAGAACTATCCGGCGCGGCTGAAAAACGTGCCGGATCCGCCTGCGGCGCTTTATGGAAAGGGGAGGTCTTTGCCGGCCGGGGCGAAAACGGTGGCGGTGATCGGGGCCAGGGAATGTTCTGCCTACGGAAGCTGGGCTGCCAGACGGTTTGCCGCCGGGCTGGCCGGGGCCGGCGTGGCCATTGTCAGTGGGATGGCCCGGGGTGTGGACGGTATCGCGGGCTGGGCAGCGCTGGATGCAGGAGGGGTTTCTGCAGCGGTTCTGGGCTGCGGCGTGGATGTGTGTTATCCGCCGGAAAACCGTCCGCTCTATGAGCGGTTGTCAAAAGAGGGCTGCCTGCTTTCAGAATATCCGCCGCAGACGCTGCCTTCCGCCGGCTTGTTTCCCGCCCGCAACCGGATCATCAGCGGGCTGTCCGACCTGGTCCTGGTGACGGAGGCCAGGGAGCGCAGCGGGACGCTGATCACCGTAGATATGGCGCTGGAGCAGGGAAGGGAGGTGTTTGCCGTGCCCGGCAGGATCACGGATACCTGCAGTAAGGGATGCAACCGTCTGATCGCAGACGGGGCGGGGATCGCGGTAAGCCCAAAGCAGATTCTGCAGGAACTGGGACTTGCGGACGCGGCGGAAAAGAACGCGCAGGACAGCCGGCCCTGCAAGGCTACATCCCTGTCTTTGCGGGAGCATATCCTGCGCGCGCTGGACTGGGATCCGCGGGGGCTGGATGAAATCCTTCAGGCGCTGCGGAGCCGTTTTCGGGAGGGGTCTTTGCCGGCGGACCAGGTCATGGAGGAACTGGCCCGGCTGTGCATGGATGGAAAAATCGGCTGTATTTCAGGCAGATATTATCTGCTGGACAGCGAATTTTAAGAATTTTTTTCCTTGCAATGCATCAAGATATGTTGTATAGTGTTTCACGATAACGTGTGAAACGCTGCAATGGAAGTGGAGAGGCAGATATGGCAAAGTATCTGGTTATCGTGGAGTCTCCGGCGAAGGTGAAGACGATCCGGAAATTCCTGGGGGCCAATTATACGGTCGTTGCCAGCAACGGGCATGTGAGGGATCTTCCCAAGAGCCAACTGGGCATCGACGTGGACGGCGGTTATGAACCCAAATATATTACGATCCGCGGCAAGGGGGATATCCTGGCAAATCTGCGCCGGGAGGTAAAAAAGGCGGATAAGATCTATCTCGCGACGGATCCCGACCGGGAAGGGGAGGCGATTTCCTGGCATCTGACGCAGGCGCTGAAGCTTTCCGGCAAAAAGGTTTACCGGATCACCTTCAATGAGATCACCAAAAACGCTGTGAAGGAATCCTTAAAGCACGCGCGGGAGATCAATATGGATCTGGTGAACGCCCAGCAGACGCGGCGGATGCTGGACCGCATGGTGGGATATCGGATCTCCCCGCTTTTGTGGGCCAAGGTCAAACGGGGTCTTTCCGCAGGACGGGTACAGTCCGTGGCCCTGCGGATCATCTGCGACCGGGAAGAAGAGATCGATGCGTTTATCCCGGAGGAATACTGGGGGCTGGACGCCTATTTTACCGTCGATGGCGAGAAGAAGCCTCTGAAGGCAAAATACTATGGTACGCCGGACCGGCGGGTGGCGCTGGCGGACGAGAGCGCCGTGGAAGCGGTGAAGAAAGACTGTGAAGGCGCAGCGTTTACGATCGCTGACTTAAAGCGGGGAGAGAGGATCCGGAAGGCGCCGCTGCCCTTTACCACCTCTACGCTGCAGCAGGAGGCCAGCAAGGTGCTGAATTTTTCCACCCAGAAAACTATGCGGCTGGCGCAGCAGTTATATGAGGGCGTGGATATCAAGGGGAACGGAACGGTAGGCGTCATCACCTATCTGCGTACCGATTCCACCCGGATATCGGAAGAAGCGGAAGAGATGGCCAGGACTTATATTTTGGCCAATTATGGGGAAAAATACGAGGGAGAGGGCAGCGAGAAGAAGAACGGGCCGAAGATCCAGGACGCCCATGAAGCGATCCGCCCTACGGATCTGGAACTTACGCCGGCGCTGTTAAAAGAGTCCCTGTCCCGGGATCAACTGCGTCTCTACCAGTTGGTCTGGAAGCGTTTTGTGGCGAGCCGCATGGCGCCCGCCGAATATGAGACGACGTCCGTTAAGATCGATGGCGGCGGGCACCGGTTTACGGTGTCCGCCAGCAAAGTCGTTTTTGACGGCTTTATGAGCGTATATACGCCGGAAGAGGAAGAAAAGGCGGAGAACAACACGCTGGCCAAAGGGATCGGGCCAAATACAGCGCTGCATTTGGATAAGCTGGAGGGACAGCAGCATTTTACGCAGCCGCCCGCGCACTATACGGAAGCGTCCCTGGTCCGCACCCTGGAAGAACAGGGGATCGGCAGGCCCAGCACCTATGCGCCTACGATCACCACGATCCTGGCGCGCCATTATGTGGTAAAGGAAAATAAAAACCTCTATGTGACGGAGCTGGGCGAGGTGGTAAACCGGATGATGAAAAAGGCCTTCCCCACCATCGTGGACGTGAATTTTACCGCCAATATGGAGACGCTTTTGGACGGCGTATCGGAAGGGACGGTGGAATGGAAGACGATCATCGCTAACTTCTATCCCGATCTGGATGAAGCCGTTAAACATGCGGAAAAAGAACTGGCCGAGGTAAACGTGGGGGACGAAGAATCCGACGAACTCTGCGAACTGTGCGGCCGGCGCATGGTGATCAAATATGGTCCCCACGGAAGGTTTTTGGCCTGCCCGGGCTTCCCGGAGTGCCGGAATACCAGGCCCTACTATGAAAAGATCGGCGTAGCCTGTCCCAAATGCGGAGGGGATATCGTGCTGAAAAAGACGCAGAAGGGCAGGACCTATTATGGCTGTATCCATCATCCCGAATGCGATTTTATGGTATGGCAGAGGCCGTCGGCGCAGCCGTGCCCGGTCTGCGGTTCACTTATGCTGGAGAAAGGGAACAAACTCGTCTGTTCCCAGCCCGGCTGCGGGCATCAACAGGAAAAGGGGGCATAGGGACAAACTTGGTATAGGAAAAGGACAACTAATTCATTGCGGGCAGTTTCGCCCTGTGTTACAATAAATGTGTGGCTGACTGGGGGGAGGATAAGAGTGCATGGGCGGCGTGCGTTTGCTGGACAAGACAAGGAAGATCGGAAAGCTTTTGCATAACAACAATACGGGCAAATTTGTCTTGAACGATATCTGCCGGGTGATGCAGGACGCACTCTCTTCGAGCGTGAGGGTGATCAGCCGCAAGGGGAAGGTCCTGGGGCTTTCCGGGCATATGCCCGACGATGCGGAAGATCTCATCAAAAACGAGGTGGGCAGCTTTATCGATCCGCTGCTCAATGAACGCATGCTTTCCGTCCTTTCCACCAAGGAAAACGTCAATCTGGCTACGCTTGGGCTGGAGGCGCCGGCCAACCGGGATTTTTCTGCGATCGTGACTCCCATAGAGATCGCCGGAGAGCGGCTGGGCACGCTGTTTTTATACCGGAACGGAGAGGCTTACAACATCGATGATATCATCCTGTGCGAGTACGGCAGCAATGTGATCGGGCTCGAGATGCTTCGGGCGGTCAGCGAGGAGAGTGCGGAAGAGGACCGCAAGAAGTCGGTAGTGCGTTCGGCGCTGGGTACGCTGTCCTATTCGGAGCAGGAGGCCATTACCCTGATCTTTCAGGAGCTGAAAGGGACGGAGGGCATCCTGGTCGCCAGCAAGATCGCGGACCAGGCGGGGATCACCCGGTCGGTCATCGTCAACGCGCTGCGCAAGTTCGAGAGCGCCGGCATTATCGAATCCCGGTCCTCCGGGATGAAAGGAACGTATATCCGGGTGCAGAACGAGTTCGCCGCCTCCGAAGTGAAAAAGTTGGTAAAACCCCTTGCATGAGGGGTTTTCTTATGCTATAATCCAAATGTTGTGACGAAAAAACACGCATGCGGATCCGCCAATGGTGTCCCTGACGCTTAGGATGACTGGCGGGCGAGATGTATGCGGAAGTAAAACCAGTGGAGGTAAGAAACATGAGCGTTATTTCTATGAAGCAGCTGCTTGAAGCGGGTGTTCATTTCGGACACCAGACCAGAAGATGGAACCCCAAGATGGCTCCGTATATCTTCACGGAGAGGAACGGCATCCATATCATCGACCTGCAGAAGTCTGTCGGCAAGGTGGACGAGGCCTACAAGGCGGTATTTGAGATCGCGTCCCAGGGGGGCACGATCCTGTTCGTAGGCACGAAGAAGCAGGCCCAGGATGCGATCAAGACCGAGGCGGAGCGCTGCGGTATGTTTTATGTGAATGAGAGATGGCTGGGCGGTATGCTCACCAACTTCAAGACCATCCGCAGCAGGATCGACAGGCTGAAAGCCATCGAGACCATGTCCGTGGACGGTACTTTTGATGTCCTTCCCAAGAAGGAAGTCATTCAGATCCGCAAAGAGTGGGAGAAGCTGGAGAAGAACCTGGGCGGTATCAAGGGAATGACCAGGATCCCCGATGCGATCTTCGTAGTGGATCCCAAGAAGGAGAGGATCTGCGTGCAGGAAGCCCATACCCTGGGCATCACTCTGATCGGGATCGGCGATACCAACTGCGATCCGGAAGAGTTGGATTATGTGATCCCCGGCAACGACGATGCGATCCGCGCCGTGAAGCTGATCACTTCCAAGATGGCGGACGCCGTGATCGAGGCCAACCAGGGCGAAGAGGTATATACGCCCGAAGAAGCCCAGCAGGCCGCAGAGGAAGCGACGGATATCGAGCAGATCGCGGCAGCGGCGGAAGAGTAAGCGCATTTCCGGCAGCATGAGTAAAAATTAGGATCCGATTTGGAGGAATGAAAATGGTTATTACAGCGGCAATGGTAAAGGAATTAAGGGAAATGACCGGCGCGGGCATGATGGACTGCAAGAAGGCCCTGACTGAGACCGACGGCAATATGGATGAAGCGGTAGAATATCTGCGCAAGAAGGGCCAGGCCAAGGCGGAGAAGAAGGCCGCCAGGATCGCGGCGGAAGGCATCTGCCGGATCGCGTCCGAAGGCGATTCTGCCGCGGCTGTGGTTGAGGTCAATTCCGAGACGGATTTTGTGGCCAAGAACGAGAAGTTCCAGAAGTATGTGGAAGCGGTGGCTGTGCAGGCTGTCCGTTCCGATGCGGCGGATATCGACGCCTTTATGGCGGAGCCCTGGCATGAGGACGCTTCCAAGACCGTGAAGGATGTTCTGGTGGAACAGATCGCAGTGATCGGGGAGAATTTAAAGATCCGCAGATTCGAGAAGGTCGTGGCTTCCCATGGCTGCGTGGTTTCCTATACCCATGGCGGCGGCCGTATCGGCGTTCTGGTGGAGGCCGATACCGACGTGGTGAACGATGCGGTGAAGGAAGCCCTGTATAATGTGGCGATGCAGGTTGCGGCGCTCTATCCCAAGTATGTATCCACGGAGGACATTTCCGAGGAATACAAGGCCCATGAGAAAGAGATCTTAAAGGAGCAGGTCGCCAACGATCCCAAGATGGCGGGCAAGCCCGAGAAGGTGATCGAGGGCGCGGTGATGGGACGCCTGAACAAGGAACTCAAGGAGATCTGCCTGCTGGAACAGATCTATGTGAAGGCGGAAGACGGCAAGCAGACCGTCGGCCAGTATCTGGCGCAGGTTGCGAAGGAAAACGGCGCGGCCCTTTCCGTGAAGCGTTTTGTGCGTTTTGAGACCGGCGAAGGACTGGAAAAGAAGAACGAGAATTTTGCGGCGGAGGTTGCGGCGCAGATGGGCATGTGACCTGGCTGCGGTATCAGGGAATGCGATTTTAAAGGGCTTCGGAAGAGATCCGAAGCCCTTTTTGTAACCTGTAAAGCCTTTCCTGTGAAAATCTTTTTGCAGAAAGCGGCCTGAGCCGGAAAGGCTGGCCTTCACAGCTTCCGCTTCATCACATCCACGTTGGAAGCGTAGGTCAGGGCCGTATCCGTGGTGATGCGGTGCGCGTGCGCCAGGTTGATCAGGCTTTGGTCCATGGAGATCATACCGGGGGAGGACGCGCCGGCCAGAAGGCCGTCGATCTGCGGGATCTTGCCGTCACGGATCATATTGCGGATGGCGGGCGTCAGCGTCATGATCTCAAAGGCGGGAACCCGGCCGCCGTCCACGTCGGGGATGAGCTGCTGGGAAACCACCGCCTGCAGGGTCATGGAAAGCTGCAGCGCGATCTGGTGCTGCTGGTTTGCAGGAAAGACGTCGATGATGCGGTCGATGGTCTTTGCCGCTCCCAGGGTATGCAGGGTGGAGAAGATCAGGTGTCCGGTTTCCGCTGCGGTCATGGCCACGTTGATGGTTTCGTAATCACGCATTTCCCCCAGAAGGATCACGTCGGGACTCTGGCGCAGGGAAGCGCGCAGCGCGGCGATATAGCTGTCCGTATCCGCGGAGATCTCGCGCTGGCTGACGATGCTGTTCTTGTGGGAATGCAGAAATTCCAGCGGATCCTCCAGCGTGATGATATGGTATTTTTTATTTTGGTTGATATAGTCGATGATACAGGCCAGGGTAGTGGATTTGCCGCTGCCCGCAGGGCCCGTTACCAGCACCATGCCCTTGGAAAGATCGCCGAGCTGCAGGATATTCTCGGGAATACCAAGCTGGGAGGCATCCGGCAGGGTGAAATTGATCACGCGGATGACGGCGGCGAAGGACCCGCGCTGTTTGTAGGTGCTGACACGGAATCTTGCCACGCCGCGCAGGGCGAAGGAAAAGTCGTCGTCCCCGTGGGCAAGAAAATGGGAGATATCCCTGCCACCGGCCAGTTGGTAAATGACGTTGACGAGGGCGTTGGTATTTTCCGGCATGAGCTTTTCGGCGACTTCAATTACGGAGCCGCTTTTTTTATAGGAAAAAGGGCGCCCCGCTACGATAAAGATATCCGATGCGTTGTCTTTGACCGCATCTGTGAGCAGATTGACTAAATCCATGAGGGATTCTCCTTTCAGGGCCTTTCCTGCATGACGGGGAGGGAATCGTTGATCTCCCAGGTGCCGACGGAAACCGTCTGCCATTTTCGGATCTCATAGCAGGGGGAGGAATCGTCTTCGGGAAAGCGCACCGCCAGCTCGACCATGAGGGCCTGGGTGTCGTTTAAGGCTTCATAGAAGGTGCAGAGCGGGATATTCCCGTCCTGGCCGACCGTGCAGCCCGGCAGCTGCGTGTTAGCATCCTTTGCAGGGGAAAGCTCCGGAAGGCTTTTCAGAAGATCCGGCAGCTTCTCCTGACAGGAGGCGAAAAATGACGCCTCCTTTTTCTCCGGCAAGGCCTCGTAAACGTCCCGCAGCCCTGCGTCCAGAGCGGTCAGATATTCGTTGGCGGCCAGGTCGGCCTCATAATAGAGCTGCGTCCGCGCCGCCGTCTTTTTTGCCATGGAATAGTCCCGGACGGCGCTGACATAGGACAGCACGGCGAAGGTGACCAGACACAGGACGATAAAAATGACCAGCAGGGACGGCAGTCCCGTATTCATAAGCGGATTTTTTTTGTTTCTCATAAACGGCTCCTATCCTGCCGCGTCTTAGTAGGCGACACAGATCTCATATATGGCTGCGTCCTCCGGTGGTAGCGATGCCGGCGACTGGGAACAGGGATAGACGAAAAGGCGGGCGATCCGGGTCTGTCCGTCGTCGGCTGTTCCGGAAACAACGTTAAGCCGCCAGGCCGGGTTTTCTCCATCCTCACATGGACGGAAACTGCTGTCGTAGCTGGTGACGGAGAAATCGAAGTCCTTTTCCCCGGTACGGATCTGCGCCGCAACGCTATCGCAGAGCATGGCGGCCCAGGTCAGGGCCTGGGCGTCCTGTTCCTTCTGGTAGGCGGCGACAAAAAGCTGGACGCATACCGCGCTGCACAGGGAGAACAGCAGGATGGATAAGATCAGCTCCATCAAAAATAAACTGGATTTATTGTGTCGTTTCATACTGCCTCCTGCTCATTGGACGCTGTTGACCTGCAGCGTGATCTCGGATTCGGCGCCTGATTCGTCCGTGACGCAAAAATGCAGCAGGGAATCCGAAAGCTGCTCCATGGACAGATCGTGTACGGAAAGGATCTGCTGCCCTGCCGAAAGGGGAAGGTCATAGCCTTCCTGCTGGTAGAGTTCCCGGAGAGAGCCGTCCAGAAAATAAATGTATGTGAGGTAGGAACGGTCGGCGACGCTGCTTTTCAGACAGAGTACGTCCGTGCCTTCGACCTGCGTGATAAAAACGCTGCCCGCCGTATCGTTCTGCCGGATCTTTTCCCGGATATAGGACAGGGAAGTGCCGGATTCATAGAGATAACTGGATTTGGCTACGATCTTTTCATAGGTATTGGCGCCAAACACCGTGACCAAAAGGGCGGATATGGCGAAAACGCCGAGCAGGGACAGCGTAAAAAGGGAGTCCACGGTATGCTGCCGGCTGCTGTGTGAATTCATCATCTGGTACGGCTCCTTTCCGTCACCGTGACATCCGGCATCAGATTGGAAGCCACAGGCTGATAATGGATGACGTAACGGCTTTCGTCATAAAAGATCGGGTAGTTGCGCAGCAGATAGTCCAGGCTTTCCGGATAAAAGCCGTTCTCCGTATAGCAGTGTACGATATTTCTGTGGATCGCTTCTTCCAGGCTGCGCTTTTGCTCTTCTTCGGAACGGGCGGATATGACGCCGATCCCCTGGATGAAAAGGAACAAAAGGGCGATGAGAAGAAGGATCGAGAGGGACAGTTTCCTGCCCGGATGCGATTGTTTCATAGGAACCCTCATTCCGGAGCGTTTATGCGGCGGGAAAAAAAGCGTCTTTGCTTCTTTTTCAGGAAAACCGCATGCGCGGTTTTCCTTCTGCCGTTAAGCGCTGTCTGTGACGCTCCGGCACAGACAGCCATAGGGACTCACATTCCGACGCTGGCCATAATGCCTAAAAGCGGCAGCATGACGGATAAAAGGATCAGGCCGACGATACAGGAAAGGACCGCCACCAGGGTGGGTTCCAGAATTGCGATCAGCTGGGAGATCCGCTCATCGCTGTCCTGTGCGCTCCGGTCGGCGATCTTGCGCAGCACGCCCTCCGTAGCGCCCGCCTGGAAACCGACGGAAAGCATCTTGGCATACAGGCCGGAAAAGATCTGGGAACCCATCACCGCGTCCGGGAAAGAAGCGCCTTCCTGATAGCTTTTGGTACAGGTTTTGATCTTTTCCTGCACTTCCGGGTCGGTGGCGAGATTGCCGGCGATTTGCAGCCCGTCTTCGATGCTCAGGCCGCTGGAAAGGGCAATGGAGAGGCCGTCGGCAAAACGTCCTACCGAAAGCTGCTGCTGCAGCCGGCGGATGGGCGGGATGAACCGCGCGATCTTCTGGCGCAGGCTGCGGCCTTTTTTAGTCCGGATGAGAAGGAAGAGGCAGACGGCGGCGAGGACTAACAGGATCACCAGCACGATAGAGTAGCGGCTGATGAGAGTGCCAAGATCCATCAATCCTCTGGAGAAGCCGGTCAGGCCGCTCCCCAACTGCAAAAACACCTGGTTGAAGATCGGCAGCACTTTGGTGATCAGGACCAGCACAACGGCGAACATCATGCCGATCATCACGGCCGGGTAGGTGATGGCGCTGCGGATGGAAGAGGCGATCTCTTCTTCCCGTTCATAGTGGATCACCAGCGCCTCCATTACTTCATCGGTGCGTCCCGACTGCACGCCGATCTCGATCATGTCGCAGGCGTAGTCGGGGAACATGCCCGTCTGTTTCATCGCGCTGCCCAGGGAGATGCCTTCCTCCAGCGAGGCGCCAATCTGCGCATACAGCTCTTTCTTTTCACCGGCGGCATCCTGGCCGAGGATCGAGATGCCTTCCGAAGCGGAAATCCCGGATTTTAGGATCAGCGCCATCTGGGAACAGAAAGCGGCGATCTCCATGTTGGAAAAAGGGTTTTGTTGTGTTGCCATGGCCAATCCTCTCCTTTGGTTCAATTAGTAAGAATATTTGATAAAATAGTCCTGTTCGTTGCTGATGTATTGCTTCAGTTCGTCCCCCTGCCTTGCGGTGGAGGTAAAGGTGGGATCCATCATGTTCCATTCCGTCCCGTCAAATTCGATAGCGTTGTAGACCCAGCCCTGATCCGCGACCCAGATGGAGATCCAGGCGTGGTACACGTCCCCGATGTAGCCGATATCCAGACGAGTGGGGATCTGCTGGGATCGCAGCATACAGGCCATCAGGGCCGCGTAGTCAAAACAGATGCCCTTGCCTTCGGCCAGAGTGGCGTCCACGTCGGGCAGATAACCGCTTTGAACATTCTGGGCTTTGTCATAGTCGTAATCGATATTGGACACGACATAATAAAATACGGAAGAGATGACGTCCAGGTCGGTATCCGAGTGTTCGGCCAGATCCTCGGCCAGCGCCACGGCCTTGGTGGTGGAATCAAAGGACACATATTCGTTGGGATATAAAAAAGGAAGGAAATCGTTAGCCAGCCGGACTGTAAGCGCCTGGGCAAAGGCCTGGGAATACTGGTTGTCCACCACATTCTCAAATACGCCGAGCGTATAGGTGCCGCTGCCTTCCGTCAGCGGATAGGTGTGCCATTCGCCGTCGGCGGGCAGATTATAAGTATAGGTGTTGTTCCTCGGACCGGAGATCTGGAACTTGAGCTTGTTTTCAGGGGCCAGCCATTTGAGCATAATATACCCCTGATCGCTGTGGGAAGCGTCGAGAGTGATCTGTTCATTTCCATAGGTGATAGCGCCTCCGGCTTCCGGTTTCAGCACCCGGCGGGTGCTGCCTCGGGTCCCGTTGCCCTGTGCAGGCGCCTGGATGGGGGTTAAGGATCCCGCAGAGCAGCCGCACAAAACGACGGAAAGGAACAACGCCAGAAGAAAGCGAAAATGGGTTTTCATGGAGTTCCTTTCTGGTGTAAAAACATCTACCACCTATTCTACCACACTTTTGGAAAAAAGGAAATTATTTTGTTTGTCTTGCAATATTATTCATTTCCAATTATAATTTACCTTGAGCAGTTGCACTTTGGAATACAGGCAGGAGGGAATGGGAATGAGCATACTGC
>X22_European_Rabbit__coassemble_41_pt1 | contig 36734 bp, 26 predicted proteins | sample X22_European_Rabbit__metabat2_low_PE_003 | metagenome-assembled genome bin X22_European_Rabbit
AACCCAATACAAAGGCAATATTGGAAACATACCAAAAATCCGCACGGCCTGCCCTCACCAGCCACCAGGAATATCCAAAGACGCCGGCTGCAAGCAGCACAGCGCGCAGATGACGGTTCTCCGAAAGCCGGCAAGCTCCAAAAAAGAGCAGATAAAACAGCAGCGCGTTTCGGACATACCAGTAATCATAGCCGGTCAGATAAATATACCAGCTTTTCAGGGAACGAAGCCCTCCGGCATACAGCTCTATGGCCCCAACGATCAGCAGATAGGGCAGATACAACTGGCACAGACGGCTTTTCCAAAAGGCGCGTCCGGGTTTATGGCAAGAGGCGCTCTTTGCCAACCCGTATCCGGAAACCAGGAAAAAAAGGTTCACACCATACACTCCCAGCCGGGCGGGCCCGCTGCCGACCAGATCCGTATACCACGGAAGGTAATGGGACGCGATCACCATCAGCGCCGCAATGCCCCGCAGGGCCTTTGATTGTTCCTTTGTCAAAAAACAGCTTCTCTCCATCGTACCGTCACCACCGCATAGCCGACTGGATCCTGAAATAAAGGGCCGGATCGCCCCGCAGCAGGTTCACGCTTCCGTCCGTATTGAGCAGGACGAGGAACAAAAACGCCAGATGAAGCAGCACCGCCATCCTGAGCCAGGCCGAAAAAGGCCGGAGGACGCCTTTGTCTATCGCCCATTCCGCCAATGAAAACAGACAGGGCAGCGAGGCCAAAAACAGGCCGAAGGAAATATCGGCGCTGTAACGCTGCAGGATCCCCGCTCCCGTGGCGTCCACCGCGCAGATCGCCACAGCCACCGCCGCCGATGCAGCCGTAAAGAAAAACGCCCCTTTGCACGCCAGCCGTTTTCTCTGCCCCCAGAGGGTAAACAACGGCCACGTCAGCATACTGCAGGCAAATACGCCGCCAAAGCAGCTTTCGCTGACCATCCTGCCCAGATAATCCGTTTCGATCGCCGCGCTTTGCAGCCAGGGGAAAACCCCTTCCACGCGCCAGGGCTGGAACAGGAAATACCAGAAGCCATACAACGCCCTTTCCAGATTAAACCCCCTGTGGGTCATATCGTTGCTGGTCATACTGTAGGCCGCGCCGAAGTCAAAGGGCGAACCAAAGCGTACTGCGTTGTAATACATAAGGGCGCCGCCCACGACGGCAAAGGGAAGCAAAAGCGCTGCGCTTTCCCGAACCGTCCTGCGGGAAAAGAGACTCCGTTCATGGAAGATTTCCTTCCAGAACAACGGAACTGCCAGAAAAGCGAAGAGCAAAAACTGAGGGCGGCAGCCCGCCGTCAGCGCCAGGCACAAAGAACCGAAGCCATAAAACATCCACCGGTTCCGGCGCGCGCGCAGCCCCGCCAGATAGCCCCACAGCCCCGCCGCCGTAAACATATGGGCGGCCGCGATGGGCACGTCATAGAGATCCGGCCGGATCAGCAGATAAAAGAGGGAATAGCTGCCGGTCAGCATCAGAAGGCCGAGGAAGAAAAAGCCATACCACAGCCTGTCAAACCAGAGCCTCATCAGCTCATAGACCAGTCCTGCGCAGGCCAGGATAAAACCGCCCATAAAGATCAGAACAGCCTGATAATTCTGCAGATCCTGCCCGGTCAGCAGATACCAGGGCAGATACAGCAAAAGCTCCGGCACGATACCGAAGTAAACATAATAGCGCCCGTTATACCAGGCGTAATCCGCCTGATACGGGATCTGCTGCGCCTGTAAAAAAATCGTATCGTAAGGATTCTCCACCTCCAAAAGCCGGGCGTCTCTCTCCCCCACGTCCAGCCTGCCCTGGGAAAGGCTGCGGGCCAATTCCTGGTACTGGGCGTGATGGAGCGCCAGATTCTTCTGACAGGCCGGATTGATCCTGACGAAAAACACAGCCAGCCCCAGCAGGGCCGCCGTGAACAAAACGATAGCGGCATCGCGCCGTCTGCGCCCGCGCCGATCCTGTCCGGGCGAACCAAATGTCTCATGGCAGGCCAGATTCCGGGTAGAAAGCAGGGACAAAACCGTCAGCAGGCCCAGCCAGATCAGGAAACGAACCGGGTGGAAGACAAAAGGGATCCTTCCGTTCAACGAAACCGCCCTGACATTGCAGACCAGATCCCCCAGTGCGCCGGGCGCCGCATGTCCCGCGCTGTCCGCCGTTTCCAGCCGCACATAAAGGTTTTTTACTTTCCCGTAGGGATAGAGCTTCATCCGGGCGTTTTCCGCCGCCTCCCGCAGCAGGATCCGTCCCTCGCCCAACTGGTAAAGATAGTGGTTTCCCTCGTCCTGGACGTAGACCGACGCCCGGATCAGATATCCGTGAGGAATGTCAAGATCCAGCCACAGACGGCGCACATCCTGGTTTAAATCCTTCAGTCTCAGCCAACAGGCGCCCTCCGGCATCCGCAGATAACCGTCCTGCTCATAAGCGCTCTCAATGCCGGCGCCAGCCTCCGCCACCTCTTCCTGCGCGACCGCGCCGATCATCTCCATCCGTCCGGTCACATCCTGTTCCTGCGCCGTGAGCGTACTCCAGAAGGACCAGTTACAGAGCCCCGTCTCCAGCAGCAGCGCCGCCGCCAGGATCCCTGCCGCCTTCTTTATCTTCCCCAGCCCCATACAGCCTGCCTCCCATCGCCGGTAGCGCGGAAAGCCTTCCTGTACGGCTCTCCGATCCTGGGTTTTATTGTATCCCAAACCCACAGACAATGCAAGCCAAACGTGGACGGCCGTGCCACACAAAGCCGCAAAATGAAAAGCCCCGCATCTCTGCGGGACCTTTCATTCTTATGAGGGGGGAGATAGTGAATTATTCAACTATCTGATTTTATAATATCCCCGATTTGTGATGAAACTATGTACAATTTATAAAAAGCTTATAAAAAGTAGTAAAATCAAAATGAATAAATTCTAACTGAAATCAAAAGCATCCTGTCACAGCACTTCCGTCTGGATCTGCTGGTAAAGCTGTTCTGCCAGTTCGATGGGGATACTTCCGCTCTCCAGCGTGGTGGCGTGGGCGGCAGAGACCGCTACCGCCCGGCGCAGCATCTCCTCCATGGGTTCTCCCCGCAAAAGGGACATTGCAAGCGAGGCGCAGGCGCTGTCCCCGCAGCCAACGGTGTTGACCACTTTTATCCTCGGCGCCCGGGCGAACAGGCGGCGCTGTTTTCCCAGCAGGTAAATCCCCTTATCCCCTGCGGAAACGGCCACATAAGCCACGCCCGCTTCCAGCAGCCGCTGCGCCGCCGCCAGGATCTGATCCTGTCCGCGGCAGCTATGGCCGGCGATATATTCCAGCTCCCTGCGGTTCGGCTTTACCAGATAGGGCACGGCCGCCACACCGGCGCGCAGCCCCTCCCCGCTGGCATCCAGGATCACCCTTTTTCCGTGGGCGGCAGCGATCCCGATCAGCTCCGGATAAATCCCGTTACCCAGCCCCGGCGCGGCGCTCCCGGAGATCACTACCAGTTCGCAGTCCTGCAGCAGCGCCTCAAAACCTTCCAAAAACCGCGCCTTTTCCTCCGGAAAGATCTGCGGCCCCGGCTCCAGGATCTCGGTAACATAGCCGTTATCCGCCACTATGTTCATGCTGCAGCGGGTATCGCCCTGCGTTTTTACAAAGGCACACTCGACCCCCATGGCCCCTATCTTTTCTTCGATCCACTTTCCCGTATATCCGCCCAGAAAGCCGGTCGCACGCACAGGCTGCCCATACTGGCGCAGGATCCTGCTCACGTTGATCCCTTTTCCCCCGGGAAGGCTCATCATGCTGCTCACCCGGTTTATATGCCCGCTCAGAAGCTGTCCGGTCCGATAGGTTTTATCCACCGCAGGATTCAGCGTCACCGTTAAGATCATTTTCGTTTTCTCCTCACATATAATCCAGCAGGACGAGCTGCAATCCGGAATTTCCCTGGTAGGTGTGGATCTCCGGGTAATAAACGACGTCCAGCAAATATCCCGGTCCTTGTCCTTCGTACAGGTTCGGCATACACCGGTTCCCATACCGGGCCGTCACATGTGCCTCAAAAGCGCTGCAGTCTCCGAAATATACCATCTCCCAACAACTACCCCGCTCATCCTGCACCCGAAAGCGAAGCACATTCCGATTCTTCCCCAACAGCCGGGCGGATAAAAAGCGCAGCTCCTTCTGGGCGAAAACCGGCTTCGGGTTCCCGTTGCCATAGGGCTCCAGCTTTTTTAATTCCTCTACAAGGGCCTCGCTGACATAGGACACCGGCATGGGTATGTCGATATGGATGCGCTCCTGCATATCCTCCGGCGTCAGACGGCAGTTTTCGTTGATCGTTTGCCGGAAGGCATCAATATCTGCCTCAGCCATGGAAAGGCCCGCCGCCATCTTATGGCCGCCGTAACGGGTGAAAAAATGGCTGCAGCGCGTCATTTCCTCATAAATATGGTACGTCTCGATGGAACGGGCGCTGCCCTTGACTTCCTCCTCGCCTTTTGTCAGCACAAAAACGGGTTTATAATAGCGTTCCCGCAGCCGGCCGGCGATGATACCGGCGATGCTTTCGTGACATTCCGGCAGAAATACCACCAGGATCCGGTCGTCCTTTAAGCTGCTTTGCTCGATGAGCGCGGCAGCCTGCTTCACATAGTTTTCCGTCATTTCCTTGCGGCTGTCGTTGAGCTTCTTTAAAAAAGCCGCTGCAGGAACCGCCGTCTCCCTGTCCGGGCTTTCCAACAACGAAAGCGCCCTGACCGCCGTATCCAGCCGGCCGGAAGCGTTCAGGCAGGGCCCCAGCACGAACCCGATATGAAAGGCGTTCAAGGCCATGGCATTTTGATCCGGCAGAATGCCGTTTACTTCCATCAGGGCCCGCAGGCCCGAGTTGGCGCTGTGCTGCATCAGCTCCAGACCGCGCCTGACCAGGATCCGGTTCTCGTCCTGCAGGGGCATCACATCGCAGACGGTGGCAAGGGCTGCCAGCTCCAGCAGTTCATCCAGCGCAGTGCGCATTTTGGGATCGCTTCCCGAAGGGCTTAATCCCGGCAGGCCGTAAGAGGGAAACATCGACTGCACCAGTTTAAAGGCAACCACCGCTCCGCAGATCTCCTGCCAGGGATAAGGGCAGCCCGGCTGCTTGGGATCGATGACGACGTTCGCCGGCGGCAGAATGTACTGCCGCCCTGCCTCAGTTTCCTGATAGGGCACCTCATGATGATCCGTCACCACCACGGTCATGCCGTAGGATCGGGCCAGCCGGATCTGATCCGCCGCCGCGATCCCGTTGTCACAGGTCACAATCGTATCGATCCCGTCCTCCCATGCCGCCTCCACAAGATGCGCATTGAGGCCGTAGCCATCCCTCATCCTATGGGGAATGGCCGTATCCACCGCCGCGCCGCACAGCCGCAGTCCTTTTTTGAGAATATAGGCGGAGCATACGCCGTCCGCATCATAGTCGCCGATCACGCGGATCTTTTTTTTCTCCCGGATCTTCCCCTGCAGGATTGAAACCGCCTCCTGCATCCCTTTCAGCAGGCCGGGATCATACAGATCCTCAACGGTTCCATACAGGTATTTTCGGATCGCCTCATGATCCGTCACGTCCCGGTTGCGGATGAGACGGGCCAATACCGGACTGATATGAAACTGCTCCGCGATCCCGTTAAAATCGGCCCTTTTAGCCGTCACAAACCATTTGGCCATGTATTTTAAACCCTTTTATCCTTTTTAACCCTTTATCCTTTTGCAGCCGCCGGTACAAACAAACAGGCAGATCCGCGGCCGCTGCCCGCAAAAAGGCCGAGGAAGCGCCTGCGCGCGTTCCCCGGCCTACAATCCTTTGTTATTTTGCCGAAGCCTTTCTCTTTGACTTGTCCACTGTCTCTTTTTTCACGATCTTCGTGCGCATGAGATACCACATGGCGCCGGTCAGACAGACGGACGAGTACGCGCCGCAAACAATGCCGACCATCAGGGGAAGGGCAAATTCCCGGATGCTGGACACGCCCAGGATATACAGCACAGCCACCATGATAAAGGTCGTCAGGGACGTAAAAATACTCCTGGACAGCGTCTGGGTCACGCTATGGTTCACCAGCCTCTGCAGATCCGCCCTGTTTGCGCTAAGCTGCAGATTCTCCCGCACACGGTCGAAGATCACGATGGTGGCGTTGATGGAATAACCGACGATGGTCAGCATACAGGCGATAAAGGTATTGCCCACCGACACCCTGGCGATGGCGTAAAAGGCCAGCACCACCAGTACATCATGAACCAGGGCCAGCACGCTGCTGGCGCCGAAGCGGATATCCTTGAAACGGAACCAGATATACAAAAGCATCAGCACCGTAGCAACCAGGACCGCCAGTACCGCGCTGGAACGCATCTCGGAACTGATGGTGGAGCTGATCGTCTCCGCCGTAATACTGTCCTCTTCCACGCCAAACTGGTCCACCAGGGCAGCGTCAAGCTCCTTCCTCTGATCCACCGTCAGCGTACGGGTCTTAAAGATCACCTCATTGGTCCCCTGCACCTTCTGGGTCTGCACGTTGGGATCGGCGCTGATCTCTTCGATCACAGGCACCACGTTGGCGTCCAGATCCTCAATGCTCCTGTCCTCCGGGAACGTCACGCTGGTAGAAGTACCGCCGACAAACTCCAGGCTGTAATTCAGGATGTTGCCCGTAGAAGAACGGTTGATCCCCATAAACACGAAGCCGGCCACGATCATAACGCCGGAGATCGCAAAGAACACCTTTTTCTTGCCCAGGAAATTGATGGGCTCCCGTTCCTTGACGCGGCCATAAAATTTTTCCTTCTGAAAGCCCACCGCATACAGCGCGTTTAAGATCAGCCGCGTCACCACCAATGCCGTGAACATGGATAAAACGATACCGAGGGCCAGCGTCTGGGCAAAGCCCTTGATCGTGCCGGTCCCCATCCATCCCAGCACCGCGGCCGCGATGAGGGTCGTCACGTTGCCGTCAAAGATGGCGGAAAACGCTTTCTGGAACCCAATCCTGATGGCGGAGCGCACCGTCTTGCCGGCGGCGATCTCCTCCCGGATACGGGCGAAAATGATCACATTGGCATCCACCGCCATACCGATGGAAAGGATGATGCCCGCGATGCCGGGCAGCGTCAGGGTCATGTCAAAGCCGTTTAACAAAAGCACCAGCATGGCCGTATACAGACACAGCGCCAGGGCGCTGGCCACGCCGGGGATCCAGTATATGGCGATCATGAAGATCACGATGATCGCAAGGCCGATGGCGCCTGCGATCAGGCTCGTCCGGATCGCATCGCTGCCCAACTGGGCGCCTACCACGTTGGAACGCAGCTCCTGAAGCTCCAGGGAAAGGCCGCCGATACGGATGGTGGACGCCAGGTTGCTGGCGGCCTCATAGGATTCCATCCCGTTGATCACCGCATGGCCGTCCGTGATCTCCGCCTGCACGCTGGGATAACTGACGATCATATTGTCATAGATGATATAAATGATATCGTGGTTGGGAAGCGCCGCTTTGGTGGCCTCGGCAAATTTCTTCGTGCCTTCCTCCGTCAACGTCAGCGCCACCACCGGATCCTGGTTGCCCATGCTGTTCGTCTCATAGACGGCCTGGGCGTCCGCCACATCGGTCCCGGACAGCACCTCGTTGCCGTCCTTGTCCAGAAAGACCAGGGAACCGGGGCTGCCCAGCTCCTCCAAAATCGCGTTGGCATCGGACACGCCGGGGATCTCAATATTGATCCGGTTGCTGCCCTCCTGGTAAACCTGCGCCTCCGTGGAATAATTGTCCGCACGCTGCTGCAGCTTAAAGATCGTATCGCTCATATCCTCGGCGCTGGGATTCTCTTCCCCCACCACCTCGTAGGTGATGCTCACGCCGCCTGCCAGATCCAGGCCCAGCTTGATGTTGGAAGCGGATCCGGTCTTGCCGGAATCCAGGCCGAACACCGTCACAAAGGTGAACCCGATCAGCGCCAGAACGGATACGACCAGCGTGATGATTCCTTTCTTCTTGCTCATTTCTCTGCTCTCCTTATCCTTCTTCATCGGCCAGAGCCGCTTTTATCATGATCGCGCATTCCACGCGCTTCTTCTGAAGTTCGCATCCCAGGTCATAGGTATCGTTGATATTGCCGTGGCTGTGATAGGCGTTGGCTGCGCAGCCGCCGCTGCAGTAAAACCTGGCGAAACACCCCCGGCACTTTTCCCGGGAATAGACGTTACACTTTTTAAACTCCTCCACCAGATCCTGCCGCAGGACGCCCTCGTCCACATTGCCCAGCAAAAAATCCTCATTGCCCACGAACTGATGGCAGGGATACAGATCGCCCCAGGGCGTTACCGCCAGATACTCCGTCCCCGACCCGCAGCCGGAAAGCCGTTTGGCCACGCAGGGACCGCCGCTCAGATCGATCATAAAATGGAAGAAGTTCACGCCATGGCCCTCCTTCTTCCGACGAAGCAGTTCTTTTGCCAGCGTATCGTACTCTTCCATCAGGCGGGGAAGATCCTCCTGCTTTAAAGCGTAGGGTTCCTTCGGATCCGCCACCACGGGCTCCACGGAGATCTGTTCAAAGCCCAGATCCGCCAGATGCAGCACATCCCTGGAAAAATCCAGGTTATAATGCGTGAACGTGCCCCGCACATAATAATTCATCTGGTTCCGGCTCTGCGCCACCTTCCTGAACTTCGGCACTACCAGGTCATAGCTGCCCTGGCCGCCCCTGAAAGGACGCATCCGGTCATGGACTTCCCTGCGCCCGTCGATGCTTAAAACCACGTTGCTCATCTCGCGGTTGACAAACTCCAGCACCTCATCGTCCAGAAGGACGCCGTTGGTGGTCAGCGTAAAACGAAATTTCTTATGAAAAGGTTCTTCCAGGCTCCGGCCATAGGCCACCAGATCCTTGACCACCTGCCAGTTCATCAGCGGTTCCCCGCCGAAAAAATCCACTTCCAGATTCACCCTGCCGCCGGAATGGGACACCAGAAAATCCAGCGCCTTTTTGCCCACTTCAAAACTCATCAGGGCGCGCCGTCCATGGTATTCTCCCTCTCCCGCGAAGCAATACCGGCAGGCCAGATTGCAGTCGTGGGCGATATGCAGGCAAAGCGCCTTTACCACCGTCTGCCGCTGGGCAAACGCATCGATATAATTCTCATAAACATCCTCTGAAAACAGCGTGCCCGCTTTTTCCAGGGACAAAATTTCCTCCACTGCCTCCCGGATCTCTTCATCCGGATAGGGGAGCAGCCGGCAGACCTGCACGGCCGCAGCGATCGTATCCAGATCCCGGATCCCCTCTATGATAAGCTGCTCTGCCAGCGGAAGCACGTCGTATACCACGTCGTCCACGACGTGGATGCTGCCGCTGTTGACATCCATCACAATATTATAACCGTTGTTCCTGTACTGATGGATCACACAAACACCCTTTCTGCCGACACAAAGGCGGCATGCGAAAAACGCATCCCACCTGCCCTTTACATATAATAAGCAGCGACGCTGCATCGCTGCTTATGTCTTTGTCCTCTGTCTGCTTATTTCGCTTTCTCGCAGCTCTGATTGCCCACTGTGCAGGATGTCTTGCATGCAGACTGGCAGGAAGTCTGGCATTCGCCGCAGCCGCCCTTCTTCATGGACTCCTTGAGGTCCCTGGTGACCAAAGTCTTGATGTGCTTCATCTCAATGTTCCTCCTTCATGCCAAAAACAGCCTACGGACCGTCTTTCCTCATAACTCTACCCAGTATATCACATATTTTCCCCGAGGAAAAGCACTTTTTTCAAAAAGTTTGATGCCCGGGGATCCTCTCCATCCGGCCTTTCCCTCCTGCGGTCAACTGATCATGCCGCCCAGCATCCCGCTTCCTACGCAGATCATCAGCGTTGTAAAAAACTGGTTCCCCAGATCCTGGAAGGAGCGGTTTACCGCCAATGTCACCAGGGACAGGATCACAAAATATAAAAGGCCCGACAGCAGTCCCCAGAAAAACCGTCTTGACCGCATCCGCTTTCCGCTAAGAAAGCCGGCCGCCAGACAGGCCAGCGCATAGATGACGATAATGCCGATATTCACGACCTGTTCGGAAAGCTGCAGCCGGTAAAGTAAAAGGGCCAGCAAAAGCAGCGCCCCTCCCGTCAGAAGATAGGCGGCCAAAAGGCATTTTACCAGTACCACCAAAGCCCTTCCCTCCGGCCGTTCCGCCTGTTTTGTCCTCTGCATATTTTCCATCCCTTTCCTGTCCCTCCGTCCCGCTCTGTAGAGCAGAGCCTGTTTTCTTTTTCATGTATATTCCCTTTGTCCGCCAAACTTGACAACCTGTATATTTTTTTGTATGATTGCAGATAAAACATACTGTAAAAAAGGAGTGATTTTTTTGGATTCCCCCGGCGTCATACAACTCGTCTGCGTCGCAGTCCTGGTCGCGCTCTCCGCGTTCTTTTCCTCCGCCGAAACGGCCCTGACCACGGTCAACCGGGTCAAGGTGCGCTCCCTGGCAGAAGAAGGGGACCGTCGGGCCCTTGTCCTGCAGAAGGTGCTGGACAGAAATTCCAAGATGATTTCGGCCATTCTGATCGGGAACAATATTGTCAACATCTCCGCTTCCTCCCTCACGACGGTGTGGGTCACGAAGCATTTCGGCAGCCTCGCCGTCGGCGTCGGCACCGGCGTCCTGACGCTGGTGGTCCTGCTCTTCGGGGAGATCGTCCCCAAGAGTACCGCCATGATCAAGGCCGAGAAGCTGGCCCTGTCGGATGCCCGGATCATCTACTTTCTGATGCAGGCGCTGACCCCTGTGATCTTTCTGGTGGATAAGCTGTCCGGTTTTATCATGTTCCTTTTGCGCATCGACCCCAGCCAGAGGCAGAACCAGATGACGGAGACGGAACTCAAGACCTATGTGGACGTCAGCCATGAGGACGGCATCATCGAAACGGAAGAACGGGAAATGATCTACAACGTGTTTGAATTTTCCGACACCGTGGCCAAGGACGTCATGATCCCCCGCATCGACATGAGTACGGTCAGCGTGGACGCAGGCTACGAGGAACTGTTTTCCGTCTTTAAGGAAAACATGTATACCCGGATCCCCGTGTATGAGGGGGACAACGACAATATGATCGGTCTGGTCAACATAAAGGATTTCATGTTCGACGCCCGCCCGGAAAGCTTTCAGATCCGGGATATCCTGCGGGAAGCCTATTATACTTATGAATATAAGAAAACCGCCGATCTGATGATGGAAATGCGCAAATCCCCCTTCAACGTGGCCTTCGTGCTGGATGAATACGGCTCCTGCGTGGGGATGATCACGCTGGAGGACCTGCTGGAGGAGATCGTAGGCGAGATCCGCGATGAATACGACGCGGACGAAGACGACTTCATTCAGGAGGTAGGACAACGGGAGTATCTGGTGGAAGGCAGCATGAAGCTTTCCGACATCAACGATGCCATCGGCACCCGCCTGGACAGCGAAGATTACGATTCCATCGGCGGCATCATCATCGAAATTCTGGACCGTATGCCCGTGCGGGGCGACCAGGTCACCACCCGGGACGGCATCCGGCTCACCGTCGAAGACGTAAAGCAAAACAGGGTCACCAAGGTCCGTATGCTGCTGCCGGAAGAAAAGCCAGAGGATCCCGAAGCCCAGGAGGAAGAAAAAGAAAACGCCCCCAAGGCGCAGGAATAACGAAAAACGGCGTAAATAACGCGACAGGGCGGACAGCCATGGCTGTCCGCCCTGTCGCGTCCGGTCTCATTTCACAAAAACCTGCGCTTTACTTCTTCGTATTTTTCCTGCGTCATCAGCGCGTCCTGCCGGATATCCTGGAAGGTCACCAGATAGGTCCAGCGCCTGTAGGGCTCGATGGTCCTGATCTTTTGCAGGTTGATGATATAGGATTTATGACTGCGCATGAACAGCTCCGGATCCAGCTTCGCCTCGATATCCCCCATGCTGGCGGACGTCACAAAGCTGTCCTGGACGGTATAGATGACCGTCGCATTGTTTTCCCGCTGGATCAGGCGGATATCCGCGATATCCACAAAGCACATGTTTTCGCGTCCCTTGACCAAAAGCCGGGAGCGTCCCTTTTCAGAACGGGAAACCCGATCCGCTTCCGCCGCAGGGGCGGCCTGCCTCTGGGATAAAATGCGGTCCAGCGTCTTTTCCACCCGCGCCACGTCGAAAGGCTTGACCAGATAATCAAAGGCGTACAGTTCAAAAGCCTCCGGCATGAACTCTGCGTGGGCCGTTGCAAAGACGATCCTGGTCTTGGGCGCCAGATCCGTCATGATCCGGGCGCATTCGATCCCATTCTCCCCCTGGATGCCGATGTCCATAAACACCACATCCGGTTTCAGCCGGCCAAACTGCACCACCGCTTCGGAAAAGGAACCGCACTCTCCGACGATCTCAAAACCGCCGTGTTTCTCTATGATCTTTCGCAAAAGCAGGCGGATTCCTTTTTCATCCTCCACCAGCATCACCTTATTCATTCTTTCCCATCGCTTTCCCCGGATCTCAGATCCACGCTGATGCTGCTGTTTTCACCCAGCGCCTCCCTGAGCCTGGTATCAGCCTTGACATTCTGCATACGGTAATAATCCATAACGCCAAGATTGCCGCTTCGCAGCGCTTCCGCCATGGCCTTGGGGACTTCGGCCTCGGCCTCCACCACATAGGCCCGCATTTCCTGCTCTCTTGCCACCGCCATGGCCCTGCGCTCCTCCGCCTTGGCCTGCGCGATGTTTTTGTCCGCCTCCGCCTGCAGGGTCTGCAGTTGGGCCCCGATGTTCCTGCCCACGTCGATGTCCGCAATGTCGATGGACAGTATTTCAAAAGCCGTGCCGGAATCCAGCCCTTTCGTAAGCACCAGCTTCGATATTTTGTCCGGATTTTCCAATACTTCCTTATGGGAATCGGCGGAACCTACGGTCGTCACGATGCCTTCCCCGATCCTGGCCAGTACCGTAGCCTCTCCCGCGCCTCCTACCAGACGTTCCAGATTGGCCCGCACCGTCACCCTGGCTTTTACCAAAAGTTCGATGCCGTCCTTTGCCACGGCGGAAATATCCGTCGTTTCGATGACCTTGGGGTTGACGCTCATGCGCACCGCGTCCAGCACGTCGCGGCCCGCCAGGTCGATGGCCGCCGCCTTTTCAAAGGGCAGGCTGATGCCCGCCCGTTCGGAGGCGATCAGCGCGTTTACCACGTTATCCACATGACCACCCGCCAGATAATGCGCTTCCAACTGATTGACCGACAGTTCCAGCCCCGCCTTGCGCGCCTTGATCAGCGGCAGCACGATAGCGGACGGCACGACCCTGCGCAGGCGCATGCCGATCATATTAAAAAGGCTCACCCGCACGTTGGCCGCCAGACTGGAGATCCACAGCCCCACCGGCACAAAGCAGAAAAACAAAACGATCAGCAGGAGCAAAATGCCGATCAAAACCAATACTCCGATTAAAGTTCCATTGCCCATATCCATACCCCTTTCCGCTTATTCTACACTGTTTTATTCCCGATATTCGCGCACCACCAGCCGCAGGCCGTCCACCCGGACGATCCGAAGGGATGCGCCTTTTTCGATATAGCTGCCCTCGGAGACCACATCAAATTTGATATCGTCAAAGACCCCTGTACCGGAAGGACGCAGATCCGTCAGCGCGGTCCCCTGCTTTCCCAGCAGATATTCCAGATCGGCGGAGCTGAGATAGCCCTCCGTCCGGCTCTGCTTCTCCTTTAAAACAAGGGGCGACAGCTTTCCCCTGGAAAACAGGCACAAAACCACTACCAGCATCACCCCGAGGACAACCAGCACAAAAAGCGTTGTCAGCGCCCCTTCCAGCGGCGAATCCGACACCAGGAACACGCCGGCGACCAGGCAGACTATCGAACTGATCCCCGGAACGCCAAAGCCGGGAACCACCATTTCCACTGCGGCCAGGACGAATCCCAGCAAAAGCGCTGCGATCCCCAGCGCCAAAACCCAATCCATCTAAACCCCTCCTTTCCTTTTGTGTGTTCCCATCATACCCTATCTATGAAAAAAAGGAAGGGTTATCCTGCAAAAAATACAGTTTTCCCTTCCAAATGTCATTTTTTTGCTTTCGGGAGGCGTACCAGAAAAGAGGTCATCCCCTCTACAGACTCTGCCGTGACCTGGCCGCCGCACTCCCCGGCAAGCCTGGCAACGATGGCAAGGCCAAGACCGTGCCCTTCCTCCTTTTTTGTCGTGACGCCCGGACAAAAAACAGTGGGAAGGATCTCTTCCGGTATCGGAGGGCCGTTGTTTTCCACCTCCAGCAGATAGTCCTCCCGGTCCTCCCATATGCGGACCGTGATCCGCCGCTCTCCCTCCTGCCCCTGCAGGGCCGCTGTGGCGTTATCCAGAAGATTGGCCAGGATCCTGCAAAAATCCCAGGCTTTCATGGGAAGCCTCTCCAGAGCGCTCCCCACTTCCGGATAGAAATCGATCCCCATCTGTTCCGCCGTTTCCATCTTTGCCTGTAAAAGGGCGTTTACCGCTGGCTGAGACGTCCGCATCGCCCGGCTGGACTTTTGAATCTGCTTGCAGACCGGGCTGATATAAGCGCGCGCTTCTTCATACTCTCCCAACTCCATCAGGCCGTAAACGATCTGGAAATGGTTCATCATATCGTGTTTCTGTTCCCGAAGGGATTCGTTGGCCTGCTCCAGATCCTTCACAACCTGCGCGCCGCCGCGGTCCTGCCACCGGCCCAGGGCCAGAAAGCCTGCGGCGAAGATCAGGCTGGCCAGCAGGATCAGGCCGATACAGAGCAAAAACACAGGCCCTGCCTCTCCCAGCAGCCGGTCGCGCATACGGAAAAGCAAAAACAAACCCACCAAAAACTGGCCCAGGCTGACCGCCGCCAATGCGCCGGCCAGCTTGCTGGGCTGCGCCTGTACCGCTCTTTTCCTTTTGATCCGAGGCCCTTTCTTTTCGTTCATTTTACCACCGTCAAATAACTGGCTGCCGCATAAAGGATCTGCCCGTTCTTCTCCATGACGCAGCGCTTTACAGCAGGTGCGCCCGCAGTTCCTCCGGGCTCTTGTCGCTTAAGTACGCCGGCGCGATATCAAAGACCGTCTTGCATCCGACGTTTCCCTCCCGGTTCAGGCGGTATACTGCCCTGGCATAAGCGGCCAGGACGGATCCCGTAAATTCCGGGTTGGAATCCAGCTTCAGGCTGTATTCGATCACATGGGTATGTTCTCCCTTTGCGCCGGTCTTTCCCGTACGGATCACGCTGCCGCCATGGGGCAGTCCGGCATGGTTTTGATCCAGTTCCTCCTGGGTGATGAAATGTACGGTGGTGTCGTAGTCCGAAAAATAGTTGGGCATGTTCACGATCTGCCTTTCGATCTGTGTAAGGTCCGCACCCTCCTGCGCCACCACAAAACATTCCCTGGTATGCTTCTGCCGGGTGGTCAGCTCCGGATCGGCGCCGCTTCTGACCGCCGCTTGGGCCTCGGGCACCGGGATCGTATACTGTCTGCAGTCCTTTACGCCCGGAATACGGCGCACCGCGTCGGAATGTCCTTGGGAAACGCCTTTCCCCCAGAACGTATAATCCTTTCCCTGGGGCAGGATGCAATTGGCGTACAGACGGTTCAGCGAAAACATCCCCGGATCCCAGCCGCAGGAAATGAGCGCCGTCCTGCCGGACGCCTTCGCAGCCTGATCCACTGCCGCAAAATGCTGCGGGATATTGGCGTGGGTGTCAAAGCTGTCCACCACGTTATAAAGGGAGGCATAGTAGGGCGTCTGTCCAGGCAGATCAGTGGCGCTGCCGCCGCAGAGGATCAGTACGTCAATCTGCTCCTGCATCTTTAAGAGCGCATCCGCAGGCAGCGCCTCAACTCCCGGCGTCCTGACCTGCAGCATGGCCGGATCCCTGCGGGTAAACACCGCCGTCAATTCAAGATCCGGGTTCTGTCCGATAGCCGCTTCCACACCCTTGCCCAGATTGCCGTAACCTAAAATACCGATTCTGATACTCATATTTTCTTTTCTCCTTTATCATGATAAAGTGCCGGAATTCTCTCGTATTTTATCACAAAGAGGAAGAAGCCGCAATATAATCTGCCACGTCCTTTTTCAGCTTTTCCCAGGCGTCCTCATGCTCGACATAATACAGCGGGCAGAGCTTCCCGCCACAGTCATAGTGGCGCAGGAGGGCGGAGGTGTCCAGATCGTATTCTTTCATCAGCCACGCCAGCAGCGCGACCAGGGACTCATAAGTGGCGTCCGTAAACTGGCCGTCCTTCTCCAGATAACAGCATTCGATGGAAATGGAATTGTAGTTGTGCTGCTTGACCGCATAGCCGATCTCATTTAAGGGAAGGCACTGGATGATCTCCCCTTCGTAGCCGATGATAAAATGGGCGGACGCGGAAGTCTCCCCCGTCGTTCCCAGATTTTCAAAATAATGGCGGTTCTGGGCCGCGCTGGTACCGGCGTTAGCCGTATAGTGAACGAACAGCTCGGTCACCTCTGTAAGCGGCTCACCGGGCCTGGAATAGGGATTGGGGGTCAGAAAATTCTCCTGGATCTCCGGCTTTTGCGCCCGGTTATCGACCGCATCGGCGGACATCTCCTGCCGCATGGCCGCCGCCGGCTCCCCGTCCGTTTCCTTTGGCCCAAACAGCTCCATCAGGCCCCAGCCGAGCGCCACTGCCGCTGCGCCCACAAAAAGCGCCAGCGCCCCGACCGTCAGCCGGGCAAACAATACCTGCCTTCTGCGCCGCTTGCTCCTCTGCCGGCGCTGGCTGCGCAGCCGTTCCTCCCGCTGCCGCCTGTCCTCTTCCCCGACAGCCGTCCCCTCCCGTCTGCGGATGGCCCCCGCTTCCGGGCCGCCGTCCGGCCGCCGTCCTTTGCCGCCGGAATCTTTCTGCGTATCTACGATCAGGGACAGATCCCGATCCTTATCCTCCGTACCCATGAAAAAAACCGCCCCCCGTCATCCACCGTCGTCCGCGCCTTTGCCGTGACACCCGATGGAGCTATTTTATCATAGGGAACGGTTTTAGTTTTTAAACAAAACGTAAATTTTTCTTAAATTGACTGCTCTTCCTTCGCCTCTACAAGGCCGATGCCAAGTTCGGCGAGCTGCTTTTCGTCCACCGTATTCGGGCACTCCGTCATCAGGCAGGAGGCGTCCTTGACCTTCGGGAAGGCGATGACGTCGCGGATGCTCTCCGCCCCGGTCAGCTCCATACACAGCCGATCCAGGCCGTAGGCCAGTCCCGCGTGAGGAGGCACGCCGTATTTGAACGCATCCAGCAAAAACCCGAACTGCTCGTGGGCCTTCTCCTTTGTAAAGCCCAGCGCCTCAAACATCCTCTCCTGCACATCATCCTGGAAAATACGGACGCTGCCGCCCCCAATCTCCACGCCGTTTAAGACGATATCATAGGCCTTGGCCCGCACGCTGCCCGGATCGCTCTCCAGCCGGTCCAGATCCTCCTCCATGGGCATGGTGAAGGGATGATGCATGGCCACATAGCGCCCCTCTTCCTCGGAATATTCAAACTGCGGGAACTCCACCACCCAGAGGAAATGGAACTGGCTGTGGTCGATGAGCCCCATCTGCTCGCCCAGCTCCAGGCGCAGCGCCCCCAGCACGCTCCAGACGATATCCGTCTTATCCGCCGCAAACAAAAGCAGATCGCCGGATTTGGCGTCCATGGCCTGCGTCAGCGCTGCAAGCTGCTCTTCTGTCAGGAATTTGGCAAAGGAGGATTTGTAACTGCCGTCCTCCTGTACTGCCAGATACGCAAGCCCCCTGGCCCCGTACCCTTTGGCAAAATCCACCAGGGCGTCGATCTTTTTCCTGGGCATGCCCGCCTGCCCTCTGGCGTTAATGCCCCGGACAGAACCGCCGTTTGCCAGCGCTCCCGTAAAGACGGAAAAACCGCAGTCCTTTACGACGTCGGACACATCCACAAGCTCCATGCCAAACCGGGTATCGGGCTTATCGGAGCCGTATCGGTTCATGGCGTCGATCCACTTCATCCGCGGGAAGGGGGCCGTCACCTCCAGGCCAATGGCCTCCCGGCACAGATATTGGATCAGCCGTTCGTTCACATCGATCACATCGTCCACATCCACGAAAGAAAGCTCCATATCGATCTGGGTGAACTCCGGCTGCCGGTTTGCCCGCAGATCCTCGTCCCGGAAACATCTGGCGATCTGGAAATAACGGTCATAGCCGGAACACATCAGAAGCTGTTTGAAGAGCTGGGGCGACTGGGGCAGCGCATAGAAGCTGCCCGGATGCACGCGGCTGGGCACCAGATAATCCCGGGCGCCCTCCGGCGTGGACTTGCACAGGATCGGCGTTTCGATCTCCAGAAAACCTTCCTCCGTCAAAAAACGGCGCACTGCCGCGCAGATCTTGCTGCGCAGAATGATCTTTTCCTGCAGGTCGGGCCTTCTTAGATCCAGATAGCGGTATTTTAACCGGATTTCCTCTTTTGTCTTGGAATTGGCTTCGATAGGAAAGGGCGGCGTCAGCGCTTCGGACAGCACCCGCAGCTGCTGCGCGCGCACCTCGATCTGGCCTGTCGCCAGGTTCTCATTGACCGCGCCGGAACGCCTTTCCACACGGCCAGTCACAGCGATCACGAACTCGCTGCGAAGCCGTTCCGCCTTGGAAAAGTTCTCGCTCCCGCAGTCTGCCTCTTCAAAAATGATCTGCAAAAGCCCGGCCCTGTCGCGCAGATCCACAAAAATAATGCCGCCTTTATTTCTCTGTTTTGCGACCCAGCCCATGACGGTGACCGTCTGCCCTACGTTGGCAACGGACAGTTCCCCGCACCGGCAGGTACGCTTCAGTCCTTTCATTGTCTCAGCCATTCTTCTCCTCTTTCCGCGCGTCCCGCCCTCCGGGACGCCCTGTTGTGATCTTTTTATTTCAAGGGGTCTTTGTAAAATTCCACAAATTCCTCATAACCCTCTTTGGAAAGCTGTTCTTTCTGGAATTTTTTGTTCTTGTTCATGCGCGCCACCAGCACCTGTCCGCCTTCCCGGCGCGTCTGCTGGGCTTTGGCGATCACCTCGCAAAGCGCCTGGCCGGACACGCCCTTCTCGATCAGATAGGCCGTCTTTTTGGGCTGCCCGGGAACCCGAAAGCCGCTTTCCATCAGGATCAGGATGATGCGTTCAAAACCAATGGAAAACCCGCAGGCCGGCACATCGTTTCCCGTAAACCTGCCCACCATTTTATCGTAGCGGCCGCCGCCCGCGCAGCTTATGCCAAGCTGGGGCATTGCGATCTCAAAAATGGTTCCGGTATAATAGGACATGCCGCGCACCAGCGCAGGATCAAAAACGACCGTAAATTCGGACGCCCTCGTCGACCGGACGCTTTCCACGATCTCCTGGAGATTCCGCACGACCTGCGGATCCAGGAAACCCTGGAGCGTTTCCGCCATCCAGGCCAATCCGTCCGGCTCCCCGGCAAGCTCTTCAAACAGCGCCATATATTTTTCCACGCTGTCCTTTGCGAAACCGTTGTCCAAAAGCTCTGACGCCACGCCCTCCGGCCCGATCTTATCCATCTTGTCCAGAATGATGAACACGGTGTCGTGGGACTCTTCCGGAAACCCGCTGTAGGCCGCCATGGCCTTTAAAATGCGCCGCTCGTTGATCCGAACCTGAAAGCCCTGAAAGCCCAGCCGGCCCAGCGTCGTGGTGGTGGCCAGGATCAGTTCGATCTCCGCCAGATTGGAGGGTTCTCCAAAAATATCGATATCGCACTGCATGAACTGGCGATAACGACCCTTCTGGGGCCGCTCGGCACGCCACACGTTCCCGATCTGCAGCGCTTTAAAAGGCGACGGCAGTTCGTTGGCGTGATTGGCGTAAAACCGCGCCAGCGGAACGGTCAGATCGTAACGCAGGCCGCCGTCCACCAGGTCTGCCTCTTCCCTCGCCGTCTCCAGATTCAGCTTTTCGCCCCTCTTTAGGATCTTAAAGATCAGCTTTTCGTTTTCGCCCCCTTGTTTGCTGCTCAGGTTTGCGATATTCTCCACGCAGGGGGTCTCGATCGACGTAAAGCCGAATTTCCCATAGGTTTCCTTGATCACGCCGATGCAGTAATCCCGAATCTGCATTTCCGCAGGCAGAATATCCTTCATGCCCGTCACCGGCTTTTTGCTCAGTGCCATCTTTCCTCTCTTTCTCCTTCTTTGCAGTTTCCCTTTTCTTCTTGTCACATGGCTGAACCAATTTTACAATGTTTCTTTTGTTTTTTCAACTGGAACTTTTATAGCATCCGGCTCCCCTTTATCAGCTCCGGCTCCCCGTACAGCACCCCCCTGCTGCCTGTGCCGAGAAAGAAACGGCCGTACACCCGGCTGTCCCCGTCTATGCTGTTGATCTCGCCGTACATCTGGCTGTCCGTATTCAGGCGGACGAAGGTTCTGCCGTCGTCCACAGAGCGATAGAAACCGTACGCGCCGTTTATTACTGCGGCCGTATAGACCGCTTTCGGCTCTGCCGCATAATCGCCGCCGGGCCGTCCGATGCCCAGCCCCACGCGGTAAAAAATATCCCCCGGCGCGCCCAGCCTGACCGCGCCCACCTCGTCCTCTTTCTTATCATATTGAAGCTTCCACAGGCCTCCCTCTCCCAGCGCCATATAAAACACGCCCTGCCTGCCGCATTCTCCGCGGATCTCCGTCCTGTTCGCACAGTCGATGAGGGCCAGATTGACGTCGGGAAACCCTGCGGGAAGAAGCCTCTGCCGAAAAGTCAGGCCGCCGTCCCTGCTCACATAAAACTCGGCGTGTTCTCCGAACCCATAAAAAAGGGAACTGTCCATCCGGTCGGAAAACGCCTTCATTCCGACATCGGTTACCGGTTTCCCTGCGCTGTTTAAAATCCGGACTGTTTGAAAGGAATGTCCGCTGTCCTGGCTCACCACCGCCAGGTCCGCCAAAAGCCGGATTCCCTGCGCCACTGACCAGACTATGGTGCTTTTATCCGGCGATAACGCTACCCAACCGCTATTGACATTGGGCTGTTCGATGGCGTGCAGCGCCCTGTCGAGCCTGGGAGTAAGCCCGAAAGGCATAGGCAGCCGCTCAAAGGTTCTGCACTGATCTTTCGAAAGGATCAGGCCGCCTTTGGTCTTCCCCGTCCAGTTTCCCCGGGGCGTGGCCACCACCCAGTTCGGATCGCTGTCGGAATAATCCGCGTTGATACAGGTGATATAGCGGTTCCCGTTTTCATCGGCAAAGGAGTTTTCACAGGGCGTATCCAGATCCCGAAAGGCAAATCCCCCCAGATCCCCCAGAATGTCGATCAACTGTATCTCCCCTGCCGGTGGGCTGTATACGTTTAAATGCACGGTCTCCTCCAGCCCGTCGCACCAATCGCAGAACACCACTTTTTCCCCCGTCAGATTCCCCGTCCTGAAAACGCCTGTCCCTGTGTTAAACCACGCCTCATCTACATCAAAGGGATTGATCTTCATATCGCTGAGCCAGTGGATGATGGAATGTCCCCCGTTGTAGCAGGGCTTCATATAGGGCGCGCGGGATCGCAGCTCCCCTGCATCGAGATCATGAAGGATCTCCACCCAGGTTCGCCCATAGTCAAAGGAGCGGTATACGCTGTCCCCGCCTTCCTTACAGAGCGTGGAACAGACCAAAAGCCCCGGCGCGGCTGCGGCCGCGTCGATCCCGCCAAACCCGTATTCCAACACTGCGTTCCCATCCCCCGGCGCCCCATGGCCGACGGACGGCGTGATATCCTCTCCCTTCCCGAAACGGATCCCGCCCTCGTCCAGAATGGGATAACGCACCACCCGTCCGCCGATCACGCTGCCGCCGTCGCAGCTATAGCCATTTTCCAGCACATAGGCGTTTCTTCCCATCACGGAAAAGGTGACGTAGAGATATTTTTCATCCATAGCGTAACGCTGCGCTACCAGTCCCGCCAGCCTGACGCCCTCTATCTCGCTGTCCTCAGGCTGCCAGAGCCGTTCAAAGGTCTGCCCGCCGTCATAGGATGCATACAGGCTGCGTCCTCTTAAACGTTCCCCGCGCCTGCCGGTCACGCCCGCGCTGCCCACCAGCAGGGCGGTGCCGTCTTTGCTCATCCCGGCAAAGGTCAGAAACTCTTCCGGGCAGGCGGCGCATTTTTCCCAATGGGCGCCTCTGTCCTTGCTGGTCCACAATCCCTCCTGCTGGCTGGCATAGTACAGCCTGTCGCTGTCCTTTTTGTCCACCACCAACCGATCCGCCGTCCCTCTGCCGTTTAAATTGCCATGGATCAGGATCGGGAGATCATACATAACAAAATGCGCCCCGTAATCATCGGACGCAACGATCTTACCGGCGCCCGGCCGGTTCACCCCGCAGGCGATATAAAGCCTCTCTGGATGCGCGTCATCCAGCGCCACCGCGATCGGAAACGTCTCGCTGATGTCGTCCATGGACACATGATCGATCAGGCTCACCCAACGCTGCGCTTTCGGGTCAAAGCGATATACGCCTCCGATATCCGTCCTGATATAAAGCACACCCCGCGCATTTGTATGAAAAACAAAGCCCGTCACATAGCCGCCGCCCGGTATCGGCAGATTCCTGTACCGGTATCGCTCCTGTTCCATACGCTTTCCACCCCCTGTATCGCCGCTCTGAAATCATAAAACCATGAGCAGCGTCCCCACTCCGATGAAAATACAGCCCAGCGCAGACTTTGCGGTGACCTTTTCATGCAGAAAGACAAAGGCCAGCACCAGCGTGATGACAACGCTCAGTTTATCCACCGGAACGACCTTTGACACTTCGCCTATCTGCAGCGCCTTATAATAGCACAGCCATGAGGCGCCGGTGGCCAGGCCGGACAGGATCAAAAAAATCCAGCTTTTTCTGCTGATCGCCGCTATCCCGCCCTGCGCGTCCGTCAAAAACACCATTCCCCACGCCAGGAACACGACCACCACGGTTCTGATGGCTGTCGCCAGATTTGAGTTCACGCCTTCAATGCCGATCTTGGCCAGGATCGAGGTCAGCGCCGCAAAAACCGCCGACAACAACGCAAAAACCATCCACATATCCTTTCGTCTCCTTTCCCGTTTCAGGGCATTACCGTTTCACAGGTCAAAGCTTTTTTATCCTCACGGCCATATATTCCCTTTCGGGCAGTTCGATCCGAAACCTTCCGCTAAACGTCCCGGCCTTTTCTATGGTCATGTTCCATGTGTCAATGACCTCGGCGCTGTAGGGATTTTCGTCGTCGAGGTGATACCAGCGAAAGGCCGGACGGTGAATGCCGTAATAAAAAAGGTGATAGCCTGTCCGAACTTCCTGCTCTTCCTCTTCCGGCACGGCGCAGATCTCGTCCCACTCCATGGCCTTGGGCTTAAGGCCACCCTCCGGCGCTTCCTCGAGAACCCTACGCAGAAACGCGATCCTTGCCGGGCTCTCGCCCTTGAGGACGCCGCCATGGGACCACCATAGATTTTCGCCCACATAGGTTTCGCCGTGGCCGCCGTAGCCGCCCCGGCAGAGGGCCTCCCAGAAACGTCTGATGAGTTCCCGGGCAGAAATGTTGCCCCAGCCGAACTGGATATTTCCCTCATACTGCATCTCGTCGATGACGACGGGCTTTTGATAGGTTGTCCTCCAGTCCAGCGTACCCTCCGGCGAGCGCTGGATACTGCAGTGGGTCACCCAGGGACGGGTGTGGTCGTAAAACTGGATCCCATTGTGGATCGAGCGCAGATGACGATACGGATCGCATTCGAGAAGGATCTGGGCAAACCTCTCCCAGTCCCCGGACGTTTTGCTCTTGATAAAATCATATTCGTTCGCAAAGGACCACCAGACGTTGCGGTACGCCGAGAATCTCGCCGCAGCATACCGCAGGTACAGCTCGTTTTGCTCCGCCGTCATCGTCGAAAAGCCCCAGCGGTCGTAGGGATGGAAAAGGATAATGTCCGCCTCAATCCCGATTTCCTGGAGCCTGCGGATGCAGTCCTCGATGTGCCGAAAATGCGCCGGTTCAAAGCGGGAAAAATCCCAGCGGTTTCCCTCAGAATCCGGGCCGAAGTCCCACACGTTATCCTCATTGACCAGGCTTGCGCTGACCGGTGTGCCTTCATACGGATAGGAACGGGGCTCCCGGGAGTTATAACAGTAGCTTTTGGGGAAAACGCAGAACCGGATCTTATTAAACGGCGAATTGCGCAGGCTCTCGATCGTCCGCGCGATGAGTTCGTCGCTTTGCAGCTCCCAGACGTAACAGGTCGTCCCAATGGGATAATAGACGGTCCCATCGGCATAGGCAAAGTGAAAGGTGTTGTGAACCTGTACCGGCCCGTGGTTGCCTACAGATGGCCCTGTTACCGAAAAACTGCCGGAATAGCTTTCCTCCGAAAAATTCCCCGAAACGGTAAAGCGGTATGCTTCTTCATAAGACGGCATGAAACGGACCCTGTAAACGCCCTCTCCATCGTAAAAGCCCTCAACGATCCTTTGTTCATGGGCGCTCTTAAAGGTCGCCGTGATCCGATTGTCCGTAAAGGGATTCCCTTCCGTCCTGCCCGGACAGGACAGTTCAAAAACGCCCCATTTTTCCACCGTATCGGTATATTTCATGATGACCTCCCATTGCAAACAGCTCGTGTGCTCGCCAATCTCTTTTCCGCTAAAATCCCGAATCTCAATCCCTGAATAGTACCCGCTTTCTCTCGAGCATTTCCTCGATTCTTTCGATATATTGGGCGACCTCCTTCACGCTGTCGCAGCGCTCGATACGGCCGTCCGGATAGACCCTTTTGGAGATCACGCCGGCCCCCAGCGCCACGATGTCCTCTTTTTCCTCCATGATCAGGATATTGTAAATACCAGCCTTGCCCGGCTCCGCGTAACCCACGTTTTCAAAATTGCCGGACATGTTTTTCTGCCGGTAGAGATAATAGGGCGACATTCCCATCCCCCGGGCCGTTTTTTCCGCCAGCGCCATGGTGGCGTCGGTATTGTTCATGTCGGCCTGGCCGTTTTCCAGGATCCACTGGTTTAAGCGCGAAGCCCGTTTGACCGCCAGGGAATGTACCGTCAGGTTGTCCGGCCCCAGCGCCCGTACCTGCTCCATGGTATGGGACACCTCTTCGATCCCTTCCCCCGGCAGTCCCAGGATCAGATCCATGTTGATGTTGTCAAAGCCTTCCTCCCGCGCCAGCAGAAACGCTTCCCGTACCTGTTCCACCGTATGCCGCCTGCCGATCAGGTCCAGCGTCCGCTGGTTCATGGTCTGAGGGTTGACGGAGATCCGGCCCACGCCGTATTTTTTCAGCACCCTGAGTTTCTCCCGGGTGATGCTGTCCGCCCGTCCCGCCTCCACCGTAAACTCCAGCGTATCCGTAAGGTTCAGTTTCCCACAGATCGCCGACAGCAGCCTGTCCAGTTCCTCCGGCTCCAGCGTGGTGGGCGTGCCGCCGCCGATATAAACGCTGTCCAGGATCTTATGGGAAAAAGCCTCCCGCACAAAATCCAGTTCCGTTTCCAACGCGTCCAGGTATTCCGAAACCCGTTTTTTCCACGCGCTGATGGGAAAGGAGGTAAAAGAACAGTACAGACAGGTGGTGGGGCAAAAGGGGATCCCCACATACAGGCTGTAGCCGTTCTCATAGTGAATGTCGGAAAGGATCCTGCGCTCCCGCCGGGCGATCTCTGTTGAAAGGGCCGCTTTCTGCTCACTGACCAGATAGGCTTCCTGCATGAAACGCCGGATCTGTTCCTCCGTCCGACCCTGCTCCAGAAGCTGCATGGCCATTTTCACCGGCCGGATGCCGGTCAGCGCCCCCCAGGGCAGCTCCTTTTGGGTCAGCTCCGAGAGCATCCTATACAAAAGCCGTTTCAGTTCGTTCTTCACCGCGATCCGGTCCTGCGGGCAGGACAGGGAAATCTGTTCCTCCCACAAAAGCTGACGGCCATCCTTCTGCTCCCTATCCGCCTCCGGCTCCGTTTTTTCCTGGCTCTCTGTCTCCTGCCACGCCTTTACCCGAATCGCCTCTTTTTCAAAGCGCACAAAAAAAGCAGGAAGCCCGGGATCGCTTCGCAGCTCCTTTGTCCCTTCCACAAAGACCTTTACCTCCTGTTGCGGATAGAAAGCTTTGACCAGGGAATGGATATCGTATGCGTACTTATCTTCATTTAAAACAACTATGATCATCTGTCGTCCCTGTTTGCAAAAGGGCGTCCCGCAGTCCGGGCCGCCCGTCGTTTACTGGCAATACGGATTATACCGTTTTTCTTCTCCGATCGTAGTAGAATCTCCATGTCCGGGATACACCCTGGTATCCTCCGGCAGGACGAAAAGCTTTTCCTTCACGGACCGCACCAGCTTGCTCATGCTGCCGGTAGGAAAATCCGTTCTGCCTACGGATCCTGCAAACAGCGTGTCCCCGGCCACCAGGATCCCGGCCTCCTGCACATAATAGCAGGCGCTTCCGATGGTATGCCCCGGCGTGGCGATCACCTTTATCGCAAGGTCCGCCATCTGCAATTCCTGGCCGTCCGTCAGCCATTCATCCGGATCGATCACAGCCTTTCTTCCCATCTGGGCGGAAACGTTCACATAAGGATCCTGACAGACCACCTTTTCCGCCTCCAGCGCATAGATCTTCGCGCCGGTCAGCTCCCGCAGCTTCGCCGCGCCCCAGATGTGATCAAAATGGCCGTGGGTCAGAAGGATGGCCTCCACCGTAAAACCCTTTTGGGAGAGCGCCGCGTAAATATCCGCTCCCCGATCCGCCGGATCGATGAACACGATTCGCTGGCTTTCTTCCCGATACAAAAAATAACAATTGGTCGCGCAGGCGCCCAGCGTCATGCGCCCGATCTTAACTTCCGCCATAGCAATCTCCGCTCCCGGCTTTCTCTCTGCCGCCGATAAAAACTGCCCCTGTTTTTCGCTCACCCGGTCGTCCGCTCGATATCCACAACGCTCGTAATGCTAGACAGCTTGCTGGCGATCTCCGCCAGCTCCTCCCGGCTTACGATTTCAAAGGAAATGGAGATCGTCGCGATCCCCTGTTTATTGGTCCGGGTGTTTAAGGCAATGATGCTCACGTTCCGTTCCGTCAGCGCCTTTGTGATATCCGCCAGAAGGCCGCTCCTGTCATGGGCGAAAATATTGAGCCCGGCGGCGTACTTCTCGCCCTCGCCGCCCTTTTCCGGCTGTTCCCACTCCGCCTCGATGAGCCTTGGCCGCTCTATCTCCGGCAGATTGATGATGTTGATGCAGTCCGTGCGGTGAATGGACACGCCCCGGCCCCTGGTGACAAAGCCCACGATCTCATCTCCCGGTACGGGCGAGCAGCAGCGGGAAAAACGAACCGCTACATCGTGAATGCCCTTCACCACGATCCCGCTCCTGTTACGGGGCTGCATCCGGCGCTCCTGTCCGGCGCCGTTTTCCGCCACCTGGGCCAGTACCTCTTCGTTGGTGGCGATCCTGGGATGATCCTTTTCGTACAGCTCCTGCATCCGGTTGACGATCTGGCCTTCCTTTAAAGCCCCGTGCCCGATGGCCGCAAGCAGGGAGTTCCAGTCCATGAACCCGTACTTTTTCTGCACCACGGCCTGGTATTCCGGCGTTAGGATCTCTCCTAAGTTAAAGCCCCTGTTTTTACAGTAGGTATAGAGCAGTTCCTTGCCCTTGACGATATTTTCCTCTTTCAGTTCGTGCTTGAACCACTGGTTGATCTTATTCTTCGCCTGGCTGCTCTTGACCACGGAAAGCCAGTCCCGGCTGGGCCCCCTGGAATTTTGGGAAGTGAGGATCTCCACCTGGTCGCCGTTCTGGATCTCATAGTTGATGGTCACCAGCTTGCCGTTGACCCGGGCGCCGATCATCTTGTTGCCCACCGCCGTATGCACGCTGTAGGCGAAGTCTATCGTGGTGGAACCGGCCGGAAGCGTCTTGACATCTCCGGTGGGCGTGAAACAGTATACGCTATCCGAAAAGAGGTCCAGATCGCTTTTGAGCATATTCATGAACTCTTTGTTGTCAGACATCTCCCGCTGCCATTCCAGGATCTGGCGCAGCCAGGTCAGCTTTTCAGCCTCCTGTTCCTCCACCTTTTTTCTTTTTGTGACCTCTTTATATTTCCAGTGGGCCGCGATGCCATATTCGGCCACCCGGTGCATCTCATAGGTGCGGATCTGGATCTCAAAGGGCTGTCCAGTGCTGCCGATCAGCGTGGTGTGCAACGACTGGTACATGTTGGGTTTGGGCATCGCGATATAATCCTTGAAACGGCCCGGTATGGGCTTATACATTTCATGGATCACGCCCAACGCCGCATAGCAGTCCTTGACCGTATCCACGATGATGCGCACCGCGAACAGGTCGTAGATTTGGTCGATGGTCTTCTGCTGGTTCTTCATTTTTTTATAAATACTGAAAAAATGCTTCACCCGGCCGTCGATATGGGCCTTGATCCCCGCCTTTTCGATGTGGGCAGACACTTCCACCACGATGCTTTCAATATATTTTTCCCGTTCGCTCTTGCGCATGGCGATCTTTTCCGCCAGATCGTAATATACGTCCGGTTCCAGATATTTCAGGGAAAGGTCGTCCAGTTCCACCTTGATCTTGGAAATACCGAGCCGCTGGGCGATGGGCGCATAAATATCCATCGTCTCCCGGGCGATGCGGATCTGCCGGTCGTGGGGCATGTGCTTTAGGGTCCGCATATTGTGCAGCCGGTCCGCCAGCTTGATCATGATGACCCGGATATCCTTCGCCATGGCCATGAACATCTTGCGCAGGTTTTCCGCCTGCATCTCCAACTGCACTTCGGTCTTATTGCCCGAATTGTCCGCCATGTGCAAATGCTGCAGCTTAGTCACGCCGTCCACCAGAAGCGCCACATCCGCGCCAAATTCCACGGTGATCTGCTCCTGCGTCATGATGGTATCCTCCACCACGTCATGCAGAAGCCCGGCTACGATAGTTTCCTTATCCAGCTCCAGATCCGCCAGAATGATGGCCACGCAAAGGGGATGGATGATATAGGGCTCCCCGGATTTGCGCACCTGATCCCTGTGGGCCTCCCGGGCAATGCGGTACGCCTTTTCGATCATGGAAATATCGTCGGACGGGTGGTACTTGCGCACCCGGGCGATCAGGTCAGCGTACAGCTCCTCCGGGCTCGTGTATTCCCGGATATCCTCGATCCGTCCGTCGTCCAGCACAAGTTCGGTCGCCTTCGATTCAATTGTCTTGTCTTCCGTCTTTTCCATACCTGTACCTTCCGCCAGTCATTGCCAGTCATTGCATTGGATTGCGGCCTGTTCCCCGGTCACTTCCCCGGATATGTAATGGCGGCGTCCAACCGATAGCCCTCAATGCGTTTCCGCCCTTCCAGCCCGGCCAGTTCGATCAGCACCACGACGCCCACGACTTCCCCGCCAAGCTGCTCCACCAGGCGGATCATCGCCTCCGTCGTGCCGCCCGTGGCGATCAGGTCGTCTACGATCAGCACCTTCTGCCCCGGCTTCACGGAATCCTTATGCATCTCGATCACAGCCGTGCCATACTCCAGATCGTATTCCTGCGCGATCGTCTCACAGGGCAGCTTGCCTTTTTTGCGGATCAGGACGAATGGCTTGCGCTCGGTATACGCGATGGGCGCGCCAAAAATAAACCCTCTGGATTCCGCCCCCGCTACCACGTCATATTCCAGATCGGATACCAGCCCTTTCATGGTGTCGATGGCGAGATGGAGGCCGTCCGGATCCTCCAGCACGCTGGTCACATCCCGGAAAATGATCCCCTTCTGCGGGAAATCCGGGATACTCCTTACATATTCTTCCAGTTTCTTCATCCGTTTATACCTCTTTTTCAACAAAGGGCAGCCTGCCTGGCTGCTTATGAATAACACGGTTTATTATATTCTCTTTCCGGAAAGAAGTCAACGAAAACGGCCATATCCGGTTTTGCTCCCCCGAATATGACCGTCCCTTTTGCCGGTTTTCCTTCTGGGAAACGATGCCTTGCCCTTGCAAACGCCAGTCACGCTTCCCCGTTTACTACCATAGTCTGAATATCATAGGACAGCTGGGTCTGTCCTCCCCCATAAATCTTGTAGAACTGGTTCACCACCCGTTCCGCCACCATCCTGCCGTTTTCCAGGTTGGTGTCCACCAGTATCACTATGTACTGCAGGCTGCTGTAACGGCTTCCCACATCCACCATACGCAGAGAGTAGGCCACCGACACCTCCAGCGCCGCCATGGCGTCTTCGTTCCCGCCGCCTTGCGGATAGCCTTCCCCGTCTCCCAGCGTAAACAGAAGCGTCTGTACCTGCTGTCCTTTCCGTTTTACGCATCTTGACAGATAGGCGTACAGGTTTTCAAACTCCTCATAAGGAACCTTGAAAACGCCGGCGTCCCGGTTTATCCTGCCCTCCAGAAGATCGCGGATATGATCCAGATCCGTATCCGGTTTCATGACAGTCCCCTGCGCCTGTTCCTCCCGGTAAAAGCTGTACGCGTTTTTCCCGCTTTTCTTCACATGGTAAAGCGCTTTGTCCGCATTGGCATAGAGCTGGAGAAAGTGGCTGCCATCCTGCGGGCCCTGCGCCACGCCAACCGAAAGATGCGTCATCTCCCGGGATCCGATACCGGCCAGACCCTGACTGAAATCCTCCATCATGTGTTCAATGATCTTCTTTATGTTCTCTTTTTCTACGGCGCCGGGCAAAAACAGGACAAATTCATCCCCGCCCAGCCTGCAGGCCTCATTCCTTTCCTCTGCAAAGCCGGAAAGTACAGACGCCAACACCTTGAGCACCCGGTCTCCCACCAGGTGACCGTACAGATCGTTTACACGTTTGAAATCATCCAGATCGATAAGGAGAAAGGCTCCCTGGCGTTCCTCCGCCAGCAGCCTGTCAATTCTGGCCTCCCCGAAATTCCGTTTATGCAGTCCGGTCAGAGAATCGGTTTCGTTTCTGCCCCGGCTGTACTCCGACAGCACCCGGTTGAGCAGAAGCGCATTTTCCTCCGCTATCCTCTCCTGCTCCTTGTCCATCTTTCTTTCCGTTCTCTGTTTCCCGCCGGATGCCGTTTCTTCTTTCCGTCTCCTGTTCTCCTGCGGCAGATGGAACCCTTGCTTCAGCATTCCGACAAAAAGTTCGCACAGCTGCGGATCAAACTGTGTGCCCGAACAGCGCTCAAACTCGGCTATCACCCGCTTCTGCGGCAGTCTGGCGCGGTAAATGCGGTTGGAAGTCATGGCGTCATAGGTATCCGCCAGCGCAATGATCCGGGCGCACAGAGGAATTTCCTCCCCTTTGAGCCCGTAAGGATACCCTCCGCCGTCATATCTTTCATGATGATACCGCGCCCCGTCGGCGACGCCCGGGATCATCCGCACATCTTTTAGAATCTCCGCCCCCAAAAGAGGATGCCTTTTTATCTGGGAAAATTCTTCTGCGGTCAATCTGGCGGGTTTGTTCAGAATAGAATCCGGAACGCCGATTTTGCCGATATCGTGCAAAAGGCCGATATATTGAATATTGCGGACTTTCTCATCGTCCCATCCCATCTGCGTGGCTATGGCCGACGCACATTTGGCGACCCGCATGGAGTGACCGGACGTATAGGCGTCCTTTGCGTCAATGGTACTGGCAATGGCCATGATGGAATTTAGGGAAACCCGCTCCAGCATCCGGGTCTTTTCTTCCAGCCGGCTCTCCATCTCCTGCCTGAGCCCGTACAACTCCAGAACCCGTTCCACGCGCTGTTTTACGGTCATGGGCACATACGGTTTCCCGATAAAATCCAGCGCGCCCATGGCAAAAATATGCTTCTCCGTCTCCGCTGTCACATCTTCCGTCAGCACGATCAAAGGAATCCAGCTCCACTTCGGATTTTCTTTCAGGCAGGACAAAATCCTGTCCCCTCCCGACGTAGAATAATCCAGCAAAATAAGCCGGAGAGAATATTCCTCCAGCATCCCAAGTGCCTGGCGGCCGTCACGCGCAGACAGGACGCAGTAATCCTGCGTCAGAATCTGCCCCACCGGCTCCAAACCGGCGGCGTCTTCCCCCACAATCAGAATGTCTGCTTTTTTCGGTTCGGTTTTCCTCTTTTGTTCCGGCATATCCTGCCTCCCCAATTCGGAAGGAACTGTCCAGTTTTTGTTCCGCTCTGTCTCCTTCTCCGGCATACGGAACCATTTTCCCCTATGCTTGAATTATATCATTCCCCCTGTCTTTGTCAACGCTTTTTCTCCACAGGAGCCGGGCTGCCGTGCCGGTTGTCCTCCGGCTGCTCCCCCTGCAGCACGCCGTCTTTTTCCGTTTATTCTTCTATGTGGTTGACCACACCGGAAAACAGCACGACAGGGTCTGTCTCGCCGCTGTCTGCCGTCAGCAAGAACGCGAAAGGCCGGTCGCATTTCATTTCCACCGGATCGATTTCCATCGGAGCGGACATCAGCTCCATTCCCGCGACAGTGGCCGCGGCCGCGGTCAGGCCCTTTTCATCCATTTCCAGCATAGACTTCTGAACCACCTGGGAAAGGAAAAGCGCGTCTGTCCGTACCAGTCCTGTGATATGCGGATGATTGGGATCCGTCAGCGGTACTCCGATCTGTGAAAGCGTTTCCAGCAAAGACACAGGGCCGCTTTCCAGGCGAAACTTAGGCAGGGAGAGCTGTACGGTCGTCCGATCCGCTCCCAGAATGTCCTGCAGGGCCGCCGTATCCATATCCGCCAGCACCTGTTCCGCTGCCGTGCCTTCTTGCGGCAGCAGGATAATCATTGCGCCGCCGTTCCGGGTAAAAAGCACACAGGCCTGATAGTGTTCCCCTTCATAATAGATCTGGCGGTCGAACTGCCGGTACAGAAACGGCACCTCCTCCTGGCCCGCCGCGCCGTAAAAGATATCGTTGTACGTACTTTCTTCCCAAAATTCCGTCGTCCAGCTATCCGAAAAACAGACGGCGTCCGCGATGGCCGCTCTGGTGAGCGGGTCGAACTCGGTAACCAGTTCCCGCACTTTCCCGCCGGTCTGTTCCTCCGCCCAGTCGTTGATCTTTCCTATGGCATCCGCTCCATCCGGCGTTCCGCCGGCAAAATCCACCTGAAACACCTTGCCCCGGTAGTACCTATCAAAAATCTGTTCAAACTCTTCGTCCAGAACGGCGCCGGCATCCACGAAAACGGCATCGGCAATTTTCAGCGGACTTTCAAAAGACGCACCGCTCTCTGCGGCCTGTTTTGCGTCTTCCTCCCGTTCCATAACACTTTTGGCGCCCAGAACCCACTCGTTGATTTCGCCGGCCGTCTTTCCCGTCATGCCCAGCGCATCCGTCAGTTCTTCCTGCGCAGCTTCGTCAGCGGCATTGGTCAGCGCCGCCAGCGGCAGCCAGACCGAAAACGGGGAAAGCAGCAGATTCTCCTTCTCCCCCTTTTGTTCCAGGCAGGCCCTGGTCAGCCGGAACGCAAAAGCGTTGACGCCGGTATCCTCTGCCGTCTCCTCCCGATCTTCGTCCTTTACCAGCAGGTTTTGTGTCTGCGTTTCATCCATTTCGTCCATTTCCTCCGTCTCTGCTTCCGGCCCCTCTGCCGCGTCTTTTATATCCGTTTTTGTGCAGCCGCTAAGGAAAGCCGCCCCGAGACCCAGGAAAATTGCCATCATGATCGCTGTCTTTTTCTTCACTCTTCTGCCCCCCTGTTTGTCTGATATCCTCCGTCTGATACTCTATATGACGCAAAATCGCGGCGGCCGTTGCGGACTCCTGGAACCGGTATGAAAAGATACCGGCAATCGTTTGATCCTAGATAAGACACACAATACAATCAAGGTTCTTATCCCGGACGGCAGAAAAAAGCCGTCTGGCGTAAGGAGCCAGCGATTCCACACCTATCAGATGTTTCTTGTCAATACAAAAGGCAAAATCAAACATTGCAGTTATCGCGCCATGTCTGAAAGAAACGCAATGAAACAGCACATTAAGTGTTGTGCGAAAAACGGCTGGACACCATGTGAAGCGCCGGAATAATGGGCTTTTCAAGGCAGAAAGAAGAAATTGGTTTTTACACCACCTCTTTTCCATTGGCCTTCCACCATCTCACAAATTGCCGATTTTCCTCGCCCATTTGCGGATAATCTCGCGTTCTTCGTGGCTAAGCAAACAGCTTCTCTTGCGCATTTTCGTACGCAACCGCCTGTGAAATTACAAGCGGCGGATTGTATCCCTCAATAACACGGAGTGCAATATCCGTCTGATTCCGCTTTATGGCCTTATAAGTAGAAACGCCAAATTCACGCTTTAACTGTCCGTAGATATCTGCATACAATTTCGCTTCGCCCGTAGGCTTTAATTCTGGCGTTTGATGTCTTGCCGCCTAATATCCACCCTACCATTATCTTCCTTAATCTCCTGATAAAGTCAATACCCAAAATGAAAAAAGGCGAAGATTATTTCTCCGCCTTTCCGTACCATCACTCTCCCGCTTCTAATATCTTGTTCAATGCCTCCGCCGCTTTTTTCCCAGCTTCAGCGGCTTCACTGGAACTATCAGAAGATGTACCTAATATATCCAAATTGTCATTATCCGTGTAAATCACTTCAATTGACGGAATTTCGTATTCATCTACTACTTTTGAAAGCAGTCCTTTCCCATCTTTTATCTGAATTTTCGCCAGTCCGTTTCCCCTTGCATATACAGTAATCGTATCTCCGTCCATAAACCTCGGTTCTCTTACTGTTCTCGCATCATATACGGCAATTTCATTACTTGTCCCCGGAATGGTAGCTATGATATCCCCTTGAAATATCCATCCGTCCGGCTCTACGCTTTTTATTTTCAATTTCAGTGTAATCGCCTTATCCTTATAAGTATCAGGATAACGCCTTAAATCATCGTAGGTAACGCTTGCCGCACTTTCAATAAATGAATCTCTTGCGCTGATTGCTATTTCGTGCTGTCTTTCATCCCATATGGCTTTTTTTGCTATATAATCACTTTCCGCATCACTCCCATAATAATCAATATGGGCATTTTTAATTTCAATGTATGAAGCGTAGTCCCCCTCTACAAGCCCAGTGACCGTTACATAATCTCCATATTCAAAATCCCTATAGTTATCCACATAGGAACGCAAATAATATCCTGCGTCCGAATCATATTCCGATTGAATTGTTTTATCATCATCGTCCGTTCTCCCGCATGGATAAGAAACGGTAACCCATTCCCCGACATAATCACCCCATTCGTCCAGTAAATCCGTAATATATATCTCTGTGGCCTGTTCTGGCCGCACAATGGATTCTGATTCTGTCTCCACCACTGTTTCAACCAAGCTTTCCATTTCTGTTCCCGCAACATCCTCAACGGTTGCATTTTCCGTCTGCACTTCGTTCATGACGTTTTGCGTGGATTCCCCGCCACTACTTGATATGGCCACAATCATTATCACGGAAACAAGCAACCCGAAAGCGCTACAACAAATTCCACCGATAACTATGCCGCTGGATTTATTTTTCATTAAAGCCTTCGCGCCAAGGACAAGCCCTAAAATAGATGGGATAATGCCAATTATTACAGTGCCTAAAACTATGCTCAAAATCCCCAGGATAAGGACAAGAACCCCCAAAAGGTCAATCTTGCTTTTCTCTTTCCCATGATTCCACGGAACTGGCGCACTTTTTCCTGCATTCTGATTTTGTGTATTGTATCTTTCAGAATTATCATTTGTTTTCCCATATATACCATAACTATGTCCGCAAAATGGGCACTTCTACGAATTTTTAGGTATATCTCTCCCACATTTCACACACGCAAATAATTCTGGCTTTTCCTCTGGCATGGGTTCTTTCTGCTTATTAAATTCACTGTTCGGACATCCGCAGTTCGGACAGGATACCGCCTTATCGCTTATTTCTTTTCCACATTCCGGGCATTTAATGAGTGCCACAACCTTACCCTCCGATGGTCTTTTCCCATATTTTACCACAGCAGACAGGTAGAGGAAGCGAGCCGGTCCGCAAAAAAATCCTTGCACCCCGCTGTCGAACGTGGTATATTAAAGATACAAAGGAGCAACCGCCCACAAAGTGGTTAGCCTCTAGGATGAACAATAAGCCTACCTGTCAACGGCCAAGTTAAACAAGGTAGGCTTATTTATTTTCGCTTGCTGTTCCTACTGTCTATGTAGGCAAGCAGCGCGATCAGAAATGAACCGCCTAAAAATAATAGGCTTAAAGCTTCATAAGCATCCATCGCACCACCTCCCTTCTCTTGCGGGTTAGGGAGGCTCTCCACCTTGCAACACGGTTGCCCTTGCGTCTATCATATCAGATTGTGAACGTGTGTTCAACATCTATCGCGTAAAATAACAAAAATCAACCTGTCTCAAAATATCTATTGACAAATTATCCCATTGCATGGTATTTTATCATCTGTAACATATTATTTTTCTTTTGGGGAAGGAGGAATAGTTATGTTGTGTTTCCCCTGTCCTACCAAAGAAAAAACCGTCACTCTATATGTGCCCCAAATATCCCTTTCTGACATCGGAGGGAATGGTGACAATGTCAACAAACGTCTTGAGTGTTTAGATCGTGACGGACAATGTAGATATGATAAATGCCCCGTACAACAGGGCAAATCGAGTAGGAGGCGGTGATTAGCCGCCGTCCTCTCACACCACCGTGCGTAC
>X22_European_Rabbit__coassemble_43_pt1 | contig 33430 bp, 28 predicted proteins | sample X22_European_Rabbit__metabat2_low_PE_003 | metagenome-assembled genome bin X22_European_Rabbit
ATAATTGTGGAAAGACTGCCACAAGACAAAGTAGAATCTCAAAATTCAATCAAGGCAACTTAAAGCCTAAGAATGGAAACTATATTGCCCAGACCACCTTTGAACAACTTGTGGATCTATACCTGTTCAACGCCAATTTCAGACAGATCATTTTCCCGGAAATAGAAAAAATAGAGATAAATGTGAGATGCCGGATCGCAAACTATTTTGGGCAGCAATATGGCGTATTGGGATATTTGGATGCCAATAACTTTGTCAGAAAGGAATATCACGCGGAATTTCTGGCGGATATCAAAGAAGAGATCAGGAGAAATTCTCGCGCTCCGTTTGTTCGCAACTTCCTTGAAAATTACGAAGGCGGAACCCTGCCAATTTATGCGCTGGTGGAAATTTTCAGCTTTGGCACGCTATCAAAATTCTATAAAAATATGCATAATAACGATAAAAGGGCCATAGCAAAAACCTTCGACATCGGATATACCTATATGGAAAGCTGGCTGGAAAGTATTTCCTATGTACGGAATATATGCGCACATTATGGCCGCCTATATAATGCGAAGCTATCCAAAACGCCTATCTTATATAAGGAATATATGCAAGCCGGTATAGGGAATAACAGAATTTTCGGGGTATTGTTGTGTATCAAGCATTTACTGATCCATGATACGCATTGGAATCAGTTTGCAGATAAGATCGAAATGCTTTTTGATAAGTACGAATGCGTGCAAATTCATACCATGGGCTTTCCGCAAAACTGGAAAGAACTTCTTCAAAACAAATAAAGGATAGGAAAGGAATCCCTCTCATGAAACCGGAACACACAAAAAAAGCTCTTACCTTAAATGAAAACTGCCCCGTCTCTGCCACCATCCGTCTCATCGGGGGCAAATACAAAGCGCTGCTGCTCTGGCACCTGACCGGACAGACGCTTCGTTTTAACCGCCTGCAGAAGCTGGTGCCCGAAGCGACGCCCAAAATGCTGACGCAGCAGCTTCGGGAACTGGAGGAGGACGGGCTGATCCTACGCACGGTCTATCCGGTGGTGCCGCCGCGGGTGGAGTATTCTCTGACAGAACTGGGGCAAAGCCTGTTCCCCATCCTGGAGGCCATGTACGCCTGGGGCAGCTCACTCATGGAAAAAGAAGGCAAAATCCCCGACTGCTCCATGAAGGAACACACCGGGGATACAAACGCCTGCTGCGCCGGCGGATGCCGAGGCTGCGTCAAATGAAGAATACACATAACAGCTCTACAGACGCGAACTTACCTGCTTTTCTTATTGTTATTGTGTCTTATCAATGCAATGATCAGTTCAATAATCCCTGCGCATAACCATATAATGCCCACTGCAGTATTTTCTGCCCAAAACCATAATGGTGATGCAAGAATCCACATAATTCCCAAAACGATCATGCCTTTGCTGCTCATAACGATTTTCCTCCCCAAAATAAGAAGTTATTTCATTCTTTTTTCGCCGCACATTTCGCCGAACGGGGATCTATCGGGCCAAAGTCAGTATACCCGCGCAGTATGAAACCTGTGTAAAAGAAAGATTAGGGAAAGCGCTTTTCAGTTCATCGACAACAAAATAGATCTCTTCATCATCCCATTCATCGCCGGCCGCGTCTCGACATTGGTTCAACTTCTCACGAGTTTCAAAAGCGACGTCACCGATCAAAATTTTCCCATTCTCTTTCAGACGATCTTGCAAAGTGTGGAGAAATGCGAGCTTTTGTTCGTCCGTCAAATGATGTAGAGAGTACGTCGCCACAATAAAATCATAGCTTTGATGATACAAGGGTTCCACTAGCCCCTGCGTAAAATCTCCCTGATGGAGATTGGCATCTGGCATTTTCCTGATCGCCAGATCTATCATTTTGGACGAGAAAGCCTGTCCATAAATAACACAACCGCGTTCATATAATTTCGTTGTAAGCGTACCAGTGCCAAAACCTATGTCAAGTACGGTTGCATTTTGCTTTTCAATAATAGTTTGAAAGATGCGTCCAAGTACATCCTTGTACCCGGCAAACGGATATGTTTTTTCTTCGTCGGAAATACCGACTGCCTTGTCATAATCATCTGCCCACAAATCAAAACCTGTTTTGTCTAACAAGTTTACACCCCCTTTTTACCGGGGAGCTTCCTGTACGCGAATAAAAGAAACAACGTGAAATGACATTGAGCGGTCTCTCGGACGGCGGCTTCCTGCTGTCAGAGAGAGCCTTCCGAGCGCACGACACCAGAAGTGCGCCCTTTAGTTTCTAAAGGGTTCTGCAAAGCCTCAAAAAAGTGGAAGGTCATCTATTCTTAAGGAATACCAATTCGCGATCATGGGAGAGGACGATTCAAATGTTGTAATTCCAAAAGTCGCATTAAATGTTATTGAAAATTTGGACTGATCCCTGACGCCGGAAGTCGTGAGTGTAAATTATGCACAAGAAATAAACATTTATAGCGAAGAATAAAACCCCGGAAGCCGCAAATAGATATATAAAATTACGGGTAAGTTAAAGAGGGAATCTTCGCTCCAGTGCCAGCCCGATCAGGCGGTCAGCCTCATCTGCCATGAACAGGGGAATATTCAGCACATCATCGTCCAACTTCAAATTATCCAGGGAGAACCGTACGCGAAGCTTAACCTTACCCGAGAACAGTTCTTTGAACTTCTTCAAACTCTTGCTGGTAATATTGGTTTCCGATTTGACTTCCACCGGGAAAATATCATTTTCACGCTGGATCAGAAAATCTACCTCAAAGGGTGGATTGCTCTGCGCCCAGTAGCGGGGAACTACTTCAAACTGTGTCACCAAAGACTGCAGCACAAAGTTTTCGGTCAATGCGCCCTTGAACTCGGTGAACAGGCGGTTGCCTTCGCCAAAAGCCGTAGGGGCCAACTGTGCCAGACGGCGAAGCAGACCTACGTCCACCAGATAAATTTTGAATGCGGACAAGTCGTCATAAGCCGCCATGGGCAGACCGGGGGCATTGCTGCGGTAAATTTTATGCACCAGGCGGGCATCTACCAACCACTGCAGCGCATCCTCGTATTCACGGGCCCTTGCCCCTTCTTTGACAACTTTGTAAATGAATTTTTTGTTCTCCCTCGCCAACTGAGAGGGAATGGATTTCCAGATCATAGAGATCTTCGGGAACTCGCTGATGTTGGGATGCTTTGCAAAGTCACGCTCATAAGCACCGATGATGTTGGATAATGCTTCCTGCATGGCAGGAACATCACGGGCTTTTGTCCACATAAGAACAGATTCGGGCATACCGCCGGTGACATAGTACATCTTCAATTTCTCACACAAAGGATTGAAGAAGGCATCGGGGATCGGTTCAAGATCGTCCCAGTTCTTTAAGAAAGCTAGCAGATTATCATCACCGTTAGCAGGCAGAAATTCCTCAAAGCTCATGGGATCGATCTGCATGAAGTTGACTTTCCCTACAGGGAAAGAGGACGGTTTTGCCAGAGCAATGCCCAACAGAGAGCCTGCACACGCAATATGATACTGGGGGGCATTCTCGCAGAAATATTTCATGGAGTTGATGACCTTAGGGCAATCCTGTACCTCGTCAAAAACGATCAGCGTCTTTTCCGGCACGATCTTCTGACCGCTGGCCAACATCAAATTCTGTAAAATACGATCAACGTCTTTTGTGGTTTCAAAGAATTGCCTGTATTCTTCATTTTCATCAAAGTTGAAATAAGCGGTATTTTCATAATACCGTTTGCCGAATTCCTTCAGGATCCATGTCTTACCAACCTGACGAACCCCCTTCAAAATCAAGGGTTTACGGTAAGGGGAATTCTTCCAATCCAGCAGTTTTTTCAAAATAAATCGTTCCATAAAAACGCTCCTTCACACTATTATATATGTTTTGGTGTTGTAGGATCACATTTTTATTATGTCTCATGATTGAAGAAATTACAATGCCCTTTCAAAAAATTATTGGCGATACAATACCAGGGCAGGTCCCCCGTTACCAGACGGCGATCCGATCCTCCGGCGCCAGATACATCCCGTCGCCTTCCCGGATGTCATAGGTTTCCAGGAATTTATCAAACTGCTGCAGCGTCACGTTGCACCGCAGGTACATCGGCGGATGGGAATCATAGATATTCAGGTACTCCATCAGATAGGGCGTCTGCTTGCCGCACCAGAACTTTGCGTAGGAACGGAACATGGCATCGTAATCAAAATCCTCTTCCTTTTCCGCCAGCCGCAGCATGCACCCAAGACCGGCGATATCCGCCGTTGCCTCGCCGTCCAGCTTGGTACCCACCAGATATTGCTCCCCATAAATGGCGATCCGGTCATAAAAGGCCCTTACCTTTTCAATTCTTTTCTCAAAGGCGGCGCTGTCCTTTTTCGTCCACCAGTCAACCATATTGCCGTCTTTGTCAAATTGGCTGCCCGAACTGTCAAAGGCATGGGAAATCTCATGGCCGATGATCGCGCCGATCCTTCCATAGACCTCTTCCCTGCTCATATCGGTCGTATAAATTTGTCCGCCCAGAGCCCCCAGCAGGATGTTAATGGAATTGTTGACCGGGTTATAGTAGGCGTTAACCTCCAGCGGATCGTTCTGCCAGATCTCGGGATCCACTTTTTGGTTCACCTCGGAACAGGTCTGCCGCAGATAAAACGTCCTGATCGCCTGAAAGGCCTCATAATAATTCATTCCTACGACGTCAAGCCCGCTGCAGTCCTCCCATTTATCCGGATATACAGCGTTGATGGTAAGGGCGTCCAGCTTCTCCACCGCCTTGTTTCTCGTCTCCTGGCTAAGCCAGTCCTCCCCCAGGAGCATCTGGCGGTATTCGGCGATAATGTCCTCACAGAGATCCGTGATCTGCTCTTTCATCTCCGGCGAAGCGTACCGTTCCACATAGGCCCGCTGCATAAAATCGTCCAGATCATCAGCCACCTGGTAAAGGAGCATTGTCTCATATTCAATACTGTCCTGGGTTCCCGTGAGCTCCTGCACGATCCTGTCTGCATGGATCAGGGCCTCTTTGCTCAGGTCGGGAGCGCTGCCGAGCAGGCAATGGACTTTCATCCAGTTTTTCAGGTCCTCCAGATTCGACTCGTCGCTTAACAGTTCCCCAATGAACTCGATCTGCTCCGGCATCTGGATCGTGATCCGCTCCGGAAGAAAGCCGTTATCCTCCAGCTCGGCCCTCAGATCATAACCCTCGCCCAGCATCCGATCCAGTTCGTCGATGGTGACGTATTGATCCAAATTCTCGATGGCATCCGCCCCCATCATTTCCTCCTGGGTCAGGGTATGCTCCGCGATCCTCGCCTCAAAGTCGATCATCCGATCGAACGAACGATCCGCCTCCTCCTGGCCAATCCCTATAAGCTCACACGCGTACTCATAAAGCTCTTTTTCGATCTCATAATCCATCTCTCCGACCTGGGTGCGCTCCGCATATTCGGCGGCATCCCCCAGCGTCAGAGAAGGCCCCCCTACCGCTCCGATGTAGGTCGTGGGATCATCCAAGGCGACATCCAGGCCAAACCCGAGCAGGCTCCATGAATACAATGAATGGATATCCCCCAATCATGAACCGCCTCGTAATAATCCTTCATGGTCTTTATCCCGTCGATCGCATCAAGATGCTCCTGCAGCAGTTCCCTGGCCAAAGGCTCCCTTGTCTCCCAGTCATCCAACGCATGATAGTAGGCCCGCAACTGCTCCGCTTCCTGACTGATAAAGCTTTCGTCGGTGATCAGGGCCATCATGTTGTCATCTACATTCTTTTCATTCTCGCTCCAGATATCCACCTGGCCGCTGCCCGGCTCATAGGTAAGCGCCAGGATCTCATCCTTATTGACCGCCAGATAAAAGTCGTCCTTTAAGCTTATTTCCGTATCCGCCGTCACATTGCCGTCGATATTGGAATCCAGCCAGGGGGTTCCCGTGGTATAATCCGGCGTTCCCTCCTCTGCGCCGCCGGCTCCCACTGCTTCCTGCGCCATATCAGGGGACACTGTCTCTTTGCCGTCGAAGATCCCGCCCCCACAGCCTAAAAATGGGGCCGCGATCATAACCACCGCCAAAACAATGCTTACCTTTTTACAGATCCTTCTCATTCTTTTTCCCCTTTCTTTTTTTGCGGCAGCTCTTCTTCTCGCTTTTTTTCAAAAGCATGCACCCAGTCCGATTTCCAAAGGAAAAGCAGGAACACGACAGAGCTGCAGGTCCAGGTCAGCGGATAGGCCCAGGAGATGGTCCCAAATACCGGAAAAGCGCGGACCGCCAGCGTAACGTAAAGAATGCGGACGCCGCACCAGAAGGTCAGCATCGTCGCCATGGGCACGACCGCTTTCCCGCAGCCGCGCATGACGCCGGCGCTGCAGTGCGAAAACGCCAGCAAAAAGTAAAACGGCGCAATGATGTGAATGTCGATCAGCCCATAGGAGACCGCTTCGTCCACATCTACGAAAAACCGGAGCGCATGGGGCGCCCCCAAAAGCAGGATCACGCCGATCAGCTCCGCCATCAGCATGCCGGAAAGGATCCCGAAAAGCGCGCCGCGCTTCGCCCGGCCATATTCCTTCGCCCCCAGATTTTGTCCGACAAAGGTGGGCAGCGACATAGACATACAGGTAATGGGCAAAAAAACAAAGCCCTCGATCTTGGAATAGGCGCCGTGCCCGGACATGGCAAAAGCGCCGAAAGCATTGATGTTGGACTGGATCGTGAGATTGCCGATGCTGATGACCGAATTCTGGATCCCGGTAGGCAGCCCCTGCGCCAGAATCTCGCGGATCATGGAGGCGTTCCATTTCAGTTTTCTAAAATCCAGGCGGGTATCGTCCGGGAGCCTGCACATACGGACGATGCACAGTACAGCGCTCAACCCCTGCGACAGTACGGTGGCAAAGGCCGCGCCGCCCACGCCCCAGTGAAGTCCGGCCACAAAGAAAAGATCCAGAACCACATTTGTCAGGGAAGATATCATCAGGTAATACAGCGGATGGATACTGTCTCCGAGGGCGCGCATGATCGCCATGCAGATATTGTAAAGGATAATCGTGGAAACGCCGCCAAAGTAAATCCGGAAATAGGTCAGGGCATGGGGCATGACGGAATCCGGCGTGTTCATCAGCCGCAGGATCAGCGGCGCCATCAAAAGCCCGATCCCGGTGGAAATAACAGAAGAAACGATCCCGAAGAGGAAGTTGGAGTGAATGGCTTCCTCCACGCTTTTTTTGTCCCTCGCCCCGTAATAACGGGAGATGATAACGCTGCCGCCGACAGCGATCCCGTTAAAAAAACCGATGATCAGAAACGTCAGGCTGCCGCCGGAGCTGACCGCCGCAAAGGAGTCATTGTCCGCGAAATTGCCGATGACCCAGGCGTCCGCCAGATTGTAAAGCTGCTGCAAAAGCTGTCCCAAAAGGAGAGGTACGGCAAAGCCGATGATCCCTTTTGCAACGGATCCTTCCGTCAGGGAGGCGGTATTCTGATGATGACGGCGGACAGAGCCTTCCGATTCCTGATGCCGAAACATACTGGGTTCTCCTTTTCTCTGCGCTGTAGGCAGAGCAGTCTTTGCTGCAAGAATTCATTATAAACCGGACGACAGCGGAAGTCAATTTTTGTCTTATATAAAATATGCGGGAGAACCGGTAAAACCGGTCTCCCGCACAATGTTTCACACATTAGCCGTTTGATCTGGCAGTCTCCAATTATTTGGAAGCCTTCCAGGCATCGTACTGAGAGGTGAACTCAGTCAGGATATCCTGATAGCCAGCCTCGTCCAGAGCCGCCTGATAAGCTTCGATGGTGGACTCCACATCAGCCTCAGCAATACCGCCGTTCTCCAGCGGGAATCCGTACTGCTCGAACACAGCCTGGCAAGCGGAGAACTGAGCCGCTACAGGGGTCTTGTCGAAACGGAAACCAGCCGCACAGGAGGTCTCAGCGCCGCCATTGAAATCAACGTACAGGTCAGCCTTGTTGTCAGGCTCGTTGTACAGAGGGGTAACGATGGTAGCGGAAGCGGACTCCCACATGCTGTGGTTGTACTTGCCGGCGTCGGTCTGCTCTACATGGCCGTTGGCATCATAGTTGAAGTCTTCGCCTTCAATACCGAAGGTGTAGATATCAGCCAGCTTGCTGTCGGTGTAAAGAAGCCCTAAGAAATCGATACAAGCCTGCGCCTGCTCAGGGGTGCTGTTGGCGGTAATCGCGTAGCAGGAACCCAGAGCGGAAGTGGAGTGCGCCCACCTCTTGGTGTAAGGGGTCATCACAACATCCTGGCCATAACGGGAATTCGCCTCGTCGTTAACCGGGATATCCGTCCACCAGGAGAAGCCCCAATCCTGGGTCTGCGTGGTGGTATCGGTGGTGGTCTTGGTCACTTCATCTTCAGAGATGTAGCCAGCAGCCGCCCACTTGGCCATCAGAGTGCAGAACTCTTTGTACTCGTCAGTCAGGATGGTGTCCACAACGGTATCGCTCGCCCTGTCAACTGCAACCCAGTTGGAGGTAGAGTCAGCAGTGAAGAAATCAAAGCTGTCGATGTACCATCTGTAGAACATAGCGGTCTTCTGGGTCAGGAAAGGATATTTCAGTCCTTCGTTCCTGCAGTCTTCCAGCATGGGCTCCAGATCAGCCAGCGTCTTGATGGAGGAAAGATCCCAGCCATACTTGTCAGCCAGCTCCTTGCGGGCCATGATGTCATAGCCTTCCACGTTGTCCTTGTAAACCGGGACAAAGTAGTTGCGGCCATTGTACTTGGTCGCTTCCCACTGGCCGGCGTCCATGGAATCGTACAGAGGAGTGCCAGGAAGCAGATCGGTGATGTCATACACCGCGTTGTTGGGAACCAGATCGTTGGTGCCGACGGTGCCCTGCCAGGAAGCGGTCCACAACAGGTTGATCTCGTTGTTGGCCAGAGCCAGGTTCGCCTTATCCGCATACTCACCGGAGCCGATATCGGTCAGATTGATCTGAACGTTGATCTTGTCCTTGATGTAGTCGTTGATGGCGTCCTGAACCTTCTGCACCTGAGCAGAATCCGGAGTCGCAACGTTGAAGCTGGCTCTCGTCAGGTTGATAGTGACAACGTCACCGGAAGCAGCGCCGGTATCGGCGGAGCCGGTGTCTGCGGAACCGGCGTTAGAAGAACCGGCATCCGCTGCAGGCGCATCGCCCGCAGGCTCGGAGCTTCCGCCGCCGCAGCCGACAAGCATGGTAGCTGTCATCGCACCGGCCAGCGCCAGAGCCAAGAGTTTTTTGATTTTCATTTCAAAAAATCCTCCCTTTTATAAAATTTATTTCTAATCCGCCGCACTATTGCATTGGATCGAAACCGAAGTTAACCTTTGACGGAACCTACGGTCAGGCCCTTGACAAAGTATTTCTGGAAGAACGGGTACGCCACCATGATGGGCCCGATAACCACCAGCACGGTCGCCATGGTGGAAGAATACTGCGGGATATTGCCGCCCATGGCCGCCCTCGCGGATGCGGGGACGTTGGAGTTGTTCAGCAGAAACTCGATGCTCTTCTGAATGTTCACCAGCAGAAGCTGCAGGGGCTTCTTGGCGTCGGTGGTAATGTAAAGCAGGGCGTTCTGCCAGTCGTTCCAGTAAGCGGTGGCCATCATGAACCCGACAGCCGCCAGGGAAGGCTTCAACAGGGGCAGCGTGATCTGGAAGAAGGTACGGTATTCACCGGCCCCGTCGATCTTGGCCGCCTCCATCAGTTCGTTCGGAATACTGTTGGCTATGTAAGTCCGCAGGATGATGACGTTCATGGTGGTCACGCACAGCGGCAGGATCAGAAGCCACAGGCTGTCCTTCAATCCGTAATAGGATGTGAAGATGATGTAACCGGAAAGCTGTCCGCCGTTAAACAGCATAGGGATCAGCAGGTAAATGGATAAGAACTTGGATAAGCGGAAATCCTTGCGGCTGATGGAGTAAGCGAACATACTCATGATCAGCAGGCCAAGGGCCGTGCCCGCCACCGTAATAAAGATCGTGATCCCATAGGAGGTCAAAAGCTGTTTGCCGTAACGCAGCACCGCGTTGACGCCGTTTAAGGACCATTTCTCCGGGAAGAAGCTGAACCCGTTCTGGGTAATGGCCTTTTCATCCGTGAACGCCGCTATGAAAACCAGCAGCACAGGCAGTGCGCAGAACAGTGTGTATAACAGGAGGAAGAAACCCAGGACGTACTGCCCCGGACCCTTCTTTTCCATTTTGGACGGAGCCAGATCGGCCGCATTCCCTTTTCTTTTACTCATTTTCATACTCTCCTCTCTGCTCAGAACAGCGCGTCTTCAGGCGAGATCTTACGCACCAGGCCATTGGCAAACAACATCATCAAAAGTCCTACGACAGACTGGAAAAAGCTGGTCGCCGCTGTGAAGCCGAAGTTGGAACTCTTAAAGATGGCGTTCAAAACATAGGAATCGATAACCTGTGTGGTCGGGTAAAGCACGCCGCTGTTACGGGTGACCTGATAGAACAGACCGGTATCGGATCTCATGATATTTCCTACGGAGAGCAGCAGCATGACAGTGATCATCGGGATCAGGGCCGGCAGCGTGATGTGCCAGATCTGCTGCCATTTATTGGCGCCGTCGATCTGGGCCGCCTCATACAGCTCCGTATCGATGCCCGCCAGGACGGACATATACAGGACGGAACCGTAGCCGACGCTGTTCCAGATCTTGACGATGGTCAGGATCGCCGGCCACATGGAGGGCGTGGAGTAAAACCGCGTCGTCATTCCCAGCGTATTGTTCAGAATACCGGTATCGGTGCTGATGAACGCATACACGATGAACTGCACCGCCGCGTAGGAAATGAAGACCGGGATGATCATCAGGGTCTGCATGACCTTGGCTGCCTTTTTGAATACGAACTGGTCGATGGCAATGGCCAGCACCACGTTCAAAAACGTGCCCAGGGCCGTGAAGATCACATAGTACATCAGCGTATTCTTCGTCATATTGATAAACGTAGCCTTGGACGCCAGCAGGAACTTGAAGTTATCCAGTCCTGCCCAGGGGCTTCCCCAGATCCCCTTTGAAAAGTCGAAGTTCTTGAACGCCATCACAAGACCTGCCATCGGCACGTACATGATGAAGAACAGAACCAAGAAAGCAGGCAGCGCCATCACCACATGCGCCCTGTGTTTCCACGTGTTCCTCAAAAAGTCTTTCATAAATAACCCTCCTTTTTCCTATCAGCAATGGCCGTTGCGCCATAACTTACTGTTCGCCGTCCGCTGCCGGCAGCCGCTTTACGCTGCCGCCTTCAAACAGCCTGCCTTCCACCAGGATCTGATCCGCCAGGGTCGTCTTGGGATGCTCGATAATATTGATCAGCATATTGGCGGCTTCCATCCCCAGCCGCCGGGTATCCTGCTCCAGCGTGGTCAGCGGCGGGGCCAGATACTTCCCCAGCGCGATCCCGTCATAGCCCGCCGTCGAAATATCGTCCGGCACCTTAAGGCCGGACTCGGTGATGGCGTTCAGCCCGCCGATATAGGCGAAATCATCGGGGTATAAAATACAGGTAGGCCGCTCCTTCAGCCGGAGCAACTCCATCGTCCGGATCCAAGCCCTCGTCGTATCGCGGTACGCCGCCTCCCGGACGTATTCGGGAGGAACCTCCAGTCCCAGATCCTCACAGGTCTTATAGAAAGAAGAAAGCCGTCTCTGCGTAACGGCGGAATCCGTTCCATGGATATAGGCGATCCTGCGATGGCCCATCCGGTAGATATATTGCACCAGATCCCGCATTCCCTTTACATTGTCCGAGATCACCGTGCTGCGGTTGTTGTAAACGTGATCGATGGTGACCAGCGGGATATCGCTGCGTATCAGCTCCAGCACTTCCGGATCGTAAAAATCCACGCAGGCCATCACCACGCCGTCAAACCTGCGGTACTTGCAATGCTCCAGATAGCGCATCCGGTTGTTCCCGGTCACCCTGCCGTTGATAAAGGTGATATCATATCCCTTATCTTCCGCCGTCTCCTTAAAGCTGTCGAGAACATACGAAAAATAATCGTGCGTCAGGCCACTCTGCGCCGCATCTTTAAAAAGGACGCCCAGATTGTACGTCCGGTTGGTCTTGAGTACCGTGGAAGCGAAATTCGGGATGTAACCCATTTCCCTGGCTGTCTGGCAAATACGCGCTTTCGTTTCTTCCCCGATATCCTTATAATTGTTCAGCGCTTTGCTCACTGTCGCAACGGACACTCCGCAAACCACAGAAATGTCTTTGATCGAAACCATTCATTAGCCCCAAATACAAACTTACACTTAATCGTTTTCCCTAATAGAAATCTTAAACTCCTCTTCGCGTTTTCGCAACTTCTTTCGTTATTTTCGCAATATTTTGTTTCTTTTACACATATTTTTTTGTCATTTTTGTTAGTTTTCCCTATGTTCAAGTCACCGTTTTACCCTTTTTCATTGATTTTAATTGCAAATTCGTTTTTTTATAGTTTTAATTCTGTTTCTGTTCGAAATTACTTTCGCTTTTTCCGAAACATTCCGTACCGATTTGGGGGAGAATAACCCCCATAATATGTAAAAATCCCTTGCAACCACTCTGTAAAAGAATTATAGTAAAACCATAAATATTTCGTTTCGCTGCGAAAACCGAATAACGCCGAAGGCTTTCGCGAAATGCGCCCGCATAGGGGAAGGGAGGGTTCTATGGGGCATTTTCACAATTTTAAAATGGGGGTTTACTGCACGGCCCGGACGCTGAACCGTCTGGACAAAGACCGTCTGGAAAAGGAATGGGCGTACCTTGAAAAATATGTGGGGGTAGACAAGGTATACCTGGAAACCTACCGGGGCGGCACGACGGTAGAAAAAGAACACATGCGCCTGTTTCTGGATTTTTTCCGGTCGCACGGCGTGGAGACGGCGGGCGGCTTCACTACGGTGGTGCCCGACCTGTCCGAAGAGGACGAAAAACGGCAGCGGCTCTTTCATACCTACTGTTATTCCAACCCCGGAATGCGGGAGCATCTGAAAAAGATCTCCGAATACACGGCCAGCCTGTTCGACGAATTTATCCTGGATGATTTCTTTTTCACGGCCTGCCGCTGTGAGGACTGTATCCGCGAAAAGGGCGGCCGCACCTGGAAGGCGTTCCGCGCGGCCAAAATGGAGGAGGTCTCCCAGAATCTCATCCTGGAGCCAGCCAGAAAGGTCAATCCCAACGTCAAGGTGACCATCAAATATCCCAACTGGCGGGAATCCTACCATGAAACGGGCTACTATCCCATGCGCCAGCGGGAGCTGTTCGACTGCATCTATACGGGTACGGAAACCCGCAACACGGCCCACACGGATCAGCACCTGCCGCATTATCTGAGCTATTCCCTGATGCGCTACATGGAAAACGCTGCGCCGGGAAGGAATAAAGGCGGCTGGTTCGACACCTATCAGTGCTGGCCCATCGACTGCTATCTGGAACAGGGCTATCTCACCGCGCTGTCCAGGCCCAGGAGATCACGCTGTTCCAATGGGGCGATCTGTTTGAAAATAAACTGGTGACTCCGCTGGGCGTACAGTTGGCCAAGATCGACCGGATCCTGGATCGGGCGGGGCAGCCCGTGGGCGTCCCTGCTTATATTCCCTTTGCGTCCTGTGGGGAAAACCATCTGGAAGACCATCTGGGGATGCAGGGGATCGCGCTGGAGCCTTCTCCCGATTTTCCCAAAGAGGCGGACACGCTGTTTCTGACGGAGGCTTCGGCGTCGGACGAGGGGATCCTGCAGAAGCTGGAGGCTTTCCTGCTTGCAGGCGGCACGGCTGTCGTGACCACGGGATTCGTATCCGCGGTTTCCCCGGAAGGCTGGGAAAAGTTTTCCACCGCACGCCTGACCGGGCGGAAGCTTCTTGCGGACCGCTACCAGGTCACCGATGACCCGGCCGGATACTACTATGAACATACGGTTACCGCTTTCCCCGAGCTGCAGTTTGGCAACAACGCCTCCTGGTCGTATCTGAACGCCGGGACGGGGGATTCCCACAGTTCCCTGCTGCTTCTGGACACCTATGGAAAAGGAAAGCTGTTCACGCTGGCCGTCCCGGATATGTTTGCATCCCTCTCGGCCCTGCCTGTCCCCGTCATGGACGCCGTCCGGCGGGCCTTCGCGGTAAAGGACGTTTACATCAGCGGCCGGAACGTTTCCCTTTTCCAATATGACAACGGCGTTTTCGTGCTGTACTGCTATGCCGGCCAGGACAGCCGGCCGGAGACGGTGCGCATACATCTTCTGAAAAAAGGCGCGAAGCTTCGGGCCCTTGACACCGGTCGGGAGATCCCGCTGACCGCCAGGGTATGCCGCCATGAAGGCTGGACGGAGGACGAGCTGGTAGGACAGGTATTCGTGCAGCCCGGCGATTTCTACGCTTTTGAGGTTGAATAATGACGCGGACCTTTAAGGATCGCTCACGGCGTTCTGTTTTCGGGAGAGTCGTTTTTGCCGCCACCCCGATACATCATACAAATTCATTTTATGAAGGAGGCTTTTATGAGATTTGGACACTTTGATGACAAGGCGCAGGAGTATGTCATCACCACACCACGCACACCGCTGCCCTGGATCAACTATCTGGGCTGCAAGGATTTTTTCAGCCTGATCTCCAACACCTGCGGCGGATATTCTTTTTATAAGGATGCGAAGCTGCTCCGGCTGACCCGCTACCGTTACAACAACGTACCCCTGGATTCCAACGGGAGATATTTCTATATTAAGGAAGGAAACACGGTCTGGAATCCCGGCTGGCAGCCTACGCAGACGGAGCTGGATTCCTACGAATGTCGGCACGGCCTTGGCTACAGCCGCTTCACTTCCTCCAAAAACGGGCTGAAAGCATCCCAGCTTTCTTTTGTCCCGTTGAACGACACCTGTGAGATCAACCACCTGACGCTGACCAATGAAAGCGCTGCTCCAAAGGAAATCAAATTGTTCTCCTATATCGAATGGTGCCTGTGGAACGCGGACGACGATATGAAGAACTTCCAGCGCAATTTCAGCACCGGAGAAGTAGAGGTGGTGGGCTCCACCCTGTACCACAAGACCGAATACCGGGAACGCCGCAACCACTATGCGCTGTTTTCCGTAAACGCGCCTATCGACGCCTTTGAAACGGATCGGGATTCCTTCCTGGGCGCTTACCGCAGCAACCAGAACCCGGAAGCGGTGGAAAGGGGACAGCTTTCCAACTCCGTCGCCAGCGGCTGGTCCCCGGTGGCCGCGCACCAGATCAACCTGGCCCTGCAGCCCGGCGAGTCCCGCAGCTTCGTCTTCGTGACCGCTTATATCGAGCTTCCCAGAGAGGAAAAATGGGAGGCCCCCGGCATTATCAACAAGACGCCCGCCAAGGCGCTTCTGGCCCGCTACAGCGACGACGCTTCCGTAAAAGCGGCCTTCGATGAACTGAACGCCTACTGGAAACAACTGCTGACCCGTTACAGCCTGCAGTCTGGTTCCGAAGAACTCAACCGGATGGTGAACACCTGGAACCAGTATCAGTGCATGGTGACCTTCAATATGTCCCGCAGCGCTTCCTATTATGAATCCGGCATCGGCCGCGGCATGGGCTTTCGGGATTCCTGCCAGGATCTTCTGGGCTTCGTACATCTGATCCCTGACCGGGCGAGGGAACGCATCCTGGATATCGCCGCCACGCAGTTTGAGGATGGCAGCGCTTATCACCAGTATCAGCCCCTTACCAAGCAGGGCAACGCAGACATCGGCAGCGGCTTCAACGACGATCCGCTCTGGCTCATCGCGGGCACCGGCGCTTACATCCGCGAGACCGGCGATATGAGCATTCTGGACGAGCCGGTTCGTTTTAACAGCGTGCCCGGCACGGAACAGCCTCTTTTAGAGCATCTGAAACGCTCCTTTACCTTTACCGTTACCCATAAAGGCCCCCACGGGCTGCCCCTGATCGGACGCGCCGACTGGAACGACTGCCTGAACCTGAATTGCTTCTCCGAAGAACCCGGCGAATCCTTCCAGACCTTTGGCCCCAGCGAAGGCCCTGTAGCGGAGTCCGTCTTTATCGGCGGCATGTTTGTAAAATATGGGGAAGAATACGCGCAGATCCTCGAAAATCTGGGCAAGGAGAAAGAGGCCAAAGCGGCCCGGGCGGAAGTGGCCAAGGTCTATGACGCCCTGCTGGATGCGGGCTGGGACGGCGACTGGTTCGTTCGCGCCTATGACGCTTACGGCAGCAAGGTCGGCTCCAAAGAATGCGAGGAAGGCCAGATCTTCATCGAACCCCAGGGCTTCTGCGTCCTGGCCGGCGTCGGCGTAAAAGAAGGGCTTGCCAAAAAGGCGTTGGATTCCGTCAAAGAAAAACTAGATACCAAATACGGCGTTATGCTGCTGCAGCCCGCCTATACCAAATATCATCTGGAACTGGGCGAGGTCAGCTCCTATCCGCCCGGGTATAAAGAGAACGCCGGTATCTTCTGCCATAACAACCCCTGGATCTCCATTGCGGAAACCGTGATCGGCAGAGGCGACAGGGCCTTTGAAGTATACAAAAAGACCTGTCCCGCATTCCTGCAGGATATCAGCGAGATCCACCGCACGGAGCCTTACGTCTATTCCCAGATGGTCGCCGGCGCGGACGCGGTACATCACGGCGAAGCCAAGAACAGTTGGCTGACCGGGACCGCCGCCTGGACCTTCGTGAACGTCTCCCAGTATATTCTGGGCATCATGCCCGACTGGAAGGGTCTGAAAGTGGATCCCTGCGTACCGTCCGGCTTCGGCAGCTTTGATATCCACAGGACCTTCCGGGGCGCGGAATACGACATCCACGTTGAGAATCCGAATAACGTGGAAAAGGGCGTCGCTTCCATGACCGTGAACGGAAAAGCGGTGGATGGCTGTCTCGTCCCTTTTGAGGCAGGCACGACGCATTATGACGTAAAGGTCGTCATGGGATAAAAAAAGTGTCCGATAAACGGACTGGCGGAAACCCTCAAAGGGTTTCCGCCAGTTTTTTTCTCAAGAAGCCTGTCGATTCCCGGTATTCCTGCCAGCTTTGCAAATGCTCCGAATAGACCGTCATCCTGTCCCCCAGTTGTCCCGCCAGACGCAGCACCAGCGTAAAATCGATGCTCCCCCTGCCGGGCATCACTTCCCGAATCACGCAGGGCAGCCCGCTTTCCATGATCACATCCTTGGCGTGGATGCTCTTGATATGAGGGCCCAGCAGGCGGAAGCACTCCCGGATAAAATCAGAGCTGTGCAGATACCTCCTGGGATCGGAGATCATATTGGTATAATCCAGATGAACCGCAAAACGCTCCCGATCCACATCCTTTAACAGCTTCAAATAACTTTCCGGCGAATCCGGCACCATCCAGGGCATGGGTTCCGCCGTATAAAAAGTGCGCCCGGGTTCCACGCCGTCGATGATCTCCCGGATAGTGTCCACGATCAGCGCGTAAGTATCCGCATTGTAGTTCTCTGCATACGCGCCGTCCCAGATCTCACCGGGACAGCCTACGATATTGACGCAGCAATTAGCTTCCATATCCTCTGCCAGTGCCAACTGTTTCTGACAGTACGCAATGTTTTTCTTCCGGACGGCATCGTCCGGGTGCAGGGGATTCACCCAGGCCCCCACTTCCCCAAGGACCAAATCGTTTTCGGCCATGATCCGTTTAAAGGCCGCCCTGGTATCGGCGTCCGCCGTATGGTCGATGGGGCAGACCACCGCGGTATACTGCATCTCTTTGATGATCTCCAGCCATTCTTCGGGCGTATTCCACGTCCGTCCGTCAATTCCTCCTCCGATCCGTACCATTTTCTCTCCATTCCACAAAAAATCAATACGCTTTGCCCCAGTACACCATTTTTTTCGCCGGCCTACCACAGCAGACGCACACGTCTGACAGCGTTTCCTGCTCAAAAGGCATACAACGGCTGGTTGCCGCAAACTGTTCTTTGATCTTATCTTCACATTCCTGACAGCCGCACCACATGGCCTTGACAAAACCGGGGGTATTGGTCAGGATGCTTCCCAGTTCCTCCATATTCCTTGCCACATAGGTATGGGCGTCCCGATGCGCCCTGGCCCGCTCCAGCATTTCCTTCTGCATGGCCTCCAGCAGCTCTCCTACCTTTTCTTCCAGGCGATCCAGCGCACATTCGATCTTCTCCCGGGTATCCCGGCGCACCAGCACGCATTTTCCGGCCTCCATATCCTTGGGGCCGATCTCCACGCGCACCGGAATACCGCGCATCTCCGCCTCCGAAAACTTCCAGCCGGGGCTCTTATCCGTGTCGTCCACCTTCACGCGGAAGCCGGAAAGACGATCTTTAAGCGCATAGGCCATGTCCAGAACGCCTTCCTTGCGCTGCTGGATGGGCACGATCACCACCTGCGTGGGCGCTACTTTGGGCGGCAGCACCAGGCCGGAATTGTCGCCATGCACCATGATGAGGGCGCCGATCAGCCGGGTGGTCATGCCCCAGGAGGTCTGATGCACATATTTTAAGGTATTGTCCTTATCCGTATACTGGATCTCAAAGGCCCTGGCAAAGCCGTCCCCGAAATTGTGGCTGGTGCCGGACTGCAGCGCCTTGCCGTCATGCATCAATGCCTCTATGGTATAGGTAGCCTTTGCGCCGGCAAATTTCTCCTTCTCGGTCTTGCGCCCCCGGACGACGGGGATCGCCAGCACCTCTTCGCAGAAATCCGCATAGACGTTGAGCATCTGGATCGTCCTCTCCTCGGCCTCCTCTGCCGTCGCATGAGCGGTATGTCCCTCCTGCCACAAAAATTCCCTGGAGCGCAAAAAAGGCCGCGTCTCCTTTTCCCATCTCACCACGGAACACCACTGGTTGTAAACCTTGGGCAGATCCCGATAGGAATGGATGTCGCTTTTATAAAAATCACAGAACAGCGTTTCGGAGGTGGGCCGCACGCAAAGCCGCTCCTGCAGCGGCTGCAAACCTCCATGGGTCACCCAGGCCACCTCCGGGGCAAAGCCCTCCACATGATCCTTCTCCTTCTGCAGCAGGCTCTCGGGGATAAACATGGGCATATATACGTTCTGCACCCCTGTGGCCTTGAACCGCTCGTCGAGCTGCTTCTGGATCAGTTCCCAGATCGCGTATCCAGCGGGTTTGATGGCCATACAGCCCTTCACGCTGGTGTAACCGATGAGTTCGGATTTGGTGACCACATCCGTATACCACTGGGCAAAATCTTCCTCCATGGACGTGATCTGTTCTACCAGTTTCTTGTCTGCCATACTCTTTTCCTCCTGCGATGATGCGCGCGCCATTAAAATACGCCGGCTCCCCGATCCTGCTTAGGACCGGAAATCCGGCGGTACCACCTAACTTAACGCGCTGCGCACGTTCTCTCTCTTTTCGTTAACGCCGAAAATACGCCGCTTTTCGGGCGGGACTCCGAGGGCCGGTTCAAAATGCGCATCGCAGATGCCTCTCACCTGTGGCATCCTCTCTGGGGCGCTTATGCATTCCTACTATTCCTCATCTGCGTCACCTGCTGTATGGTTCTGATCATAGGAGATAACGGCGGTTTTGTCAACCACAAAAATGATTTTTTTCTAAAACGTCCCATTTGAAAAAGTAAATTCCACCCCTGGAGCTAAAAAGAGGGTGCCAGACTTTCGTCAGGAAAAAGAACCGTTCCAAAGCGCTGCCGCGCCCTCCTTGAACAGCACCAGATATAAAGGCCCCAGGAAAATGCCGCTAAAGCCGAACAGCTTCACGCCGGCATAGACGGCAAAAAACATAGCCACCGGGTAGATCCCCACCTGCTTTCCCAGAAGCTTCGGCTCCAACAGTTCCCGGGCGGCAATGCAGAGCGCATAAGCGATGACCGCAGCGCAGGCACCCCGGAAATTGCCCGTCATCAACTGCCAGAGGGCGGTCGGCACCAGCACGATGCCGGAACCCACAAAGGGCAGCGCGTCCAACAGGCCCGTGAGGACGGCCAGCAAAAGGGCGTTTCCTACACGTCCCAGCAGCAGGCCCGCTGCGGCGATCAGCGTAATGACCAGCATCAGCACGCCCTGGGCCCTTATATATCCGCCCAATACCCCCGCAATTTTTTCCATGAAATTCCAGGCCACATCAAACACCGGATTTTTGTCCAGCTTTTCCAGAATATTCTCATAATCCCGGCAGAGCAGAAGGGAAGAGATCAGGCTTACGCCGATAAAAGCGGCGGCTCCGGCGATCCGTTTGCAGCACGCCCAGGACCGCTTTGTCATTTCCGGCAGCATACTTTCCCTAAGATCCGACGACATGCCCTCCATGCTGTCCTGCATCGCCCGTTCCATCTTTTCCGCGTCCAGCCCCCAATTTTTTTCCAGAAAAAGGCAGCAGCCATGCAGCGCGTCTCCCACCCTGCCCCGGACGGAATCGATCCCTTCCCCGATCTGGGCGGCATGCACGCTGCTCCAGGAAAGCAGGCTCCAGACCGCTGCAGCCAACAGAAAAAGAAGCAGCGCCAGCATCCCTCCCAACAGAATCTCCCTGCGGATATGCGTCCGCTTCTGCAGCTTTTTTAAGTAGGGCTCACAAAAATAAACCAGTAAAAAGGCAGCCAAAAAAGGGGCCGCAAGACCGAAAAAATAGCGCAGTACGCCATAAAGCGCCCCCGCATAGAGCGCCACATACCACACTTTTTTTCCTTTTTCTCCCATAAAAACGCCCATACCGCTCCCCTTTTCAGACGTCCGCCGCCAATTTGGGATTAGTATGGGTGTTTCAAAGTCTAACTATGTATTTTTATGTCAATAGCCTTTTGCCGTTTTTTGGGGATTTCGCACCATATTTTCCGCCATTCCCAGGATCAGGAAAAGAAAAGGCGCAGCGCACACCTGCTGATAACAGAAAAAATTGTGGGCGGCGTAGGCCAGCGCCGCCAACGCGCCCATCAGCGCCGGGGACGCCTGTTTTGCAGCCTTCCAAAAGCGCCGGATGGCGAGGACAAAGATCGCGGCATAACTCGCCAGTCCCAGGATCCCTGTGCAAAACATCATATTCAAAAATTCATTGTGGGCGTTGGTCAGCGTCTGGCCGTGCCCGAAAAAGTGATTTAGATAGCCGCTCAATTCCGCACTCCGGTAACAATAGGCAGAAAAGCAATCGCACCCCACCCCAATCCATCTGCGCAGAAACGGCAGCTCCCCAAAGGCGTCCGCCGTAAACTTCCAGATAAAGCCTCTGGAATTGCCCCAACTGCGGTCGAAAAGCAGGTATGGATCCCTGCTCCGGAAACCGGACCACGTCTCCAGCGCTCCGGATGTATTCAGCCAGACAGCCAGCGCATAGGCGGAGAAAAGCACGACGGCCGTTACGACCGCCGCCCGGCACAGCAGCCGTCCGCAGGCGATATCCCGTTTTTCGGGATGGCTCTGGCGAAAAAACAGAAATCCCGTATAGGACAGGCAGCAGACCAGAAACAGGATCCAGGTGAACCTCCCCCGGGAAACCGACAGCGGCAGCGTTCCCGGATTTACCGCCCGCTGCGGCAGGAGGATCTGAAAGATCCCCACGAGTTTAAAGGAACCCAGCATCAAAAGCGCCGTCTCCCAAAAGCGTTCCATCCGCTCCATGTCGGTACAGGATACCAGAAACAGCCCCAGCAGGATCACCGCCATTGCCACAAAGGCGCTGTCGCTGCCCAGAGTCACCACCGCGGCAAAGCCGAGCAGACAATACAGGCCGAACCAAATACGGGCTTTTCTGCCCTTCGCCAGATAAAAATAAACGATCCCAACGGTCAGGACCGTGCATACATAGCCGGAATACCAGGAGGTCTGTCCGACCGTGGACAAAAACTGCCGGCGATAGGACGAGCCGATCCCTTCATACAAGCCCAATGGATCGAAGCCAAACCGCTGCCCGATCCCCAGAAGGAATACCAAAGCCGAGCCAAGAAAATGCCCGGCCAGGACGACCGGATACCCCGTCAGCAGCCGGGAGACCAGAAAATAGGACAACACCAAAATCATCTGGGTGCGCAGCCCCATGAACCATCCTTCCGCACCGTTCCACGCCTGGGCACGGTCTATACTTCCTGCCCAGGACAGCGCCGCTGCCGCCAGATACAAAAGCATGGCGCAATCCAACGCGCTGTAAGACGGGCGAAGGCCATTCCCCCCGAAACGTCCCCGCAGCGTATGGCAGGCATACAAAACTGCCGCCGGGATCAGACAGCAGCAGCTTAAGACAAAAAAGAACCGAAATTTTTCATCCCCCAACGCAAAATAACGGTTCCTCATATAAAGAGGGAACGCCGCGAATAGACAAAAGGCCCACAGGCCCGTCAAAAACTGCGCCGCGTAGATTCCGCCAGAGGGCTCAGCAAAGCCCCAGTTTTTCTTCCAGTTCATAGCTGACCTGCTTTCCCGTCCCGGGATGGTAAAAACATAGGCTGACCGCCTGCAACTGTATCCTCCGGATTCCGTACCCGGCGGACAACGCCCGGCTTTGGGCCGTTCCGTAACGGTTGTCCCCTAAGATCGGCATACCGATATGCGCCAGTTGCACCCGGATCTGATGGAACCGTCCCGTTTCCAGCCGGATCTCCAGAAGCGCCCTGTCCCCGTCCGCCTGCAGACACCTGCAGGAAAGCCGCGCTTCCTTTGCGCCTTTCTCCCCGGCGCTTACGACATGGGCGTTCCCGTCCGTCCCTTTTATCAAATAATCCCGGCACTCCCAAAAAGCGCCCGGCCCTATCTGCGCCGGGTTTCCCTCTGGCAGCGCTACAGCCGCCCTGTATTCCTTTTGCATCTGCCCGCCTGCCGCCTGCGCGCTCAGCTTCGCCGCGCCGCCGGGCTTCTTCGCAAAGACCAGAAGGCCCGATACCGGCTGATCCAGCCTGTGGATCACGCCCAGGTAGGGCGGTCCTCCTCCGGCCGCCAGATATTTTTTCAGTTCGCTCACCATATCCGGCTCCGAAACCCTGGCGCTCTGCACGGCCAACCCTGCGGGTTTTTCGCAGACCAGGATATCCCCGTCCTCATATATGATCTTCGTCCGCATCCTGTCGTCCCGGTCTTTCCCATCGTCAGAATTCAAATCTTGAATCTGTATCCCACGCCCCAGATCGTCTCGATATACTGGGGATTGGCGGTATCGAACTCCACTTTCTCCCGGATCTTCTTAATATGCACCGTGACCGTGGCGATATCGCCGATGGATTCCATATCCCAGATCTCCCGGAACAGCTCCTCCTTCGTATAAACATGGTTCGGATTCTCCGCCAGGAACGTCAAAAGATCAAATTCCTTCGTAGTAAACGCTTTTTCTTCCCCGTCCACCCAGACGCGGCGGGCCGTCTTGTCGATCTTGAGCCCCCGGATCTCGATGATGTCATTGGCCCGCTGATGGCTGCTGGTCAGCCTCTCATACCGCGCCATATGCGCTTTTACCCTGGCCACCAGCTCGCTGGGCGAAAAAGGCTTGGTCATATAATCGTCGGCGCCCAGGCCAAGCCCGCGGATCTTGTCGATGTCGTCCTTTTTGGCGCTGACCATCAATATGGGGACGTTCTTCTCATCGCGGATGCGGCGGCAGACTTCAAACCCGTCCATCCCCGGCAGCATCAGATCCAGCACCACCAGATCGAAATCCTCCCTCAACGCCCGCAATAGCCCTGCGTCCCCGGCATTGGCGATCTCCACTTCAAACCCGCTCAGCTCCAGATAATCCTTTTCCAGATCCGCGATCGCCACTTCGTCTTCAATGATCAATATTCTGCTCATCCGCCTTGCCCTCCCTATATTTACGGATCACGAAATGAAGGCACGTCCCTTCGCCTTCCCTGCTGGTCGCCCAGATATAGCCGCCGTGATCCTCAATGATCTTCTTTACGATTGAAAGCCCGATGCCGCTGCCGCCCTTCATCGAATTGCGGGAGGCATCCGTCCGGTAAAACCGCTCAAAAATATTAGCGAGATCCTTCGCCGCGATCCCTTTGCCGTTATCCTCGATCTCCACCCGGATGGAATCCACCTCATCCAGAAGCCGGATATCGATGACGCCCTTTTCCTTGTCCATATATTTGATGCTGTTGCCGATGATATTATTGATCACCTTTTTGAGCTGCTCCGGATCGGCGATGATCCTCGTGCCCGGCTCCACCAGGTTGGAATAATTGAGCTGGATATCCTTGGATTCCAGATCCAGGCCCACGTCCTCCACGCAGTCCGCAAAAAACTCCGCCACATCCATCCGGCGGAAATTGTAGGGGATGCGGTTATTGTCAATGCTGGAATAATAAGTCAGTTCGTTGATCAGGCGATCCATATCGTTGGCCTTGGTATAGATCGTGCGCAGATACTTGTCCCGGCGCTCCTGCGTGTCCGCCACGCCGTCGATAATGCCCTCCACATAGCCTTTGATGGCGGTGATCGGCGTCTTTAAGTCGTGGGTGATGTTGCTGATCAGTTCCCGGTTCTGCCGTTCGTTGGCCAGCTTCTCCTCTGTGGACTCCTTGAGCCGAAGCCTCATGTCTTCATAGTTGCGGTACAACTCGCCGATCTCGTTGTTGTCCTCCGATTCCAGCCGGTAATCGAAATTGCCCTCCGCGATCTTCTGCATCGCCAGATTCAGATGGTTGATCGGCAGAAAAACGCTCTGATAGATCCAGCGGCTCAGTACCATGGCGGTCAGGATCAGGATCAGCACGATGGCAAAAAACATATCCACCAGAAAAGACCGGGAAAAAACGCTGGTGATCCGGGTGACGATAAAAACGCTCCCCGGGGCGCCGTCCTCAAAATTAAAATCGATCTGTTTTACGAGCTTGCGCAGATCGTTCATATAATAGGCGGAATCCGCCCGGTCGCTCTCCTGCCCGTATTGGGGCAGCCTGTCGAAAATGATGGCCGAGGCCGAGGCGTTGCCCGTATAAAACTGTGCCTCCTCCCGGCGAACGATAAGATAGGAGGATCGCTGTACGGCCTCCGCATTGAGCTGTTCCAGATATGCCCGATCCTCCAGCTTGTCAGGGGTCTCATTGGCCACGTCGGAGATCTTGTGGAACAGATCGTCGGTACTGTGGCTGAACGCCTCGATAGAGTCTGACATCCTGCGCAGATCCGTCGCCTCTACCCCCAAAGGCTGGTTCGAAGAGCGTACCAGCACTGTCCCGATGGTCATAAACGCCACCAGAAGCAAAAGCACCGGCAGTAAAATAACCGTAAAAAAAGTGATCGCCAGCTTCGTCCGGAACTTCATACCCTTTCCCCTCTCAATCCTTCAATCAGTATATCATAAACCCGCCCTTTTTTTGTAAAAATGAAGAAATATTATTCTAAAAGTTTTATAAAACGGTTTGACAAAAGACAAGGCAGAACCTATAATTAAAAACAGGAATGATTATTGTTTTTACTTTGAGGTGTCAAGATGCCTTCGATCAAATACAGCCGGCAGAGGGAGGCGATCAAGCGATTTCTCCAAAGCCGCAGGGACCATCCCACGGCAGAGGTTGTATACAGCGCCGTTCGAAATGAATTTCCCAACATCAGCCTGGGGACCGTATACCGCAATCTCACCCTGCTGGCGGATCTCCATGAGATCGCCCGCCTGCGGCCGGGGGACGGCGTGGATCATTTCGACTACGATACTTCCGCGCATCCGCATTTCATCTGCCGGGAATGCGGCAGCGTATCCGACCTAAAGACGCCGGGGTTCTCCCCGAACAGCCTGACCGGCACCGAGATCGACGGCAATCTGATCACCGACAGCGTTTCCTATTTCTACGGGCTGTGCGCCGCCTGCCGCAACAGACGCCTGCGCTGTTCCCGCGAAGGGCTTTGAAAAGCCTTTTACCACCGTCAACTGCCGGAGCATCCTCCGGTTGGAATAATCTTTTCAAAGAAAAGGAGAAACAATTATGAAATTCGTATGTCAGGTATGTGGTTATGTCTATGAAGGCGATTCCGCTCCCGCGTCCTGCCCCATCTGCAAGGCGCCCGCGGAGAAGTTCACCGCACAGGCCGAAGAGAAGGTCTGGGCTGCTGAGCATGTGGTAGGCGTCGCGCAGGGCGCTCCCGAAGACATCATGGCTGACCTGAGAGCCAATTTCGCAGGCGAATGCTCCGAAGTCGGCATGTATCTTGCCATGGCCAGAGTCGCGCACCGCGAGGGCTATCCGGAGATCGGCCTGTACTGGGAAAAGGCCGCCTATGAAGAGGCGGAGCATGCCGCCAAATTCGCCGAGCTGTTGGGCGAGGTCGTGACCGATTCCACCAAGAAGAATCTGGAGATGAGAGTGGATGCCGAGAACGGCGCAACCGCCGGCAAATTCGATCTGGCCAAGAGAGCCAAAGCGCTGAACCTGGATGCGATCCATGACACCGTTCATGAGATGGCCCGCGATGAGGCGAGACACGGCAAGGCCTTTGAAGGACTGCTCAAGAGATATTTCGGTTAATTTTTCAGAAAACGTGCGCCGTCAGGCGCAACCTGATAAACGGGGGCCGCTGCAGTTTTTGCAGCGGCCCTTTTTCATTTTAAGATCTTTTTTCTACAGAAAGCACCAGATTTTCCAGAGGTTTCAGCATATGGCTGTTTCTTCCGTACACCAGCTCTCCCTCCGGCAGCGTAAGCGAAACGTCCGTTCCTGTAAAATTCTGCGCGAAGTAGAATATCCGGTCCGCCGTTTCCCGACTGGTCAATTCCAGCCCCTCCGGCAGCCCCTGCGGCACGGTACAGAGTATCCGCGTTTCCCCGATCAGTTTTTGATACCAGTCATTGTAAAAGGCCTGAGACGCATCCGCACAAAGGTAATATGCCTTCCCTTTCCCATAGCTGTTCACCAGAAGGGCCGGCGTCCCCGCATAAAAATCTTTCCCGTAGACCATCAACGTCTTTGCCGTGGAAGGTTTGACGATCTGGCAGAGATATTTGCAGGAATAACTCTCCTGCATACCGGTATAGGGTTCCTGGGGCTGCCGGATCTCGTTTTCCTCCCAATCGTACAGGCCGTCGATCTCCTCGCTGCGGAGTCCGAATACATCCATCAGGCCATGGGGCGTACCTCCCAGAAAACAGAGGTCGTTCTCATCCACCACGCCGGACCAGTAGCTCATCACATAGGTGCCCCCACCTTCCACAAAAGCCCGCACCTTTTCGGCAAATCCCGGATGGAACAGATATTGCATGGGCGCCGTTACAAACCGATAGGCTGCCAGATCCTGGCTCTGGTCGATGATATCTACATTCATCCCCAATCTGCGCAGCGCCCGGTAGGATTTTTCCACATTCTCCCAATAGTGAAGCCCTATGTTGCGGGGGCCAGCCGATCTTTCCATAGCCCAGATATTTTCCCAGTCGCAGATCACAGCGGCCTGGGCAGCGGTATCGGAACCGGTTACCAGACGGATGGCCTCCAGCATTTCTCCGGTTTCGCAGACATCCCGGAAGGTACGGGTGTCGTTTCCGTCATAATGATCCAGCACCGCCCCGTGGAATTTTTCTTCCGCTCCCCGGCTCTTTCGCATCTGAAAATACAGTGCGCCGTCCGAACCGTGGGCGATACTCTGCAGGGAAGTGGCCAGCAATATGCCCGGTCTCTTCAGCTTGCTGACATCCTGCCAGTTGGTCGGCCCCGGGCTGGACTCCATCATCAGAAACGGCCTCTTTTTCAGGCTCCGCATCATATCATGCCAAAAAGCCGTGCGCTGTGCAGTCTCCTTTAACTCCCGCTTATGCCAGACCGGATAGTTATCCCAGGAGACCACATCGATCTTCCTGGCCAGTTTAAAATAGTCCACCTGTAAAAAACGATACATCAGATTGGCGGTGGTCGGTTTATCCGCCCCCGCTTCCCGCAGCGCCCGTATTTCCTGCTCCATAAAATCAATGGTCTGATCCGAAACAAAGCGTTTCCAGTCCAGATCCAGGCCCATAATGGAATGTTCCCCGATGGGAGAAGGGCTTTCCACCTGATCAAAGCTATCGTAGGTATGGCTCCAGAATGTGGTGAACCAGCTTTCATTCAGGGCTTCTATGGTATGATACCGCTCTTTCAGCCAGCCCCGAAAGGCTTCCTGGCAGAGAGGACAGTGACAGTCCCCGCTGAATTCATTGGAAATATGCCACATTTTCACGGCGGGATGGCTGCCAAAGCGCTTTGCCAGCTGCATATCGATCTGTCTCACCTTTTGCCGATAGGCGGGAGAAGTCAGGCAATGATTGTGCCGCCCTCCGAAAAGCATCCTCTGACGGGCGGCATTGACCCTTAGTACCTCCGGATACCGATCCGCCAGCCAGTGGGGTCTTGCCCCGGAAGGCGTCGCCAGGATAACGCTGATCCCATTTTCGTACAGCCGGTCAATGATCTGTTCCAGCCATTCAAAATGGTATTCGCCCTCCCTGGGTTCCAGCTTCGCCCAGGAAAAAACTCCCAGCGTCACCGTATTGATCTTCGCTTCGCGGAAACGTTCAAGATCTGTCTCTAAGATCTCCGGCCTGTCAAGCCACTGTTCCGGGTTGTAATCTCCGCCGTGCATCAAATATCCGTCGCCCATATTTCCCGTGTTCTCCTGTCCCTTTTTCCTTCAAAAGGCCGCGTTCAGACCAGCGACCGGTTCAGATAGGCTTCCTGCTCCGGCGTCAGCTCGTCGATCCGCTTGCCCAAAAACATCAGCTTCCGGGCCGCCACATCCTCGTCCACCTCGCGGGGCACGTCGATGAGCTTCTCCGTCAGTTCTTTTCCATGCTCCACCAGATATTTGGCGGAAAGCGCCTGGATCGCAAAACTCATATCCATGATCTCCGCCGGATGTCCGTCGCCGCAGGCCAGGTTCACCAGACGTCCCTCTCCCAATACGAAGATCCACTGTCCCGAGGGCAGTTTATATCCCATAATATTGCGGCGCATCTCCCTGGATTCTACCACGATCTCCTTAAGCTTCGCCATATCGATCTCGCAGTCGAAGTGCCCGGCGTTGCTTAAGATCGCGCCGTCCTTCATGACCGCGAAATCCTCCTCGTCGATGACCTTTTCACAGCCGGTCACGGTCACAAAGAAGTCGCCCAGCTTCGCCGCCTCCTTCATGGGCATTACCTCAAAGCCGTCCATGACCGCTTCGATGGCTTTCACAGGGTTGATCTCCGTTACAATGACCTTCGCCCCCAGCCCCTTGGCGCGCATGGCGACGCCTTTGCCGCACCAGCCGTAACCGGCCACCACCACAACCTTCCCTGCCACGATCAGGTTCGTAGTGCGCATGATACCGTCCCAGACAGACTGGCCCGTCCCGTAACGGTTATCAAAAAAGTGCTTGCAGTCTGCGTTGTTGACCCGCACCATAGGGAACTTAAGCTGTCCGGCCCTGTTCATGGCCTCCAGGCGGATGATGCCCGTCGTCGTCTCCTCGCAGCCTCCGATAATATCCGGGATCAGATGGGTCAGTTCCGTATGTACCATGTGAACCAGATCGCCGCCGTCATCGATAATGATGTTGGGGCCGGCGCACAGCACCGCGCGGATGTGCCGGTTATACTCTTCCTCGGTGGCCCCGTACCAGGCATGGACCTCCAGCCCTGCTGCCGCCAGCGCGGCCGCCACGTCATCCTGCGTGGAAAGCGGATTGGAACCGGTCACATACATCTGGGCGCCCCCTGCGGCCAACACCTTGCAGAGGTAGGCTGTTTTGGCCTCCAAATGTACCGAAAGCGCTATTTTTTTGCCCGCAAAGGGTCTGGTTTCCAAAAATTCCCGTTCCAGCGTCCGAAGCAGATCGCAGTTGCGCTTTACCCATTCGATCTTCTGCTCCCCGGACGCCGCCAAACGGATATCCCTGATCTCACTTGCCATTTCTTTTTCTCCTTTTGCCCTGATCCATCCTCATTCTCCGGATCTTTTCAAAATATTTTCCACATGCCCCTGGCAGCAGGAGCATTTTCCCTTACAGCCTATTTCCTGCAGAAAGCGGCTCCGGAGCCGGAGCCGCCCATTTATACCACTACGCTGCGATCTTCTCCTTTGAGAAAGGCTTCTATGTTTTTGCAGGTTTCCGTCACGCACCGCGTCCGGGCCTCTATGCTGGCCCACGCCATATGGGGCGACATCTGCAGGATCCCCGTATCCTTTAAGGTCAACAGCTTTTCTTCCGCCTTTACCGGTTCTCCCTCAAACACGTCGATCCCCGCGCCCCGGATCTGCCGGGAAAGCAGCGCCTCATACAACGCGTCCGAATCCACCACCGCGCCCCTGGCCACATTGATCAAAATCGCCGACGGTTTCATTTTGCGAAAGGCGTCTGCGTCCATCAAATGGCGGGTGCGGTCGCTCAGCGGACAATGCAGGGACAACACATCTGCGCGGGCTAAAAGCTCGTCGAATTCTACCCGCTCAAATTCCGTACAACTGCTTTTGCCGGAGGCGGAATAGAAGATCACATGGCAGCCCAGAGCCTGGGCTGCCAGGGCGACCCGCCTTCCGATATTGCCCATCCCCACGATGCCCCAGGTTTTCCCATCCAACTCATAGAAGGTCTTTGCAAAGTGGGCAAACCGCTCCTGGGCAGAATATGCCCCCGACTTTACATAGCCGTCGTAATACGGTAGATCTTCCAGAACCGAAAGCGCCATGGCGATGGTATGCTGCACCACGGCCGCCGTGGAATAATTGCGCACATTTACTACACGGATCCCCCTGCTTTTGCAGTACGCAACGTCCACATTGTCATAGCCTGTGGCGAACTGGCAGATCAGCTTCACTTTCTCTGCCCGGCACAGGGACGCCTCATTGATGGGATTTTTATTCGCCACAACAATATCCGCATCCGCGATCCGCTCCGCCACCTGATCATCGGGCGTGCTGTTATAAAAAACCACGTCTCCGTATTGCTTCATGGCCTCCACGGACACATCCTCGCCCACGCTGGTCCTGTCCAAAACAACGATCTTCATCTTTTCCTCCGTGCCGCGACCCCCGCGCTTTGCGCTGTCCAGGGCACAAAACGCAGATCGGGCGATAAGCCGCCAGCCTTATTTATCAACCTTACAGCCTTTTCAGCAGCGCTTCCCGCTGCGCTTCATAGCCAGGTTTGCCCAGCAGCGCGAACATATTCTTCTTATAGCTCTCCACGCCGGGCTGGTTGAACGGATTTACGCCCAGCAGATAGCCGCTGACGCCGCAGGCAAACTCGAAAAAGTAGAACAACTGACCCAGATAATATTCGTTCACTTCCGGGACGTTGATGATGAAATTGGGCACCTGGCCGTCAGTGTGCGCCAGGATCGTACCGTTCATGGCGCTCTTATTCACGAAATCCACGCTTTTTCCGGCCAGATAGTTCAGGCCGTCCAGATCCACAGGCTCTTCCCCGATCAGGATCTCTTCCCGGGAGGTCTCCACATTGATGACCGTCTCAAACATGATGCGGGCGCCGTCCTGGATAAACTGTCCCATAGAATGCAGGTCCGTGGTCAGATCCACGCTGGCCGGGAAGATGCCGCGCTGATCCTTGCCCTCGCTCTCGCCGTAGAGCTGCTTCCACCACTCGGAAACATAATGCACGCTGGGCTCGTAGTTGGCCAAAATCTCCACCGCCTTGCCCTTTCTGAGCATGATATTGCGCAGGGCCGCATACTGCAGCGCATCGTTCTCCTCAAAAGGCGCCTCCAGCGCCATCTTGCGCCCGCTGGCAGCACCCTCCATCAATTTGTCGATATCCGCGCCGCTGACCGCGATAGGCAAAAGCCCCACTGCCGTCAGGACGGAGAACCGGCCGCCCACATCGTCCGGCACCACAAAGGTCTGATACCCCTCTTCATCCGCCACTTTCTTGAGGGAGCCCTTCGCCTTATCCGTAGTAGCGTAGATACGCTTCGCCGCTTCCGCCTTGCCGTACTTTTTCTCCAGCACCGCCTTGAACACGCGGAACGCGATGGCAGGCTCCGTGGTCGTCCCGGACTTGGAGATCATATTGATGGAGAAGTCCCGGTTCCCGATCACATCCATCAGGTGCTTTATATAGGTAGAACTGATGGAATTGCCCACGAAGTAAATCTCCGGCGTTTTGCGGATTTCTTTGTCCACCACATTGTAAAAGCTGTGGCGAAGAAATTCAACGGCCGCCCTGGCCCCCAGATAGGAACCGCCGATTCCGATCACCAGCAAAACCTCAGAGTCGCCCTGTATCTTCTTCGCCGCTTCCTTGATGCGCGCAAATTCTTCTTTATCGTAATCCACCGGCAGATCGATCCATCCAAGGAAATCATTGCCTGCGCCGGTCCTGCCCACCAACAGGTCTTTGGCGCTGCATACCTGCTTTTTCATATTCTCCACTTCGTGCGCCTGTACGAAAGGAGCGGCCTTACTGTAATCAAACGTTACCCTGCTCATCTTCATCCTCCTTCATAAATCCGGCCTGCCAGACCGGCCGATTCCCGGCGCGATCCCGGCTTTTTGCGCTGTTTTCGCGCTTTATGCTACAATCAGTGTAGCAAAGTTGCCCTGCAATTTCAAGCCGGAAATTCCTCCGGGAACGCTTCCGGGCGGCTTTGCTTTGCCTTTTCCAGCGTCACCCCTGTTATAAATCCGCATAAAATACTTAATAATAAAGGAATACGCGCGGTGGCTATTTCCATTTTCGCCTTTATTTTTCCGTGAAAAGCTGATATAATCGGTACCATGACAGAACATTACAAGCTTCGGCACAAAGGAGGGCCAAATTATGACATATCAGACGCACGGAACCTGCTCTACCGCGATCCAGATAGAAATGGACGGCGATATCATCAAATCCGTTAGCTTTGTCGGCGGATGCAACGGCAACCTGAAAGGGATTTCCAGCCTGGTCGCCGGTATGAATGCCCGGGACGCCATCAGCAGGCTCAAAGGGATCCGGTGCGGGTTTAAACCCACTTCCTGCCCCGATCAGCTCGCCACCGCCCTGGAATCCATCCTGGCCGCGCAGTGAACCGGTTCCGGTATTCCCGGCACCGCAGTTCTATTCTGAAACCATTTAATTGGAAAGGCATTTCGACATGCAAAAAAAGATCGTTCTCACCGGCGGCGGGACAGCGGGCCATATCACGCCCAACATCGCGCTGCTGCCGCGGCTTGCGCAAAAAGGGTATGAGGTTTATTATATCGGCTCCTACGACGGTATGGAAAAAAGGTTGATGGCAGATTTTGACATACCGTATTACGGGATCGCCACCGGCAAGTTCCGCAGGTATTTCGACCTAAAAAACTTTACAGACCCTTTTCGCGTCATGAAAGGCTTTACCGAATCCCGCAGGATCTTAAAACAGATCCAACCGGACATCGTTTTTTCCAAGGGAGGCTTCGTAGCGGTTCCCGTCATCCGCGCCGCGGCGTCCTTAAAGATCCCCTGCGTCATCCACGAATCCGATATGACGCCGGGACTGGCGAATAAAC
>X22_European_Rabbit__coassemble_44_pt1 | contig 32964 bp, 31 predicted proteins | sample X22_European_Rabbit__metabat2_low_PE_003 | metagenome-assembled genome bin X22_European_Rabbit
GCCGAAAGCGATGTTTTCCCGGATGGAATCGTCGGTCAGGTAAATGGTCTGCGGGATATAGCCGATATGGGAAAGCCAGGAATCGTAATTTTCAAAAATATCCCTGCCATCGCACAGGATCTTTCCGCTTTTGACCTTTAAAAGCCCCAGCAGCACATCCACCGCCGTGGATTTGCCCGCGCCGGAGGGGCCCATGACGCCCACCGACTTTCCCATGGGTACCGCCATCTGCGCATGATCCAGGATCAGCTTGTCCGTCCCTGGATAAAGATAGCTTACGTCCTCCATGCGGATCTCATGCTGCAGCAGCATCGGCGGCGCCTTCGGCGCTTCCTCCCGCTGGTATTTCCCGTGGAGACGGTAAGAGGTGAAGTCCACGTTATCATAGACATAATTGACGCTGGGCTCATAAAAGGCGATATTGCTCATATGGGTGTTGATGCGGTTGACCGAAGGCATCAGCCGCATGGCCGCCACCGCGAAGGCAGAAATATGGGGCACCAGTTCGGACAGATCCGCGCCGCTTAAAATACACCAGGCCAGATAGCCCAGAATGCCGCAGATACTAAACGTCTCGATCAGAAGCCTGGGGGCGTTGTTTAACACCATATATCTGGTCTGGAGCCTGGCGTTTCGGGCCGAATACTTACCGAAGCTGGAGGCAAAATAATGCTCCTTATTTAAGATCTTCACATCCTTGATCCCGTAGATAGACTGGAGCCGCCATTTTCCCATCTGGCTCTGCAGCCTTTGGGACGTGCTGCCAAGCCGGTTCAAAGTAGGCTTTAGGACAGTAATGACCAGCCCTGTCAGCCCCACCATGATCACCATGATCATGACGGTCATAACCGGATCCACCACCAGCAGCGTGATGCCCAGCACCGCCGAAACCATCAACTCCGTAGCCAGTTGGATGAACTCCATCAGCACGGAAAAGACCTTTGGCACATCGCCGTCGATGGTACGAAAGATCGTCGGGATATCCGCATTCAAATAGTATTCATAGGGCCGGTTCAAGTACTCTTCCAGCATGTAGCTGATCGTCTCCGACTGGTTGTGATTGACAAATTTGCTCTGCACATAGGTCTGCAGCAGCAGATAGGCATTTTTCGCAAAAAAGACCGCGATAATGGCGGCGATCAGAAATAAAAGCCATTGTCCCGGCTCGGTAAAGGGAAGAAACCTCCCCAGAAACCGGATATACTTTTTCTCCAGCAGGCGGTCCGCTTCCATCACGCCCTCTACCACAGGGATGATCAGCCCCACGCCCAGCATTTCCAGCATGGCACCGATAAAGATCATAACGCCAAGCCCTGCCACCTTCCGCTTTTGCTCCTTATTCAGGATCCCCATCAGCTTTTGAAATATCGCAAACATCCGCTTTCTCCCGTCCGCGCTGCACACCTCAAAACGGCTTCACAGCAAAATCATTTCCCTGGTATAAATGTCGGTGCACGCCTCCCGCACGCCGCCGGTTCCCGCAGGATCCACGTTCAGCCACCGTTTCGGCGCGATCACCCTTTTTTGCAGGTTGTCGTTCAGCCAGGCGCCCCACCAGGAAAAGGAGCTGTTGGCGATGATCTGATGCCTGCAGGCGCGCAGCAGATACAGATCCGCGTATCCGGCCTCTTCCCCGTGTCCCTCCACAACCACGCAGCCGGGGCCGTCAAAATGTGCCTTTACCCATGCCGGGTCGTTGGAAAAAAAGAAAAACACCGCGTCTGGAAATTCCTCCTTCATGCGCCGGATCGCCCTTTCGTAATAGGCGTCGTCGCAGATCCCCCGATAGAAGGCGCTGTATCTGGGATCCAGATAATCCCCCCTGCGGATATGCACTCCCACCGACAGGCAGCCTGCGATCCTTTTCTCATATTCCGCCGTCTTTTCATCCGGTATAAAATTGCGGAACTGATAGGCGCTCCTTACCTGGCTGCGGATATCCGCAAAATATTTTTCCGTCTGAAAACAGCCCAAAAGCAGCGCCGGTTCCCGCGTAAGGACCTCGGGATCGAAATTGACGCTTCTTTCCCGATAAGACAGATCCCTGCGCCCAAAAAGCCTGCGCCGAACCCTGCTGGACAGCTTTAAGCAGGAATCCGTCAGCGCGATATATTCTTCCTGCGAAAGCCGGTCGTAGGAAACGCCGAAAACATCCAGCATTTTCGGCCTGCTTCCCAGCCCGTAACAGGTGAAATCGTCGATTTTGACCTCTTTTCCCAGGGCTTTCAGTTTCAGATACAGCGCGTATTCAAACATCTGATTGCCCAGCCCTCCGGACAACTGTACTGCGATCATTTCCCGTCCTTTTTCCTCTCTGACAGCCTGACTTTCAGCGGGATGAGCAAAGCGTCGTTCCATCGCATCGCGATCAGGTACAGACGCGTCGAACGCAGGAAAATCTTCATCTTACGATACTCGTTGGGATTGGCCTGCGCAATGCCAAAGACCGCCGGATAGGCTTCCCGACCCTCTTTGAGCTTTTTCTCCAGATAAGCCAGATGCTCTGCTTTTTTCGGATCGTCGCTGCGCGATACCATCGTATAAAAGAGCAGCAGGCGCTTATACAAGAAATAATCCTGCAAAAGGGCCAAATCCTCTCTGCCGATGCCGCGCAGATAAACGCTGCGGTCATAGAGATTCGGGATCAGATCCGTAAAAATCCGCTCGTTGACCCCCCGGTTCATAATGCTGCTGCTGCGGTCGCAAACGTAGTTATGATAGGCCCGGTCCAGATAGACGCTCCTCTTTGTCCGGTTCAAAAGCTGTATGGTATACAGCATGTCCTCATACCAGCGCGCCGGAAACCGCAGATCCCCCAGGATGGAGCGCCGGTAGAGCTTATTCCATGCGGCGTTCTGGATCTGAAAGGCGTCGTCCTCCTCCAGATATTTTTCCAGCATCTCCTGGCCTTCCATGACGGCGGCCCGATCGGTGGAAACGTCCACCGTGCCGTCCTGGTACACCCATTTATACCGACAGACCGCCAGGTCCGCTTCCTGCTCTTTCAACGCCGAAAGCAGGCTTTCATACATATCCGGATCTGCCCAGTCATCCCCGTCCATAAAGGCCAGATAATCGCCCGTAGCCTGCTCGATCCCGACGTTGCGGCTGGTATACAGGCCGCCGTTTTTTTTGTGGATCACCTTTACCCTGGGATCGGCTTTCCCATAACGGTCGCAGATCGCAGGGCAGCCGTCCGTAGAACCGTCGTCCACCAGGATCAGCTCCAGGTTGTGATAAGTCTGATCCAAAACGGAACGGATGGCCCGATCCAGATAGGCGTCGCTGTTATAGACCGCCATCGCCACGGAGATCTTTTCCGTCTGCCTGTCAGGCGGGATCGGTTTGGGGTGGTACTGCTCCAAGATCTTCAAAAAAACGCCCCCTCGCTCATTCGCTGCGCCGGTAAAAGGCGGTCAGCCTCCGAATGCCTTCTTTTAAGGGCATCGGCGCAAAATCGCCGAAGTCCTCCTGAAACCGGCTGATATCCAGCACGTTGACCGGCACGTCCACAGGCCGTCCCGGCAGGAAAGTCACCTGAGGCTCCTTCTTTAGCACCTCCGCAATGGCCGCGATCACATCCTTCACCGAACAGCCTTCTCCCCGCCCCAGATTATAAAGCTTATGTTTTCCCATAGGGCTGGCGATCCTGAGGATGCCGTCCACCGCGTCGTCGATATAGATATAGTCCCGCACCACGGAGCCGTCCCCATAGACTTCGATGGGCAGCCCGTTCAGCGCCCGCCAGGTAAAGGTGGTCACCACACCCTGTACGCCGTCCGGCCGCTGATAGGGGCCATACGGGTTGGAAAGCCGCACGATCCGATAGTCCAGGCCGTGCATCTCATGATACAGATAAAGCATTTTTTCAATGGTAAGCTTCTGCACGCCGTAAGAGGTGATGGGAAATGCCTCCTCTTCCTCCCGGCAGATCCCCGTATGGTTTTTTCCGTATACGGTGCCACCGGAGGATAAAAACACCACCTTTTTCACGCCCGTCTCCACGCAGGCGTCCAAAAAGCGGATGGTGGCAATCAGGTTTTCCTCCATCTCTGCGGCCACATCCCGATTGGAATTCGTCGGACAGGTGGTGCTGATCAGATGATAGACCGTTTCCACCTCTGTAAACGGCAGTTCCAAAAAGGGCGGCGCGAAAGACCCGTATACCAGGCTGACCCGCCCCTCCTTCTGCGCCTGCTCCACCGCCGCGGGATAACGGCTGCCGGGACGGTCAAAAAGCACCAGCCGCTTTTTTTGGGCCAACAGGCGCAGCGTGAGATTGGTGCCGATAAAACCGGCCGCCCCCAGGATCAGTATGCGGTTTTTTGCATTCGTTCTCTCCATCATGCCCCCACCCTGCAGGCTTCCCCGGCAAGCCACTCTTCAAACTGGAGCAGATGCCAGATCTGCTTGCGCCAGATCCCCCGCTCCACAAAATCCTCCCACAGCCGCCGGACGGCGCCCGGATCGAAATACCCTTCCCGGTCGATCTTCTTTTCCTCCAGAAGGGAAGCGGCCCATTCGTACAACTCCGGTTCTTTCAGCCATTTCTGGATTGGGATGGAAAACCCTTTCTTTGGCCTGTCCATCATTTCTTTTGGCACATAACGGTACAGCACGTCCCGCAGCACCAGCTTTCCGGTTCCTTTCGCATATTTCATGGAAAACGGCAAGGTCCAGGCAAATTCCACTACGTCCCGGTCCAACATGGGCACCCGGCTTTCCAGGCTGACCGCCATGGCGGTGCGGTCCACTTTGACCAGGATATCGTCGGGATGGTACATGAGAAGATCCATCAACATCAGATTATCGCCCTCTTCCGGCAAAAATCCGCTCTCATAGTCGGTAAACACACAGGAGGCCCGCCCTGCTTCCCGGGTCAGTTTCCCGAGAAAAGGCTCCGACAGATCAGACAGGCGGTACAGATCTTCAATGGACTTTGCCGAAAGCAACAGCCCCCGGATCGCATTTCGTTCCTTTTTGACCAGAGGGCCTGCCGTCATGGCCCGGCCCAGCCGGCAGCGCAGCCCCCACGGGATCCTGCGCATCCGCTCCCAGGCCCGCAGCAGGGACGCATAAGTGCCGTAGCCGCCGAACAACTCGTCCCCGCCGTCCCCGCTCAGAGAAACCGTCACATGCTCCCGGGTCAGACGGCTTACCAGGAAAGTAGGAATCTGTGAGGAGTCCGCAAAAGGCTCCCCAAACATATGCGCAATCTTTGGCAGCACTTCCTTTGTTTCCTTTTCTGAAATATACCATTCGGTATGATCGGTTCCCAGATACGCAGCGATCTGCTTCGCCAGCGCCGCCTCGTCGTATTCCCTCTCCTGCATGCCGATGGTAAAGGTCTTTACCCGCCGCGCAGAAAGGGACTGCATCAGGGAGACTACCGTAGTGCTGTCGATCCCTGCCGACAAAAAGGCGCCCAACGGCACATCCGCTTCCATCTGATCCCTGACGGCATTTTTCAAAAGGCGCTCCAGTTCTTCCGACGCCTCCTGCCGGCTCCCCGTAAAAGGATGGGACTGACCTTCCTTTGCGGCCGCCGCCATGGACCACCAGGTTTCTTCCGTAAATTCCCGAAAAGGGGCCTTTGTGCGCAGCAGCTTCCCCGGCTCCAGCTTGAAAATGCCCTCGTAAATGGAATGGGGCGCCGGAATATAGCCGTAAATCATATAAAGATCCAGCACATCCCGGTTGACGGGATTGCAAAATCCCGGCAGGGCCGCGATACAGCCGATCTCCGAGGCGAAGACAAAGCTGTTTCCCACAAACCCGTAATACAGCGGCTTCTCCCCGACCCGGTCCCGCAAAAGCCAGAGTTCCCTTTCTTTTTTGTCGTAAAGGGCGATAGCGAACATCCCTTTGCAGAGAGAGATCCCCTTCCGTACGCCATAGGCTTCCAGAGCCTCCAGCAGCACCTCCGTGTCGCCGGTGCCATTCTGCCAGGGAAGGAACCCCTCCCTTTGCAGCTTCTGCCGGATCTGTCTGTAATTGTAGATCTCCCCGTTATAAACGATCACATACCTGCCGCTGTGGGAATGCATCGGCTGTGCGCCGGTGTCAGACAGATCCAGGATGGACAGGCGGCGGTGCCCCAGCACCACGTCCCCGTCCCCGTTTACCCAGGTGCCTTCCGCATCCGGCCCGCGGTGCGCCATGCGCGCTTTCATGATCTCAATATCGCCCTTCCAGCTTTCCTGCCGGTTACAAAATCCCGCAATCCCGCACATGGCCGTCCTCCCTTCTTCTTGTGATCCCCTGCAGCGGTTCCGGCGGCTGTTCGCCGTCCTATTCGATGACCTCCGGCGCCCAGTTCTGGTTGGCAATGTCCGAAAGACAGCTTTCTTCCGCCTTTTTCTGCTCCGTCAGATATAATTCATAGGCCCGGTTCCAGCTCTCATAACCGTCCTGCCCCCTCCTGTCCGGCAGCTCATAATGTTCTTTCAGGTATTGCCCCAGAAAGGCCGTACATTTGGCCTCCCCCAACGCATTGACATGATCCCCGTAATCATAGAAGTCGGTGGAAAAATCCAGTCCCATCTGATCTGTATACTCGTTGAGATCCAACACAGCATATCCCTGCTCCCCGATGAGGGAGGCCATATAATTATACTGCATTTTCTCCGATTCTTCCATAGTATAGGGGGAAATGAGAAACAGCGCCCCTTTTCCCGTGGATCTCAGATACGACAGCAGATCTTTCAACACCTCTTCCTGCTCTGGCGCCGGCCTTTTCTGCCCTGTCACGCTGCTGACATCCTGCCGGACGGCCGGACCCACCCCGAGCTTGATCTCCAGCCCCTTTAAAGGATGGGGCTTTTCGTAGTGCCAACAGGCAAGCTGACTGGGCAGGATCATGGTCTTCCAGTTGGAATGATACTTGAATATATCAAAATAATAGGTGTAACGCTCCTTTTTATCGCTGACCAGGGCCCGGATGGCATCGATCCGGTTGAGGGAATACTTCATATTATCGGTGACGCCGCGGGTAAAGACCATGGTGTCCTCCCATTCCTCATCTGGCATGGTGAACATCTTCATTTCGATGACAAACAGCGAAGGATCCTGGGTCTTTTGCGCTTCCTTCAAAAGATACTTGATCGCCTTCGGCCGCTGGTTGTTGGAAGAAAGGGGATAGGAAGCGATCCCCTGCTCCCCGTACAGCTTTGGCGCGCTGTAGGCCGGATAGACCGGGCTGGAACCCACGAGGATCACATCCAGGGTATTTTCCTTTTCCGCATAAAACCCTACAAAACGGTCTTTCACCCCGCCGTTGGTGCGGACGATATAGGTCACCGCCGTCAGTATGAAAATGAACAGGGCCAGGAAAATGAAAGCCCTTGCCGCCTGCTTTTTCGTCATAGTCGTTCCTTACTTATACCCGAAAATTCTGATAAATAAATTCCGAAGCGCTGTACCCCGGCCCGTACTGCCCCAGCAGGATCACATAAAACAGCAGCGCGTACAGCACGGCCCAGCGCAGCAGAAGCCCGCGTTTTTCCAGTCTTTCCCGGATCGGCTCCGTCTGCTGCAGCCGACTGACCCAGCCAAGGATCGCCAGGGAAACGACGGCGATCACAGCCTCGATCCAGTCAAGCCCCAGGGAAAACAGGGCGCCGTTGAAAAAGATCTGCGGATTAAACGCCAGAAATCCCCGGCCGATCATTCTGACCGCGTCCGAAACTTCCGCGTTCCTGAAAAAGACCAGCCCCAGCGTCACCAGGAAAAAGGTGCGCAGCCGCGCAAACCACACAAACCACCGCTGTTCTTTCTCAATGTGCAAAAAAGCCCGCCATCTGGCAAATACCGGTTCCATCAGTTCCCCCGATACGATATAAAACCAGTGCAGAAGGCCGGAACCGATGATATAATTCCAGGTGCCGCCATGCCAGTAGCCAATGGCAAACCAGAGAAGGAACATGGCCGAAAACGTGGTAGCCTGCTTCGCCCCCTTCTTTCCCAGCCGGGCCTTCAGCTTTTTGGGCAGCTCCATAAAAAAGCGGGTCCGCAGCAGGGGATAAAACAGATACTCCTTCAGCCAGTTGCCCAGGGAAATATGCCACCTGCGCCAGTATTCCGAAATATTGCGGGCCAGAAACGGGGCGTTGAAGTTTTCGGGCAGTTTGATCCCAAAACACTCCGAAATCCCCAGCACGATATCCATACATCCGCCGAAATCCGTATAGAGCTGAAAGGTAAAGGCTACGGCGCCGACCCAGATCTCAAAGCCCGCGTATTTTCCATAGTTGTCAAAGACCTCATTGGCCACCAGGGCCATCCGCTCCGAGATCACCAGCTTCTTGAAAAACCCCCAGAGCATACGCTGCATCCCGAAGGTCACCCGGCGATAGTCAAACCGGCGCCCCTGATACAGTTGCCCCTCCATTTCCTTATACTTCATGATCGGGCCGGAAACGAGAGTCGGAAAATAACACCCGAACAGCAGCAGTTTCCCATAGTTGTTCTGCACCGTCCCGATCTCATAATAGACGTCGAACAGATAGCCCAGAAGCGTCAGCGTATAAAAGGAAATCCCCATGGGGGCGATCAGCCCCAGGTGAAAAAACTTCAACGCGCACAAAAGGCCGATACAGAAAAGGACAGCACAAATAAGAGCAGCCTTTTTTTTCTTCTGCTCTTTTGTCCTGTCGATCAAACGCGCCGCAACGTAAACGGCTGCCACCGAGGCCAGCGGACAGAGGACCACATACCATCCGCCGTCCGCCGCCTGGGCAGAAAACAGGAAAAACACACAACTGACCAGCAGCAGGAACCCCCACTGCGCTTTTTTGGGGATCAGATAATACAAAAGCAGCACTGCCGCAAAAAAACACAGGAAGGAAAAGGAAGTGATACTCATCCTTTCATTTCTCCCAACCGGATCAAAGCTTCTGCAGAATGATATCGGCCATTTCCCCTACGTTTTTCATGGTCACAACCTGCCCCATGGAAAATTTGATGCCGAACTCAGATTCTACTGCGGCGATCAGATTGATATGCTCCAGGGAATCCCAGTCCTCGATATCGTCCGCTGTCGTGCTGTCGTTTACAGTAATGGATGGATCGTCAAATACGTCCTGAAAGACCGCGTTAAGCCTCTCAAATACTTCTTCTCTGGACATGCCGTTGCCTCCTGCATTGCTATCCTTCTCAGGCCCGTGCGCTCAATACTCTTTCGTCGCCTCTTCGCCGTTCATGACCCGAAGCGCACCCTGGGCCAGCGCCAGCAGCTCGTCCTCGCCCGGATATACCGTGATCGGTGCGATCCACGCCAGCCTCTCTGTGAGCTTTTGCTTCGTCAGCGGAGAATATGCAATGCCGCCGGTCAGGATGATCTGGTCCACCTTCCCCTTTAACACGGCCGCCATCGCGCCCGCATCCTTGGCGATCTGATAATAAAAGGCTTCCAGGACCACCTGGGCCTTCTTGTCGCCCTCCTTTGCCAGCTTCTCCACGTCCCTGGCATCGTTGGTGCCCAGATAAGCGTTATAGCCGCCCTTGCCGCAGATCTTCTGGTACAGCTCCTTCTGCGTATATTTGCCGGAAAAGCACAGCTTGATCAGATCCCCGACGGGCACCGTACCGGCGCGCTCCGGCGAAAAAGCGCCCTCGCCGTCCAGAATGTTGTTCACATCCACGACGCGCCCCTTTTCATGGGCGCCTACGGAAACGCCGCCGCCCATGTGGATCACCAGCAGGTTCAGATCCTCGTACTTTTTGCCCTGTTCCTTCGCATATCTTCTAGCCACGGCTTTCTGGTTCAGCGCATGGAAAATGCTGCGGCGGGGCAGTTCCGGCATACCGGAGATGCGCGCCACATCGGTCAGCTCGTCCACCACCACAGGATCCACGATATAGGAAGGGATGCCGATCTCATCTCCGATCTCCCTGGCCAGAATCCCGCCCAGGTTGGAAGCGTGCTGTCCCTGCACGCCGGCTTTTAAGTCCGCCAGCAGCGCGTCCGATACCGCATAGGTGCCGCCCGCCACAGGCTTGAGCATGCCGCCGCGGCCCACGATCACGTCAAAGGAATGGATGTCGCAGTCCTTTTCCTTCAAAAAGGATACGATGATCTCCTTGCGGAAATCCTTCTGATCGATGATGGAAGCATATTTTGCGATCTCTTCCGTCGGATGGCGCAGCGTTTCCTCAAACAGAAGCGTCTCATCCTCGAATACCCCGATCTTGGTGGAAGTAGAACCGGGATTGATGATCAAACTCTTGATTGCCATTGTCTCATTCTCCTTTTTTCGCCGGCGAAAGGCCCTCCGCCGGCGCAAGATATCTCATTTTTTCAGGCCTTCCGCCACCACCGCGGCCAGCGCGATGGAATTGACCTTGGTCTGGAAGCTGTCAGAACGGCTGGTCAGGATCGCCGGGACTTTCGTACCGGTCAGGATACATCCGTTTTCCACCTTTGCCGTATGCACCAGGGTCTTATAGACCAGATTCCCCGAATGGATATCGGGGAACAGCAGGATATCCGCATCCCCCGCCACCTTCCGGCCGGAAGCGCCCTTGTGGGCCGCCGCTTCGGGATCGATGGCGATATCCATGGAAAGAGGGCCGTCCACGATGCACCCGGTGATCTTCCCTTCTTCGTTCATCCTGGTCAGCTCCGCCGCATCCAGCGTCTCCGGCATCTTGGGGTTGACCACCTCCACCGCCGCCAGAGGGGCCACCTTCGGGCACTCCAGGCCGCAGGCGTGGGCCACCTCAACGGTATTCTCAATGATATGCACTTTATCTTCCAGGGTAGGATATGTCATGAAAGCCACGTCCGTCAGGAATAAAAGCTGCCGGATCCCTTCGACCTCAAATACCGCCACATGGGACAGCGCCCTTCCGGTCCGCAGGCCCACTTCCTTGTCCAGAATGCTCTTTAAAAAGGACTTGGTATCGATCAGTCCCTTCATATACATATCCGCCACACCGTCATGGGCCAGCTTCACCGCGGTCAGCGCCGCTTCCCAGTGATCCGGCCGGTCTATGATCTCATAGGCGCCCATATCCATCTTAAGCTGCGCGCCCAGTTCGCGGATCTTCGCCTCATCGCCTACCAGGATCGCATCCGCAATCCCCTGCTCCCCGGCCGCCTGCACAGCCTCCAGCACGGCCAGATCTTCCGCCACGGCTACGGCTACTTTCTTCTTGCTGCACTCCTTTACCCTGGAGATCAGCCCTTCAAAATCTGTGATCATCTGTTCTTACCTCATTCTCAGTCGTTTTCACAAGCCTCTGCCTGATAGGGCCTCTCAGTCCTTATCGCCGGAAAGATACCGATAGACCAGGGCCGCCAGCACGCCGCCCACCAGAGGGGCCACGATGAACACCCATACGCTGGAAAGCGCTTCACCGCCTACGAACAGCGCGGGGCCAAAGCTCCTGGCAGGGTTAACGGAGGTCCCGGTAAAGGAAATGCCAAGGATATGCACCAGCGTCAGGGAAAGGCCGATCACCAGACCCGCTACAGAACTGTATTCCGGCTTGGACGTCACGCCCAAAATCGCCAGCACAAAGACAAAGGTCAGCACGATCTCGATGACCAGAGAAGCCAGAATATTGCCGTTGTAAAGCGCGTTGGCACCCAGTCCGCTCTCTTTTCCTACCGCCGCCATCAGCGCGGCAGCGCCCAGGATCGCACCGACAAACTGCGCTACCACATAGCCGACAAAATCCTTCCCATCCATCCGCTTGCTCACCAGCATGGCGATCGAAACCGCAGGATTGATATGGCAGCCGGAAATGTTGCCGATGGAGTAAGCCATCGCTACGATCACCAGGCCAAAGGCCAGAGCGGTCAACAGATAACCGGTCCCGTTCTCAGAAGAACAGCCCACCACGGCGGCCGTCCCGCAGGCGAAGAACACCAGCACAAAGGTTCCGATGCACTCCGCTACATACTTTTTCATAGAATCCATAACAAAATCCCCTTTCTGTCGTTTTGTCCATTCTACATCAAAATGGAAAAGATTGCAACCTGCCGCCCAAAAACGCTGTCTTTGCCCAAGAACGCTGTCTTTGCATTCTTTGGCCTTACAGGGCATTTCCTGTCCGTCCTGCGGCCTTTTTTTCAAAGATCTTTTGAAACGCCTGGTCATAAGGCGGCCGGGCCACGCCGTATTCCGTTACGATACCGGTGATCAGACTGTGGTCGGTCACGTCGAAGGCCGGATTGAACACCTTCACCCCTTCCGGCGCCATCGGCTCGCGGTACCACATCTGCGTCACCTCCCGGGCCGGACGCTGCTCAATGCAGATCTGCTCCCCTGAGGGCGCGGACATATCAATGGTAGCGGTAGGGGCGCAGACATAGAAGGGGACATGGTAGTGCTTTGCCAGCGTGGCCACCACCATGGTACCGATCTTATTGGCCACATCGCCGTTTTGCGCCACCCGGTCGCAGCCCACAAAGACCGCGTTTACCCAGCCGTTTTTCATGACCGTCCCCGACATATTATCGCAGATCAGCGTCACATCCACGCCCGCCTGATGCAGTTCATACGCCGTCAGCCGGGCTCCCTGCAGAAGCGGCCGCGTTTCATCCGCAAAGACGCGGAAATGATAACCGCGCTCCTGTCCCAGATAAATGGGCGCTGTGGCGGTGCCGTAGCGGACGGCGGCCAGACGTCCCGCGTTGCAGTGGGTCAGGATCCCGTCTCCGGGCTTTACCAGGGAAAGCCCGTATTCCCCGATGGCCCTGCACACCCGGATATCCTCCTCCCGGATGGCAAGGGCTTCCTGTTTTAAAAATCCCCTGATCTTGGCAGGAGACTGGCCGGCATGATCCAATACGACCTGTTCCATCCGTTTTAACGCCCAGGACAGATTCACCGCCGTAGGCCTGGCCGAATCCAGATAGGCCTTCTGCTCCTGAAATTCTTTTAAAAACGACGCATACTCTTCGGCCTTACTCTGCGCAGCCAGCACATACATTCCCAGGGCCGCCGCCACCCCGATGGCCGGGGCGCCGCGCACCTTTAACAGATAAATGGCCTCCCAGATCTCCCTGGCCTGCGTCAGATACAGCAGTTCTGCCCTGCCGGGAAGCTGCGTCTGGTCAAGGATGACCACTGCAGGCCTCTTTTCATCCAGGGCCACTGTCTCATAATCCATGATCGTCCCGCTCAAGCTCGTTTCCCCTCTTTCTTCTCCCGTATCATCTGGGATACCGCCGCCGTCAGAAACGCCAGGAAGCAGGAAAGGATCAGGCACAGATCCAGTCCGTTATTGATCTTTTTCCAACGCTTCCTGCGCTGTTTTTCCTTTTTCTTCTGCATCTTCTTTTCTATCCTGGCCCCGGCCTTCTCCTGTTTCTCCATTCCTTCCTCCTGCAACAGACAGGGCGGAAAGTTCTGCTCTCCGCCCGTCATTTTTTCCCAATCGATTTATCTGGCTGTCCGCCAGCAGCTTTACTGTTTTACAAAAACAGATTTGGGCTGCTTACAGATGGGACATACAAAGTCCTCCGGCAGCTCTTCAAAAGGCGTCTCCCCTTCATAGACATAACCGCAGACGCTGCAGACCCATTTTTCTTTTGCAGGCGCCTCTTCCTCCGGAAGATAAGTGGGCGCGTTCTTAGGGCTCTTGCCTTTGACGACTTTGTGATAATACGCATACGTCATGGGTTCCTGGTTCCCCAGCACGTCCGCGTCCACCACACTGCCCAGAAAGACCGTGTGGGTCTGCGTTTCCATCTTATCGATGACCTGGCAGACGATATAAGCGCAGGCATCGCTGATCACCGGCAGATTGCCTCGGATCGCATGGGATACGCCCTCGAACTTATCCACGTCCCCGCCGGACTGAAACCCAAAGGTGCCGATGATGGAAGGATCCGTCTCTTCGGACAGGACGGAAATGGCGAAAAATCCGCAGTCCGCAATACAATGGTTGGTATAATTGTCGTGATTGATGCTCACCGCCACGGTGGCGGGGCTGGACGTGATCTGCATGGCGGAATTGGCGACACAGCCCGTCGCCCTTCCGTTATCCCAGGTAGAGACCACATAGACTCCGTAGGAAAGCTTCCTGAAAGCGTTGGTATTCATGCCCTGATTTCCTTTCTGAATGGGATCGTAAAACAGTAATTATTCCTGTTTTCATCTTATCTTATTCTTTCCGGAAAATCAATCCTTAATTCCATAAAATGGACATCTTTTCTCTAAAAACGCCGCCGGCCAGATCGGCCGGCGGCGCATACAAAACTGCTTATTTCCGGGCTCTCGCCTCTTTGATCTTCTCGGTCAGCATCGGGACGATCTTGTTCAGATCTCCCACAACGCCATAGTCGGCTACGTCAAAGATCGGAGCCGTCTCGTCCTTGTTGATCGCGATGATGATATCGGACTCTTCCATGCCGGCAAGATGCTGGATGGCTCCGGAAATCCCGATGGCAAAGTAGACATGAGGCCGCACGGTCTTACCGGTCTGGCCCACCTGCAGCGCCTTGGGTTTCCAGCCCGCATCCACCACGGCACGGGAACAGCTTACGGTGCCGCCGATGGCGTCCGCCAGATCCTCCAGCAGTTTGAAGTTCCCGGGGCTGCCTACGCCGCGGCCGCCGGATACCAGGATCTTGGCGTCCATGATATCCTCGATATCGGAAACCGCCTTTACGATCTTGAGGATCTCCACATACTTGTTGTCAGGCGTAAAGCCGGGATTGAACTCCTCGATCACCGCCTGCGCGCCTGCCACGCGGGGCGCTTTCTGCATAACGCCGGGACGGACGGTGGCCATCTGCGGACGGAAATCCGGGCAGGCGATAGTCGCAATGGTATTGCCGCCGAAAGCCGGACGGGTCATCAACAACTGGTTGTGCTTCTGCTCCTTGCCGGGAACCGGATTGATCGGAAAATCCCCGATATCCAACTGGGTGCAGTCCGCGGTCAGGCCGGTATGGATCCTGGCGGAAACGCGGGGGCCCAGGTCGCGGCCGATGGCCGTTGCGCCGATCAGCATGATCTCGGGTTTGTATTTTTTGATCACCTCAGCCAGCGCATGGGCATAGGGCTCGGTGCGGTATTCTTTCAGCTCGGGATCGTCCACCACGATGATCCTGTCCGCGCCGTACTCCGCCAGTTCGGTGCAAAGCCCTTTTACGTCGCTGCCGATCAGGACTGCGGTCACTTCCGCGCCCAGATCCTTCGCCAGATCCTTTCCTTTGCCCACCAGCTCCAGAGCGATGCTGCTCAGTTCGTTATCCACCTGCTGCGCAAAGACAAATACGCCTTTATATTCTTCTAAGTTCATCTCATTCACCACACTTTTCCTTATATTTGTTAAATCACATGTTTGGTCAGCAGCTTATCCATGATATAATCCACGGATTCGGAGGGGTCGAGAACGACCTTCTCGCCGGCGCCCTTACGCACCTTGTCGGAAGCCTTCGCGATCTGGGTCGGAGAACCTTTCAGTCCCAGGTTGGAATCCAGGGTGTCCACCAGATTGGCCCTTCCCCATACGGTGATCTCCGCATCGTAGGCATCGAAAATGCCGCCGGGCGTCATGTAACGGGGCTCGTTCAGCTCTGCCAGCGCGGTGATCAGGCAGGGCATTTTCGCCTTGAGGACATGATATCTGTCATCGAACTGCCGCTCTACGATCACATAATCGCCGTCGATCTTAATGTCCTGCGCATAGCTGATGACCGGAATGTTCAAATGCTCGGAAAGCTGGGGGCCAACCTGTGCGGTATCGCCGTCGATAGCCTGACGGCCTGTGATGATCAGGTCATACTCCAGATTGCGGATCGCGCCCGCCAGCGTCTGGCTGGTGGCCCAGGTATCCGCGCCGCCCAGCACTCTGTCGGTTACCAGGATGCCTTTGTCGGCTCCCATGGCGATGGCTTCGCGCAGCACTTCCTCCGCTTTGGGCAGGCCCATGGTGATCACGGTCACCTCTGCCCCGTACTGATCCTTTAATCTCAATGCCGCTTCCAGGCCCGCCTTATCATCGGGGTTCATAATGGCCAGCATCGCGCTTCTGTCCAGCGTACCGTCGGGATTGAACTTCACGCCGCCCTTGGTATCGGGAACCTGTTTTACACAAACAACGATTTTCATTGTATGAATCTCTCCTCACTTTCGTTTTTGCTTTGCAGATGTATGGAAACCTTATTTCAGCAGCGCGCTGGAGATGACCATTCTCTGCACTTCGCTGGTCCCCTCGTAGATCTCGGTGATCTTCGCGTCGCGCATCATGCGCTCTACATCGTACTCTCTCGTGTATCCATATCCGCCGTGGAGCTGGACCGCCTTGGTGGTCACTTCCATCGCCACTTCCGCCGCATACAGCTTTGCCATGGCCGCTTCTACGGAATAGGTCTTCTGCGTGGCCTTCGCCACAGCCGCCTTATAGACCAGAAGCTGCGCCGCCTGCACCTTGGTCGCCATGTCGGCCAACTGGAACTGGGTGTTCTGGAAAGCAGCGATCGCTCTGCCGAACTGTTTCCTTTCCTTTACATAGGCGATGGTGGATTCCAGAGCGCCCTCTGCAATGCCCAACGCCTGGGAAGCGATCCCGATACGGCCGCCGTCCAGCGTATGCATGGCGATATTGAAGCCCTTCCCCTGCTGCCCCAGCAGATTTTCCTTCGGGATACGGCAATCCTGGAAGATCAGCTCATAGGTGGAGGATCCGCGGATACCCATCTTCTTTTCCTTCGTGCCGAAGGTAAAGCCGGGGGTTCCCTTTTCCACAATGAAAGCGGAAATTTCCTTCTGCATCCTGCCGCGCTTCTCCACCATGCCGGTCACGGCGAAGATCACATAGACGTCCGCTTCTTTTCCGTTGGTGATAAAGCACTTGGAGCCGTTTAACACCCACTGATCCCCGTCCAGGACCGCCTTGGTCTGCTGCCCCTGGGCATCGGTGCCGGCGCCGGGCTCGGTCAGGCCGAAAGCGCCCAGCTTCTCGCCCTTTGCCAGCGGAACCAGGTATTTCTGTTTCTGCTCCTCGGTACCGAAGGTCATGATGGGATCGCAGCACAGGGAGATATGGGCGGAAACGATAACGCCGGTCGTGCCGCAGACCTTGGAAAGCTCCTCCACGCACATCGTATAGGTCAGCGGATCGCAGCCCTGGCCGCCGTACTCCTTCGGCACAGGGATGCCCATGAATCCTGCCTTGACCATCTTTTCCACGGTCACTCTGGGAAATTCTTCCGTCTCGTCCACTTCCTGGGCCAGCGGCTTTACTTCCTTTTCCGCAAACTCTTTAAAGAGCTGCCTTGCCATTTCATGTTTCTTATCCAACACAAAATCCATGTCTTTCTATCCTCCAAATTTTTCCCGCTTATTTCGCGTAGTTGTAAAACCCGATACCGGTCTTTTTGCCCAGCTTGCCGGCGCGCACCATCTTGCGCAGAAGGGGATGCGGGCGGTACTTGGGATCGCCTGTCTCGGCCTGCAGCACTTCCATGATCGCCAGCACAATATCCAGGCCCACCAGGTCTCCCAGCGCCAGAGGCCCCATGGGATGGGATGCGCCCAGCTTCATGGCGGTGTCGATATCCTCTACGGAAGCGATGCCGTCCGCGTAGATGCCGATCGCCTCGTTGATCATCGGGATCAGGATCTTATTGACCACAAATCCGGGAGCCTCTTTGACCTCTACCGGGGTCTTGCCGATCTCCACGGCAATATCCTTGATCTTCTGCACCAGCTCAGCAGGGGTATTCTCGCCGGCGATCACCTCTACCAGCTTCATCCTGTCGGCAGGATTGAAGAAATGCATCCCGATCAGCGGCCTGTCAAGGCCAGCGCCCATTTCGGTCAGGGACAGGGAAGAAGTATTGGAAGCGAAGATGCACTCCGGCTTCACAATGTCCATCAGTTCCTTAAAGGTGGTCTTTTTGATCTCCATCTTCTCCGGGGCCACTTCGATGACCAGATCGCAGTCCGTACAGATATCCTTTAACCCGCATACGATCTTGCCCATGATCTCTTCGCCTTTTTCGGCGGTGATCTTCTCCTTGCCCACCAGGAAATTGATGTTCTTCTGGATCCTGGCCTTGCCGCCCTCGGCAAATTCCATGGAGATATCGCAAAGACAGACATCATACCCATCCGTCATTGCAAAAGCCTGTGCGATCCCGGCACCCATGGTGCCCGCACCGATAACGCCAACTTTCATTATATTGTCCTCCTGTATTTGATTGATTGCCGCCGCCCGCCGTCCTCTGACGCCGTTCGGACGATATCTTTGCCGGCGCGGCTTTTCGTCCGCCGGTTTGTTACCCGCCTTACCCTGCAGGCGCCGTCAGCAGTTTTTGAAAGGCGCCTTGACCTTTTCCTTATTTTTATCCAGGAAAAAGGCCATGCCGTATTTCTGATCCTCGGTTTCAAAGCAGTCGCCGAACAGCTTCTCTTCGATGACGATCGCCTGATCCATATCCACAGCCAGCCCCTCGTTGATGGCTTTCTTGCAGTTGCGCACGGCGATGGGGGCGTTCTTGGCGATGCCTGCGGCCATCTTCTCCGCCGCCGCCATCAGCTCTTCCTGCGGATAGACCGCGTTCACCAAACCGATCCGGAAGGCTTCCTCCGCCTTGATGTTGCGCGCCGTATAGATCATCTGCTTGGCCATGCCTGCGCCCACCAGGCGGGCCAGCCTTTGGGTGCCGCCAAACCCGGGGGTGATGCCCAGGCCCACCTCAGGCTGCCCGAACACCGCGTTGTCGGAGCAGATACGGATATCGCAGCTCATGGCAAGCTCGCAGCCGCCGCCCAGCGCAAAGCCGTTTACCGCAGCGATGACCGGGATCGGGAAGGTTTCCAGCCTGCGGAACACATCGTTGCCCTTTTTTCCAAAGGCCTCGCCCTCTGCCTTGGTCAGCGTACTCATCTCCCCGATATCCGCGCCGGCCACAAAGGATTTCTGTCCAGCGCCGGTCAGGATCAGGCAACGTACCGCCGAGAGATCCACGCTGTCCAGCGTCTGGTCCAATTCCTCCAGCACGGCGGAGTTCAGCGCGTTTAACGCTCTCTCCCGATTGATGGTGATTATGGCGTATCCGCCCTTTTGTTCATATAAAATATATTCCATTTTTCCCTCCATGCCGCAAACGTAAGCGGGCCGGCACGCGCGCCAAATCTCAGAACCGCCGCTGCCGGGTTATGCTTCTACACATAGGCAGGAGAATGTCCCATCTTCTGAGGCATTCTCCGTCCTTATTTCCTTATATGGCGCTCCGCGGGCCGCTGCCCGCAGAGCGGTTAATCAGATCATTCTCTCTCTACGATGGTGGCGCATCCCATGCCGCCGCCGATGCACAGCGTAGCCAGCCCTTTCTTTGCGCCCTTTGCCTCCATCTCATGCAGTAGGGTCACCAGAATACGGCAGCCGGAAGCGCCTACCGGATGTCCCAGGGCGATAGCGCCGCCGTTGGGATTGATCTGCTCATCAGAAAAGCCCAGTTCCCTCTGCACCGCCACGGACTGTGCCGCAAACGCCTCGTTCGCCTCGATGATATCGAAGTCTTCGATCTTCATGCCGGTCTTGGCCATCACCTTCTTCGTAGCCGCCACAGGGCCGATGCCCATGATAGAAGGATCTACGCCCGCCAGCGCGCCCGCTACCCAGGTAGCCATGGGTTTCACGCCCAGCTCTTTGGCCTTTTCTTCGCTCATCACCACAATGGCGGCCGCTCCATCGTTGATGCCGGAGGCATTGCCGGCGGTCACAAGCCCGTCCTTCTTAAACGCAGGGCGCAGCCTTGCAATGCTTTCCGCCGTGGTGCCGGGGCGGGGGCCTTCGTCTTTATTGAAAATAACGGTGGTTTTCTTCTGCTTGACCTCTACCGGGACGATCTCCTTGTCAAAGGCGCCGGATTCCTGCGCCGCTACCGCTTTCTGCTGAGAGGCCGCCGCGAATTTGTCCAGTTCTTCCCGGGTGATACCCCATTTCTCACAGATATTCTCCGCGGTAATTCCCATATGATAATCGTTAAAGGCGTCCCACAGGGCATCATGCACCATGGTGTCCACCAGCTTGCCGTCGTTCATCCTGTAACCGTAACGGCCCTGCATCACAGCGTAGGGGGCCATGGACATATTCTCCATACCGCCGGCCACTACGATATCCGCATCCCCGACAGCAATCATCTGGGCCGCCAGGTTGACGCAGTTCAATCCGGAACCGCACACAACGTTAACGGTAACCGCAGGGGTCTCAACGGGGACGCCCGCCTTGACGGATGCCTGACGCGCCACGTTCTGGCCCTGTCCTGCCTGGATCACGCATCCCATATACACATGATCCACCTGGTCTGCGGGAACGCCGGCCCTGCTTAACGCCTCTTTGATCACGATCGCTCCCAAATCGACCGCCGGAACCGTGCTCAGTGTGCCGCCCATCACGCCGATAGCCGTGCGGCAGGCGCCTGCCAATACGATTTTCTTAGCCATGATTGTACCTCCATAAGGGTGAAATGAATTGTGTCCGAGTTTGTTAATTTTTTGTCATTCGCTCGCTGAACATATTATAACATACTCCTACAGGCAGGGCAAGCAAAACTTTCACTTCTTCCCTGCCGGGTTTTCACTCCCTCCCTGCTGTGCCGCCGTCCAGGCCTCCACCGCCGGATCGCGGATCTGCAGGATACGCGACCACTCCTTTGTCCCCTCCACCTTTGCGACGCTGCTGCGGTGCCTGCGGAGGAATTTGCTCAGTTGGTAACAGTCGATCCAGATCTCGTTGTCGGACTCCTTTTGGGATTCGTCGAAGATCAATTCCAACCCCCAATGCAGATGGACTGTCTCGATATTGTTCACGTTCTCCCGGGTACTGTATCCGGTATGCCCCATATAGCCGATGACCTGCCCTGCCGTCACGACGCTGCCCTCCTTAAGATCCGACTGATAGGGATAATTCTGCCGCAAGTGGGCGTAATAATAATACCGTTTCCCGTCGAAGCTGCGAATGCCGATGCGCCAGCCGCCATACTGGTTCCAGCCCAATATTTCGACATAGCCCGATTCCACGGCCACGATCGGCGTGCCGATCTGCCCCATCATGTCATGTCCCAGATGGGGCCTGCTGTACCCGTAAGACCGCTTCGCCCCAAAGTCGTCATAATCCATATAGGCAAAGCCTCCTGCAATGGGGGAATAGGCTTTCAGGCCATAGACCCGGTGCCAGTCCACGCTTCCGTCCTCTTCTTCAAGCTGGGCCTCATAGGGCCCCACCATACCGGCAAGCACCGCCGAGTAAGCTTCCTTATAATAGGGATAATACTTTAGTTGTGCCCCCGCCTCCTCGATGCGGTCGGTGGCCGTGTGGGTTTCATCCGCCGTTTTCATCGCCTTTCCGGCCGCCTCTTTCATGGTCTGCATGGCTTTTTCATCAAACTGTCCGCCCCATCTGGCCGAGGTATAGGCCAACAGACAGATCCAGTCCAGGGCCGTCCCCGCCTCATGGGCTTTTACATCCTGCTCGTAGGCATAGTCCAGGGCCTCGCAGGACACGGTAAAATCTACCCACTTGATATAGTCCTTTTTCCCTTCCGCCGTATCCGTTTCCCCGATTTGAATATGATCGGATACAACAGCTTCTTTTCGCCGTTCCTGCACCCTGACGTTGAAAAGGATCAAAATGAGCAGCACTTCAATAAGGATCGCCGCCTGATATTTCCGCATCCGCATGGAAAGTCCGCCAGACCGCACCCCGTCCGCCGCCGTCCGGGGCGCCGCGTTTTATTGATTCCATTTTATGAACACGCGGCCCTTCGCAGAACCCAAAACCGGCCCGCCATGGCGCGGCTCTTCCAGGGAGCCAGACAGGCCGTCCGGGACGCCTTTTCCGGCGTCCTGCGAACGGCCTGTCCACCTGTCTTATTCCTATACTCTTCTTTTCCCTGTCCGGCGCGCCGCGTTTTTCCGCGCCATCGCTTTTTTAGTCTTCCGGCTCGATCAGCCCATAGGTGCCGCCTTTGCGCTTATACACCACGTTGACCTGGTCCGTCTCCGCATTACAAAAAACATAGAAGCTATGCCCCAGAAGTTCCATCTGCACGCAGGCGTCCTCCGGATACATGGGCTTGATATCGAATTTCTTGGTCCTGACGATCCTGACCTCTTCCTCTTCCTCGTAATCGTTCTCCAGATAAGAGGGCTGGAAACTGCTGTCCGCCTGCTGCTGCGCGATCAGCTTGTTCTTATACTTTTTGAGCTGCCTCTCAATGATCTCTTCCACAAGGTCAATGGAAACGTACATATCGCTGCTGGTCTGTTCGGAGCGGATGATATTCCCCTTTACCGGGATCGTTACCTCGATCTTCTGCCTGTCCTTCTCCACACTCAATGTCACATACACTTCCGTATTGGACGAAAAATACCGATCCAGCTTGCCGAGCTTGTGTTCCACCGCATTGCGCAGCGTCTCTGTCACATCGATGTTTTTTCCGCTGATAATAATCCTCATAACCCATCATCCCTTCTGTCCAAAGTTAAGCGGTCCCATCGCGCCGTATGCGCCCTTCCCGCTTACGGGAATATTATATCATACCGCTGCCTTAAGGGCAATGTTTTCTGATTCCGGCCAATAATAATCAGAATTTTCTGATAATTATTTCTTGACGGTTTTGCGACTTTCTTTTTTCCGTTTGGTATTTCCTCACAAAACAGGCGTTTGTTATAGTCTAAATCCGGTCAAAAAAAAGTTTCGATTTCGTCTGTGGAAAATGTGTATAAATCAGTGTATAAGTTATAAGTCCCGTAAATTCAGGTTTTTTTATGTGGATATCTTTCAACGGGAAACGGCGGGGTCTTTCCCCGCCGTTCCAAAATTTTGTGCAATTTTACAAAATTCACATTTTTTCTACGCCTGCCGCCATTTTTTATAAGGGCATCGGTTTTTCCTGACTGCGGCCCGCAGTTCCACATAGCAGCCGCAGGCCTGGCATGTGCCCTCCTCCAGATAATCGCAGGTCTTGCAGACGGCCAGCCTGTCCTCATAAAGCCCTTTGGTCGCTTTCACATCTACATCCAGCAATTCGATATAGCGGTGGAGTTTTTCCATATAAGCGCGTTCATCCAGCTCCCTGAGCAAGCACTTAAAACACGGCTTTCTGCCCTCCCGTTTTTCTTCCATCACAAACGCTCAGCGGATACGCAGGCTCACTACGCTGCAGGCCGGAACCGTCAGGGACAGGCCCTTTTGGGTCAGCTTTGCGCCCTCAAACTCCTCTTCCTTCACTACATCCGGCTCGTCGAAGGTATTGTGCGCCTGCATCGTCCCGGTCAGAATGGCCGCCTGCACCGTTTCCGCTTTTTTGTCCGCAAATACGATATCCACATCTGCGCTGTCCGTTGTAGAAAGATTCGCCAGGGTGACGCAGATCGTGCCGTCCGTCTGCTGGGAAACCGACTCCTGGAGGTTTGGCACGCTGTTTTCCCCGCCGATCTGCGCAGCGCCCGTCAGCACGCTGTCCAAAAGGGTCGCGCCCTGATGATGCTTATACATATGGAACACATAGTAGGTGGGCGTCAGAACCATCCGATCCCCTTCCGTCAGGATCACCGACTGGAGGACATTGACCAGTTGGGCAATGCACGCCATCCGTACCCGGTCGCAGTGTTTGTTGAAAATGTTCAGGCTGACCGCCGCCACCAGCGCGTCCCGCATGGTGTTCTGCTGATACAGAAAGCCGGGGTTCGTGCCGGGTTCCACGTCAAACCAGTTGCCCCATTCATCTACCATCAGCCCGATCTTCTTTTCGGGATCGTACTGATCCATCACAGCAGAATGCATCCGGATCAGCTCGTCCATACGAAGCGCCTTATGCAGCGTCAGGTACCATTCGTTCTCGTCAAACTCGGTGGCGCTGCCCTTCTTCTGCCAGTCCCCCGGCACCGTATAATAGTGCAGGGAAAGGCCGTCCATGAAACCGTGGGCCTCCGGGGACGACGGATGGGCATAACAGGTCTTTAAAACCTCCTGGGTCCAGCGCGCATCTCCGGCGTTGGGGCCGCAGCAGATCTTCTGAATGGGCGCTGCATGGTTATAATGACGGATAAAAGTCTGATAACGGCGATACAGATTGCCATAGTACTCCGGCGTCATGTTGCCGCCGCAGCCCCAGTTTTCATTGCCGACGCCGAAATAATCCACCTTCCAGGGCTTCTCATGCCCGTTCTTCTTACGCTGGTCCGCCAGAGGGGATACGCCGTCGAAGGTCATATACTCGATCCACTCCGACATTTCCTGTACGGTGCCGCTGCCTACGTTGCCGTTTATGTAAGTCTTGCAGCCCAGTTGTTCACAGAGTTCAAAATATTCGTGGGTACCGAAGCTGTTGTCTTCCACCACGCCGCCCCAGTTGGTATTTACCATCTTTTTGCGGCCCTCTTTCGGGCCGATCCCGTCCTTCCAGTGGTATTCGTCGGCAAAACAGCCGCCGGGCCAGCGCAGCACCGGAACCTTCATCTCCTTTAAAGCTTCTACCACGTCCGTGCGCATGCCGTTTTTATTGGGGATGCCGGAATCCTCCCGCACATAGATCCCCTCGTAAATACATCTGCCCAGATGCTCGGAAAAATGCCCGTAGATCTCAGGGCTGATCGTTCCCTTTTTCTTCTCCTCGTTAATATAAAGTGTCGCCATACTCTCTCCTTGCCCGATCCTTCGGTCTGTCTTTTTTTGCTCCTCTTTACTGCAAAAACGCCTTGATCTGCCGGTATACGCCTTCGCCGTCCAGCTCGTATTTCACCAGCAGCGCCGCTGCGGAACCGGATTCGCCGAACACATCCCGGATGCCGATGCGGTATACGGGAACCGGCGCGCCTTCGCAGAGGGCCTCGCACACCGCGCCGCCCAGTCCGCCGATGATGGAATGTTCTTCCGCCGTCACAACCCTGCCGGTCTTTTTCGCGCTCTTTACGATCATTTCCTTATCCAGCGGCTTGATGGTGCAGATATTGATGACCTCGGCCGAGATCCCCTCTGTCTCCAGCTTTGCGGCCGCCTCCAGGGCGGAATTGACCAAAATTCCCGTGGCCACAATGGTCACGTCCGTCCCCTCTTTCAAAAGCTGGCCTTTGCCGATCTCAAAATGATACTCGGGACGGTCGTTGATCACCGGCACCGCAGCCCGCCCAAAGCGCATATAAACCGGGCCCACATAATCCAGCGCCGCTTTCACACAGGCCCTGGCTTCCACAGCGTCGGAGGGATTTAAAATCGTCATGCCGGGGATCGTGCGCATCAGCGCAATGTCCTCGTTACACTGGTGGGAGGCGCCGTCCTCACCCACGGTGATGCCCGCATGGGTGGCGCCGATCTTGACATTCAGGTGCGGATAACCGATGGAATTGCGCACCTGCTCAAAGGCGCGCCCCGCCGCGAACATGGCGAACGTGCTGGCCACAGGGATCTTGCCGGTCAGGGAAAGCCCCGCCGCGATGCCCATCATGTTGGCCTCCGCGATGCCGCAGTCGATATGGCGCTCCGGGAATTTCTTCCGGAACACGCCGGTCTTGGTAGCCGCCGCCAGATCCGCGTCCAGCACTACCATATCCGGATAGCTTTCTCCGAACTCCGCCAGAGCGTTCCCGTAGGCTTCCCTGGTCGCAACTTTTTTCACTTCTGACATAATGCTTCACCGATCCTTTCCAGATCCGCCATGGCGATCTCAAATTCCGCGTCATTGGGCGCTTTGCCGTGCCAGTCCACGCTGCCCTCCATGTAGGAAACGCCCTTGCCCTTTAAGGTATGGGCGATGATGGCCGTCGGCATTCCCTTGGTCGCGCGGGCCTCGGCAAAGGCGGCGCGGATCTGCTCCATATCGTTGCCGTCCTTTAGGTTGACCACATGGAAATTGAAAGCTTCAAACTTCTTATCAATGGGATTGGGCGAACACACCTTGTCGATGGGCCCGTCGATCTGTAGCCCGTTGTTGTCCACGATGACCACCAGATTGTCCAGTTTCCGGTGTCCCGCGAACATGGCCGCTTCCCAGACCTGTCCTTCCTCGATCTCCCCGTCTCCCAGCAGCGTATAGACGCGGAAATCCTTCCCGCCCATGCGGGCGCCCAGCGCCATGCCCACTGCTGCGGAAATGCCCTGCCCCAGGGAACCGGAAGACATATCCACGCCCGGCACATGCTGGATACAGGGATGGCCCTGCAGATAGGAGCCCAAATGGCGCAGCGTGGGAAGATCCTCCACCGGGAAATAGCCCCGGTTGGCCAGCGTCGAATACAGCCCTGGGGCTGTATGCCCCTTGGAAAGCACGAAACGGTCCCGGTTTTCCATTTTCGGGTTTTTCGGATCGATGTTCATTTCTTCAAAGTAAAGAAATGTAAAAATGTCCGCAGCGGACAAAGAACCGCCGGGATGGCCGGCCTTGGCGCCGTGTACCGCCGCGACGATGCCCTTGCGGACGTCGTTGGCATGCTTCATGAGTTGTAAATTGTCCATCTTGCCTCTCCTTATTTATTTTTCCTGGCCGGACTGGCCATAATATGCGTTCGCCCCGTGTTTGCGGTAATAATGCTTATCCTGCAGCTTTTGCGGCGCAGGCTGGATCCTGGGATTGATGGTTTCCGCCCGGTACGCCATCTTCGCCACTTCCTCCAGCACCACGGCGTTATGCACCGCCTCATGGGCGTCCTTCCCCCAGGCGAAGGGGCCGTGATTCTTGCACAGCACCGCCGGCACCGCCATGGGGTCTTTGCCCATCCGCCTAAACTCGTTCACGATCAGATGCCCCGTATTCTCCTCATAGGCGTCCTCGATCTCCTGCGCGTTTAAGCAGCGCAAGCAGGGCACTTCCCCATAAATGTAATCCGCGTGGGTCGTCCCATAGCAGGGAATGCTGCGTCCTGCCTGGGCCCAGCTTGTGGCATAGGAGGAATGGGTATGCACGATGCCCCCCACCTCTTTAAAAGCCTTATAAATCTCAATATGCGTTGCGGTATCGGAGGAGGGCTTATAGTTTCCCTCTACCCGGTGCCCTTCCAGATCCATGACGACCATATCCTGCGGCGTCAGACGGTCATAGGCCACGCCGCTGGGTTTGATGACGAACAGGCCGCTGGCCCTGTCGATGCCGCTGACATTCCCCCAGGTAAAGGTCACCAGGCCGTAAGCCGGCAGCGCCATATTGGCTTCATAGACCGCTTGTTTGAGTTCTTCCAGCATTGTCCTCGTTCCTTTCTTTTCTGCCACAGCCGCCCTTTACAGGGTGTCCACCGCAGCCCTTTCCACGGGCATACATGCCTGATACCGGGCGATAAATGCGTCGAACCCTGCCACATCCGCAGGATCGGGTTCCATGGTTCTGGCCTGCATCCCTGCGAACACCTTTTGATCCAGATATTCGCCGAGACTCTGGCCTTTCTCCCGGTAAAGCATATAGGCCGCCAGCAGCGCGATGCCCCAGGCGCCGCCCTCTCCCGCCGTTTCCATGACTGAGATCGGCGCGTTCATGGCCGCCGCCAGAATGCTCTGGCCCACGCCCTCCGTTTTGAACAGGCCGCCGTGGCCGGTGACGGAATCGATCTGCACAGCTTCCTCTTTCAGCAGGATATCCAGTCCGATCTTCAGGGCCGCCAGCGACGAATAAAGATGGGAGCGCATGAAGTTCGCCAGGGTGAAACGGCTGTCGGGCCGGCGGACGAACAGCGGCCGCCCTTCTTCAAAGCCTGTGACCGGTTCCCCGGAAAAATAATTAAAAGCGATCAGTCCGCCGCAGTCCTTGTCCCCTTCCATCGCTTTGCGGTAGAGATCCCCGTAGAGCGCATTCTTATCCAAAGTCCCGTACATCCCCAGAAATTCCCCGAAGAGATTTACCCAGGCGTTCAGATCGGAAGTGCAGTTGTTGCAGTGTACCATGGCCACCGGATCGCCGGAGGGCGTGGTCACCATATCGATCTGGGGGTACATCCGGGAAAGGGCCTTCTCCAGCACGATCATGGCGAATACGCTGGTTCCTGCGGAAACGTTGCCCGTGCGTCTGTCCACGCTGCGGGTGGCCGCCATGCCGGTGCCCGCGTCCCCTTCCGGAGGACAGACCGGGATGCCCGCCTGCAGCCTGCCGGAGGGATCCAAAAGCCGCGCGCCTTCCTCCGTCAGCCGGCCGCCTTCCTGTCCTGCCACCAGCACTTTGGGCAGGATGTCACGGAGTTTCCAGGGAAAGTGCCGGTCGGCTACCAGCGCATCGAATTTACGCACCATATCCTCGTTATAGTCCAGCGTATCGGAATCGATGGGGAACATGCCGGAAGCTTCTCCGATGCCGGCCACCTTCTGCCCCGTCATTTTCCAATGGATATAGCAGGCCAACGTACTCAGATAGGAGATCCGGCCCACATGCTCCTCTTTCTTTAAGATCGCCTGGTAGAGATGGGCAATGCTCCACCTCTGGGGGATATTGAACCCAAACTCTGCGGACAGCTCCCGCGCCGCCGCCTCCGTAATGGTGTTGCGCCAGGTGCGGAAAGGCACCATCAGTTCCCCCTGTTCGTCGAAAACCATATACCCGTGCATCATGGCCGAAAAACCGATGGCCCCGATAGCGGTCAGTTCTTCCCCATACTGCCTTTTCACATCCGCCACCAGATCCCGGTAGCAGTCCTGGAGCCCTGTCCAGATATCCTCCAGGCTATACGTCCAGATCCCGTTTTCCAGCCGGTTCTCCCACTCGTAACTGCCGGAAGCGATGGGGGTGTGCGCGCTGTCCACCAGCACCGCCTTGATCCTGGTGGAACCGAACTCGATCCCCAGCACCGTCCTTTTCTCTCGGATAGCGGCAATTCTCTCCTCCATACCCATACAGACCCTCTCCTTTTCCGATTTGATATGTATCTTTCAGACGTCCATCCGTCTGCCGTAAACAATGCCCGTCCAATAATAATACTATTCCATAGCCCCTCTTTTGTCAAATATCTTATGAGAAACGAAAGAAAAGAAACAACAAAAAAAAGCAACCCAAATCAGGCTGCTTTTTGTAAACCGGTCGGGACAAAACGGCGGGATCCGGTCGGACCTTTCCGATCAGAAAATCCGCCTGATCGCCAGGATATTTCTATATGTAGCATCCGAAACCTTAATGCCGGTCTGCTCCGTACTGGCATGCACGATCTGTCCGTTGCCCACATAAATACCCACATGGCCGGAATAGCAGAGGATATCTCCGGGCTGCGCTTCTGCAAGGCTGCCGACCTTATAGCCTACGCTCCGGTCCGCCGAAGAAGAATGGGGCAGGGATACGCCGAAGTTCTGATAGACGCTCATGACAAACCCGGAACAATCCGTCCCGTTTGTCAGGCTGCTGCCGCCGTATACATAAGGGTTGCCCACAAACTGCAGCGCAAAATCCACAACAGCCTGTCCCAATCCGGAGGGCGCTGCGCTCACATTCGCCGCCTGCACGGTTTCCTGAACCTCCTGCTGCGCTGCCTCCTGGCTCTCCTTGGCGTCCTCCTGCTCCCTGCGCAGCTTCTCTTCCGCTGCCTGCGCGGCTTTCTGCGCTTCCGCCCTCGCTTCGGCGTCTTTATCCAGCCGTTCTTTCTCTTCCTTAAGCGATTCTGCGGTCACATATTCCGTATCCAGATCCACATAATCCATGGAGACCCAGCCGTCCCCCTCTTCAATGCTGACCTTCACAAAACCGTTCTCTTCCGCCAGAACCGTCAGTTCTTCGCCCTCCGGCACCAGTCCCAGTACCGGCGCGTCCAGGCTGGGTTCCGTCCTGACCCGCAGGGTTTCGGTATTGACCGTGGCGATCCGATCCCCCACCTGATCGGCGATCCTCTCCGCCTCGTCCCCAGTCTCAAAAAATTCCGCCTTTACATAGCCTTCCACGCTGCCGGATTTCATCAGGAACCATTCGCCTTCCTCACGGATCAGATATCCCACGGAATTGTTGTAAAGCTTGCCTACGATCTCCGCGTCCGTACCGGGCTCCTTCCGGATATTCACATAATCCGTAACCTGCGCGATGATCAGCGTCCCCTCTGCAAGCCCGGAACGATTCTCCTGCGTCTCTTCTGCGGGTTCTTCCGTCTCCGTCTCTTCCACAGATCCTTCGGTCTGTGTCTCTCCTGCAGATTCTTCCGTCTGGGACTCTTCTGTCTGCGTCTCTTCGGAAACTGCTTCCGTCTCCTGCTGCTCTGTCTCTTCCTCAGAAGCGGCAGCCGTTTCCTGCGTCCCGCTTTCCGTTTCCTCCGTCTGCGTCTCCCCTGAAACCGTTTCCGTTTCCTGCTCCGTTTCCAGAAGATCAGACACCACGGAACCGTCTCCCAGGCCGATCCCAAATCCCGCCGCAGGCAGGGAAGCCGCAGCGTTGCCCGCCGCCCTGACCTGTATGGGGCTGGCCGCCATAAAGACCGCCGCCGCCAGAGTACATGCTGTTACTTTCACCGATGTATATTTCATAAATCCCCCAGGTTTATTATCTTTTGTAAACGTTTTTTAAAACTTGTTTTCATTTGTTACGAATTTATTACGCCCAGGAAATAATATAACATCGGAATATTCTTTTGTCAATCTGCTAAATACAAGTTTTTTCTACATATTTTCATTACATTTATGACGATTTTATGTCATTTTTCGTCTGTCAAATGCTGTTTTTCTCCCGCCAACAGGCCCCTGCGCATCAGATACCCTTCCGCAGCTACCGCCGCATTGGCGCCATCCGCCGCCGCCGTGATGATCTGGCGCAACTTTTTTTTGCGGATGTCGCCGGCGGCAAAAATGCCCGGCGCATCGGTCGCGCAGTCCTCCCCGGCTATGAGGTATCCGTCCCCGTCCATGGACGCCAGCCCTTTGAAAGCCGCCGTTTCCGGTACGATTCCAACCGCAATGAAGATACCATCCGCTTTCAGGACCCTCTCCTGTCCGCCCTTGTCCCGCACCAGCACGCCGGTCACCTTTTCCTGACCTTCAATCCGCTCTACCGTACTGTTCCAGACCATTTCCACGCTTTGCAGGGCAAACAGCCGCTCCTGCAGGATCCGGGCCGCCCTCAACTGTTCCCTGCGGTGTACCACATACACCTTCTCGCATCCCCTGGCCAGGAAAATGGCGTCCTCTGCCGCCACATCGCCGCCGCCGACCACAACCGTTACCTTGCCGCGATAGAAAGCGCCGTCACAGGTGGCGCAATAGGAAACGCCCCTGCCGGCCATCTCTGCCTCCCCCGGCACTTCCAGCCTGCGGTGAACGGCGCCGGACGCCAGGATCACGGCCCTGGCCTCATAATCCCCGCCCTTCGTATGCACCGTCTTTTTCCCATCCCCATCCGTCACGCCGACAACCTGCGCCTGCACGAACCGGGCGCCCATCCGTTCCGCATGCTCCCGAAAGCGCATCCCCAGGTCAAACCCGTTGACGCCCGGAATCCCCAGATAGTTATCCACCTCATAGGTATTGAGCACCTGGCCGCCGCTCATGGGCATTTTTTCCAGTACCAGGACCGAGAGCGCGGCCCGTCTGGCATATACCGCAGCGCCAAGCCCCGCCGGGCCGGAACCGATAATGATCAAATCGTACATTGCCATCCTCCTGTCGCAAATGCTATAATGTTTTTGTTCCTGTTGTCATTTTTCCCTTTTTTGAAAAAGGAATCCCCATGAAAAAGAAAAAAGCCCTGATCACAGGCGCTTCCCGGGGAATCGGGCGCGCCATTGCAAACACCTACGCTGCGGCCGGATATGATCTCTTTCTCACCTGTTTTAGGTCCGAAGCCGAACTCTCTACCCTCTGCCGTCGCCTGTCGGAGCAATACGGCGTCCGCGCCCTGGCCTTCTGCGGGGATATGGGGGACTGGGATTTTGTCCAAAAGCTCTTTTCCCAAATAGACGATCTGGACGTGCTGGTCAACAACGCCGGCATCTCCCATATCGGCCTGCTGTCGGATATGGAACCGGCCCAGTGGCGCCGTCTCATGGCCACCAACCTGGATGCCTGTTTCTATACCTGCAAGCTGGCGGTGCCGCTGATGCTGGCCAAAAAGCAGGGCCGTATCCTCAACATTTCCTCCGTCTGGGGCATTGCCGGCGCTTCTATGGAGACTGCCTACTCCGCCTCCAAAGGCGCCGTGAACAGCCTGACCAAAGCTCTGGCAAAGGAACTGGCGCCCAGCAATATTCAGGTCAACGCCATCGCCTGCGGCGTCATTGACACACAGATGAACCGCTGCTTTTCAAAGGAGGAACGCCGCGCCCTGATCGACGCCATTCCCGCGGACCGTTTCGGCACCCCGCAGGAGGTGGCCAATCTTGCGCTGCAGCTGGCCGAAGCGCCGGACTATCTGACCGGCCAGATCCTGACCCTGGACGGCGGTTTCCTGTAAACGGCTCCAAACGCTCTGCGCTTTTCCCGCCCGTTTTGTTTGAAAAAGGGACCCCATCCTGCAGGATCCCCTTTCCTTTTTCTGCGCTATTTCTTCCGGATCCCTTTGGGAAACGGCTTGTTCTGCTGCATCTGCTGCTGTTTCTGTGCCCGGCCGATGAACTTCTTTAAAAAATAACAGATATATCCGGTCTGCAGGTAATTCAGCTCCATCCCCCATCCGATCTGTCCGTAGAAAACCAGTTCCGACACCGCGTAGAGTACGATAAAGGCCAGCGGTATATAGACGCTATATTTGGAGGGGAAATGGTTGGCCTGCCAGCCCACCACGCCGATAAAGATCTGGTTTATGATCATCATCAAAAGCAAAAGGCCGTTGGCGCGTATCTCCGCAGACATTCGGTTCAACAGCGCCGGCAGCAGGAAAAACAGGATAACTGCCACTGCGCAAAAGATTGCCAGACGCTTTCCGTTGGCCGGGGTGAGCGCCAGAGGCTGCGATTGTTCCGCTTTCTTTTCCTTTTCCATATCGGTTCTCCTTTTTCTCCCATTTTACCGGGTCTGTCTTTCTGTTGTCAGTATACCCCTATACCGCTTTTTTTTCAAGCCAAACCGTCTTGTTCGCTTCCTGGATCCATGATAAAATCTGGAGTATGGATGCGA
>X22_European_Rabbit__coassemble_48_pt1 | contig 31838 bp, 19 predicted proteins | sample X22_European_Rabbit__metabat2_low_PE_003 | metagenome-assembled genome bin X22_European_Rabbit
CCCCTGTGGCAAGGCACTGGGTCTGCAGCTCGTCATAGGTTCCGTCGGGCCGCTTCACCCGCTGGACGCCTGTGTACATCAGAAGATGCCTGCCGTCTCTCAGCACCAGCGCGCTTCCCGAAAAACAACCGTCCTTGTCATAGGGTTCGTCCGGCGCCAGCGCCGCCGGCAGATATTCCCAGTGCAAAAGGTCGCTGCTCACCGCATGTCCCCAATGCATGGGGCCCCATTTACAGTCATAGGGATAATACTGATAAAACAGATGATATTTCCCCTGGTAATAAGAAAACCCGTTGGGATCGTTCATCCACCCGGTGCGCACGGACAGATGAAAAAGCGGCCTGTCTTTCTTTGCGATCCGTTTTTCCGCCGTTTCCTCGTATTTTCTAGCCTCCCGTAATGTCTGGCTCGTCATCGCTCATTCCTCCGTTTTTCTTTTCTTCACTGCCCGCATCTTTCTCCTGCTTCCTGCATGAGCCGCACATTTTCAAAAACGGCGCTGCCAAAGGAAAACAGTCCCAGGCTTTCTCCCCTGCGGTCATACATCCGCAGGCTCAGCGCCGCCTCCCCGTTCACATAAGCCACGGCTGCGCTGCCTTCCGCCAGTATCTCCATCCGGTACAGCCCGTCCTGCGTCCTTAGGACGGGCGTTTCCTGTTCCACATCATAGGGGAAGGTCTTACCGCCCTCCTCCGACATCCGAAGCCAGGAGCGGTATACCAGCCGTCCTCTTTCCGGCTCCAGATACAAATAGTATCCCTCTTTCATCTCCCTGTCGGTTCGCAGCACGATCCCTGCCTGCTGGGCCTTTTTCACCCGAAGATCGACCCGCAGATAAAAAAGCTCCGGCAACGGCTGCATCAGCGCCATCTGCTGATTTTCCTCCGACAGCGCTTCATATCTATTTTCCTGTATGGCCCATCCCCCTGTCAATGGAAAAAAGCGATTCTTCGCGCACTGACGGAAAAAATCCCTGCGGTTTTCCGGCATTGACAGAGCCAGATCTCCGTCTGACATCTGTGTCAGCTTATGGATGACAAGGCTGCCACCCCAGTCCCAGGTACGGTAATCCTGCGCCTTGAGGCCGTTTGGCCAGAATCCGAACAAATCCTGTTCTTTGGTGGGATTCCAGCCAAAGAGATACCGTTCCTTCCCGTCCCCCGCTGTTTTAGCGGCATAAAAGGCTCTGCCGTCCAATCGGTGATTGGCCGGGATCTGCCAGCGGTTTTCGCCTGCGCGGCACTTGACGTAATAGGTTCCGAACAGCGTCGTATAGCTGGAAAAGACCAGATAATACCAATCGCCCATACGGAAAAAGTCCGGGCACTCGCAGGCCCCGCCAAACCGCTGGGGATAATAAACCGGTCTCCGGTATTCCCATTTTTTCAGATCCCGGGACACGCAAAGCCCCACGCATCCGGTCTGGCCGTGGCAATCCCTGGCCCGGGCCGCCAGAAACATCCAGTATTCCCCCAGATCCTTTCGCCAGACGATCCGCGGGTCCCTCCAGTCGGATGGATCGTAGATCACGCCGTCCGCCCCAAACGTATCCTCTTGCTGCAGCGTCCAGTGATCCAGACTGTTATCGGAACTGATGTAATGGGTCACAAGTTGCCTGCCCTGTGGGAAAATACATGAAAACAGATGCCACTGTCCGTCCTTCTGGATCAGATCCCCGGTACCTCCTCTCACCCCAATGGGCGTCTCCTCTCCAAAATGCAAAAGATCGCGCCCTTCCAGCCTGTGCCAACCAAAGACCGCTTTCGGATCCTTTGGATCCTTCCAGCCTTTTAAATAAAAAAGCTGATAGGCCCCGTCGATGTATTTGGGGATCACATCCCCCGTCCGCGCTCCCGGCGCCTGATAAAAGACTCTTCCTGCCATGCCCGTTTCCTGCCCTGTCTTTCTGCTTATGCCTCTGTCCCGTAAACCGGGCGCATTTCCCAAAGCTCCAGCCGTTTTACGGTTTGGATCTCCCCTGCCAGACGGAGTTTTCTTCCCGTTCCCTTTTCCATATAATTACGCAGGGTTACGGACTTTTGGCGGTTCAGATACGCCTCTATCATCGAATGATCCAGATAATAATCCAGGATCACGTCTTCCCCGCCAAGCTCCACGCGGTCGACCTCTCCCCGGTACCGGCCGATCCGGTTCCCGCTTTCGTCCAGGACGTCCAGCCGGGCGGTTTTTCTGTCATACAGGATCGTCTTTTCCCTGTCCCCGTACAGAGTGCAAATCCCTGCGCTCTCCCCGGCTGCCTCCAAATGCAGATACAGCAGGTTTTTTTCGTATTTTTCCAAGAGGGAATCCGCTTCCTGCCGGGAAACGTTTTCCAGATCCAAAAGCTTTTCCCCCCGCAGCGAAGCCAGCTCCCTCACGGGACTGATGCAAAGCCTTCCTTTTTCGAAGGAAAGCTCCACCGGCAGCCCTCCGTTGTGGGCCCAACCGGCCCGATAGGCATCCTCTCCCCGGCGCTTTCCCTGGGCGATGGTAAAAAACACGCTCCTGTTGTCCGGCGTCACAAAACCGCAGCCTCCCGTAAAGGTTCCCTTTCCCAGATCCAAAAGGAGCGGCTTTTCCTGCAGAAGTTCAAACCGGCAGCCCTTCGGATCCCACTTTCCCAGAAAACCGTAGGTTTCCACCACCTCCGATTCGATCTGGCAGGCGCAAAAGGTCAGGATATGACAGGCGGTCTCTCCCTTTTCATCCCGCAGGGGCAAAAGCACCGGCAGCTCCCAGACATGGCCCACCTCCGGGTTGGCCGCAAAATCGTAGTTCACAAGAAAGCCATGGGACTTCCAGGAGGTCAGATCCGGGGAAGTGAACAAAAACGCGTTGCCGCCGCCGTTTTGAGCGTCCCCGCTCCCCACCAGCATATAATAGGTGTCCCCCTCCAGCCAAACAAAGGGATCCCGAAATTCTCCCAGCCAGCCCTCCTGCTGTCTGACTACGCAGAACGGATATTTCTCCCATTCTGCAAGCAGCTCCCCTTTTTCGGGCAGCGCCTTTACCATGGCTTTTGCCGTGGCTCTTGCCATGGCCACCGCCTGATTGGGAAATTCCCCGTCGTTTCCCGCGGAATAAAAGATCCGGGGACACCCTTCTTTGTCTATCAGCGCACTCCCCGACCAGCAGCCGTCCGGATCCGGGCCCTGCTCCTGCGGCTCCAGCGCCGGCGGCAGATCCTCCCAGTGCACCATATCTGCGCTCGCCAGATGGCCCCACTGGATATTATCCCACACCGGAGCGTGGGGATTGGCCTGGTAAAAAATATGATAATATCCCTGATACCAGAGCGGCCCGTGGGGTTCATTCATCCATTTGCCCGGGGCGATCAGGTGGTACTGGGGGCGCTGCAGATCGTTCTCATAAACGCTGCGGTCCAAAGGGATCCATCCGGACCGCTTTCCCACGGGCCAGGAGGCGTGCAGCGCCTTTACCTCCCGATCCGAAAGCGCATCTTTTTCCAGGCAGAACCGTTTCATCAGCCCGAAAAAGGTTCCCGCCCACGTTTCCTGCCGTCCGGCCCCTCTGTCCACATATTTCCCCAGATAAGCCCGGGCTTCGGGCCAGACGACCGGCTGATGGCGCCGAAATTGTTTCCGGTTGACAAGGATCCCGTTCAGATACAGGTCGCACCAGCCCTCTTCCTTCCGAAAAACGACTGTGACCGCGTTCCACCGATATAGCGCGGCCCTTTCTTTCAGCGAGTCAAAGAAAAGCATCTCCCGGCCCAGCCCGAAGCTGACCCCGATCCTTCCGTGTCTTTCCAGCCGGAGCGCAAACCCTTCCCCTGCGTCTGTGCTGCAGCAGGAAAACAGCCCGTCCCCGCCGTGGGAAAAGCCCTGGGGGGAAAACAGGACGCTGACGGAGAAGGCCGACAGCGCTGCCAGAGGCGTCCCCTGGGCCACAAACCAGTTGGAATATCCGTCAAACAGCAGGGCATCCTCAAAGACCTGCCATTTTTGATTCGCAAACCGTTCCGAATTTTTTTCAAATACAAGCTCCGGCCCGCCGCCTTTGCGTTCGATACCCCTTTCCTGCGCCTTAAAATAAACTTCCATGCTTTCCTCCCCGCTTTTTTATAAAAAGGGAGCAGACCCCGCTTTTTAAGTCTGCTCCCCCGCTTTGGGCGTCAGAGCGCCCGTCCTGACGCTTAGTTATCCAACGCCTGCACATAGCGGTCATAGGCCGACTGCCATGCGCCGATCACATCCTGCAGTCCCATGCTGTCCAGATCCGCCAGATATTGATCCCATTCGTTTTCGATGCCACCGTCGCGGAGCCAGTGCGCCACCCGTTCTTCCGTCATGGACTTGATATCGCTGAGCTTATCATTGATCACATCAATCTCCTCCTCCGTGTAGACTACGGAAGGATAATACTCGGTGCTGTCCACATACTGGAACCAGAAATTATTCAGATCGTCCAGTCTCTGCTGGGCACGGTCTTCCATGTAATAATAGACGCCGTAATCCTCTGCAAGCTGCTCGGAGGGGCCGGTCCATTCGTTCTTAGACTTCACTTCGCCTTCGGTCTCGCCCTCGCCCATGGTCCTGGTGGTGTAAACGCCGTTCTCATCAGGCTGCTCATTGAAGAATACTCCGATGGGGCCATAGATGCACTGCATGGAGATGATAGGATCGTAACGCTGATCCACCCACTTGAGCAGAAGCTCCGGATTGCCGCAGGCTTTGGTGATGGAAAAGCTGTCATGTCCTGTGGTGCCCATTTCGTTTAAGTTCACATGATGGGTGCCGTCCGGGCCGTTGAGGATGGGCAGATACGCGTAGCTTTCCGCGCGCTCCGCGCCTACCACCTCGGGAATCTCCCACCAGACGAACACGCCCAGTCTGGGATCGTCGCCGTTGCCCTTGGCAATATACTGGCTGGAATCCTGGGAGAAGATCTCAATATCGATCAGGCCTTCCTCAAACCAGTCATGATAATAGGCAATAGCGTTTTTATAATTGTCGGAAGCGGCCTGGTAATAGACCTTGCCGTCCTGGATCGCCCTGTGGTCCATGGAATAGTCCGTGCAGCCAAAGGGAGCGAGGAAGGTGCCCATGCCTGCGCACCAGGCGCCGTTGCCCTCCGGGAAAATAAAGGACATGGGGATCTCATCCGTCGGATCGCCGTTGCCGTTGACGTCGTTGTCACGGAAAGCCACCAGCACATCGTGAAGTTCGTCCACGGTGGTGGGCATCTCCATATTCACCGCCTTGAGCCAGTCGGTATTGATGGCCGTAAACTGCGGGATCGCGCCGATGTAATAGGTGTTGCCGTCGCTGTAGTTAAAGCCCATTTCGGAAATGCCGGGCAGACCGTAAATATGGCCGTCGGGCATGGTGCAGGTGGCCAGGATGTTGGGCCGCTTCTCGACGATCTTCATCAGGTTGGGCATGGTTTCTTCATTGATGTAGCCCTCCAGAGGAATGAACAGCCCGCTGGCGCCGCCCTTGATCAGTTCGCTGTCGGACAGCCCCGCCGACATCATGGCGTCGGGCAGATTGTCGCCGGCGTTTAAGATCAGATTCTTTCTCTCCGTCAGCGTATCGCCGGAAACGCAGTTCCATGTAATGTCCACGCCCATGGCCTCGTTGAGTTGTTTGACCAGAGGCTTTTCGCTGTTGTCCGGGGACAGGGCGCTGATCCCGGCAAAGATCTCAAAGCTGGTCTGATTCTCATCCTTTGCAGCGGAATCGCCAGAACCGCCGCAGGCCGTCAGGCCCAGGGTCATGGCCGCCGCCATGGTGAGGGCGGTCAGTTTCTTCCATTTTCTTTTCATCTCTTTTTCCTTTCTTTTTGGGAATCGATTGGGTGATTGGTTGCCTTTTTATCCGGCGGCAGGAAGATCCCGCCGTCCGCCATAGCCGTCAGCCCTTGACTGCGCCGGCCATAAAGCCTTTCTCAAAATACTTCTGCACAAAAGGATAGGCGATCAGCATCGGGACCGCGCCCACCACGATGGAGGCGAACTTGATCAGCTCCGTGATCTTGTTGGCTTCCGCGTATCCGCCGTCCATGTTGCCCATCATCGTCGCCGTTGCCTGGCTCTGGATCAGGATCTGGCGCAGCGCAAGCTGCAGCGGATAACGGTCCTTATTGCTCATATAGATCAGGGCCGTAAACCAGTCGTTCCAGTAGGCCACCATCGTAAAGATGACCATGACCGCCATGATCGGCTTTGCCAGAGGAAGGGCGATACGGAAAAACGTCCCCAGATTGCTGCTGCCGTCGATACCGGCGGCCTCATAAAGCTCCTCCGGGATACTCGTTTCAAAATAAGTCCTTGCCACGATCACGTTGTAAACCGCCACACCGCCGGGCAGGATCAGCGCCCACACGGTATTGAGCAGACCGGTCTTGGAAACCACCAGATAGGTAGGGATCAGACCGCCGCCAAAATACATGGTGGTCACATAAAAGACCATGATCGCCCTGCGGAAGGGCAGCGTCTTTTTGGAAACCGCATACCCCGTGGTGATGATCAGGGCCACGGAAATGAAGGTACCCAGAACCGTATAATAAATGCTGTTGAGATAGCCGATCGCAATGGAGTGTTCCTTAAACACCCTGGCGTAGCCTTCAAAGGTAATCTGGGAAGGAAGCAGGAAGGTCTTGCCGGCGTACACCTCATAGGGGTTGGAAATAGAGGCGATCAGCACATAATAGAGCGGATATGCCACAATGACCACCAGTATTGCCAGAAACGCCACATTGCAGATATCAAACAGCTTATCAGAGGAAATCTTTCTTTCTTTTTTCATGCTATTCTCCCCCTTTCCTTAAATAAAGCTCACGTTGGAAAGCCTGTTGCATATCTTGTTGACCACGATCAGCAGAACGATGTTGACCACGGTATTGAACAGACCCACCGCCGTGGAAAAGCTATACATGGCGCGCAGCATACCCTGTTCATACACATAGGTGGCGATAATTTCCGATGTTTCCTTATTCAGACTGGTCTGCAGCAGATACGCCTTTTCAAAACCGACGTTCATCAGGTTGCCGAAGGACATGATCAGTTGGATCACGATGACCGGCACCAGCTCCGGAATATCGATATGCAGCATCCGCTGAAAGGCGTTGGCGCCGTCCACCTTTGCCGCCTCATGCAAAGACGCGTCCACGCTGGAGAGGGTGGCCATATAAATGATCGTGCCCCAGCCGGCGTCCTGCCATATACTGGAAGAAATGTAGATCGTCCGAAAAGCGGAGGCGGAATCGATATAGTTGGTCTGCGGTGCGCCAAAGGCCTGGGCGATCATGCTGATCAACCCGCCGTAAGGGGAAAGGAAGATCCGCAGCATACCGCAGAGGATCATGACGGAAATAAAGTGCGGCGCATACAGGATCGTCTGGGAGATCCTCTGGAATTTTTTTAACTTCACCTGATTGATCAAAAGCGCCAGGATGATCGGGATCGGGAAGGTCCACAGGATACTGTACAGGCTCAGCAGGATCGTGTTGCGGATCATGCGGGCGCTGTTAAAGTTCGTGAAGAAGCGTTTGAACCAGTACAGCCCTACCCAGGGGCTTTTGAAAAAACCGTCCATCGCATTGTAATCCCTGAAAGCGATCTGCACGCCGTAGATCGGCCAATACTTATACAGGATCGTCAGGATGATGCCCGGCAGGAGCAGCACATAAAATTCCCAGTGCTTCGCCATCCGTTTGCCGAGGCTTTGTTTGGGTACTGTCAGTGCTTTCTGCTCTTTCCCCATTTTTCTCTCCTCCTTTTTCTCAAAATGAAACGTTTCATGATTGTTGAGAAAATCATAGCACTATGTTGGGCATAAATCAATTTATTTTTTTGTCAAAAACGCAACTTCGGTAGTAATTCACAGTATGAAACGTTTCATTTTGTGGATTTTTACGGTTGAAACGTTTTCAAAAAAATGGTATACTTACAGAAAAGCAGGAAAGGAAAATAAGACATGACATCCAGAAAAGCGCCTACCATGAAGGACGTGGCAAGAGAAGCGGGCGTCGCCCTGGGAACCGTCTCCAAAGTGATCAACGGCATCCCGGTCTCGGAAAAGAACCGTCGGAAAGTAGAGGAAGCGATCCGCACCTTAAATTATGAAGTCAACACCTATGCCCGCGGCCTGAAGACGCAGAAAAGCAACCTGGTGGCCCTGATCATCCCCAACACCACCAACCCTTTTTTTGCCGCCTTTACCGACCACATCGAGGCTGCCCTGTATAAAAGGGGGCTGCGCCTGCTCCTCTGCTGTGCCGACGGCATCCCCCAAAAAGAGATCGACTATCTGAACATGGCCGCGAACAATAAGGTGGACGGCATCATCGCCCTGACCTATTCCGACATCGGCAAGTTCATCCCGCCCTCGCTGCCCATCGTGGTCTTCGACCGCTTTTTTGAAAATCGCGTGATCCCCCGGGTCGCCTCGGACAACTTTTCTGGCGGCTGCCTTGCCGTGGAAAAGCTGCTGGAATTTGGCTGCAAACATCCGATCTACATCCGCTTCCACTCCGTTTTTCCCGGCGAGTCGGACAAACGGCGGGACGGATATCTGTATGCCTGTGAAAAATACGGCCTTACGCCGGATCTCATCGACGAGGTAGACACCGACGACGCGCTCAGCATTATGAAGGATTTCCTGGCGCGCCACAGACGGCCGGACAACAGCCTGACCTTCGACGGGGTCTTTTCCCATACAGACTATCACGGTTATATGTTTTATAAGCTGCTGCTCTCAGAGGGCGTCAGAGTGCCACAGGACGTACAGATCATCGGTTTCGACGGGATTCGCCAATTCGGGAACCTGCAGGACGATCTGTTCATTTCTTCCATTTGCCAGCCCGTGGATCTGCTGGCGGAGAAATGCGTGGAAATTCTGACCAGTGAAGATACGGCCACGCCTCCCAGCCTGACGCTGCTGCCCGTCCATTACCAATACGGCGGCACCGCAAAGGATCCGGCGGCCTTTATCTGACCTGCCGCAGCCGATCCGCCGTTTTATTTGCTCAGCCCTTTTTCCTCTTTTCCAAAAACGCCGGCAGCGCTGCCTTCCCCAGATCTGTCACCGGCCTGACCCATTTGCCGGAATAAAGGTGGATCTGCATGAGCACATACCGGATAGGCTCATCGATATAGCAGCATAGGAACACGACCCAGTAGGGCGCATGAAGCGCAAAGCCGGTCAGCAGTACGCTGGGGATCACCATGACGTACATAAAAACGATCTCCAGCACAGTGCCGTATACTGCGTCCCCAGACGCCCGGTAGGTATCGTTCTGGATCCAGTTGCCCATCCGGATCACGGAGATCACCGCATAGATCAAAAGCATCCGAAGCCCCGCCTCATAGGACGGCCCGGACAGGCTCATACCCGTCAGAAGCGGCCTGTGCAGGGCAAGCACGCACAGATTCGCGCACAGGATCACGCCGCTGCACAGATAGACCAGCCGTTTGGCCCGCGCAAAGGCGGTATCCAGTTCCCCGGCGCCCACGCATTTGCCCACCAGAATGGAGGAGGCGTTGGAAAAGCCCGCGAAAAAGCCGATGATCAGCCCTTCCAGCGTGCGGAATACCGCCAAAGCCGCGATGACCTGCTCCGTCTGACGGCCCAGCGTGATATTGATCACCATGTTGCCCACGCCCACCAGCACTTCGTTGCAGAGGATCGGAAAGCACTTCACAAAATATTCTTTCAGTTTCTCTCTGTTCCACCGGAAATGCCCCCGCAGCCGGAACAGATAAGGATATTTCCCCAGATACGCCAGCAGATAGATCGTGAGTACGTTCACCGCCGCCGCACAGGTCGTGGCCAGGGCCGCGCCCCGGATCCCCATGGCCGGCGCGCCCAAATTGCCGTAGATGAACACCCAGTTTAAAAACAGGTTCGCCGCCACCGACGCCATCGAAGCGATCATGGGGATGCGCACCCGTTCCGTCCCCCGCAGCAGGCAGCTCATGGCCATGGAGAACACCTGCATAAAGTAGGCGACGCCCACAATATGCAAATATTGGACGCCGATTTGCCGGATCGCTTCCTTATCGGTATAGATCCGCATGACCAGATCCGGCGCAAAAATGGCAAGACAGCCGAATACCGCCGCCACCGTCATCATGCACGCCAGCGTCATCCCATAGGAACGTTCGATGCCATCGTCCTCCTTCGACCCCCAATACTGGGAGATGAACAGCATCCCGCCGCCCACAAAGCCCCAATAGCCGGAGAACATCAGGGACGAAAACTGGGCGCACAGTCCCAGCGCCCCCACAGACAGCTCCCCCAACGGGGCCACCATCATCGTATCCACCATGCTGGCCGTGGTAGTCAGAAGATTCTGCAGCGCGATGGGGATCGCGATGGACGCCAGGCTTTTCAGAAAGCTTCTCCAGGGGAAGGTATTTTTTCCCGTATGAAAATGCATAAAATTTCGTTCTCTCCTTTTTCCTCAGAAAATTGCGGACGCCTTTCCTGCTCCCTAAATCCGCTCCCACAGGAGCTGATGATCCTCAAACCGCGCGCTCAGCCTGCCCGTATCCTTCAGCCAGGAAAGGTACGAGCGGACGGTACTCCCGACCAGAACGTACTGCTCGAAATCCATCGTCAAGCCGTAACCGGCAAACAGCCTTTGCAGAATCGTTTCAAAACAGAGGGGTTCCCTGCACAGCTCGACGATCCTTTCGGCGACCTCCTGCACCTTTTCGAGATTATATTGCGCCAGGGCAAAAATGTCTGCCGTCGGCTGCGCATGAGCGGGCACAAACATTTTCGCTTTCAGCGTCTTTACCATTTCCAGCGTCCGCAGGTAAGCAGCCACATCGTACAGAAACCCGATCCGGTACTTTTCCAACGTCTCGCGGCTCGACAGGCAGTCGGCGAGATAAACGACATCGTCCGGCGTCCGAAAACCCGTCATGTCAAAAAAATGCCCCGGCAGCGCGATCATTTCAAAGCCCTCGGGCAAAACCTCTTCGGTCAGATACTCTGCCTGGCTTTCCTGCGCCAGCAGGAATTTGTGCCGCAGCTCCCTGCAGGGATACCCGCCGTACAAAAAAGAAGGCTCCAGGATCGGATGCCTGGTAAAATCGCAGTCTATCCCCGGCGCGTAGATCTTACATCCCGTCTGCCCCTGCAGGTACTTGTTGCCGCCGATGTGGTCGGCATGGGAATGGGTGTTGAAAATGGCGGTAAGCTTCCAACCGTTGGCGTCTAAAATCTGCCGGGCCTTACGCCCCGCATCCTTATCGCTGCCGCTGTCTATCAGGCAGACCTCCCTGTCGCTTATCTTCACCAGCCCGATCCTGGCAGGGCTTTGAATATAATAGCTTTTATCGGTAATCGGTATCAGTTCGTACATCGCATCCGCCTCCCGCCGTTTTGCTTTCAATATAGCAAAAAACGTTTCCGCTTTCAACCACATCCGAAAGAAACTCCCGGTGCGCACGCCAAAAGAGGCGCCCTGTCGGTCAGAGCGCCCCATAAAAAGGCCTGTTCCCATATAAGAAACGTTTTATAATCTCCCGATCCTTTTGATCGCTTCCCGAGTATTCTCGTGGGTGCCGAAGGCCGTCAGCCTGAAATACCCTTCTCCGCTGGCGCCAAAGCCGGACCCGGGCGTCCCCACCACCTGCACTTCGTTGAGCAGCCGGTCAAAAAAGTCCCAGCTCGTCATCCCCTCCGGCGTTTTCAGCCAGATATAGGGGGCGTTGACGCCGCCGTAGGCGGTAAAGCCCGCCTGGGCCAGCCCGTCCCGGATCATCCGGGCGTTTTCCATATAATAGGCCACCTGCTTACGAAGCTGCGCCTTTCCTGCTTCAGAATACACTGCCTCGCCGGCCCGCTGTACGATATAGGGAGCGCCGTTATAACGGGTGCCGTGCCTTCTCTCCCAAAGGCTGTGCAGGCTGGTGCCGTTGCAGACCAGATCCTTCGGGATCACGGTATAGCCCAGCCGCAGCCCCGTAAAGCCCGCGTTTTTGGAAAAGCTGTGCATCTCGATGGCGCAGCCTCTGGCCCCCTCACATTCATAGATGCTGTGCGGAACCCCTTCCTCGGAAATATAGGCTTCATAGGCCGCGTCATAGAGGATGACGGAGCCGTTTTTGTTGGCATAGTCCACCCAGGCCTGCAGCGCGTTCTTTCGGATGGCAGCGCCGGTGGGGTTATTGGGAAAACACAGATAGATCAGATCCGGCGCCTGTTCGGGCAGCTTAGGCGAAAAACCGTTTTCCGCCGTGCAGGGCATATAGATCAGTTTATCAAAACCGCCCGTAACAGGATTAAACTGTCCGGTGCGCCCCGCCATCACGTTGGTGTCCACATAGACCGGATAGACCGGGTCGCAGACCGCCACCGTATTTTCCGTCCCGAAGATCTCCTGGATATTGCCCACGTCGCACTTCGCGCCGTCTGATACGAAGATCTCCTCCGGGCTGATGTCACACCCTCTGGCCAGGTAGTCGTTCTTTACGATGGCCTGCCGCAGAAAATCGTAGCCCTGCTCCGGGCCGTAGCCCCTGAACCCTTCCGGAGTCCCCATCTCGTCCACCGCCTTGTGCAGCGCTTCAATGATGGCCGGGGCGATAGGCTGCGTCACATCGCCGATGCCCAGCCGGATCACATCCGCTTCGGGATGGGCTTCCTTATAGGCCGCCACCCTTTTTGCGATCTCGGAAAACAGGTAGCTGCCCTGCAGCTTCAGATAATTCTCATTGATCGTATACATCTTTTCCTCCATGCGCCGGCGCAGGCCGGCCGATATGCCGTCAACTGTCGAACAAAAGCAGCAGGATCATCTGCGCCGTTTCCACCATATTGGTGCCGGAATCCATACTGCTTTTCTGGATGTACCGGTAAGCCTCCTGCTCCGTCATGTTGTTGCGTTCCATCAGGATCATTTTTGCGTTGTTGATATAGTTCTGCTCCCGGTCCGACCGCTTTTTTACGCCCGCCCTCCGGTACCGGATACGCCGTTCCAACTGGGCCAGCATCATGCCCACCGTGCCCGCCAGGTCGTTGGGCCGGATGGGATAGGTCAAAGAAACAATGCCCGCAGGACAGTTGTCCCGTTCCTGGGCGGAGTTTAAAAGCAGCATTTCAAAATAATCCGGCAGATATTCCGCCAGTTGGGTATAGTGCATATCCCGCAGCCGGTAGCTGCAGATCACCACGCCGCTCCCCAGCTGCGGAACCCTCGACAAAACATCTGCCCCTGTAGTACAGATTGCCGCAGTCTCAAAACCGTGGCGGCTTAAAATGCTGCGGATCTGCTTCGCATCCTCCAGTTTGGGCAAAACAACGATTATGCCGCTCATCCGCTACACCGCCTCAAATCCGATACAGATATCTTTCAATTTCCCACTCGGATACCTGAGACATATATTCGTTCCATTCCTCTTTTTTGTAATCCGTATAAAGCTGTACGAACTCGCCGCCCAATACGGTCTTCATGAAAGCGTCCTGCTCCAGACAGGCCACCGCCTCATGCAGCGTTTCCGGAAGATGCTCCACTCCTGCCGCCGCCTTCTCGGCGTCCGTGCGCTCCTCGAAGCGGTAGGCGGCCGCCGCGCCGGGATCCGTCTTTTTTTCAATGCCGTCCAGCCCCGCCGCAATGCAGGCCGTCAGGGTCAGATACGGGTTGGCAGAAGGGTCGGGGAAGCGAAGCTCGATCACCGCATCGGTCCCCCTCTGATTGTGGACCCGGATCAGCGTATTCTGGTTGCGGGTCGTCCAGATGATGTCCCGGGGCGCCTCAAAGCCCGACATCAGCCGCTTATAGGAGTTGACCAGCGGATTGGTCAGGGCGCACATCCCTTTTACATGGGCCAAAATGCCGCCCATGAACCAGCGGGCTTCGTCGCTGATGCCGTCCTTGTCCTCCGGATCGAAAAAGACGTTTTTCCCGTCCCGGTATAAAGAAAAACTGATATGCATCCCCGAGCCTGCGGAACCCGCCGTAGGTTTGGGCATAAAGGTGGCGTGCAGGCCAAACCGTTTGGCCGTCGAACGCACCGCGTTTTTAAAGGTCACGATCTTATCCGCAGTTTCCAGCGCCTCCGCCTGCTTAAAATCGATCTCATGCTGGGCGCGCGCGCTTTCATGGAAAGAAGATTCGATCTCAAATCCCATATTCTCCAGAGTCAACACCATTTCGCGCCTGGCGTTTTCCCCCAGATCCAGGGGGCTTACGTCCAGAAATCCCGCGCGCTCATGGCTCATGGCCGTGGGAACCCCGTTTTCATCCGTATGAAACAGGAAAAACTCGCATTCCGGATGGGCAAAGACTTCATAGCCCATCTCCTTCGCCTTCTGCAGCGTGCGCTTTAACATGGCGCGGGTGCTGACCGGCAGCGCCGATCCGTCGGCCCTGCGCACATCGCACAAAAACCTGGCCACCTTCCCCTGCTGGGGACGCCAGGGCAGGATCACGAACGTATCCGGATCCGGATGCAAAAACAGATCGCCCTCGCTTCTGTTCCAGATGCCGTCCATCCCATATCCGTCAAAGACACATTCGTTGTTCAAGGCGCTTTCCAGCTGGCTGGCAGGCACCGCTACATTCTTAAGTACCCCGAACATATCCGTAAACTGGAGCCGGATAAACTCCACATCTTCCTCTTCCACCAAACGCAAGATCTCGGCTTTCGTCATATCCTCTTTCTCCTTTTACCGGTCTGTATATCCCATGAGGGATTCGTCCACCGCCCGGGCCGCTTCCCTGCCCTCCGCGATGGCCCATACCACCAGGGACTGCCCCCTGTGCATATCGCCGGCCGTAAAGATCTTCTCTTCGCTGGTCTGATACTGGCCGGGGGCGGTGTCCACGTTGGTCCTTGCATTACATTTTACACCAAAACTCTCGGAAACGTAACCCTCGCTTCCCAAAAAACCTGCCGCGATCAGGACAAGATCTGCCGGAATCTGTCTCTGGGTCCCTTCTACGGGCACCATGGCCGTCCGTTTTGTCTTTTCATCGTACTGGGGCTTTAAGCTGACAACGGTAGCGCTGCACACCTGTCCGGCCTCGTTTTTCTGAAATTCCGTTACTGTGGTCTGATAAATGCGGGGATCCTGGCCGAACCTGTCGATGGCCTCTTCCTGACCGTAATCGGTCTTTAGCACCTTGGGCCATTCGGGCCAGGGATTGCTGTCCGTCCGCTCCAGGGGCGGTTTGGGCATCATTTCCAACTGGATCACGTTCTTCGCTCCCAGGCGGATGGCGGTGCCCACACAGTCGTTGCCGGTATCGCCGCCGCCGATGACCAGAACCTGCTTCCCCTTCGCCAGCTCATAGGGCACATTCTCAAAATCGCTGTCCAGAAGCGCCTTTGTCACGCGGGACAAAAAATCCACCGCAAAATAGATCCCCTGGGCTTCCCTGCCGGGCACCTTGATGTCCCTGGGATTGGAGGCGCCGCAGGCCAGAACCACCCGGTCATACTGCGCCGCCAGTTCTTTACCCGAAATATCCTTTCCCACATTCACGCTGCATTTGAAAACGATACCGGACTGCTCCATCAGACGGATGCGCCGGTCGATGATGCGCTTTTCCAGCTTCATGTTGGGAATGCCGTAGCGCAGCAGGCCGCCGGGCCTGTCGCTCCTTTCGTAAACCGTCACCAGATGCCCTCTTCGGTTGAGCTGCCAGGCCGCCGCCAACCCTGCGGGGCCGCTGCCCACCACAGCCACGGTCTTGCCGGTGCGCACTTTCGGCGGCTGGGCGTCCACCAGGCCGTTGGCAAAGGCATATTCGATGACCGCCCTCTCGTTTTCCTTGGTGCTTACGGGCCTTGCGTGCAGGCCGCAGGTACAGGCCGCCTCGCACAGCGCCGGGCAGACCCGGGAAGTGAACTCCGGAAAGCAATGGGTTTTTGTGAGCCGTACATAGGCCTGCTCCCAGTTGCCGTGATAGACCAGGTCGTTGATCTCCGGCACCAGATTATGCAGCGGACAGCCGGAGGCCATACCGGCGATCATCATGCCCGCCTGGCAGAAGGGCACGCCGCACTCCATACAGCGGGCGCCTTGCAGCCGCTGTTCCTCCTCCGAAAGCGACCCGTGAAACTCTCGGAAATTTCCGATCCTCTCCTGCGGCGCTGTCACCGGGCCGTCTTTACGCTCATATTCCAGAAATCCTGTGGGTTTTCCCATTTTTTCATCTCCTTATTTGGTGCCGAGGCTGGCGTAAAATGCCTCGATCTGCGCTTCTTCCCTGCTCATGCCCTGTTCCTCGAACTGGGAGGAGAGCTGGATCAGCCGTTTATAGTCGCCGGGTATGACCTTCTTAAATTTCGGCAGGTACTCGGAAAAGTGCGCCAGCACCTCTTTGCCCTTTTCCGATCCCGTATGCGCTACATGGGCCTCGATCATGGCCCGCAGTTCTTCCTTGTCAAACTTGGTCTCCACCTTCTCCATCAGCACCATTTCCTTATTCAGATTTCGGTACAGACAGTTCTTTTCATCCAGCACATAGGCGATGCCGCCGCTCATACCGGCCGCAAAATTCTTTCCGGTGGGACCTAGGATCACCGCCCGTCCTCCGGTCATATACTCGCAGCCATGCTCTCCCACGCCTTCCACTACGGCGGTAGCGCCGGAATTGCGGACGCAGAACCGTTCTCCCGCCACGCCGGCGATATAGGCTTCGCCGCTGGTAGCGCCGTAAAGCGCCACGTTCCCGATGATGATATTTTCATGCGGGATGAATTTCGCCTTTTGAGGCGCATATACCACCAGCTTGCCGCCGGAAAGCCCTTTTCCGAAATAGTCGTTGCTGTCGCCGCACAGGCTCAGAGTCAGCCCTTTGGGAAGGAACGCGCCGAAGCTCTGGCCGCCTGCGCCGGTACAGCGGATCGTGATGGTATCTGCCGGCAGCCCCTCCGGATGCAGCCGGGTGATCTGGGCTCCCAGCAAAGTTCCGAAGGTGCGGTCCACATTGGTCAGCTTCACGCTGTATTCCTTTTTCTCCCCGTCGGCAATGGCCTTTTGCAGTTCCTTTTTCTTTAACAAAAGAGCCTCGTCCTTGGTCTTTTCCAGTTCAAAATCGTAGGCGCAGGCCGGATCGAATACGCACAGGCTCCGATCCGTTTCCGGCGCTGCGTTTAAGATGCGGCTTAAATCCACCTTGGCCTCCCGCCCGGTGAGATTTTCCTTTTTCTTCAGCAGATCCGTGCGCCCCACCATCTCGTTGACGGTACGCACGCCCAGCTTCGCCATGTATTCCCTAAGCTGCTGTGCGATAAAGCGCATGAAATTCTCCACATATTCCGGCTTGCCGATGAAGCGTTTCCGCAGCTCCGGATTCTGGGTGGCTACGCCCATGGGGCAGGTGTCCAGATTGCAGACGCGCATCATCACGCACCCCAGCGTCACCAGCGGAGCCGTGGCGAACCCAAATTCCTCCGCGCCCAGCAGCGCGGCGATGGCCACGTCCCGGCCGCTCATCAGCTTGCCATCCGTCTCGATCATCACGCGGTTGCGCAGGCCGTTGGCTAAAAGGGTTTGATGGGTCTCCGCCAGCCCCAGCTCCCAGGGCAGGCCCGCGTTGTGGATGGAGCTGATGGGGGCTGCGCCGGTACCGCCGTCATAGCCCGAAATGAGGACCACCTGGGCGCCGGCCTTGGCCACGCCCGCGGCCACCGTCCCAACGCCGGCCTCGGAAACCAGCTTGACGGAGATGCGCGCGTATTTATTGGCATTTTTCAGATCGTAGATCAGTTGCGCCAGATCCTCGATGGAGTAAATATCGTGATGCGGCGGCGGGGAGATCAGGCTCACCCCCGGCGTGGAATGCCGGGTCTTGGCGATCCAGGGATAGACCTTGCGGGCGGGCAGATGGCCGCCTTCGCCGGGCTTGGCGCCCTGGGCCATCTTGATCTGGATCTCCTTTGCGCTCACCAGATACCGGCTGGTGACGCCGAAACGACCGCTGGCCACCTGCTTGATGGCGGAACTCCGGTCGTGATCCGTCCCGGCGGATTCCAGACGCTCGTCGCTTTCCCCGCCTTCGCCGCTGTTGGACTTGCCGTGCAGATGGTTCATGGCGATAGCCAGCGCTTCGTGGGCTTCTTCGGAAATCGAACCGTAGGACATGGCGCCGGTCTTAAAGCGCTTTACGATCTCCTCCACGCTCTCCACTTCCTCGATGGGCACGCCCTCTTTCGGATAGTTAAAATCCATCAAGCTGCGCAGATAGCCGGTCTCCTCGGCGTCCACCATCTTCGTATATTCTACAAATTTATCATAGCTTCCTTCCCGCGTGGACTGCTGCAGCAAATGGATGGTGCGGGGATTGTAGCGGTGTTCCTCTCCCTGGCTGCGCATTTTGTGCCGTCCCAGGGAAGAAAGGGTCAGATCCGTTTCCAGCCCCAGGGGATCGAAAGCCCTGGAATGTTGGGCGTCGGTCTGGGCCGCGATATCCTCCAGCGTGATGCCGCCCACCCGGCTGACCGTACCGGTGAAATACCGGTCGATCACCTCCTGGGAAATGACCACCGCCTCGAAGATCTGGCTGCCCTGATAGGACTGGATCGTGGAAATGCCCATCTTGGATGCGATCTTCACAATGCCCTGCAGGATCGCGTTATCATAGTCGTTGACCGCCGCGTAATAATCCTTGTTCACCAGCCCCGCTTCCACCAGCTCGGCGATGGTGGCATGGGCCAGATAGGGGTTCACGGCGCTGGCGCCGTACCCCAGCAGGGCGGCAAAATGATGCACCTCCCTGGGTTCTCCGGACTCCAGGATCAGAGAAAGGGCCGTACATTTTTTGGTTTTGACCAGATGCTTATGTACCGCAGAAACCGCCAGCAAAGACGGGATCGCCACATGGTTTTCATCCACGCCCCGGTCGGTGAGGATCAGGATATTGGCCCCTTCCCGATAAGCTTTGTCCACCTCCACGAACAGATGCTCCAGCACCCTGTCCATGGGCGTACTCTTATAGAAAATGATGGGCACATAGGCTACCTGAAAGCCCGGTTTTTTCATAGTACGGATCTTCAACAGATCCAGATCCGTCAGGATCGGGTTGTTGATCTTTAATACCTGGCAGTTCTCCGGCTTTTCTTCCAGGAGATTGCCGTTCTTGCCCACATAGACGGTAGTGGAGGTCACGATCTTCTCCCGGGTGGCGTCGATGGGCGGATTGGTCACCTGGGCGAAAAGCTGTTTAAAGTAGAAGAACAACGGCTGATATTCTTTGGAAAGCACCGCCAGCGGCGTATCCACGCCCATGGCGCCGATCTGCTCCGAACCGTTTAAGGCCATGGCGCAAATGCTGCCCCGGTATTCCTCATAGGTATACCCGAAGGCTTTCTGCAGCCGCGCCCTCTCTTCTTTCGTATAAGAAGGGATCTTCTCGTTGGGGATCTTCAATTCCGCCAGCGTCACCAGGTTGCTGTCCAGCCATTCCCCGTAAGGCTCCTTTAAGGCATAGGATTCCTTGATCTGCTCGTCGGAAAGCACCTGGCCGCGCCTGGTGTCCACCAGCAGCATTTTGCCGGGATGCAGCCGTTCTTTTTTGAGGATATGCTCCGGGGCAAGCTCCAGTACGCCCACCTCGGAGGAAAGGATCAGCCGCCCGTCATCCATGATATAATAACGGGAAGGGCGCAGTCCGTTTCTGTCCAGCACAGCCCCCATCAGATCGCCGTCGGAAAACAGGATAGAGGCAGGGCCGTCCCAGGGCTCCATCATGGTTGCGTAATATTGATAGAAATCCCGTCCCTCCTGGGAGATCGTATCGTTATGAGTCCAGGGCTCCGGGATCGTGATCATCACCGCCAGGGGCAGATCCATGCCGCTCATGACCAGAAATTCCAGCGTATTGTCCAGCATGGCGGAATCGGATCCGGTGGCGTTGATCACCGGCAGCACCTTGGTCAGATCGTCCGCAGAAAATTTATGGGCGGACATGGTCTCCTCCCGGGCCAGCATCTTATCCACGTTGCCCTTGATGGTATTGATCTCGCCGTTATGGACGATGAACCGGTTCGGATGGGCCCGTTCCCAACTGGGATTCGTATTGGTGGAAAAGCGGGAATGTACGATGGCGATGGCGGAATCATAATCGGCATCCTGCAGATCCAAAAAGAACGTGCGGAGCTGTCCCACCAGGAACATGCCTTTATAGACGATGGTCCTGCTGGACAGGGACGGCACATAGGTATTGTCGTTGCTCTGCTCGAAAACCCGCCGCACCACATAGAGCTTGCGGTCAAATTCCAGTCCCTTTTCCAGATTCGCGGGCTTTTTCACAAACCCCTGGCAGATCACGGGCATACACTCCCTCGCCTTATGTCCCAGCACCTCCGGAGCCGTGGGCACATCGCGCCAGCCCAGAAATTCCATGCCCTCCTTCTGTACGATGATCTCAAACATCTTTTTGGCACGGCTGCGCTTCAGCTCGTTCTGGGGGAAGAAGAACATGCCGACGCCGTATTCCCTCTCTCCGCCGATGGCAATCCCCGCCTCCTTACAGGCTTTTGCGAAAAAGCGGTGGGAGACCTGCGTGAGAATGCCCACGCCGTCCCCGGTCTTGCCCTCCGCGTCCTTTCCCGCCCGGTGTTCCAGATTTTCTACGATCTTTAACGCGTCGGCCACGATCTGATGGCTTTTCCTGCCCTCTATGTTGACGATCGCGCCGATGCCGCAGTTATCGTGTTCAAAGGATGGGCTGTAAAGCCCCCGCTGCGCTTCTTCCTTCTGTTGTCTGATACAGAATTGATCCATTTTTTCCTCCTCTTGCCTGCTTACATAAGCGGCTCTGCACAACCGGCATACCGCAGCGCCGCCGCAATCAGCCCCTGAAACAGCGGATGGGGCAGATTGGGACGGGACTTAAATTCCGGATGCGCCTGGGTCGCCACAAAAAACGGATGATCTACAAGCTCTATCATTTCCACGATCCTGCCGTCCGGGGAAAGGCCCGAGAGCACCATCCCGTTTTCGGTCAGGCAGGCGCGGTAATCGTTGTTCACCTCATAGCGGTGGCGATGCCTTTCCGAGATCTGCGTCTTTCCGTAAAGCCTGTGGGCCAGCGTCCCTTCCTTTAACACACAGGGATAAGCGCCCAGCCGCAGCGTACCGCCGAGGTTCTCCACGCCGTTTTGTTCCGGCATCAGGGCGATAACCGGATCCGGCGTATCGGGAGAAAGCTCGATGCTGGCCGCCTCCGGAAGCCCAACCACGTTCCGGGCGAACTCCACAATGGCCAACTGCATCCCCAGGCAGAGCCCCAGATAGGGGATCTTGTTTTTCCTGGCATATCCCACCGCCAGGATCTTCCCCTCGGTGCCCCGCTGCCCGAACCCGCCGGGCACCAGGATGCCGTCCACATCGTGCAGATATTCCTCCAGATTTTCCGGCGTCAGCTTCTCCGCGTCGATCCAGCGGATATGTACCTCGGCCCGGTTGGCGATGCCGCCGTGCTTTAAGGCCTCCGCCACGCTTAGGTAGGCGTCGTGCAGCGCCACATATTTGCCCCCCAGCGCAATGGTCACGCTGGTAAGCGGGTGGTGCAGATCCTCCACCAACTGCCGCCAGTCGCTTAGATCCGGTTCAGGACAGGGCAGATGCAGACATTCGCAGACCGCCTGGGCCAGCTTTTCTTCCTCCAGCATCAGCGGCACTTCATAGAGGGAATCCGCATCCAGGTTCTGCAGCACATGCTCCTTTTTGACATTACAGAAAAGCGCGATCTTCTCCCGCATTTTTTCATCTATGGGATAATCGGAACGGCACACCAGGATATCCGGCCAGATCCCCATGCTCTGTAAGGACTTGACGCTCATCTGCGTGGGCTTTGTCTTCATTTCGCCGGACGCTTTCAGATAGGGGATCAGCGTCACCTGGATCAGGATCGCGTTTTCCCGTCCCATCTCCGCCTGAAACTGCCGGATGGCTTCCAAAAAGGGCTGGCTCTCAATGTCGCCCACAGTGCCGCCCACCTCGATGATGGAGATCGTCTCCTCTTCCGGCGTCTTTGCCCGGTGGAAGCGGGATTTGATCTCGTTGGTGATGTGGGGGATCACCTGCACCGTGCCGCCGCCGTAATCGCCGTGCCTTTCCTTATTTAATACCGACCAGTAAATCTTCCCGGTGGTGACGTTGGAGTTAAAATCCAGGCTTTCGTCGATGAACCGCTCATAATGCCCCAGATCCAGATCGGTTTCAGTGCCGTCGTCGGTCACATAGACCTCCCCGTGCTGGATGGGATTCATAGTTCCCGGATCCACGTTAATATAAGGATCGAACTTCTGCATCGTCACATGGTAGCCTCTGGCCTTTAACAGCCGTCCCAGCGACGCGGCGGTGATCCCTTTTCCCAGTCCGGACACCACGCCGCCCGTCACAAACACATATTTAACCGCCATACTCTCCCTCCCTGCTTTTTCCTTCGGGCCGCTTCCCCTGTAAAAAGCGCTCCCAAAAACAGCGAAGGGCGTCAAATAAGCCTGCTTTTGCAGGCCATTTGACGCCCTTGTCAATTCCATAATATGCGCTTTCCAACCTTTTACCCAAACAGTGTACCCTATTCGGCGGAATTTGTAAAGTACATTTTGACGGACAATCAAAATTCTACAGAATCCGGATCCATGAGGAAATCATATACGTTCATGATCAGGATTCCCTGCTCATTAAAAAACGGTCTGGGCGTATTCGAGGTGATGATCATCTTTCGGAAAGAATCCCTGATCTTTAAAAAGGGCCTGATCTCCTGGGTTATCTTTTCTTCCGATTCCAGCAAATAGGCAGACTGCACATAACAGCGTCCGGAACCCTTCCGGCAGATAAAATCGACCTCCAACTGTTTTTTTATGGGAGCTGCGTCTTTTTTTCGCTCCACGATCCCAAGATTTCCCACGTCCACACTGTAACCGCGCATTCTCAGTTCATTGTAGATCGCATTTTCCATCGCGTGGGAGATTTCCATTTGCCTGAAATTGATTCGTACATTCCGGAGGCCTAAATCCATATAGTAATACTTCACAGGCGTACCGATATAGGCGTTTCCTTTTATGTCATAGCGCTTCGCTTCCTCAATCAGAAAGGCGTCCTTGAGATATTCGATATACTTTGTGACGGTTGACGCCGTTATTTTGGAATGGTTCACACTCTGGAAAACATTCTGCAGCTTGTGCGGATTGGTCAGGGAACCAATTGCGGAGGAAAGGATATCCAAAAGCGTCTCCATCTCGCCCACATTCCTGACCTTATTTCTTACCGCGATATCACGGATATAGGTTTCCTGAAACAGGCCTTTTAAAAGGGCCTCTTTCTGTTCGTCGGTATCCGCCAAAACCACCATCGGGATCCCGCCGAAGGTGATATATTCGTTCCAACCGTCATAGCGGTTCTTGGGAGATACGGTCATAAACTCCGAAAAGCTGAGCGGATACATGTGTATTTCGTCCCCTCTGCCGCCAAATTCCGTCGCGATATCCCTGGAAAGGAACCGGGCGTTGCTTCCGGTGACATACACATCACAGTTCTTTTTATCCGCAAGGCCGTTTAAGACGCTGACAAATTCTCCCAAAAGCTGTACTTCGTCCAGCAAAAAATAATATCTTCCGTTATCCCGGATCTGTTCCTTTGCCCACGGGTAAAAAACCCGGGGATCCCTGTAGTCTATGTTGTCGAACAGATCGAAGGCCATTTCAATAATATGGTTCTCTTCTACGCCTTCCTCCAGCAGATGGTTTTTAAACAACGTCCGCAGCAAATAGGATTTCCCGCATCTCCTGATCCCCGTTATCACTTTGATCAGTCCGTTTCCCTTGCGCTTCACCAGTTGATCGAGATATCTGTCCCTTTTGATTTCCCTTTCCATAGCGGTTCCTCCTAAAAGATATCTTTGGTTATTATTCCCATAATTTCTTCCAGAATACCATATTTTTATCTTTTTTCAAGTGTCTGGAAGATATTTTGGGTACAATTACCCGAAATTTTCATTTTGTCTCTCCCGGAATGTACGCCTAAAAATACAAAAAAACCTCTTGACTTTTCTTTTCAGGAGTGTATACTACGAATCGTAAAGCAAAGGCGCTTTGGGGAATTTCTCCAAAGTGCCTTTTTTTGTCCGGCCGCAGAAAACGCGCCATGGACGCCTATCCGGATCCGCCCTGTCGGACGGCCGGGCCGCCGGGCAGAACATATCGAAAGGAGAAAAAATATATGGCAAAAGGTATTCCCGAACTGTACGGCAGCCTTGTTTTCAACGACAAAGTGATGCGCGACAAGCTCCCTAAAGACATTTACAAGGCGCTGCGCAAAACCATCGAGAACAATACGCACCTGGAGTTGGATGTGGCCAATTCCGTTGCGGTGGCGATGAAGGAATGGGCCGTGGAAAACGGCGCGACCCACTTCACCCACTGGTTCCAGCCGCTGACCGGTTTCACTGCGGAAAAGCACGACAGCTTCATCACCCCCATAGGCGATGGACAGATCATCATGGACTTTTCCGGCAAGGAACTGGTAAAGGGCGAACCCGATGCCTCCAGCTTTCCGTCCGGCGGCCTGCGGGCCACCTTTGAGGCGAGAGGCTATACCGCCTGGGATCCTACTTCCCCCGCTTTCATCAAAGACGGAACCCTGTACATACCGACCGCCTTCTGCTCCTACAGCGGCGAAGCGCTGGATAAAAAGACCCCGCTTCTGCGCTCCATGGAGACGCTGAGCAAGGAAGCCACCAAGATCTTAAACCTGCTGGGCCAGAAGGACGTGACCAGCGTTTCCACCACCATCGGCCCCGAACAGGAGTATTTCCTCATCGACAAGGAAATGTACGCGCAGAGGAAGGATCTGATCTTTACCGGCCGCACGCTGCTTGGCGCAATGCCTCCCAAGGGACAGGAAATGGAGGATCATTATTTCGGCGCCCTAAAGCCCCGCGTTTCCGCCTATATGCACGATCTGGACGTAGAATTGTGGAAGCTGGGCATTCCTGCCAAAACCAAACACAACGAAGTGGCGCCCGCGCAGCATGAACTGGCCCCGATCTTCGATACCGCCAACATCGCCGTGGACCACAACCAGTTGACCATGGAGATCATGAAAAAAGTGGCCGACAAACACGACCTGGTATGCCTGCTGCATGAAAAGCCCTTCGACGGCATCAACGGTTCCGGCAAGCACAACAACTGGTCCATGATCACCAACACAGGCGTAAATCTGCTGGATCCCGGCCGTACTCCTGCGGAAAACATCCAGTTTTTGATCTTCCTGATGGCGGTCATCAAGGCCGTGGACGAATATGCGGATCTGATGCGTCTTTCCGTGGCCAGCGCCGGAAACGATCACCGGCTGGGCGCCAATGAAGCGCCTCCCGCCATTGTTTCCATCTTTTTGGGCGACGAGCTGACGGCTGTGCTGGATTCCATCGAGAACGACACGTTCTTCGGCAAACATCAGCGCATCCAGATGGAGACAGGCGCTACGGTACTGCCCCATTTCTTCAAGGATAACACCGACCGGAACCGTACCTCACCCTTCGCCTTCACCGGTAACAAGTTCGAGTTCCGTATGCTGGGTTCCTCCATTTCCGTGGCCGGCCCCAACATCGTCCTGAACACGGCTGTGGCCGAGGCCCTGTCCCAGTTCTACGACGAATTGAAGGACGCTCCTGCGGATAAAATGGGCGAAGCGGTACACGAGCTGGTCAAACGCGCGATCCTGAAACATAAAAAGATCATTTTCAACGGCAACGGCTATACGGACGAATGGGTAGAGGAAGCCGAAAAGCGCGGCCTGTATAACTTAAAGTCCACGCCTGAAGCGCTGCCCTGCTTCATCGCAGAAAAGAACATCAAGCTGTTTACGAAGCATAAGATCTACACGGAGAGCGAGATCTATTCCAGATATGAGATCCTTCTGGAAAACTACTGCAAGACGCTGCACATCGAAGCAAAGACCCTGCAGGATATGGTACGGCGCGACTTCCTGCCGGCCCTGATGGAATATACCGACGAAATAAGCTGCTCCGTCAGCGGCAAAAAGGCGGTGGCCGATCTGCCCTGCACGGCAGAAATCAAACTGCTTTCCAAACTGTCCGGTTATTATGAGGAGATCTTTGCGGCGGAAGAAAAGCTGGAGGCCGACACAAAGACGGCGGAAGGCATTGCGGATATGCTGGAAGCGGCCAACTTCTATCATGGAACAGTCCTGGCCGATATGGCTGCGGTACGCAGCGCAGCGGACGCGGCAGAGGAATACATCCCTGACAGCATCCTGCCTTATCCGAACTATGAGAGCCTGCTGTTCTATATCTGAGTCGTATTTCCGGTCGATCCGGAAAACAGGAAGGAAACCGTCAAGATCATGTCCATACAGACATCTGACGAAAGGGGGCGTACCGGCGCTGTGCGCGCAGGGCTGGTGCGCTCCATAAAAGAGGAATGCGGCGTATTCGGGATCTTCAACCAGGACGGTTCCGCAGCGGCCCCCGATCTGTATTACGGCCTGAGCGCCCTGCAGCACCGGGGACAGGAAGCCGCCGGCATCGCCGTCTGCGATACCTTCGGACCAAAAGGGAACATCACCTGGCACAAGGAAATGGGGCTTGTCAGCGAGGTCTTTCATCCCGACACGTTAAACGCCCTGCAGGGCAACCTGGGGATCGGCCATGTGCGCTACTCCACCACCGGTTCCAGCACGGCGGAAAACGCGCAGCCTCTTGTTTTAAAATATCTCAAAGGGACGCTGGCGCTGGCCCATAACGGGAACCTGACCAATGCCCTTTCGCTCCGACAGGAGCTTGAGGAGAGCGGCACGATCTTTCACACCACCACCGATTCGGAGGTGATCGCCTGTCTCATCGCCAGGGAACGGACCCGCGCCGCCTGCGTGGAGGACGCTATCCTGCAGACCGCCCGGAAGTTAAAAGGCGGATATGCGCTGGTGATCATGAGTCCGCGCAAGCTCATCGGCGTGCGGGATCCCCTGGGATTAAAGCCTCTCTGCCTCGGGAAACGAAACGGCAGCTACGTCCTGGCTTCCGAAAGCTGTGCGCTTTCGGCTGTGGGCGCAGAATTTGTCCGGGATATCCTTCCCGGTGAGATCGTCACCATCAGAAAAGACGAGATCTGTTCGGACTGCCGTCTCACCCAGGAAAAGCATGCCCACTGTATTTTTGAGTACATTTATTTCGCCCGTCTGGATTCCGCCCTGGACGGCGTGAGCGTATACGATGCGAGGATCCGCGCCGGCAAGGCGCTGGCTTTCTCCCATCCGGCGGATGCGGATCTGGTCACCGGAGTCCCCGATTCCGGCCTGGCCGCCGCCATGGGTTTTGCCCAGGCCTCCGGCCTGCCCTTTGCCCTGGCATTTCACAAAAACAGCTATGTGGGAAGGACTTTTATCAAGCCCACCCAGAAAGAACGGGAATCGGCCGTCCACCTAAAGCTGAGCGTTCTTGGCAGCGTGGTGGCCGGAAAACGGCTGGTACTGATCGACGATTCCATTGTGCGCGGCACGACTATGGCCAGCCTCATCCTCATGTTGAAGCAGGCCGGCGCAAAGGAAGTCCATGTGCGCATCAGTTCCCCGCCTTTCCTGTATCCCTGTTATTATGGGACCGACGTCCCCAGCAACGATCAGTTGATCGCTTCTTCCCATACAGCCGACGAGATCCGTGCCCGGATCGGTGCGGACTCCCTGGGCTATATGAGAATCGAGGATCTGGTCAAAATGACCGGAGACCTCCCGCTTTGTAAAGCATGTTTCGATAACCAATACCCTGTGTGACTCTCCCTTTGGCTGTCGGACATTCTTTATACACCCTTTTGGGGCAACGCAAAGGTGCGCTTGTAAACAGGCGCACCTTTTGTTGTATCAACTACGGCCGTATCACCTGCGGCCGAAAAATGAGGAGGAAGAAATTATGAGTGAAGAAATCCTGAGTGCCTTAAACGGCGAAGTATTCGGCGTCTGGTTTTTGATCGGCGCCGCCCTGGTGTTCTGGATGCAGGCCGGATTCGCCATGGTGGAAACCGGCTTTACCAGGGCCAAAAATGCGGGCAACATCCTGATGAAGAACCTGATGGACTTCTGTATCGGGACCGTCATGTTTATCCTGATCGGTTTCAGCCTGCTCCTGGGCGAAGACCTGGTGGGCTTCATCGGCAAACCGGGCTTTGATATCTTTACCGCCTATGGGAGCTTTGACTGGTCCAACTTCGTGTTCAACCCGGTGTTCTGCGCGACCACGGCGACCATCGTTTCCGGGGCCATGGCGGAAAGGACGAAGTACTTATCCTACTGCATTTACTCCGGCATCATTTCCGCTGTGATCTATCCGGTAGAGGCCCACTGGACCTGGGGCGGCGGCTGGCTGGCCCAGATCGGGTTCCATGATTTCGCAGGTTCCAACTGCATCCATATGGTAGGCGGCATCAGCGCCCTGGTGGGCGCGGCCCTGCTCGGCCCCCGTATCGGCAAGTTTGTCAAAGACAAGGCCGGCAAGGTGACAAAAGTCAACGCGTTCCCCGGCCACAGCCTCCCGCTGGGCTGCCTGGGCGTATTCATCCTGTGGCTCGGCTGGTACGGCTTCAACGGCGCGGCCGCCACTTCGATCGATGAATTGGGATCCATTTTCCTGACTACCACCATCGCTCCTTCCGTTGCAACGGTGGTGTGCATGATCTTTACCTGGATCAAATACGGCAAGCCCGATGTTTCCATGTGCTTAAACGCTTCCCTGGCAGGCCTGGTGGCCATCACCGCTCCCTGCGACGTATGCGACGCTTTCGGTTCCATCGTGATCGGCGCCGTCGCCGGCCTGCTGGTGGTATTCGGCGTATGGTTTTTGGACTACAAGCTGCATATTGACGATCCCGTCGGCGCCGTTGCGGTGCATTGCTTAAACGGGATCTGGGGCACCATTTCGGTAGGCCTCTTCGCCACCGAGACCGCTCCCGCTTTCGCCAGAGGCTTTGGGGACGGCGTTGCTTTCGGCGCGAACCAGATCGCCGGAGAGGGACTGTTTTACGGCGGCGGATTCAGGCAGTTGGGGATCCAGCTTCTTGGCGTGGGCGCGACGATAGTCTGGACTGCCGTTACGATCACCATCGCCTTCCTGGTCATCAAGGCTCTTGTGGGCCTGCGCGTATCCCAGGACGAGGAGATCGTGGGCCTGGATGCCTGTGAGCATGGCCTGACCAGCGCTTACGCCGGCTTCTCCATCATGGATATTTCCAACACCATGACCATGGATGTCAACGAAAACACCGATCTGGGCACTTCCGATTACGCAAAGGCCTCCGAGGTGCAGAAGGCCGCCGCCGTCCCTGTGACCGGCGCGCCGATGGAACTGGATACCGGCATCCACAAGGTCGTTATCATTACCAAGCTGTCCAGCTACGAAAAGATCAAGACGGCCATGAACGAACTGGGCGTCACGGGCATGACCGTCACGCAGGTCATGGGCTGCGGCATCCAGAAGGGCGCCGGAAGCATGTACCGCGGCGTAGAAGTGGACGCGACGCTGCTGCCTAAGGTCAAGATCGAAGTCGTAGTCAGCAAGATCCCGGTTTCGGACGTGATCGAAACCGCGAAAAAGACTTTGTATACCGGCCACATCGGAGACGGTAAGATCTTCGTTTACAATGTGAGCCAGGTCGTGAAGGTCCGCACCGGCGAAGAAGGCTTCGCTGCCCTGCAGGACGTTGAATAACGGCACCACCTATTACTTGTTCCCCTTAAGATTTGCCCTGCCCCGGTTACGGTCCGCCGTTTCCGGGGCAGGGCTCTTAACGCTTTTTTGCAGACAAAATGGGCCTGTTTCTTTGTAAAAATCCTGGCGATCCCTTCTGAGGGGCCAACTTAGGGATTTGCAGAAACAAGCAAATTCGTCTGGCAACCTTCAAGCTGGGGCAAGTCGCCGCCACCCGTAAAACGGGTGGCTCGGGACGCGGGCTCTAAGCCCGCCCTACTTGGCCGCGCCTCAAGGCGCTGGCTTTCTCTTTAGGCCCTGAGAATCCTGCCTTCGGCAGTCTCTCAGGGCTCCGTTCAAGCCACATTGCTCTTGACTCGTCACCGCCCCTAAAGGGCCGTTCGTACTACTCAGCCCTGACCCTTAAAAGGGTCTTCATATTCCTTTACGCTGAGCTTATCCCGCATGATATCTGCTTTTTTTCCTGATCTTCGATATATTTCCTTATAGTGGCTTCATTCAGCCCTACTGTACTGACATAATATCCTTCTGACCAGAAATGACGGTTACCGAATTTGTATTTTAGATTTGCGTGCCTGTCAAACATCATGAGCGCACTCTTCCCTTTCAAATAGCCCATAAAAGACGATACGCTGATCTTTGGCGGTATGCTTACAAGCATATGCACATGATCCGGCATAAGATGACCTTCTAAAATCTCCACACCTTTATAGCTACACAATTGCTTTATAATATCTCGCAGATCAGCTTTGTATTGATTATAAATTATTTTTCGTCTATACTTAGGGGTGAAGATGATGTGGTACTTACACATCCACTTCGTATGTGCAAGCGAATTCGTTTGCTTTGCCATGAAATCACCTTTCCTTTCTTTAAATAGTGGCCTGAACAACCCTATTATAGCAGAAAGGTGATTTTTTGTATAACAATCGTCGCGCACCCGCATAGCGGGTGATTTAACGTTGAGTACGTTTCCGTTTCTCTATTGAGAAACTCCAACGCACTCAACAGGGTCTATCCGACCCACAAATTTGATCAGCTTAGGCGTCAGGTTGACTTCATCGGGAGCCACCGGCCTAAGCTGAAGTGCTTTTAAGGCACTTTCTCCGTATGTTCTCAAAGCTGCGGCGTAGGGCATTTCTCTGGCAAGGCTTTCCCTGGGAGTGGAATTGATGTGACTGACGATCAGGTTCACATCCCACTGGGTCAGGAATTCAAAACTTGTCCCTTTGGGAAGGATCATGCGGAGCATGGTATGGGCCTGTTCCACACCGCCCTTCTGTCCGCTGCGCATAGGATCACAGTAATAAATGCTGGAGCGTTCTATCCCGTTGATGCCCGTTTCCAGTGCGCCCGGATCGCCGAACTCAGAGCCCCTGTCTGTCAGCAGGGTGCCGAAAAGGGACAGGAAGTCATAAGTGCCCAGTTTCTTTTCCAGGCGGTCAAAGACCATGCGGACAGCCCCTTTGGTACAGCGGTTCATGAGAAAGGCAAGAAAGAGTTTCTCACGCTTGAGGAAAAAAGTCAGAAGGACTTTTTTGGAATCATTGGAAGAATGGACGGTATCCATTTCTGTCCAGTGGTCCAGGCCGAGGGATAGAAAGTCCGAATACAATCTTCCCTGAAAGACAGCCCTCTCTGTAATCTGTGACTTGTGGCATTTGCGGGGCTTGAACTTCACCTTACGCTTCAGGTCGATATTTCTGGCAGTGAGGATCCCTTGATCCAGATAGTTGTAAAGAGTCCTGACAGACATATCAAGTTCCGGGTGGTTGGTGAGGATCTGATAAGGGGACTGCCCCTGTGCGATCAGAGGGGAGATGACCATATCCTTTTGCCGGAGTTCGTGCTTTGTCAGGCAGATGCCGGAACGGGAATCCTGCAGACATTCCCGGTACTTTCTGTCAGCAAACTTAGCATCATAGCGGTACTTATGAGCGATGGTGCAGTGGTTGACCGCCCTGGTACAGCCGTTGCAGACATAAGGAGCCTTATCAAGCCTGCCGCAGCGTTCCCGGCAGAAGTCCGGGCAGGTCTGGTTACAGGTAGGACAGGAGACACATTTGACGTTGCACAGAATGATCTTGCCGCATACATTGGTCTTTCTGCAGTGATAGCGGTGTATGCAGAAGTTGTGGGCATTGTAAAAAGTGCCTTTGTGGTACCAGTCGCTGAGGCGGTGGTTT
>X22_European_Rabbit__coassemble_52_pt1 | contig 30849 bp, 26 predicted proteins | sample X22_European_Rabbit__metabat2_low_PE_003 | metagenome-assembled genome bin X22_European_Rabbit
CCCGTAAATTTCCCCAAATTTTGTCGGATCAGACCGGGAGAAACAAAAAAGTCAACCACATTGCCATTGAGACGATTATCCTGATAATCCAGTTTCATGGCAAAGGAAATCAGTTCTGTGGCAGGAAGCGCTGCAGCGGAAGAAATATGCACGCCCAAAGGTTCTCCGTTTTTCCTTCCGTCCAGGGTTGCACGGACGGTTTTAGCGCCGGAAAGATAAGCAGGGGAGCTGAGTCCCACTTTAAAACAACCGCCCAGCCGGGTTTGATATTTTTTCAGTTCATCGCTGGTCACGGACAGGATCCTTTTTGCCAGGCGTACCACGTTTGGGTCATCGCTTCCGTAAGCCGGCGACAATGCTTTCAGCTCCTGAATCAACTTCTCCCTGCCGGCAAAGTTTTCTTTCCGGTATGTGTTTAACTGCGTCAGCGTGTACCGTTTTTCCCGGAAAACCATTCTGTCCATGTTAAGGAAAGAATTGACCGCGGCGCCCATCCCCACGGACGTCAGTCCCAGGTTATTATATTGGGCTCCTCCCCGGGTAATATCCTTACGGTTTTTGAGACAGGAAGGACTGACCAGCGACAGCAGCGGATCTGTTTCAAAAACGCGGCCCTGAAGCGGTGCGACCAGTTCTTTCACGTATCTGCGCAAAAATTTCTCATAGAGCGTCAGAACCGTTTCCAGGGAATTCAACCCGGAAAACTCTTCCGAATCCATCATCTGCACCAGTGGTACAGCATAGTTCAGGGACGCTACATTATTGGCATCGAAACCGTTTCCCGGAATCAACGGCTCCCAGCATGCCGCCGTACCGTAATCGTACACGTCCGCCTTTTCAAATCCACAGGAAAGCATTGCGGGGATCACGACATCATCATTGGATAAAAGCGGTGCCCCCAGCCCGGTGGAAATACAATCCAAAGCGGCCTCCAGCAATTCCTGCGGCATATCTGACGTACACCGCAGCAGAATTTTCGGATCCGGCAGGCAAAGTTGTTTTGTTACCTTAATAAAAAGATAAGTCAAATCATTACAGGCGTAACCTCCGTTGGCCAACCGTCCGCCGAGAATCACGATTTGCCCGGTATCGCCCAGCAATACCTGACTTTTAAACCAGTAATTTGCGTGAAGAACCCGGAAGAAATCTTTCAGCATTTCCGCCGCAGAGTTCCGCGTCAGTCTGCCGGACGCAATATCGTGTTGATACAAATCGATCAGTATCCAGTCCAGATGTCCAAGGCCGTTCAGCGTATGACCGGTTTGCCAGAGGAATTGATTCAAAAAAAGGATACGCTGCAATCCCTCAAAAAGGGTTTTTGCGGGCCGTTGAAAAAGAGTCGCGGCAGCGGTCAGCTGCCGTTCATATTGGGAAGAAACTTCAGGAGTACATCGGCATCTTTCCAGATATTCCCGTAAGGCGTCAACAACTTTTTGTTCCTCCAGCCCAAATGCATCCTTATCGTCAGCCAAAGCCGACGAAATCTCTTTCAGGGAATGGTGGACAACCGTATCGTAAGCGGCCGTACAGTTTCCAAAGACAGGATTTTTAGCCGCGGCTGATTTCATGCAGTCTATCGAGTAGAAAAAAGTACTGTTTTCGACCGGGCAGATGTCAATTTTTCTCAGCAGAGATACAATCTGCGATGCCTTGCTTTGCCGCACACGTTCCAGATGAAACTGTGAAGCGTAACTTTTCAAAAAGTCTGAGAGGCTGCAGGCTTGTCTATCTCGCCGGTACTTCTGATAAAGAACGGCGCCGAAGGTATAATCCCTTACGACCGGGACGGCGTACAAAGTCTGCTTCACAGCCCTCTTCACGGTTTTTTTTACACTCATTTTTTGCCCTCACCGTTTTGAAATCTTCGCGCGCGTAAACCGCAATTTTTTCCTGTTTCTTTTTTTAAGGCAGGAGCCATGCCGTCTGGAGTCACAGTTGCCATAGTATGCGATAACGAACATACCCATCAGAAAACAGGTAGTAAACGGTTCTACCAAAGTGGCAACACACCAGCCCAGAAAAGCTGTGGCAATGATTTTACTTTTCTCTGAATTCCGGTATTGATATAGACCTATACCGGCGGTAATTACAATAGCAATCCATAGACCAAGACCAATCATGCCGCCCTGATAAAGTATTTCCAAAAGCATATTGTGCGCGTGAACGCCATCATTAAGATGTAACTCTGTGATACGTATCAACTGGTTTTGAACTCCGTGCCCCCAAACCGGCGACTTGGAGATCAATTTTATTGTCCGTTCCCAAAAAGTGATACGAATTTCCAGCGATCTCCATTTTCCTAAAATATTGTCTATTAACCAGCGAAATAAATGTTGTAATCGAAGAATATAAACAACAAAGAAAAAAAGAATGTGCATCAACCAATAAGTAAAATAATTGAAAATTTGAGTAAATGTATTAAAAAAAATATAAACAATAAACATGATAAACAGAGAGAGAATAACTCCTCCTGACCAGCATAAAAGAGAGGACAGAAATATGGCAAAAATCAACGGAATAATTCTCAAATAGCTTTTCCGTTTTTTCGTATATAGCAGTGCGAACATAATGGCCGGTATAAAATATTTGGTATGATTATTATAATATCCAAGAAACCAATTCTTATATTGCGTAATAAAATATATCCTTTCAGAATATAATCCATTAGGGAAAAGCATTTCTGTTATTAAATTAACATATATAATAATTTCAAAACAAAACAACTGAGAAGAAAGGAACGGCAGTCCCCTATCATGGGCTGCATCATATAGCAATACAATACTGAGTACGGAAAACGCTGTTGCAGCAGTTTTATAGACATCGCCCTGATGTATGATTGTTGTAATAAGTAAAAAGGCCTCCCAGATACTGATCAGTACAGAAACAAGAGATATTTTCTTTTTTATCAGGAATACCCAAATGGCTACCACCAAAAAAGATGAGAGACGCCAAGCATTCAACAACATCTCACATACAGGGAAACGGTTCAGATATGGCGGATTTGTGTGTGGAAGCGTGAGTACAACCAGAAACAACCACATCAGTAGATCCGGTTTAAAAAAATAAAAATCCCCAAAGTTTTTTCCATCTTGAAAAATCATGATAATATTTGTTTCCTAAAGCATAAACACAGGAGACGATACACAACTGGCAGTCCCCATGGTTTCTCCGTCAAGTTATTTTATGTCTGGGAACCCGCCCGGAATCAACAGCAGCAGCCAATAAGGAAGATAAAGAGTCTTTCGCAGCAACCACAGGAACCTTCCTGTTTTGCTATAGTTTACTGCGTTTTTATAGACGTCTGCCGACCGCATCTGTATTTCTCTGTCATATTGCTTTAATTGTTTCCAATTCCGGCTACAAACCGGACAAAGCAATAAACACCTCATTGTTACCATATGGTAAAAAGCAATCTGAGAAAGCAGGATAGATGAATTTTCGTTATGCTCGCGTTTTTGGACTTCATAAAAACTGCAGATTCGCAGATTCATATTCATTCGTTCCGCAATATGCGCCGTTCTGTTCTCTCGGGACACACTTTGGTCAGGGCGTCCTAAACGATAATGGTAAAGCGGAGCGTCTAAATAGTATATGGTTTTCATGTTGGCAAAGGGTTCAATTGCATAAATTGTGTCTGTGTATAAAGAATGCGCCGGCAGTTTTATTGAACAAGCCTGTAATTTCTTCGTTTTGTAACAAAGGCTCCATATACCCAGCCAGTGTGTTAACCCCGTTAATTCCCGCATGGGAGAACTAGCTCCTGCCTTCATTTTTATCTCGATGAGTTCTTCAGGTTCTCCTTCCCAAGATTTATAAAATGGTGTGAGAACTATATCGGTATCAATATTCCTTAGGGTTTTTATCAAAGTTCTCAATCCCTGCGTGTCAAACCAGTCATCTGCATCCAGGATCTTAAAATACTTTCCACCGGCATGCGCAATACTATAATTTACCGTAGTGCCATATCCCCCGTTTTTCTGATGAACGGGAAAAATTGAATTAGGATATTTGGACGCATACTCCATTGCAATTTCCAGTGTCCGATCCGTACTCCCATCGTCAATAATAAATATTTCAAGATCGTCAATTACACTCGTATCGGTTAAGGAGTCCAAAGCGTTGGATAGATACTTTTCCATATTATAAGCGGCAACAGATACAGTAAGCAATTTGGTGATCATGCGGTATACCCTGCATATCCTGCAATAACAGGAGCGGACTTGGGCGTTCCTATTATCCCTCTGCTTGTCGTCTTGTGATTCGGCATTCTATCTTCCATTTCTACTCCCGTTCCAATCCTTTATATTTCTCCCTTATTTACAGGCCTGCTTTCTCCAGTATCTTTAATGTCCTTTGCAATGCCGCCGCTAAATTGTAATGCGGCCTCCATCCAAGTTCATAGATTTTTTCCCCGCTCAATATAGCTTTTGTTGCCTGTGAATAACCGGCCTTTTCTATCGCGTCTGCCAGTTCAAACCTCACATTCACTCCTGTATATCCAGCTATCAATTCTGCCAGTTCCTTTAAGGTTATCCTGCATCGTTCATCCGCAATGTTATATGCTTCCCCATTTTCGCCCTTTAACAGGCAATAAAAAATACCCGCGGCCACATCCGCTACATAGCTGTAGGAATAAAGCTGGTCGCCTGTACTTTTCAAAATAATATCCTTATGTTCTACCGCACGTTTTATGAACTGGGCAACTGCCTTGGAATCGCTTCTCTGCATCGTAGGGCCGAATACTCTTGGAAGGCGGACGATAACGGTATCTGTTCCTTTCTGCTTCCGGTACGCCTGGCATAATGCTTCTGCGCAGCGTTTGCTTTCCGGGTATCCCGCACGCATGGTATTACAGTCAATATATCCGCAGTATTTCTCGTCAAATGCTTCTGTGTCCCCTCGGTTTTCTCCATAAATTTCTACAGAGGAAGCGAACAGGAAACGCTCTGCTTTTTTCTCCGCTGATAATTCTAACAACTGATACGTTCCAATCGTATTGGTGGTTATTGTCCCAATTGGGTCAGCGGCGTATGCCAACGGGTGGGTATTGCTGGCCAGGTGCAGTACATAATCTACAGGGGCAGGAGCCGATGTCAGCGGTCGGGTAATATCACAACAGATATATTGGAAATTCTTGTCTTCCAGGCAAGAATAGAAACGTTTTTTTATTTTATCCTCGTTTCTTGCCAACGCGCAGACCTTACAGTCAAGCCCCTCTGTGCGGTTTTTGTACAAAAGCACATCTACAAGAAATCGCCCAATCATCCCGGAGGCTCCGGCAATTAAAATGACTTTTTTTGAAAAACGCTCCCAGTTAATAGAGAGCCCAGCCACATACTCCAGATCTTTCTGATACAGCTCAATCGCAGACAGTTCCATTTTCTTCCCTCTCATTGCCTGTCTCTGCTGCCTCCCGCACAATAAGCAGCGCACGAAAGATATCGATGTCTTCCTTTGTTGTTAATTTAATATTTTTCTCAGAACCGGCAGAGAGATATAACCGTTCTCCCAGTTCCACCATCATCGTATTGGCATATGCGGAGTTATAAATGCCAATCTTGCGTTTAAATGCTTCCCGGTATTTACTTGCCAATATCCCCAGTCTATACGCCTGGGGAGTTACCACTCTGCGCAGCGCCTCCCTCGGTATATATTTTGTCGTGGAAATCTCGTTGTCTGCAATAAATATCTGCTCGTTATACGGCAGAGCGGCGGCAGCGTTGCCATATTGACGGCAAGTCGAAAGGACATCTGACAAAACGGACGTTTCCACCAACGGCCGGACGGCATCATGGATAACAATAATATCATTTGCATCACAGACGGTTTCAAGGTAGAAAACGCCATTTCGGGTGGATTCCTGTACGGTTTCTCCTCCCTGAATAACCCACTTTAGCTTTGTTATCCCATACATCTCTGCATACTTACGCAGTTTCTTCTGCCATCCATTGATACACACAATGGCAATGATATCAATCTCCGGATGAGTTTGAAATGCCAGCAACGTATGGATAATTATCGGTTTCCCGTCCACGTTCAAAAATTGTTTGGGGACTTCCCCGCGCATACGCTTGCCAGAACCGCCTGCCAAAATCAGGGCTATATTCATTTCTGATCGCTCCTTTTTTTCGCCAGCTTCTGTATTAGCCTTTTTCGACGAATCTCATGACTCATATCCTGATGCACGTCAAAACGTTTCGGTATCATATAATCTTCCCCATAAGTAGAAGCAAGTACCTCTTTATATGCGCTTGTAATCATCAGCTCGGTATCCACAAATGGAATCAATTCATAATTGTCCATTGTCCCTACCGGCAGGATTAGCCTTCTGCCTATATATTGATCATTACTGCGGTGTATATATTGTCTCTTTCCACAAAACGCATTCTCCGCGAACCAGTCTCGAAGCGCGATCTTTTTTTCCATTGGGAAAATACGGCCTGCTTGAAAAACAAACCAATATAATAGATATTTTATTTTATGAAGACTTTCCTTTTCCTTTGTTATTTCCATATCCTGTTTTTCTTTGGTGATAGCGGCCAGTAGATACTGAAAAAATAATTTGAGTTTCTGGGCAACGGGATTTTCTGAAATATAGTCATATATGAATATGTCAAGCCAGACCAGCGGTTTCCCCTTTCTTTTGAGCACTACTATCGGAATTCTTTCCCATTCGGTTCCTAAAAAATCAATATCTTCGTCACAGGGCATTTGAGATAGCAGTTTTTCCAGCTTCTTATACTCAGCGCGCGTTAAAGTAATATCCACATCATCATCCCATGGAATAAAACCGCCCTCGCGAATCGCTCCCAGTAAGGTGCCCCCATGCAAAGAATAAGGAATGTCTGCACATATCTGGTGAAATTTTTTAAGCAATACAAGCATTTCAGAATGCAGATCTTCCAACGTATATTCAGACAAATTCTGATTGTCCACTTTCTATCTTACCTTCCACATAAACTCAGTTTTTTTGTATCAGTTACTATAGATAGGGCATATTTCTTAATTTTAGAATAGTTACCCTATTTGCGCGTAAACTACCGTCTCATTCCAATGAGGGGAATGATGTCGAATATATAATTTGTACTCGGGAACCATTTCCTTAATTAGCATGGGGATTTCCAAAAGATCTTCCGGTTTATGATAGATACAGATCCCAAGTCTCGGTTTATCACGGCATATCACTTTTTTTGCTCCGTATAAGGCCTGCAACTCACTTCCTTCTACATCCATCTTTATATAGGTAACTTTTTCATTTTTACATACGTTATCAATACAATTCACCTGAATGGTGTCTTTTCCGGTTTTTGTAATTTGAGAGCCTCTACCGCCTCCCGTTTCAAATCTCAGCTCGGTATTTTCACTCCATAATCCATACGGAATAAATTCAATATTTTTATATGCTTTGCAATTTTCAATTAACTTTCTACGGTTTAACTCGTCCGGTTCCCAGCAATATACTTTTTTCCAGGAGTTTTCTCCAGCCCATTGCGAAAGGTTTTTGATTGTCTCACCAATATATGCTCCCCCGTCAATAAAAACCTCCTCGTCAAAAGGTTTAAATAGTTCATCTAAAAAATACTGATGCCCGACGGCTACTTTTTTTAGCATCCCATAGGAAGGACAAGTTCGGTACCTTATTACAGTTCGGAGTGTGTCACGCGACAGATCGTCTTCCAGCATTTCTTCCAGGATATGGAAGCGTTCTCTATTGATTTGGTAAAAGGATTGAAATTCCTTTTTCTGCTGATTCATCAAATAAACACTCCGCATTTCCCTAACGGGTGGTGTGTAAATAAGAGGAACCAGTTTACTTAAAACCCTATTATTTTCCATCAGAAGATGTATTTCTCTAAGCATTTTAACCTCCTGTGTTGAAATTTCCGGTTCTGACTTTTCGATTTTATCGAGTTGCTTTCAGTTTATGAAATAAGGCAGGATTATGCTTACGCACAGAAAATACTCCTTTATAAACAAAAAAAGTGAGGGTAACATTCTGTAATCTTATGGGAAGAAGCAGTACTTTCATTTTTTTGCTTCTCGTTTTGGCATAACAAAGTGCTTCCTGCACGGCCTGATTCGAGATAACCTGCTTAATACCTTCCTTTATTCTTTTCTCAGGAAGGGGAGGCACCGAATGAAACATATTTTCAAGACATCCCGATATCCGCTCGGTAAACTCCCTGCACACATATTCTCTGGAAGTTTCATTCCATGAGTCCATATTTTTAAAATGCTGCTGAAATTCCAGATATTCCTTATATCGGATATCAAAATAATCCTCTCTGAATTTCTCTGAAGTTGAGCCTGCTCTTTCGCGAACATAATAATATAAGCATTTTCCTGTTACGGCAATGCTGTCACAATTTTCCAGGAACAACCGGTTAAAGACACGATCTTCGGTATATACGTGTCCATCCCGATAGCGGAGGTGTTTGTCGCGAATCAAATCCATCCGATATACTTTATTCCAGACATTGCTCAGCATATCGGTATCCCATAACTCAGTCAGCTTTTCCCTGATCTGTTCTCTCCCCCGCAAAATACAATCTGGATAGCTTTTTTTCTCCAAATATGTTGTTTCCGCACGTCCTTCTATCAACTGTTCTATTTTAAAATAGTAACCACAGATACCCATATCTGCCCCGGTTTGTTCCATCAGCTGGATCAATGTTTCATACATATGGGGATCCAGTTCGTCATCAACGTCAAGAAAGGTAATATATTGACCGGAGGCCCTTTCCAGTCCTGTATTTCTTGCCCGTGCAGTACCGCCATTCTTTTGGTGGAGCACCTGACATCTATACTCTGTTACTGCCAGCTGATCCATTAAATATCCGCCGGAGTCTGTCGAACCATCATCTACAAAAATAACTTCCCAATCCTGGAAAGTCTGCCGCTGCAAATTCGTTAAACAATTCCTGATATACGAAATACCATTATATACAGGAACAACAATCGAAAGTTTACATGGAGAATCTGTTCTTACTTCTTCCTGCATTCCTGTTCTCCTTCTGTGTGCAAAAACATTTCCCCATTCTAAAAATTGGTTACTGCGCACCCCGCCCCAGGCAGACCACCCATATTGTGGCAAGTAAGATTTTCAAATCCAGAATAATACCGCGATGTTCAACGTAATATTCATTCATTTGGATCCGTTCTGAGAAATTGGTTTCGCTTCTTCCATGCACCTGCCAAAATCCTGTGATTCCTGGACGGACTGACAATATTTTTTCCAGACTGGCGCCATATGATTCTCTTTCCGCCAGAAGGGGAGGCCTGGGACCGACTAAAGACATATCCCCGCGGATCACGTTCCAAAATTGCGGTAATTCATCAATGCTCGTCCGCCGGATAAACCTGCCTACCCTGGTAATTCTTGGATCCTTCTTCAGCTTATAGTTCCTGGCAAACTCCTTTTTTTCTGCCTCAGAAAGTTCTGCCAGCAAAGACTCGGCGTTCTTTTGCATACTGCGCAGTTTTATCATTTTAAACGGTTTGCCATTTTTACCGATTCGCATCTGGCGAAAAAAAACGGGATATCCATCCTCTAACATAATTGCCATAGCTGTAAACAGTAAAATAGGACTGGTAAAAATCAAACATGTAACTGAGAGTAAGATATCCGTCATTCTTTTTATGAAATTATAAAAAATGCGCTTTTTAACTGTCATTTGTTTTCTCGCCATAACAGTTTCATTCACATCATAAAAACTCTGCCTTTTCGCATACACTTCCCAAAGTAATCAGATTCCTATAGTATAAAATTACTTTTTCAATTCCCTTTTCCAACGATGTTTCTGGCTTCCATCCCAACAGCTTCCCGGCACGGGAAATATCCGGCCTTCTCTGCTTCGGGTCATCTTCCGGCAGGGCGTGATAAACCAAACGGGAAGCGCTTCCCGTCAGCTCCAGTACCTTTTTCGCCAGATCGATCATGGAAATTTCCTCCGGGTTTCCCAGATTCACCGGCCCTGTGACCTCCGAACCCGAATCCATCATCCGGCAAAGTCCCTCGATCATATCGTCCACATAACAGAGGCTGCGGGTCTGTGTCCCGTCTCCATAAATTGTGACCGGCTCCCCGCGCAGGGCCTGATTGACAAAATTACTGATTACACGGCCATCGCCCGCGTCCATTTTCGGGCCATAGGTATTAAAAATACGAACCACCTTCACCTGTGTCCCATACATCCGGTTGTAATCAAAACAGAGCGTTTCTGCCGCCCTTTTTCCTTCGTCATAGCAGCTGCGGATCCCGTCCGGATTCACATTCCCCCAGTATTCCTCCGTCTGAGGGTGCTGGATCGCGTCCCCGTACACCTCCGAGGTCGAAAACTGCAGAATGACGGCATGATATTTCCTGGCCAACTCCAACAGATTGAGCATGCCCAGGATATTTGTTTTGAGAGTATGCACGGGATCCTGCTGATAGGCCAGAGGACTGGCCGAACAGGCAGCGTTATAGATCCGATCTACAGGCAAATCAATCGGCTCGATAATGTCATGCCGGATAAATTTGAAGTTGGGCCGTGAAAGCAGCCCTGAGATGTTGTCAAGACTGCCTGTCAGGAGATTATCCAGACAGTAGATGGTATCCCGGTGGTTTTGAACCAGTCGTTCACACAGGTTGGAGCCTAAGAATCCCGCTCCGCCCGTCACCAAAATCTTCATAGTGATTCCCCGCTTTATTATATCCGCAGTATCTTTTCGCAGATGGGCATACTCTGCGATGCACGCATAAATAAAATGACAGTTTATAATATATCATACAAGCACTAAAATGGCAAATGTAATTTTTGCCGCCATAGTCAATTTCACCAAATTTTCACAATTTAAAACTTATATTATTATCACTTTCTGCACATTTTTTTAAGATATAGTATTCTAAATAAAAGGTTTTTATACACATTTAATCATATAATTTGGGGATAAAGTATCCTTTTTGCGAAAATTAGACAAGCAGAGAACTGTTTATTCGTGATTTTTATTCAAAATACCTCAATTTAAAATTCTTGTTTTAAGGGAGCTGTGAAACCATAAATGCGCGGATAACCCTCGGCTGATATTTCAGCCGTCGAAAACGCCGTCAAATGTTCAAAAGCAGAAAGGAGCGCATATGTCAAGAAAAGGAGAAAATATTTACCGTCGCAAGGATGGCAGATGGGAAGGACGATTTATCAAGGACCGGGATATCTCCGGGAAAATCCGATACGGATATTGCTATGGGAAAACCTATCGGGAGGTAAAGCATAAAGTATTGTATCAAAGGACGGCCACAGCTGCACCGGCTGTTTTAACCGACGCCCGCAGACCCTTTCGCGAATTCTGCGATGAATGGATGCAACAGCAAAAGTTTAAAATAAAGGATTCTACCTATGTAAAATATGATTCTATTCTTAGAAAATATATTAAGCCGGAATTTGGTTGCACAAAAACCCAACAAAAAAATATGGATTATAGACGGCGATGGGGCGGCCCTTATGCATATGGGCGCGATGGCTGTGATGGGAGCAAATGCCCCGAGAAACATCGTTCATATCGTTATAAATAACGGCGCGCACGAAACGGTAGGAGGTATGCCGACGGCTGCCGGGAAGATTGCCCTTGTTGCGATTGCCAAGGGCTGCGGCTATCCGAAGGCGGTGAGTGTAGAGAACTTTGCGGAGCTTGACAGGGCGTTGGGACAGGCAAAAAATAGCGGTGAACTGAGCTTGATTGAGGTCAAATGTTCAATAGGAGCGAGGGCCGACCTTGGCAGACCCACGACTACAGCCGTTGAGAACAAGCTGGCTTTTATGAAAATGTTAGAGTAGGGCAAGCGCATATCCGCACTCTCCCTTTACAAACCTCCCAAAATGAATTATGATAAACAGGCAGGCATAAATCGTGACAATCCGAGGGCAAGGAATAACAGGATGAAGGCGGCTCCCCTGGGTGCAATCAAAAATATGTTTCGTCACCAGCATAGGCCGAATGGGACAGAAGGGGTTGAGTCTGTCGGCCTGTTTGATATCCATTGCCATATCCTGCCCGGCGTGGACGACGGTTCCGCGGATATAGACACCTCTCTGGCGCTGCTGGACAGGGAGTATGCGGACGGCGTGCGGACGATCCTCCTGACACCTCATTATCGGCCCGGTATGTTTGAAAACAGCGAAAAACATATCCGCGCTGCCTACGCGGAGCTTGGACGGGAGGCCGGGAAGCGTTTTCCTGATTTGGTTCTGCTGCTGGGTTGCGAGCTGCATTCTCAAGCGGATATGACAGAAAAGATTCAGGACAGGGAACAGTTCCGGATGGCGGGCACCGACCATGTGCTGGTGGAGTTTTCTTCTCTTGACAGCCAGGAGCAGATCAGAGGATGTATTTTTGAACTGCTGTCCGGTGGATATCAGCCGATCATTGCGCATGTGGAACGCTGTGCCTGTGTAGTCCGGGATCTGGAATTTGCCCGGCATCTGACGGAACTGGGGGCAAAGCTGCAGGTCAACGCCGACAGCGTGATCGGACGGGAGGGCCGGGAGACCAGACGGTTCTGCCAAACGCTTATGGAGCAGGATCTTCTCTCTTTTATCGGCAGCGACGCCCACGATTTGAAACACAGGCCGTCGCGCATGGGGGAGTGTGCCGAGTGGCTGGAGAAAAAGATGGGCGCAGAGTATATGCGAAAAATTCTTCATGACAACCCGGGAAGAATTTTTGGGGCAGGAGACGGGCATGGAATTTGACAGAGAAGAAGAAAATATCATTGAAATCAATGTGGCGGAGCTGGCCGGAATTTTATGGAGGAAGGCGGGCGCAATCGCAATCGTTGCCTTGCTTGCGGCGGCAGCGGTATTTCTGGTGGAAACGCTGTTTATTACGCCCAAGTATACGAGTACGACCAAGATGCTTGTCCTGGCGCGGCAGAACGAGGGGACGCTTTCCAGCGGCGATATCAGCATTAGCACTTCTCTGACACAGGACTATGTGGAACTTATCCAGACCCGCGAGGTGACGGAGGAAGCGATCCGTAGGCTGGGTCTGACGGTAAACGGCGTTCCCATGACCCATAAGCAGTTGCTGAAAAAGATTACGGTGGAGCAGCCTGCCAATACCCGGATCATTACCATTGACGTAGAGGATCCCGACCCGGAGACGGCGCGGCAGATTGCGGATACCGTCAGGGAACTGGCGGCGGCACATATCAAGAATATATCGGATACGGAGGCGGTCAACGTGGCGGATTATGCCAATCTGCCCGATGAGGTCAGCAGTCCGCACCGCCTGCGCGACACTGCGCTGGGGGCTGCGGCCGGGTTCTTCCTTGCCTGCGTGACGATTCTGGTATGCAGTCTGATGGATAACACAATTATGACCAGCGAGGATGTAAAGCGCTATCTGGATCTCAGTACGCTTGGAACCATTCCGCTTCAGGACGCCGGAAAGCGGGAGTGGCCGTTAAAAAGGTGGATCCGGAGGATAAAAAAATGAAGGAGATTCGGATAAGGGAAAAAACGCCGGAAGGACAGATGGCGGAAGAATTTAAGTCTTTGCGCACCAATATCCTGTTTTGCGGCGCGGACAAAAAGGTGCTTATGCTGACCAGCTGTACGGCGGGGGAAGGAAAAAGCAGCACCAGCCTGCATCTGGCCATGTCGCTGGCGGATCTGGGGAAACGGACGCTCCTGATAGATGCGGATTTGCGCCGTTCCGTTCTTTTGGGGAAACTGACGGGCAGCAAGGAAAAGCTGCAGGGGCTTGCCCACTATCTGAGCGGACAGACGGATCTGGAGAAAATCATTTATGCTACCGACGTACCACAGTTGCATCTCATATGTTCCGGGCCCTTTCCGCCCAATCCGGCGGAGCTTCTTGGGGCGGAACTGTTCCGGGACGCGGTTCGAAAACTGCGGGAGGAGTATGATTACGTCATCATCGACACGCCGCCCGTGGGGATGGTGACGGATGCCGCCATTATCGCACAGGCGTGCGACGGAATTATCATGGTCATTGGAGCGGGAGACGTGAATTACCGTTTTGCGCGGGAGAAAAAAGAACTGCTGGCGGACAGCGGCGTTCCGGTTTTGGGTGCGATCCTGAATAAAGTGGATACGCATGGATCCGGATACGGCAGATATGGAAAGTACGGGCGCTACGGCAGATACGGCGGATATTACGGCAGCAGGAAGGAAAAGGAATAGAGAATCTTTTGAAAAGAAAAACACCGGAGGACAGTTCAAATGCTATAGACCATGGCGTTTGAACTGCCCTCCGGTTTAGTTTTCGTTTCCGAACAGGCGTCCTCTGTATCTGGTCAGGGCAAATAAAAGGATCAGGCCGAATACGCCGCAGGATAGGATCTCGCCGATTCCGACGGTGACGACGGACAGCCAGATTGGCACAATGCCGTAGGCATATTTCAGCACCGGGGGAATGATGGCCGCGTTGGCAAGAATGGGAGGAACGGGAGAGAGCCACTTACAGAGCGCTGCCCGCAGAGTTTCCTTTTGATCCTCCGGTTTCTTTTTGGAAGCATAATGGGAATAGGCTTTGCCCAGCCCCCAGGTGCCGATGGCGCCGATCAGGGTGGGGATGGGGCCGAATAAAATATCCGGCAGAGCGGATCCGATGGCAATGTTGCCCAGCAGGCATCCGATGTAAAGACCGGGAATGGCGGCGGAAGTAAAAAAGGGGAGGACGGTGAGGGCTTCCGAGAAGCGGACCTGGATGCTGCCGCTGGCGATGCCGAGGGCGTTGGCCAACAGGGTCAGCACTATATAAAGGGCGGCGATCATTGCCGCGTGGACGAGATACATAACTTTTCTGTTATTCATTTGTTTTTCTCCTTTAGTTTTGTTTTACGTCAGGAAGGTCTCGAACTGACGGATCGGTTTGCTGCAGAGCCCGCAGGGATGCGGACTGCAGCGATTTGGAGTATAACATAAAGGGGAGGGAAATGCAAGGTTTGTCCGAAAAATGTCCTATTTTGGAAATCCCGGTGCGCGACTTCACGTATTTTCTGAAAAGTAAAAAAGTACATTTTATTTTGAGGCATGGACATATATGCGTCCATGCCTTTTGTTATGCTGATACTGAAGATGGACAGTAGGACGGATGATGTCCGAAAAGACTGTCGGGATAAAAGAGAAAAGGTGGAAAAGTCCGCCACAGGACAGTAAAAACAGTGGAGAAAGGATGGAAACTTATGTTTTTATTTAACAACCTTCTCAGTGGGAGCGGTTTAACGTCGGGGTTCAGGAATACGGCGTCCGGCATCGGACTCGCCTTTCATACGGGAAAAGCGGACCTGGGAAATGCGATCGGGCAGGCGCTCGACAATGCGGCCAGCAAGGCGGAGATCGATTATTTCAACCGGAAATTTGACAGTCTGAGCGAGGAAGAGAAGGAAGAACTGGCAAACGATGAGGAGAAGTTTGAACAGTTCGTGAGGGACACCAATGAAGAGTTGGGGATTTATGAGGATGAGGACGATGAAGACGAAGAAGATGAGGATGAGGACGAAGAGGATGATGATGTAGAAGATGATGAGGAGGATGACGATAACGATAACGTCAGCATTTCCCGGTCCTTCTGGAAGGTTTTCGGGAAGCCGGATGTGGAAAACGACACTACAGGTGCAGCAAAGAGCGGTGACAGGAGCAAAGAAGAGGACGAAAAAGAACATCTCACGGATGAACGGCTGTCCAGGACGCTCCGGTATCTTGGCGGCGCGCTGGCCGGAAGGGTGCCGGGATACCTGTCGGATCTGACCGCCCTGGCTGTTTTATACGAGACCGGCCAGATCACGCTGGAACAGGTGTATGAAAATATGCCGCTGCAGGAAGGGGCGGACACCTCTGAAATGGTCGGGATCCTGAACCTGGTCAGCATCACCCTCTGCGGGAAGCCGGTGAACGGGGCGGTCGGGCGGCCGAAGGCAAAGGCTTCTGAAAAGCTGAACAGCGCCGTCCTGTCCGTGCTGGAGTGTATGCGCGGGTATCAGAAGATTCTGACGAAAGATTCCGCCGGAAAGATGGACAGGATGATGGAGAACCTGCAAAAACAGAAGCCTTCGGAGGAAAAGGAGAGGAGATCATGAATCTGCCGATCAGTGTCGATCAGGAAGGATTGATGAATGTACTGTTGAATATCGCGCCGGTCCGCCCCGTGTTTATCTGGGGCGCGCCGGGCATCGGAAAGTCTGCGCTGGTGGAAAAGTTCGCGGATAGCGTGGGGCTGCCCTTCGTTTCGCTGCTGGGCAGCCAGCTTGCCCCGGAGGATATCATCGGCGTCCCACGGATCGACGGGGATACCAGCGTGTTCCTGCCCCCGCGGATGATCGCCAGGAAGGAGCCCTATTGTCTGTTTCTGGATGAACTCAACGCCTGCGCGCAGGACGTACAGAAAGCGTTTTATTCCCTCATCCATGACAGGCGGGTCGGGGAATACCGTCTGCCGGAGGGCAGCGTGGTCATCGGCGCGGGGAACCGGTCGCAGGACAGCGCCATTGTAAAGACCATGTCCTCTGCCCTGGTGAACCGGATGTTCCATGTCCAGTTAAAACCGGACGCAGGCCAGTGGCTGGCCTGGGGCTATGAGAATGGGCTGCATCCCTGGGTGCTGGAATATATCACCCAGCGGCCCGACCATATTTTTATGGAGCCGCCCAAAACGGAAGAGCCCTATTCCACGCCCCGGTCCTGGCACCTGCTGAGCGATGCCCTGAAGGAATGGGGGCCCGGCATCCGGGAGGAAGAGCTGCGGATGTTGGCCTATGGCTGCCTGTCTTCCTCCCACGCGGGGATGTTCGTGGCTTTTACCAAACAGGCGGGAAATAAGTTCTTGCTGGCGCAGATCATAGACGGGACGCAGAAATGGCCATCGAAGCCGGAGGAGCGGGACGTGCTGTACTTCCTCGCCCAGTCCTTCCGGGCCAGGCTGTGGCATGACCTGCCGCGGAACCGGCAGAAGCTGAACCGGGAAGCGGGGATGCTGGCCCACCGTGGGAAAGCGCTGTTGAAAGAGCTGGCAGAAATCAACATGGAGTTTGCGCAGATGGTGGTGACGCCGGGGACGGACGGGGAAGAGGAAGGAAAGTGCCTGCCGGACTGGTTTTTGATGGAAGTTATCCGGGATATCCCCAGACTGATGACCAAAGCAGGATAAAGCGACGGCTGAAAAGAGAACGGGCTGGCGGGACAGCGGATAAGCCCAGGGAACGGGAGGTGTATCTTGGGGAAGCAAAAGAACGGGAAAAAACGAGATCCGGCGCTGGAAGCTTTGGAGCAGGGGATCGAACGGCTGGAAAGCCACTGGCTGTACCGGTACAGCGGCTCCAGCATCCGGCTCTGCGGGAAGAGGGAACTGGGAGAGAGGGCATCGGTACTGGAGGGCGGCCTGATCTATGTGAACCGGGACAGGATGCTGCCGCCGGAAGAATGGGCGTACATCCTGGCCCACCAGCGCCTGCACCTGACCTTTGAACACGACCGTTTCTATGCGCGGATGGCGGAGGAGGGGAAGGCCTTTCGGGAGGAACTGAAACCGTACCTCTGGAACCTGGCCTGCCGGATGTATAACGCGAAGTTTTTGGCGGAGATCCGGTTCGGCGGAGAACTGGTAGAGCTTCCCTCCTATATGGAGGAGATCGGGGACGAGGAAGAGCTTTACCTGCTCCTGGCCTCCCGGGAACTGACGGATGAGGAAAAGCGTCTGGCGGCCATATTTGACGAATACTGTTTTTATCGGCTCCCTGCGGAAGCCCTGCAGGTTTTTGGCAGGAAGGAACTGGAGGAAGAGGCGAAGGCAGGACGTTCCACGCAGCACCGGGGAGCGGAATTTACAAAATGGCTGGCCAGAAAGGCGATATATATCCTTGCCGGGGAGGAAGAACCCCGCTATTCCTTTTGCAGGGAAGGGCAGACGCGGGAGGCGGTACAGTGGTTCCTTTCCCGTTATCCGCTGCTGGGCAGCCTGGCGGCGGGATTCGAGGTGGTAGAGGATTTTAAGGCCTGCCGGGAGCGGGAGATCCAGATAGCGGCCGTTGACGTGACCCGGGCTGTGATCTGGATCAACCCGGCCGCGGGGCTGAGCGCGGAAGAACTGCGCTTCGTGCTGGCCCATGAATTTCTGCACGCTGGGCTTTTGCACCATGAGCGAAGGCAGGGGAGGGACGCTTTTCTCTGGAACGTCGCCTGCGACTTTGTGATCAACGGATGGCTGAAAGAGATGGGGGTAGGGGATATGCCGGATGGATGCCTTTACGAGGAATCCTTTGCGAACCTGTCGGCAGAGAGCATCTATGACATCCTGGCGGAGGATCTGCGCCGCGCCATGAAATACCAGACCTTCCGGGGGTATGGCAAGGGGGATATCTGTATAGGAGACGGTGTCAAGGGAACCGGACTGAAAGACGGGCTGGACAGGGATACCTTTTACCGGGAGGCGCTGGCCCAGGGGCTGGAATACCATCAGAACACAGGAAGGGGGCTTCTGCCAGCCGGACTGATTGAGGAGATTCGGGCTCTGGGGATGCCGCCGGTGCCATGGGACGTGAAGCTGGCGGAGTGGTTCGATGTCCATTTCCCTCTGCCGGAGCAAAAGCGCAGCTATGCCAGGGCCAGCCGGAGGCAGAGCGCCACGCCGGAGATCCCCAGGCCGGGAAAGACGGAGCAGTGGGGGAAGGACAGGGACAGAACCTTTGGCGTGGTACTGGACACTTCGGGCTCCATGGACGAACGGCTTCTGGGGAAAGCGCTGGGAAGCATCGCCAGCTATGCGCAGGCAAAGGAGGTGCGCTTTGTGCGGGTGGTATTCTGCGATGCTGCGGCATATGACGCGGGATATCTGGCGCCGGAAGAGATCGCAGGAAAAGTGGAAGTGACGGGCAGGGGCGGTACGGTGCTGCAGCCGGGGATCGACTTTCTGGAGGATGCAAAGGATTTTCCGAAGGACGGGCCGGTGCTGATCATCACGGACGGGCTGATCGAGGACAGGTTGGTGATCCACAGGGAGCACGCGTTTCTGATCCCTCGAAAGGGAAAGCTGCCGTTTAAGCCCAAAGGGGAGGTGTTTTACCTTGCGTAAAAATATAGTGATTTTTCCTGACAGAGACAAAGGCGTGTCCAGGCCGTTTGCTATAATAGAAATGAAAACCCCTTAAATGGGCGGAGGAGGATTGCGATGAAGAAAAGGATTTCCGTTCTGTTGATCGTTACGTTGATGTTTTCCTTTTGCGCCTGTGGAACAGATGATATAACCGACCAGGTTGCAAATGTTGTGCAGGCCGAGGATGAGCATATTCTTGCAGTAAAGGGCGGCTCCCCCAGCGCATATCCATCGAAAAAATTTGGAGAAGCGTTTGATGATTTTTTTGGCTCGCCGACATGGAAATATTTTGAGGGAACAAAGGAAGGCACGGATGAAGACGGAGACGGCGAGCCGGATACTGTGGAGGAAAATGTAGATGTCGTTGAATTCACGGGTTATTGTACTTATCAGGATGTCAGGGTAAAAGCCCTGATACAGTTTACGCTGAGTAAAGACGATGATACGTTTGAGGCGACATATCTTTCTTTCAATGACGTCCCGCAAAATATGCTCATGCTTGCCGGACTGCTGGAAGCCGTATTTTCGGATGAGGATACAGAGGATGTTCCTGTAGAAGATGTCACTATGGAAGATACTCCTGCAGAAGATACGTCTGATAATATGTCTCAGGAAAATGAGGATCCCCTGTTAGAGGAGTTTATCGCTCTGGTCTGTTCCTATGCGGATCCGCCGGATCTGGAGAACGATGCGTTAAGGGAGTATTTTCAGGAGGAATATGACAACTGGGCAAGCGGGGAAAGCTATAGGAACATTATTGTCGGTTCGGACGGCCATCTGATTATCCCCGACCATACGGCTGAATATGCGGGAACCTGGTGGGATGAATACAGTCAGAGATGCTATATGGAAATACGCTGCGATGACGGGATCAACTATTCCATTGATATAAACTGGGGAAGCAGCGCGTGGGAGAATACGCATTGGTCATTCTATGGAACTTATGATGAGGTAGATGGCGGTATCCATTATTACGGAAGCAGAATCGAAGAAGTTTATTCAGAGGGCGGCGAAGTACAGGAAACATACAGTTATACCGACGGGGAAGGCCTTATTTGGCTGGGGGATGACGGTATGCTCTATTGGGAGGATTACACCGAGCAACAGGGGGAGGACTGTGTCTTTGCGCGGTCAGAAGGCTGAATGATGAGAAGGAAAAAGAACAGGTTGCGCTGAAAGAAATGGCGGAAAGGAAATATGAAAAAAGAAAAAAAGGCTGTTAAAATCTGCGGAAGGCAGAGGTTCCTTTGTATCGTTGTATCGCTTATTATTTTTGGCTCCACCGGCATACATGCATCTGCAGCGGGCAGCAGGAGTTTAGAGGGTTCTCCGGCAGAGGGCCCTACCGGATATACCATTGCAGAATTCCCATATCAGAATACGAAAAAGGCGGATAAGCTTTTGAAAGTATTTCAGGAAGCAAAAAAGGCAGATCCGGAAAACTTCATAAATATTGAGGTTTCCTCAAAAGGATTATTTGATACCAGCGATCAGTATAAACAAACGCTGGGTGCCGGGGACTTTTTATACTATGGGGATATGAAGGATGGAAAACCCGATGGAAAGGGTGTTCTTCTGGAATATGCCTCCGTACTCAACGCGACCATTCCGGTGCTTCTGGGAGAATTTAAAGATGGACAACTGGACGGATATGTGATCCGAATATCTGCCCTGACGGTACCGGAGGTCGCCAGTGAAGGGTTTTACAGCAAGGGAGAACGGGATGGGGACTATACCGGCTACAGCAATGGGCTGATGAACAGGGAGTATCTGAATTGCTATCCCGGGATACTGGACGCCTTTGAGGAGTATTTACGGGGAGAACTGTATAAAGCCGGGTATGACGAGATCGTATGGGATGTTCCGTTAATGCCTGTCTATATCCAGGAACAGGGCACATATAACAAGGGTAAGATAACGGGAAAATGGACGGGGTATTTTTATGACGGAACGGTTGCAGCAGAAATAAAAATGGATCGCAATGGGAAAACCGGAAAAGGGAAAATATATTATTCAAACGGGCAGGTCAAATATGATGGGGAGCTTCGTGACATGCAGTACGATGGAAAAGGAGCTTTATACAGAGAAGACGGCAGCCTGGAATACAAAGGAAAATTTAAAAACGGCCAGATCGATACGGATTGAGGAAGCGCATAAAGCCCGCCCGTATTCTTTGCAGGCCGCATAGGAGGTAACTTATGTCAGCAAAAAAAGGGTCTTCCCTATTGAACGGTTGTGTTTTCTTTGGAGAGAAAATCGATTTTGACGCTGCGGAAATCAGATATATGGATCTGCTCAATATGGTCCCTGATGCAATACACAGCGTTGAAAAGCCTTTTCATGAATGGTATGAAAAGCGCGGGGATATTGAAGAGGTCCTGAAGCAATACAAAGCTTTCGCTCAAAAGACGCTCTCTTCCTACGCGATTCGCGCGCTGTTTCCGCAACTGTCGGAAAATGAAATCTATGATATCAGCGAAAATACCTATGTCAGGGAGTGCGTTGCGCTTTCAGATTCCGATCAGGCGTTCAGGGATGTCCGCGAGACCTACCAGCAAATCCTGCAAAAACAGCAGGCGGCTGAGGAATACAGGGAAATACGGAAGGATAGCCGCGGCCGCTGGCAAGGCGGAGGCTTTGGCCTGGGCGGAGCGATCAAAGGGGCAACGCAGGCTGCGGCGATGAACGCGGTATCAGGACTGGGACACAGTCTGGTAAATGCGGTTGGGAATGCCGGTTCCTCAATGGCGGCCAGCAGTTCTAAAAGGGAACTGTATAAACGGGCAGAGGACGGCCTTTTGATCGGTATCCAGAGAGATATGGCGAACCTCTTTGTCAGCCATATAGAATTGCTCAATCAGTATGAGGAAGAACTGGTCACGAATTCCTTTGATGAGGATAAAAGCAACGCCTTGTTTGAAAATGCCAAAAAGCTGCCGGATAAACGCGATCCCCTGTTGCAGCAGGCGTTTCTGGAGTGCCCATGGAATGAGCCGCTGATCAAATATTTATTTGCGAATTGTCCGGAAGGCCGTTCTGCGGCCGTAACGGCCGCTCAGGTTTTTTCCATCGATCTGAGGGATCAGATGGAGACGCTTTTGTCGTATGAATACACGGAAAAGGATAAATCCTCTGAAGCGGCGGAACGAAAGGCGCAGAAACGGATCCTTTCGCTGATGAAAAAATACGGGATCACGGAGAGTAAAACCCTGGACGCATTGGAGAAAAATCTCTTAAACAGAGTCTGCGAGGGATACAAAGCTGCAGACGAATCCACCTGTGAAGCCATGAAAACTGCGGTGGCGTCCTATGATGTCCAGGAGGAACTCAAGCCCGCTTTTCTGTCGGCGTTGTCAACGAGGATAGAAGAGATCTGGGATACAGAGCTTGCGCAGATCTGTCAGGGATATGAAGCGGCTGATGAAAAGACATGCGAGGAGATGATAGACGCCATAAACGCGCATCATGCCGCAGACGAGTTTAAAACGCCGTTTCTTGAGAAACTCCATGAGCGGATAAAAAAAATCTGGGATGAGGAACTTGCGCAGATCTGTCAGGGATATGAAACGGCTGATGAAAAGAGCTGCAACGAGATGATAAATGCAGTAAACACCCATCATGCTGCGGAAGAGCATAAGTCAGCGTGCCTAAAGAAAATACAGGCCCGGATAGAAACTATCTGGGCCGCAGAGGACGGAGAAATATTTGATAATCTGTATCTGCAGACGGATATCGCGGATCCGAAGGCTGTTGCGGAGGCCATCGCATACATAGAGGAAAAATCCCGGACGGCTTCGTCGGGAAAATATCTGAAAGCTTTGAAAAAATGTTCGCCGGAAGAGATCAATCGGGCCCGCCAGTACAAATATAGCATACGGCCAAAGCTGTATCCTATTTTAGCGGTGCTATGCGGCGGAAGTTTTATTTTTGGAGCGGCGCTTGCCGTTATCGGGATCCCACTGGCAATCCTGTTTTTGTGGCTGAGGTTCAGGATAAAGGCGGCATGGAATGACCTGACCCTAAACGGTTCCGTGATCCCTCGCGCCCTTTCCGAAAACCCCTTGCGAATTCCGCAAAAGGCAATAGAAGCAAAGGATGATCATGATGGCGATCAGCCATCCAGTTATTATGAACGGTACAGAGGCGGTAAGGGCAGGAAAGCGCCCGGAAAGAAATAACGGGATAAAACAAGGGCTGCTTTAAACGGCAGCCCTGATCGCCGAAAAAGATATAAAAGTAAAAAGAAGTCCTGCCGTCATTGGGGAAAAGTGAGCAGGCGGTTTACCGGAACGCCGAGGGCGTCCGCAATATCCATCAGCGTTTCCAGAGAGATCGACGTCGGCATGTTGGGCGCTTCTATATTGCTCATATGTGTCCGGCTGATCCCCACGGCTTCAGCCAATTGCATCTGACTGATGCCGTTCAGTTTTCTGTAATATGCGATATTCAGGCCTAGTTTCTTATACTCCTGGTCATGTCTGGAATTCACAAATATCACCTCATGGTTAGTGTATCCGAATGACAGAAATTCATAAACAATATAAAAATATGCAAAAACAATACTTATATTTGCAATATGAAAAAGAATATGATAAGATAGGAAAAGAGTTGTTTACGGTATTTTTATGTAGAAAAAAAGGAATGATTGCGATAAATTTTTATCTAGTGTATAATTCATATATGTAAAGACGGAAGGAGGAAGTGAAAGCAGATCATTTGCAGAGAAGCGCTTTTGACTCCTCTTCTTTTTTTTGTGAATATAGACAAAAACTGTCCATGCCGTTTGATAAAATGGCGTTATAAAATATATAACCTGTTTCAGACAGGGAGCAGACAGAAAGGGACAGCCTATGGACAGAGAAGAAAGCACAAAAATTAACAGGATTTTATCCATTTATGCGGAACTTACAGAAGGGCGCGTGGTCAACAAGGCAGAGATGGCCCAGCGGTTTGGCGTCAATGCCAGGAGCATCCAGCGGGATGTGGAGAGTATCCGGCGTTTTCTGGAGGATCAGGAAACGAAAAATGGGATCCGGAATGAACTGATCTATGATTATCGGGAAAAAGGGTACCGGCTGGATCAGCCGCAGGAATTGATGCTGACAAACGAGGAAGTCCTGGCGGTCTGCAAGATCCTGTTGGACAGCAGGGCTTTTGTCCGGCCGGAAATGATGGCGATGTTGGACAAGCTGGTCAGTTGTTCCGTTCCGAAGAAAAACCAGAAGATGGTAAACGACCTTCTCTCCAACGAAAAATATCACTACATAGAGCCGCATCACGGGAAACGCTTCCTGGATCGGATGTGGCTGGCTGGACAGGCGATCCGGGAAAACCGGGTCATCCAGATCAGCTATCAGAAGATGAAGGACCATGCGCAGGTCAGCCGCAGACTGGAACCGCTGGCGATCCTGTTTTCAGAGTATTATTTTTATCTGGTTGGCTTCATAGAGGATATCGACAGGGAGGAAGCCTTTCAGAATGCGAAGGATCCGTATCCTACGATTTATCGGATCGACCGGATCGATGAACTGAAGCTGCTGCCGGAACACTTTAAGATCCCCTATGCGGATCGGTTTGAAGAAGGGGAGTTCCGCAAGCGGGTGCAGTTCATGTATGGCGGACGGCTGCAGAGGCTTCGGTTTGAATACACCGGCCCTTCTGTGGAGGCGGTGCTGGACCGGCTGCCGACAGCGAGGATCCTGCGGGAAGAGGACGGGAAATATCTGATCCAGGCGGAGGTGTTCGGCGAAGGCGTGGAAATGTGGCTGAGGAGCCAAGGGGAGATGGTGAGAGAGGTGGTGATGAGAGAAATTAACTGAAATTATAGAGGGGACGCATAAAAATGTTTCATTGTGATCGCTGTGGACTATGCTGTATGCGGGTTTCAATTTCATCCGAATATCGTGATCTGGATAGAGGTGACGGAATATGTCGGCATTTTGATTGCAAAACGAAATTATGCCGTATATATGAAAATCGACCAGTAAAATGCAATGTGGATTTGATGTATGAAATGCATTTTAAGAATCGGATGGGAAAAGAAGAATATTATCAAATGAACTATTTCGCATGTGAAATGCTGAAAAAGGAGGAACAAAAAAATGTATCTTACGCTATTAAAACATGAGGAGAAAAAGTTATTTCTGAATCTTGTTGTTATTTTGGCATCTTCAGACGGAAATTATAGCGACAAGGAGAAAAGTATGATAAATGGATACTGTCAGGAAATGGGAATCCCATATATGTTGGATAATCAGGATTCAGTTTTAGAAGATGTGGTATCCAAAATAAATCAATCCTGCGATACCAAGACAAAAAAAATAATGGTTTTTGAAGCGATAGGATTAGCTGTATCGGATAATATTTTTCATCAAAGTGAGAGAGTCATTATAAAAAAAATGATGGATATATTTAAACTGGATAAAGGATTTGATGAAAAATGCGAAGCGGCTATAAATGAATACATGAGTTTTCAAACCAAACTAAACGAACTGGTTATAGGATAAAAATCGAGGGATAGGCAATGTACGAGTCTTCTGAAATGGATTATATTGCTTCTGAACGAAAATCTGACGAAGAAAAAAGAAAACATCAAAGCGATACAGTAAATATTGCAAGTGGGTTTTCTGCTGCTCAGGCTGCGAAGAAGGAAACGCTGCGGGCAGCAAAAACATATGCAAAACCGAACGAATATACGGGAAATCGGACTCTCTATGATAATGGGGCTGCAAAACGAAATGCAAAAATGGATGCATTTAAAAGTTCCGAACTTTTTACAGACCCATATACAGGAAAACGATTGGTCCTGACAAAAAATGAAGCGAAAGAGTTATATGGTGAAGAATGGACCTTACATTTAGCGGAAAGCGATCATGTTATCCCCCTGGAAAAGATATTTAATGACACAAAGGGAAATACTTGGAATACAACGGAGGATATCCGAAAAGCGGCAAATAGTAAAGACAATATTAAAGTAACATCCAGAAAGTTCAACAATGCAAAGCGAAGCCGTACGAATGAGGAACTTGTAAATGATAACGAGTATTTAGAAAGAAAGGGAATTGAATTAACAAAAAGGGGAAAGCAACAAGCCCTTCAAGATAGCCAAGAAGCAGAAAAGTCTATCAATCGACAATTGAGAAGAGCAGGTGGTAGAAATGTGTTGAAAACCGGACATGAAGCAGGCTTATATGGTGCCAAACAGGCTGGGATTACTGGTGCTTCGATGTCTGGAATTATGAATATAATCTCTGTGATACAAGGAGAAAAAAACGTTGAGGATGCAATTGTTGATACAGTCAAAGATGGAGGAAAAGCTGCCGCTACAGGTTATGTCATGAGTGGCGGCTTGACAGCAATTTCTCAATCTTTATCAAAGTCATCCTCTAAATTTATACAAGGATTGGTGAAATCAAACGTACCTGGGGAAATTATTACTGCGGTTATAGCAACAGGAAATACATTAAAAAGATGGGGCGATGGAGAAATAACAACCCAGGAATGCCTATTGGAATTAGGTGAAACAGGGCTCAATATGGCCACAATGGGATACTCGATGGCTGTTGGACAGGCCCTGATACCGATACCTGTTGTGGGTGGAGCGATAGGGGCATTGGTTGGTTCAATGCTCACAAGCAGTTATTATCATAATCTGATAAATAAGTTACAGACAAAAGAATTTGAACATCAGGAAAGGCTTCGAATAATTGCTGAATGTCATGAGGCAGCTGAACAAACGAAAGCATTCCGACGGGAATTGGAAGTATATCTGGAGTCATATTTTAATGAATATCAAGACTGCTTTAATGATGCAATTTCGGCAATGGATTTTGCTTATCAGACGGGAGATACTGATGGAGTTATTGCAAGTGCAAATGACATTACACGAAAATTAGGAGGTCAGGTTAAATATGAAACCTTTGATGAATTTATAAATTTTTTGGATGATGGCTCTATTGATATATTTTAGCTAAGATAGATGCTTTATTTTGAAATGAAAATTATAGATTGTAAAAGATAAAATACGAGGAGGAAATGAAAATGCCAATCCCTTTTTTATTAGTCGGCGCCGGAATATTGGCAGGAGCAATTGGAGTAAGTGGTCATTCAGATGCAAAGGCCACCAATGAGAGGGCCCAAAGAATATCAAATGATGCAAAGAAAATGTATGATGGTGCGAAATCATCGTTGGAGCAAGCAAAAGAAGGTGCGGAAAACGCGTTATTAAAACTAGGCTATACAAAAAAGGATATCCTGGAAGGTTCTATGAAAGAGTTTATTGATTTGTGGGAGAAGATAAAAGATTGTGCTCCAAAAAAATCTGAGGGATTGAAGGAAATTGAAAATTTTAACTTTGATCAGGAGGACATACTTCAAATAAAGGAGATGACTAATATATATGAATCAACAATAAAAGGTGGCGCGGCTGGTATTGCTACCGGAGCGCTCATTGCCCTTGCCGCAAGTGGTACTTTACCGATTGTGACCGGAGAGTTGGCTCTTGCAGGTTCGTGCTTGGTTATGGGAGAAATTGGGACAGCTGTCGGCGTGGCGGCATCAGCTTTGTCGTTTGGTGCAGCAATGACACCTCTAGCGGCAGTAGTTGCCCCGGTAATTTTTTTTACAGGAATTTCCGCAAGTATGAAAGCTGATGAAAATTTGGAGAAAGCACATGCAATGCATGCGGAAGCTGAAAAAGCAGTTGAAGAGATGAAAGTATCTCAAGTCTTATGTGAAGGAATTTCCAAGCGAAGTGAAATGTTTAATAAGTTGCTGATTGAATTAGATGGAATATTTTCTAAGTGTTTAAGTCAGCTGAGCAATTCGTCAAAAATGAGGGATATGCAGGAAGAATTGCAAAAAAATAAAAAAATAACATCTAAAATGCCAGAGTATAAAAGGAAGATATATTTAAAAGAACTTCAAGAAAAATATAAAGATGAGCTGGCGCTCGTTTCCATTGCACGGTCATTAGCGGGAGCTATTAAAGCGATTATTGATACGCCAATACTGACGAAAGAGGGGAGACTTGCAGAGGATTCTTCGGAAACATATAATAATGCGGTAGGAGAGTTGGTTCAAATATCCCAGGAATCGACTAATTTAATAGCAGATATAGATGTTCACGCAATGAATTTATTAGGAAGTCGTTATAAAAATGGAGAAGGCGTAGAAAAAGATTATGCAAAAGCCGTGGAATGTTATAGTAAAGCAGCAGAAGCGGGATCTGCAGAGGGAATGTGTAATTTGGGAGTTTGCTATGAATATGGAACGGGCGTAAGAAAGAATAAATCTAAGGCTGCAGAATTGTATAAAAAGGCAGCAGAAGCGGGATCCGTAGAGGGGATATGTAATTTGGGAGTTTGCTATGAATATGGAACGGGCGTAAGAAAGAATAAATCTAAGGCTGTAGAATTGTATAAAAAGGCAGCAGAAGCAGGGTCTGCAGAGGGAATATGTAATTTGGGAACTTGCTATGAATATGGAACGGGTATAAAACAGGATATAGCTAAAGCGGTGGAATTATATAAGAAATCTGCAGAAATCGGATCTGCGCGGGGAATGTGTAATTTGGGATATTGTTATTACCGTGGAGAAGGTGTGGAATGGAACTATTATAATGCTGTGGAATGGTATAGAAAATCTGTTGAAAAAGGAAATGCCCGTGCCATGGATCTGTTAGGAGATTGTTATTATTTTGGGAGAGGTGCAGAACAGAATTATTTTAAAGCGGTAGAATTGTATAAAAAATCCGCCGAAGCAGGGTATGCTTCGGGAATGTATGATTTAGGATATTGTTATTATTATGGATATGGACTTCATGAAAATGAGAGTTTGGCCAAGAAATGGTTGACTAAATCTGCTAAAATGGGTAATTCGGATGCAAAAAGCAAGTTGGAAGAATGGTTTAATTTATCAAGCTAACTATAATAATTTCACAGGGAAATAGGTTCCTTTAAGAGTACCGACAGAGTTTTGGCCTGATCGTATGATCAGGCCAACAATTTTTTCATAGTGAATTGATATTATCGGAGCAATGAATACAAAGGCTCTTTTTTTACAGCATAAACGGCGGGACAAAACAGGGTACATACTCATGAGAGAATGACAAACTACATAATACCGCTCAAATTTGCGAACCTACGTTATATCTCAGCAACGACAGTATTTGTCCCCAGTCCATTCATCGAAATTTCAGTAAAGGGTATCTGCGCCTTCACCCCAGCTTTTCCGGCTCCGGATAGTCGACGCCGAAGGTTTCCACCATTATGGACTGTATCCGCTGCGGGAAGCGGGGCCTGTCGTTCCAGTCGGTGGACGTTTCCGCGATGGCGTCCACGACATCCATGCCGTCCGTCACCTTGCCGAAGGCCGCATACTGGCCGTCCAAGTGGGGCGCATCCTTATGCATGATGAAAAACTGGCTTCCGGCGGAATCGGGATCCATGGCCCGCGCCATAGAGAGAACCCCGGCGGTGTGCTTTAAATCGTTTTGGAAGCCGTTGGCGGCAAATTCCCCTTTGATGCTATAGCCAGGGCCGCCGCAGCCGTTCCCTTCGGGATCGCCGCCCTGGATCATGAAACCGCTGATCACGCGATGGAAGGTCAGGCCGTCATAAAATTTCTTCTGAATGAGGCTGATAAAATTGCGCACCGATTCCGGCGCGGTTTCGGGATAGAGTTCCGCCCGGATGACGCCGCCGTCTTCCATAGTAATGGTAACAATAGGATTTTGTGCCATAAAATCTTCCTTTCCTGTAAAAAATGTATTAAGATGACAGAGGGGCCGTCCTGTTTTACAAGGGCGCCTTCCGTTTACGATTATTGTATAGGAAAAAAGCTCCGCCGTAAAGATAAAAAAAGCGGTCCGCAAAAACGGAAACAATCCGCGAAAGGGGCAGGCGGTTCTTTTGAAGGGGGAAGATCATGAAAAAGGCCGTCGCATCAGATGCCGGGCAAGGAAGAAAGGGAACCGTGTGGCTCACCGATGAGCCGGACACGGCGCTTTTTTTGCACGGGAAAAGCGAATGCGTTCTTTTTTTGGAAACGCGGGAAAATGCGGATGTTTGGCTGCCGGGGATCCAATGGCGCGCCCAGGTGCCGGAAGGGGCCGGAGGGCCAGAGTCCTGGGAGAAATGGCTTCCTTCGGATTTTCTGAAGCAAGTCTGGCAGCGCTTTGCCGGTATTCCCTGGAGGATTTGGGAAAGCGACAGGCTCCTTTTGCGGGAAATGACGGAAACGGATGCAGAGGCGATCCTGCGTCTGTGGGAGGACAGAGAGATCGCCCGTTTTATGGAAGAGCTGCCCCGGGAGAAAGGATCGCTGCAGGAGAAGATCCGGGATCACATTCGGTATATGTATGGATTTTTCGGGTTCGGGATCTGGATCGTGGAACGAAAGGCGGATCCGGGAGATAAACAAAGCGGACAGGGCGCAGCGCGAATGCACTGGGAAGAGGGCCCTGTGATCGGGCTGGCGGGAATGCAGCTCAGGGATGGGTATGAGGAGCCGGAACTGGGATTTTGTATCGCGGGGCCTTACAGGCGCAGCGGATATGCGACAGAGGCCTGCAGGGCAGTCCTTGAATACGGCTTTGAAGAGCTGGAACTGTCGGCGGTCCGCGCCGTGGTACATCGGGACAACAGCATTTCTCTGCGGCTCTGTGAAAAACTCGGCTTTCGGGAGGATCGGCAAAGGGCTCTGGCAGATGGGGCGCTGGTGAAAAAAAAAAAAAAAAAAAGCCAGGCTGTCCCGGAT
>X22_European_Rabbit__coassemble_57_pt1 | contig 29336 bp, 25 predicted proteins | sample X22_European_Rabbit__metabat2_low_PE_003 | metagenome-assembled genome bin X22_European_Rabbit
CATATGACGCGGGATATCTGGCGCCGGAAGAGATCGCAGGAAAAGTGGAAGTGACAGGCAGGGGCGGCACGGTGCTGCAGCCGGGGATCGACTTCCTGGAGGATGCAAAGGACTTCCCGAAGGACGGGCCGGTGCTGATCATCACGGACGGGCTGATCGAGGACAGGCTGGTGATCCCCAGGGAGCATGCGTTTCTGATCCCACGAAAGGGAAAGCTGCCGTTTAAGCCCAAGGGGGAAGTGTTTTATCTTGCGTAAAAATATAGACGGACAAAAAATGTCCGCCTATATTTTAAGGAAATCAAGAATTTATCAGTAAGCAAAAGGTATTCTGAGGAATTTTAGGAACAGGAATTATTTAAGGCCAGTAATTCATTAATGACACTTTCAAGGAGAGGGATATAATTGTCGTCAATCCGGTGTATCTTATCAAGCAATGAGATATCGGCATCGCGTTCATTTCCAAAAAGGATATAATCGGCGGAAAGCCCCAGTAAATTGCAGATTTTGATTAGCATTTTAACCGATATTCCTGTTCGCCCTCGTTCAACTTCGGCTAAATATGAAACACTTACATCAAGTAATTCGGCAAATTTTTCCCTTGTGTATCCTAAATCTTCTCGTGCCTTTCTAATGCGTTTATACACCGCTATCACCTCAACTTATAGTATGGCTTAATTACAATTGGGGAAACATCAACTAATATTGTATAAATAATATATTGTATTAGTTGATTCTTTGTGATAGACTGTAAAAGGAGATTTGGGAGAGTTTTGAGCATACCCCAAAATGTAAAAATGGAGGAAAACGGATGCTTTGCGGCAATTGTGGAGCAAAACTACCGGAAAATGCGAAGTTTTGAAGAGAATGTGGTACAAAAGTGGGAGATTTTTCTAATCAGGGGAAGAAAAAAGTTCCTTCTGAACAAAGGAAAGCGTATTAAAACCAAGAATCAAAAAAAGGAATACGGCGAATGATCCAGTAAATAGGAGAACGGAAAAGATATTGTTTGTTATTGTTGCTGTATTAGTGGTTAATAGGTCTGATCAAATTATTATTTCCAAATAATGATTCAATGAGAGAAGATTCGGTGCTTACTCAAAATATGAATAGTGATGAATTTGATTCTTCTGGATAAATTGGGGTCAAATTCCATGTACGATTATTGAAATAGGTTATATGACAAACTCGGAGGAAGATGCTAAGTTAGCTACAGAAGAGTATCAGAATAAGATTGTAGAAAGTATCTAATAAATGACAAATGATGGGAGGATAACAAAATGGAAAACTTAAGCGGTGGAATGCTTTTTATTATTGTAGTGGCATTAACTGTGATAAATCTTGTATTATACCATAAAATTTTCCATGTGTTATATTTTGATCTTGGAAAGGGTTTATTAAAAGAAATCATAGGCGCCTGGTTTGTAGCTGTTATTGAGATAGGTTTAGTGGGGGCGCTTTTACGTCCGATTCTTTCTGGAGCTATAAAAATTGTTGCAGTCATTATAAAGTGTATACTAATTATTGTGGTCATCGTAGCCGTTCTTTTAGCTTTATGGTTTCTTTATAAAAAGATAATACGGAAAGAAGATGTGGGAGAATTTGGTGATGAGCAAGATAAGAATAAAGGGGAAGTTATTCTGCAGGATGTAGATGAAGATACTGCGGTAAAAGGAAATTCTGAACAAAGTAACATGCAAGAGATGGATTATAGTACGCTAGAAGGGCAAGATAACGAGGAAAAAAAAGAATCTATTTTACAAACGAAAGATGATTCTGAAGATGTTGTGTTTTGTGCGAAATGTGGGAATAAAATATCAAAAAAGTATAAATTCTGCATATATTGTGGGAATCGCATGTAAGAAAATGTGGTTCAGCAAGAGGTAAAGAAAATATAGAATAAAGATAGGAACGGAGAAGACGATATGGCACTTGTGAAATGTCCGGACTGCGAAAAAATGATATCTGCAAGAGTTGATAGTTGCCCGTTCTGCGGCTGCCCACGAAAGTTTTTTTTGCAATGTGAGGAAACAGAAACAGCAAAACCACAAAATAGTAATGATAAAATTCTTGCATCAGAAAATTTGAAAGATGACAAAGAAGTACCGGTTGAGATAGTATCCTTTACCTTAGGCCCCAAAACAATTTCCTATGATAAACGAAGTGCAAGTTTTGCAGCAATGTTTGGCGATTATAGAAAGATTGCTGATAATGCACTCTGTGTAGCCATACAAAAATATGATGAGGCTTCTTCTTTTGAATCTGCTTTAAGTGCCGTTATGAAGTATGCGGAGACCGTTATTAATGATACTGTTTCTAAGGGTGTGAAGTTTTTATATGACCATCAAATTATTATGACATCTTCTGAATTTATCAATAGATATGATATTGATTTTAGCTCATATACCCAGAATGCAAAACAAGCAAAGGCAAGGGTTTTGGCAGAGAAACAAAAACTTGAATTAAACAGAGAGATGGAAAAAGCAAGTCGAGCCAGATGGCAGGGAGGAGGATTTGGTTTAAAAGGGGCAATTAAAGGTGCTGTCACGGCTGGAGCTTTAAATATGGGGTCGGACTTTCTGCATTCTTTTGGAGATGCATCAAAGGCCAGGCAAGATGACCAGATCATACGTGGAAAGACGGATAATATACGCCAAGAATATCAAAAAGAAATTTGTAATGGGGTATATTATTGTGTATTGGATATCTACAATGGAATGGTTAAAGAATTAAATAAGGCTAATTTCTTTGAAAAACCAATTGATTTAGATGCAAAAAAAGCGCAGACATTATTTGAAGCAACTATGAAGAATGCCACAACAGAGGATGAAGTATTAGATCATTTATTAAGTTGTATTGTTATATTTCCTGGGAATAAAAGAATAACAGATACATTGATTCCGTTGCTTTCCAAATACCCTGGGACTGATTTTAGTAATTGGCTGGAATTTTGGCATTTGGATTATTGTTACCCTAATTATAAAGAAGATAAAAGTAAAGCAGATGAATTTGATAATTTTATGTACGAGAATGGAGTCAAGTCGATTAATTTTAAGAATCCTAATGTAGAATCTTATGCGCAACTGAGAAAGTGGATAAATGAATATTATGAGAAATATAACGTTGAGACAATACCTGAAGCTTCCTATTTGGCGAATGCAATAAAGGAATATTATCAGCATATGGATGGTTTGATGATATGGTATGCTGTAATAGAATGGGTTCCATTAGAATGTAATATTTATGAATTCATGTCATATATGAAAAAGGAGAGAGAAGGGCTGATTCATTCGTTCTTACCGCTGTTGTGGTTATATGGTGACCGTGACGAGAAAATCCCGCCCAAGGTAAAAGCTTCTCTCGATACGGAAGAACATATTTTGATATTCTATGATTCTTCCCTTATGTCGAGCGGTAGAAAAGGATTTATAGTAACCACGAAAGCTGTTTATGATTTGAAGTCATGGACAAGGATTTTGTTATCTGAAATAGAAGATATTAGAATAAACAATGATAGAAGTATAGAGATAGTTGAAAGAGGAGATAGCATTAGAATTAAAGAGGCAAGATTGTTCAATATAAATGCGCTAAAACATTTTGCTAAAATGTTAAGGGTGATATGTGTTCGATATGCAGGTAATGAAAAATTATGGGAAGATGAAATGAGGACACCTAAGCCCAAAAGTAAATCTGAATCTTTGGTGCTTACTTGTCCCTTTTGTGGGAAAAATGTTCGTCAAGGAACTAAGTTTTGTAATTACTGCGGTAATTCATTGATTGATTTAAAGGAAGAACCAGCCATCGTAGAGAAAATGATATGTAAATCCTGCGGGAAAGAGATTTTGGCAAGTACAAGGTTTTGTAATTTTTGCGGTCAACCTGTTGAGAGATGAAAATGAATTAATAATAGTGGATGATATATCCCATTTTTGTAAGATTACATAGTTAACTATTGTGTATTCAATCGCTCAGGACATTGCACAGATGTGCAAAGGGAGGTCTAATTTTTATAAATCGAATAACCATAAATGGAAGGCTGGCTGATGTGTTTTTATATAATCTGAGAAGAACACTAAGATGCCGCACCATTATATAGCTCTAATAATGAAACGGTTAGTTCCAACAGACCGTTGGAAATCAGACACCGGATAAAACGAGGAGGAGAAAAAAATGAAATGTAAAAAATGTGGATTTGAATTTACGGAAGGTCTATTTTGCCCGGAGTGTGGGACGAAAATCGACATGGATGCAGTGGTGGAGAAAGCTGTTGAAATAGACAGTGACAGGAAAGAAATTTTGAATATGGATAATGCTCTTGAAGAGGCTGCTGAAATAGACTGTGATGAGGAAGAAATTTTAGACAAAGATAAAGCTCTTGAAGAAGTTTTATTCTATTATGAGCAGAGCCATAAAAAAGGGGAAGCAACTCGTGAAGGAGATCATTTGTTTTATGATCGTGCGCAGGTATTACTACAAAAAATGATCAAGCAAAAATCTACTGATTATAGAATTTGGTGGGAGGCATGTAAGCCGATTGATTTTTGGGAAGAAACATTTTCCGAGGAGATGTTAAATAAGTTTAAAATTAACGATGTATATTTTACAAAAGCACTTGGATATGCAGATATTGAAGGTAAAAAATAATTATAGAAGAACGAGAGGCCTACCAAGAACGTAAAAAAAGCGTACTGGACGAGATAAATCAAGAAAAAGCAAAAATAAGAAGATTAGAAGAAGAAAAGAAGGCAAAAGAAGAACAGCTAGAGAAAGAGAGAAGGGAAAAAGAAAGACAACAAGCAGAGGAACAAAAAGCAAAGGAAATAGAACAAGAAAAAATAAGAAAAGAGCAAGAAAGAATACAGAAAGAGAAAAAGAAGATGGAGGATGAAGGCAAAGTAATGGCCTTAATTTCTTTAGTCTTTGGTATCATATCATTGTGTACTTTTGGAGGTTTTATTTTTCCTGAAATTATAGGAATTGTATGTGCCTTTAATGGTAAAAAGCAAGGGAAAATGCGCGGGCAGGCAAAAGCCGGGTTGATTTGTAGTTGTATATCTATATGCATTATTATTCTGGTCATGGTGTTAGCGTTCAATGCGTGATGATATTGGAGAAATTTGTTTATGCTGTGAACCTTTTTTTCAATACGGGAAATAGGAAAGCATAGGAGAATAGAAATATGAATAAGGGTGTCATTAAAATCAGTAAGAGGATACTTTTATGTATTCTAATGATACTTGTTTTCTCAGTAAAGGGAAATTATGTATCAGCAAGAAATATCAGTAAAGAAAATGGATCCCAAGTAACTGAATCTACTTTCTATAATATTGAAAATTTCCCATACGCTAATAAGAAAAAGGCATCTAAATTATTGAAGGTTTTTCAAGATGCTAAAATGGTGGAGACAGAAGATCTTATCAATCTTGAGGTTTCTTCAAAGGGATTGTTTGATACAAGTGATCAATATAAACAGACCCTGGAGGATAGAGATTATTTTTATTATGGTGATATGAAGAAAGGAAAACCCAACGGAAAAGGTATTCTTTTGGATTATTCTGCTGAGATTGGGGCTATAATACCTGTCCTTTTGGGAGAATTTAAAGATGGACAGCTGGATGGATATGTGATACGAATATCGTCAATTACGTTACCAGAAATAGCGAGTGAAGGTTTCTACAGCAAAGGGGTACGGGATGGAGATTATACCGGTTATAGTGATGGGCTATTAAATTCAAATTATTTAAATAGTAATCCCGGTGTATTAGACACATATGAAGAATGCCTGAGAGAAAGACTATACGGGATAAGATATGATGAAATTGTATGGGATATCCCATTAGTACCCGTCTATAAACAAGAGCAGGGGACATATAATAATGGTAAAGTTACGGGGGAATGGACAGGATACTTTTATGATGGAACCGTTGCGGCAGAAATAAAAATGGATCGTAATGGCAAAACAGGGAAGGGAAAAATATATTATTTAAATGGTCAGGTCAAATATAACGGAGAACTTCGTGATATGCAATATGATGGCAAAGGTGCTTTATATAGAGAAGATGGTAGTTTAGAATACAAAGGGAAATTCAAAAACGGCCAAATTGATGTGGATTGAGTGAGTATATGTATTTATTAAAACTTCATACCTATGAACTTTAGCTGCAAGATACTGCAGCCGGGATCGACTTTCAGAGGATGCAAAGGTTTTTCCGAATGCCGGGCCGATGCTGGTCATCACGGACGGGCTGATCGAGGACAGGCTGGTGATCCACAGGGAACATGCGTTTCTGATCCCGCGAAAGGGAAAGCTGCCGTTTAAGCTGAAGGAGGTGTATTATTTGCCGCGTGAATAAAGATAAAAAGTGGTTATGTAAGATTGCGTGGATTAGTAGAGAATGGTTTAGAAAACGGATAGCACGGTGAAACACATATTAGGATGCGATAACCTATAATGCCCTGATACAAGGGTAGGAAGTCTCATGTGGGAGGAAAAACAAATGTATTATCATTCCTGTAAAGCGTGTGTAGCAGAGAAAGATATATCCAGTCATGGATACGAAAAAAGTTGTATGGAGAAGCGGACAAATATGAGTAAACGGAAATGCCTTAGTGGAAAAAACGAAGAAAAGTTGTATAATTTTGGAATTCCCACGATGATAGGAGGAAAAATAAAATTTGCAAATAAATTTGCAGGAAAGAAGTCGAATAAAGGATGGAACTTTTTGCTGGCAGTTGTTTTGGGATGTGTCCTGTTTTTATTCCTGTATCCGGGATGTATGGAAACAGAGGCGAAAGAGAAAAAGAATTCAAAAAACGACACGAAAATAGTGGATCTAGGCGTTTTAGGGAAGGATTGTATGCTGGAGGATCTTATTAATAATTCCGGAGGACAATTTGTTTTTACAGCTAGTTTTGAGACAACGACTGCTATGAAGAATTATGTTTATTTGTTTAACTTCAGGCAGCATAACCAGGACGGTACTATTACCATTGGAGATATTTATGTAAAAGATGCAACAAAAGATGCTGTGCTGTCGGCATTGAAAAAAGCTTCTTATCAGGATGATGTTGTTGTGAAAATGACTGCCATATATGATAAGGCGGAAGTTATACAGAATAAAAAGGGAGAAACTGAACGATGGCATTATTATGCAACGGTAACAGATGCTGAGATTCTGGAGAAAGATTCCTATGAGGCGAAAGAAGCTTTGAGGAGCTATTATCGTATTGGTGATAAAATTGCCTTACAGAACGGGGGAGTCTTTACTATCATGGATGCGGGGCAATATAAAGACCAGTACGGAGAAGAATATGCATTTGTAAAAATGAAGATAGAAAATACTGGTGAAAAGAAATTAATCGTTGATGCGTCTGATTTTGAGTTTTACGGGGATGATTTTGTGTTAGAATCGGGTTGCCCGAGCGAGGCATTAGAGAATGATAGTGATTTTAGAACTTCATTTAGCACCACTCTTGCTAGTGGACGGAAAACGGAATTGACCTATTTTGCAATATGTCCAAATTATGATAAACTGGAAAGAATTGAGGTAGAATTTGGAAAGATAGTGATTGTAATTAAGGAGACAGTTGAAGGGAAAAAGACTGCTCAAGTGGACGATTTAAACATTTATGGTAAATATTTTTTGGATAATGGGAAAAATGCTACTGTAGATGCTGAGGTATATTGGGCTTCAGATGATGGACTTGATTGGTTGGATATGGATGCATGGGGATATGGAGGACATGAAATAATTCCGTTTCACGGACAATTAGAAAAGATTGGGGAGAATAAGTACAGAGCGTATGACTCGGATTTTGGAACTGAGGTTACAGTTGCTTTTTCTCCAAAGGGGATGAAGGTGACTGTTGAAGCTGCGGAAAATTCGGACGCATATTGTTTTGATGGATATTTTGAGCAAACAAGTAAAGTTGATTTGGATGCCGTTTCCTGAAAAAGTGAGCGGGAGAATAGTTGATATCCTAGAGCCAGTATCATTAAGATAAGCCGAGGCATAATGTACCGGCTTTCTTTCTGCTATAAAACCCGTTAAGTTAAGGAATTCCCACAAAAATACCGCTCCCCATCTTAGACTTCGAATCTATAAGCATTTGGAAAATAAAAAAGGATATTAGATAAAGATACTGAATACGGGTAAATTCGTGAAATAACGCATATAAATATAATATGATGGCAAAGGTGTTTTATACAGAGAAGATGGTAGCTAGAATACAAAGGGGAATTTAAAAATAGCCAGATTGATGTGGATTGAGGGAGTATATGTAGTTTTCAGAAATTTCAATTATAAATAATACCTATGAACCCGGGCGGCAGACTGATCCTGCCGCCCAAATTTTATGTTCAAGGAGGTATCAGAAATGGCAGCAAATGTCGAAACGATGTTTTACACAAGGGAAAAGCCGTGGCACGGACTTGGCACCATGGTCATGGAGGCTCCCACATCCGCAAGGGCGCTGGAACTGGCCGGGCTGGACTGGAGGGTGGAGCAGCGCCCCGTCCAGACTGCGGACGGGATCGAACTAAAAGGCTTCTTTGCCAACATCCGCAGTACCGATCAAAAGGTGCTGGGCGTGGTGACGGACAAGTACCGAGTGGTCCAGAATGAGGACGCCTTCGCCTTTACAGACGCCCTTTTGGGGGAGGGCGTGATCTATGAGACTGCCGGTTCCCTGCAGGAAGGAAGAAAAGTCTGGCTTTTGGCGAAGCTCCCCCACCGCTACATCATTTCCGGGGATGAGATCACCCCCTACCTGGTCTTCTCCAACAGTCATGACGGCACCGGCGCGATCCGGGTGGCCATGACGCCGGTGCGGGTGGTCTGCAACAACACCTTAAACCTCGCCCTGGAGACGGCGAAGCGCAGCTGGTCCGCGGCCCATACCGGGAACCTGGCCGGAAAGATGCAGGATGCCAGGCAGACGCTCCTGTATGCGGACAGTTACATGGCGGAGCTGGGGAAGGCCTTTGAACGGCTCCACCGGACGAAGGTGACGGACCGGCAGGTGCTGGACTATATCAACTGTCTGTTTCCGGAAACGGAGAAGCTCACGCCCCTGCAGAAAAAGAACATCTCCCGCATGAAGGAAGACCTGCGGGTGCGTTTCTATGAGGCCCCGGACTTAAAAGGGACGGATAAAGACGGCTACCGGTTCATAAACGCCGTTTCGGATTTTGCCACCCATGCAAAACCCATCCGGGAGACGAAGAACTACCGGGAGAACCTGTTCGGCAGGACGGTGGACGGAAACGCGCTGATCGACCGGGCGTATGACATGATGTGTGCGGCTTAATGGACAGTGGAGCAAAGACGGTGAAAAGGAAAAGACGATGAAGAGGAAAAGACGGCGGCGGGCAGAGGGGTCCGCCGCTATTCTTTTTGGAAAGGAGCGTGCAGAAGGATGAGAGTACTGGTAAAGACCGGCCGGATGGAGCGGTCGGAGTGGCTGGGCTGGCGCAGGATGGGGATCGGCGGGTCGGACGCTTCCGTGATCGCGGGCGTCAATAAGTTTCGCTCCGTCTACCAGCTCTGGCTGGAAAAGACCGGGCAGACGGAACCGGAGGAGACGGAAAATGACTACGTTCATTTCGGCTCTGTCCTGGAGCCCATAGTAAAGAAAGAGTTCATGCACAGGACGGGGCTTAAGGTGCGGGCGAAAAAGGCGATCCTGCAGAGTACGGAATACCCGTTCATGCTGGCGGACCTGGATGGGGTCATTTATGAGGACGGGCAGCTTTGTATCTTCGAGGCAAAGACTGCCTCCGCCTACAAGCAGGAGATCTGGGAGCAGGGCGTTCCGCTGGAATACATCCTGCAGGTACAGCATTACATGGCCGTGACCGACGCGAAGAAAGCCTATGTGGCGGCGCTGGTGGGCGGGAACCATTTCTTTTATCATACGGTAGAACGGGATGAAGAGCTGATCGGCCTGCTGGTACAGATGGAGAAGGCGTTCTGGACGGAGAGCGTGCTGCATGGAAAGGAGCCTGCGGCGGACGGTTCGGAGGCCACCACGCTGTTCTTAAACAGCCGTTACCGGGAGTCCAACGGGAAGAAGGTGGAACTGCCGCAGGAAGCGCTGGACTTATGCGCCAGCTATGACGAGCTGACGGAGCGGCTGGCGGCGGTGAAGGAGCAGAAGGATGCGGTTGCGAACCAGCTGAAAAGTTTCTTAAAGGAAAATGAGACTGGCGTAGTAGGGGACCGGACGGTGACATGGAAGAACGTGGTGTCCACCGGCTTCGATAAAAAGCGCCTGGAAAAGGAACGGAAGGACATTTACGACGAATACGTCACGCAGACGAAGTACCGCAGGCTATCGGTGGCATGAGAAAGGAAAGGTATTTTAACATGGAAGAAAACAGGATCAGGCTCCTGAGAGCGGAAGAGATCGAATGCCGGGTGGCAAAGGTGAACCAGAAGGGCGTAAGTCTCCTGCTTTACAAGGATGCAAGGGTAGACTGCAAGATACTGGACGAGGTGTTCGGCCCCATGAACTGGCAGAGGACGCACCAGAGCATCGACGGGAACTTATACTGCACCGTCAGCATCTGGGATCCGGAAAAGAGCCAGTGGATCTCAAAGCAGGATGTGGGGACGAAATCCTATACGGAACAGGAAAAGGGACAGGCATCCGACAGCTTCAAAAGGGCTGCCGTGGTGGTGGGGATCGGCCGGGAACTCTATACGGCCCCTTTTATCTGGATCCCTGCAGAGCGTGTATGCATTGAACGGCGGGAAGGCGGCCCCGGAGGCGACCGGTATGTCGTAAAGGATACGTTCCGGCTGAGATCCATCTCCTATAATGAGAACCGGGAGATCGCGGCACTGGAGATCGTGAACGGGAAGGACGTGCCCGTGTTCCAGTGGACGGAGGGATCGGGGACGACAAAGACGGCGTCTCTGTACTGTCCGGCGCTGAACGAAAGGGAACTGTGGCTTCTGGAACAGGAGCTTGCGCGGACCGGCGTGGAGCTGGGGACGGTACTGAACCGGTACGGGTTACAGGACGCGGGACGGATGACGCCGGAGATCTACAGGAAGATCATGAGCGGCCTGAAACGGTCGAAGGACAGGGCAGCGTAGGAGGTGCAGAGAGATGGAAAAGATTTGGATCGACATTCTGGTCGGCATCCTGACGGTAGCGGCGGCGGTGCTGGCGGAGAGCGGCGGAAAAGACAGGTGATGGGAAAGGAGAAGGTTTATGACATACGAAGGATTCAAGGGAACCCTGGTCATAGGGCTGAACGAGTGCTTCGAGGAGGAAACGCTGGAAGCGAAAATCGGAAAGGAACCGGACAAGGCCGGAGGGGAGCGGGAATATCTGTACATATCGGACCGGGGCAGGCAGATCCTGTCCGGCATGGATCTGGCGGGTTTATACGCTGCCTGGAAGGACGGTACAAGGAGCTATGACGACATCCTGGACGGGATACTGAAAGAGGCCAGAGAAAAAGACGGGAGGGATACTCTGCTGCAGGAAGTCCTGGAGAGCGTGTATCTTTCCCTTGTGAATCGGGAAAGGGGCGGCAGGCATCTGGAAGTGATCGCCCATAAGGATTTCCTGGACCTTGCCATCGTTTTGTATGTCCAGACAGAAGCGGGCAAGACCATGCTGCTCACCGCCCCCATGCTGGAGCTGTGGCAGACGGATTTTGATACGCTCTATGCAGCGGCGGTAAGGAACAGTGAAAAGAAACGCCCGTACTGTCTGTGCGACCTGAAGGATCTGGCCTGTACTGCCGCAGAGACAAAGAGCTGGGAACACCTGCAGGTGGAGGACAGAGTGGAAAAGGAGCAGGGAAGGAAGTTTATCGAAGCTGCAAAGGATACATTTGACAGCGGGAAAGCGTTCCTTCTCACCGGCGCGGACTGCCGGTTCGGGGCGGCCTGCATCCTTTACCCGGACGTGCTGAAGGATTTGTCTGACCGTCTGGAGAAGGACATCTATATCCTTTTCCCCAGTGTGGATGAGGCGCTTTTGATCCCGGAGGATAACGGGGAAGAAAAGCCTCTGCTGGAACAGATGTCTGCCAGCATCCGTGGGAAGGAAGACGGGGAAGGATGGCTGTCCGGGCATATCTACCGGTTCAGCCGGAGAACTGGACAGATCGTGATGGAACAGGCGGAGACGGACAGGCCGTGACGGGAAGGACGGCAGGCGGACAGAGGTCGAGAGGCGGCAGGGAAGAAAGGCCCTGCCGCCTTTGACGGTATAACCCGTTATATATAGGAAGAAACCGAAGCAGAAAGCAAAGGAACAGTCAATTCCTGCGCGGAAAGGAACGAAGATGAAATGGGAATGTGCGAGAAAAAATGTGTATCCGGCGCTGCTCTGGGCGGCACGGAATGAAGAACTGTTAAAGGTCCTGCCGCATGAAAAGCTGATGGATCTTGCGATAATATATCTGATCCGGGGAGAGGCCGGGCCGGAATACAGCGTATCCATAAAGGTGACATACAGCCTGCTTAAGCATTGGGGGATTTCCATGGATACATTGCGGAGGACGGCCTTTGCAAACCAGAGAAGGGACTGCCGTGTCCATAGCCTGGAGGAAGCAGTGAGGATGGCATGGAACGGGTCGTGGCCGGAGGAAGCGTGGCAGATGGGGACAGAGGGGACGCTGGATCCGGAGATCGGTTATGTACTGACCAGCAGCCGGGGGACCTGGGGTGCTGCGGCCATGGCGGATGGAGAGTTAATGAAGGAGCTTCTGGGGAACCGGAATTATTTCATCATTCCATCCAGCATCCATGAGGTGATTCTGATCCCGGATAACGGGTTTTTGGACAAGAAGATGATGGATGAGATGGTAGGGGAAGTCAACAGGAGTACCGTTGCAGAAGAGGAATGGCTGGGAGAGCATTGTTATTATTATGATGGTAAAAGTGGCAGACTGAGTTGAAAACATTTAAATTGAAGAAAAGCTGATGTTTATTTGAAATGGGCGGGAACCGGAAGATTCCCGCCTATAATGTAATCTGGTATCTATGCATTAAAAACATATGGTCAGAGAAGGTAATTATGGTTTTTTTCAAGCAGGAGAGCGCATCTGTCTTTGTCTTCCGGCAAAATGAATGGACATTTTTTTAGAAGATCCGATAATTGCCCCCGAAATGAGGTAGAGCAATCGGTGGGATTCAGGACTTTAAGTTTTGTTAAAGTGTATGAGCAACAGGCTGCATTTATGTAGGCAAAAAAGCAAAGTAAAAAAGTGTGTCTTGGAATAAGGTCGCAACATGCAATGCTGGCGTTCAATTTTATTAAAACTGGGGTCAGCAAATCCAGATAACCATTCCTGCCTATTTGTTTATCGGAATAATAAGTTATGACAGCAGCTTTATTAAGTAATTGGGCATAAAGACATATTCTTTGATTGAGGTTTTCATATTGATCTGTGGTTTCAACATATCGTTTAAATTCATCATCGGATAATTCTTTCTCAAAAGTAATAACTAAGGACAATGCATAATAATCTGTCTTGTAAATATCATATTTGTCAGCCTCTTTATGAGAATAAAGATGTTGATGTAGGTCTTTTTCAAGAAATTCTAAACACTTTTGATAGGAAACAAAACTCAGTTCGCGATGTAAATGATTTCTAAGATGCAATACAATTTCGGAATGGATATTAGTAATAATAGTATCGATAGTGTCCTGAACAAGATAAATTGTCAGAAAAGTAGGGAGTTTAAAAATCTCAGAGAAATCCTGATTACATTCATCTTTAGGACACTGGGCATTGATTTTATCTTGTAGGGATTGAATTCCTTCTGCAAAAGCAACACGATTCTTTGTACGTAAAAAGTCAATAAGTAATTGGAAGGCAAACTTATCCAATAGGTTGTTTTCATATATGATGTCATTTTCTGGATAAGAAAGAATATTCAGAAGACTCTCGGCATGTGTGGTATTTCCCAGTTGATAATAATAGTTGAAAGATAAATACAGGAAGGTTTGCCATGTCTCGTATTCTTCAGAGGCATTCAACTGTTGGGGGTTGTGCTTAAGAAAAACATAGTCGTTCATCGAAGTGGCATATGAAATCAATGCGTCACCAATATAAGGAACAGACAAATCATCTGTGAATTCTCTTAGAAAGCGGATTAAAAGCGTGGTCATAGGTTTGATGATTTTAGCAGTTGGCTTTTCTCTGGAAAGTGCAGCACGGGAAATAAAACCGGATAAATATATATTGTCTGCAGTGCATATGATCAGACCCGCTTCTGAGAGCCTGTTAATATATTCTTCTGTATGGCATGGGATAATTTCTTCAACAAATTTGACGGGCAGGACAGATGTGCCGAAGCAGGATATATACTGCATATACTTGTGCATATTTTCATCAGAGGAGATGAAATATTTTTCGTATAGCTGTTTAAGATGACTTAAAATGTTTAAGTAGGCGGAATCATAGGGATGCTTAAACTTGAGGGAGAGCAGACTGTCATCGGATAGATATCTTTGTCCTTTGTTAAGTTCATTCAGAATTTCCGTCAGATTTTCAGCTTTTGCGGAAAGTTTTTCATAACAATACCCGAGAAGTGAAGCTGCGCCGGGATGTCTGCCAACTATACCAAAAAACAGATCATGAGGTATGTCACCTACAGGCTGCCCAGAGGAAGCACTGGAAAAAATATCAATGATATTTTGTTCAGTCAATTCTGAAAGTTTAAATTGACTGAAAGCCTCATTAGAGATGGCTGTATTGGAGATAACGATTACAGATATGTGCAGTTTGGAGAGTTCCTGCATATCCTTAGGGAGGCTTTTACTTTTCTCCACATTATCAATCACAAGGATGGGCTTGGGCATATTGGCATCTTTGATCGAACAGTAAATATCTGTATATTCCGGGCTGAAAAATTTTATGCCGCTAAACATTTCCGTTAAATTGGCATTATATGATAAGTAACAATGATCTTTGATATGATTTTTTGAAAGAAAGGAAAGGATAAATAATGTTTTGCCGGAACCAGGCGCACCGGAAATAATGATTTTATCATTTATGGTGAGTTGTTCTTTCAGACGGAGAAAATCATTATCTCTTCCAACAATTCTATTTGTCAATTTCGATGCTGATATGAAATGATCGAAAGAAAAAAACCTCTTTTCAGTAATGCAGAGTTTAAAAAGTGTTTCCAAAAGTTGATCTATGTTTGCAGGGGATGAAAGAGGCTGACCGGAAGCAGGGACATATTTTTTATAAAGGGTCTCAATCTCTTTGCGACGTGAATTTAAAAAGTTATTTCTGGCATTGGCTTGGCGGGGATTGATGTGTGACTCTCGGCCAATTAATTTTCGCAGAGGGGGATTGATATTATAAATGGTGTGATAATTTTCGTGAAAAATGTCAATAAGACCTATCTCACTCTGTTCATTTAGTATCTGCTTTCTTTTATTAGGGTAGTCGGTATAAATCATTATTCCCGAATCACTCCATGCTCCGATGAGAAAATCCAGAAAACTATTTTTAGTGAGCGGAGATGTAGAATTCTTTGGATTATCTTCTCCAAGTGGGAACGCGAAACATTCACTCATTAAATTATAAAGGTCATTAAATAAACGAATGTTCATAAAATCATCCTTTCAATATCGTAAAAAGAAAAAGTTGCCTTTTCCTTTTTTTACTATTATAGTTTCGCTCGGCGTACCATATATTCGTCAGCGCTGATAACGGTAGGGGCGGCCGCTAAACGCCCGAAAAAAATACAGGCGGGGCGTCAGCCCTTTTTCCCTTTATCGAGCGGCGTCCCGCCGGAAAGGAGCGGAATGTATATTTCAGATTTGATCGGGTCCACCTTCTATACGTGGGGGAGTCGAAAAGTCTTGATTACAGCCCCCACAGGGTTAGGCAAGACTACCTTCGTGCTGAATACTCTTTTGCCTTACACGGTTTGGAGGAAGGGGGAGTTCCCCGGGGAGGCCGACACAAGGATGCTGATCCTATGCAACCGTCGATTGCTTCGTCAACAATATTGGTTTTCGCTCATTCAACGTTTTGACCGCTACAGGGAGATGGAGGATAACGTTGAGGTGAAGACTTATCAGCAAATCGCCGAAGAGATCAAGCAAAATAACGATATTTTGAAAATGTTCCGCCGGTATTCCATCATCGTCTGTGACGAAATTCATTATTTCTACGCAGACGCAGATTTCAACGGGTTTGGGACGTACGCTGTCCTGCAGGCGATCATGCTGGCCGGGTTTACCCATACGATGGTGTTCATGTCAGCGACAACAAAGGAAGTTGCGCCTTTGTTGGAGAAGACGCTTGAGAGGGCGTGCCATATAGGCAGGGTCCAAGGTATACTTCCACCGGAAAGATGTGGAGAGTGGGTCCCATATGATTTCTCACATCTTGCGGATTATACACATTTCTCTTTCTTAAGTATAGCCGATACCTTCTCCCTTTGTAAAGCACTTGCAGGTTCAAAAGGGAAATCGCTGGTTTTTATCGACGATAAGGGAAAAGCCCAGGGGATGCGTAATGAAATGGAGAAAGCCGGAATCCCGAAGCAGGATATGGTGATGCTTAACGCGGATAATTTGGATTCCGAAGAGTTATCGCCAGTGATAAATAAGATGGTCATGACCCATCGGCTGGAGAAAAAGGTGACTTTTACGACGTCCGTGCTCGACAACGGTGTGTCCATTGAGGATCCTGATGTGCAGAACGTGGTGATCATCACCGAATCCCCTATCAGTTTCCTGCAGATGTTGGGAAGGGTCAGGGCCGGTCATGCGGATCAAATAAATGTCTATCTGTTGAGGCGCCCGCCGGAGTTTTTTGAGAAAAGGGTGAGGCAATACCAGAGAGCGATGAACGCCATAAACGAGGTAACGAAGGATGATATCAACAGGTACCGTTTTCCTTTGCTGGATGTTCTCATTAATCAGGGCAATTCGGAGCAGGCGGAAATTTTACGGAAATTTCTGGTCCTGTGTCCCAACGATCTGGCTTATTTGGATTATGGGAACGCAAAAGCGAGGACTTCGTGCAGGGACACAAGGTTGGTCGTAAACAATTTCGCCAGGGAAAAGCTGGGGGATATGCTAATTGTTGAAAGCAGGCTGCAGATCCTTGCGATGGAGGATCCGCAGAAGGTGATCGAAGAGCAGGTTTCCTGGTTAGGCATCGATAGTTCGGAAGTGATTGTACTTTCGTCCACATATAAAGAGGCAATACGGAAAGAATTTGTGGAAGAAGTTTGCAAAATCAGAAAGTTCTCGAAGGCGCAGATGGTGGAAACGAAGGAAATGCTTTCCAAAAAATTTCGCAAGGACTTGTTTCCCGACGTAGTGAAGAAAACGTGCTCATTTTCAGATGAAAAATTCAAAGAAATTTTGGCCCGGTATGGTCTTGTTTTGCTGACGGAAGATACGAAGGAAGGAGTACGGTATACGGTGTTGCGAGAGAAAGGAGAAGAGAAGGATGCTGACCGTAAAGGATCTTGTTAAAGTCCTCAATATTGGACGGGATACCGCGTATGCGTTGATGCATTCACGATCATTTCCGTCGATGAAAATCGGGGGACGGTATTATGTGACACAAAAGGCGCTGGATGATTGGTTGGAACGCCAGGCGTATAAGCAGATCGTGCTGTAAAGATAATGCAGGAGTGGACCGGGATCATCAGGTCCCGGCCCACTGCGTAAGGAGGTGAAAATGGAAAAACAAAGAAATGCCAAGGGCGAGGGAAGTTTTAAAACAAACCCGGACGGCACGGTTACCCACCGTAAGACCGTGGGCTATAAAGCGAATGGCTACCGGAAGATATTGACGGTAACAGCAAATAATAAGGCCGCCTGTATAAAGGAGATGAAGAAACGGGAGGCGGCCTGGGAAAAGGAGAAAGCCTCGGAACAGATCACAGCAGGCACCACGCTGTATGAGTTGTGTCAGAAACATCTTCGGTATCAGGTTGAACAGGATGAGTTGAAACCCAAGTCTATTGACCGCAGAGAATGTACTATTGAGAATCATATCGGTGTTTATCCGCTGGGGAGGATGCAGCTGCAGAATGTGAAGGTCGCGGATATTGACGATCACGTTTCCAGGCTGATCCAGGAACGTACACTTTCCGCATCTTCTATAGAAAAAGTGGTTGATGTTCTAAATGCCGCATATAAATGGGCCCTTATGAGAGGAGAGGTTGAATTCAATCCCGTTTTGCCAATCAAGCCCACGTTGGTGAAAAGGATCCAGAAGCTGGTTCAGAAATCTGCCAATGATGCGGACGTGGATGTCCTGTCGGAAGAGGAGGAGGCATGCTTTGAAAAGGAGGCGAGGAAGATTAACGAGCGTACCGGCGGTCCCCAATATGAGTCCGGTCTATTTGGCCTGCTCCTGCTGCATACCGGTATGCGTTGCGGGGAAATGCTGGCATTGCGGTGGTCTGACGTGGATTGGGAAAAGGGAATCCTGACAATCGAGAAAAGCAGGTCAGTCGCCAGAAACCGAAATCCGGATGCCGGAAAGAAGTACATTATTGTGGAAGGGTCAACGAAGAACAGCAAAGCGCGGAAAATAAAGCTGAAGCAGGAGGCCGTTGACATTTTAACCCAGCTTCGGGAGAGAACTGACGACGGGCCGGAGGAACTGATCGTCAAAACGAGAACGGGAAAGGCAAATACTGCGACCAATCTGGAGCACAGGATGGCGACGATCTTTAAGAATGCAGGCTTGCCGGATTTGTCAGGAGGACTTCATATTTTCCGGAGAACCTTCGCAACGCGGATGTATGAAAACGGAGCCCGGGTCAAGGAGATCGCGGCGTACATCGGAGATCTGGAATCGACAACGGAGCGGTATTACATAGCGGTCCGGAAGAAGATCACGGAGGGAGGCGAAACACAGCAGGTGGTGATGCTGCCTGTCCGGACAAAAGAGCAGGGATAGAACAATGGCGGCGGCTGTTCGGAGAAATCGGCCGCCGCCGCTGTTTATTTAGAAAAAACTGGAAAACTGGCCGCCGCATATATAATAGGAGACCGGTTTTTCAGTTTTTTGTTGTCAAAACATTTGATTATTTCATTACTGATATCTATAATAAATATGTAAGGCAATGCAGCGTTTTATTTGAAAGAACGGCAAATACCGGAGGAAATGGGAAAAATATGGCACGGATAGTCATTCATAAATTAGGACCGGTCGATCATTGTGAAATGGAGATCAGCCGGTTTACAGTGCTTACGGGTGCACAGGCGTCCGGTAAAAGTACCGCGGCCAAGGCGGTCTTCTTTTGCCGCACTGTGAAAGATGATATTTACGATATTGTCCTGAGACAGCTGCTGCCGGGGACGGCGAGAGAACTACGTAATGACACAATACGTTGTCTGCACAGCAAGTTTCAGCAGATGTTCGGTGATCCGCGGACGTTGGATGCGGAAATGAAGGTGGAGTATTATTACGGAGATCAGACCTATATTCGGATTTCTCATCCAACGGCGAAGGACGGCCTGCTTCAATTTGAGTTCAGCCAGGATATAGAATTTTTCCTGCAGCGGGTGTCTGTGAAAGAGAATGCGGATAGAAATGTTCTGCGTTTTATGGTGAACAGTGTATTTCAGGACGAATATGAAACACTGTTCATACCGTCCGGAAGAAGCGTGATCGCTTTGCTGACATCTCAGCTCAGCTATCTGTTTGCGACAATGGATGATGAGCAGAAACAGACGATAGATTATTGTACGCAAAAATATATTGAACGTGTATTGAGAATTCGGCCGTTGTTTGAAAATGGAATAAGCGGATTGATCCGGCAGAAGCAGAATACAGCGGGTGCGGGATCCGATTATGAGATTGTGGATAAAATGCTGGAGCTCATATACGGGATCCTGAAGGGGAGATATGTTTATAAGGATGGAGAAGAAAGGCTGTACATTACGGATTCCCAATATGTAAAGATGAGCTATACTTCATCCGGACAGCAGGAAACCGTATGGCTTTTTAACATCCTGCTTCACCTGATGGTAAACCATACGAAAGCGTATATCATCCTGGAGGAGCCGGAGGCTCATTTATACCCGCAGTCGCAGAAATCGATGGTTGAGCTGCTGGCGCTCTTTTTCAATCAGTCCTGCGGAGTAATGCTGACGACGCACAGCCCGTATATTCTTGGAGCGCTGAATAATCTGATTTACGCGGCCCATTTATCCGGGAATAAGGATTTCGAAGAGGGCGTTGCAGAGAAGGTAGATCCGCTGTATTGGGTGAAAGAACCCAAGGCGTGGTTCCTTGCAGGAGGAGAAATGAAATCCTGTATGGAACCGGAGCAGGAAGGCGGCCTGATCGTTAATGAGGTGATCGATGGGGCTTCCGCGGAGATCAATGCATTATATGACCGGCTTTTTGATATGGAATACAGGCGGGAGGAATCTGTATGATATTTGAGGAAAAGTATTCTGCCTGCAGGAAGGATCAGAAGCTCATTGTATCCCGAGAAAGTGGAAATGTACACATTTTGAGGAATCATGACAGTTTTTCAGTTTTCCAGTTTCATGTGGATGGCAGGATTATAAAAGACAGCTGTGGGGAGCGGTGCGATTATATTGTTGAAGCGCAGAAACCGCCCAGATTGCTGGCATACGTGATCGAATTAAAAGGTTCTGATCTGAATAAGGCATTGGATCAGATAGAAAGTACGGTTCATATGCTGGGGGAAAAGCTGAAAGGATATCAGGTTCTGCCCAGGGTCGTCATACATAAAACGATGACACATGATATACAGGGATCGCGCTGCAGAAGGTTTCGGAAGAGGTATCCGGATCTGGTGATTAAATGTGTCAGCCTGGAGGAAGCGATCCGGTAAATTTTGGCTGGGTGGGGAACCTGGTCGGTTGTTAAGGGGGTGCAAAGATTGCCGGATGATTTCAAAAGGGAAAAAGAAACTGATGGAATGACTGTCACATATGATGCCAGGACAGGGCTTCCGGTAGAAAACTCCTATCTCGAATGCGGTCTGCCCGCTTTTTTGCGGGAGTCCATAGATGCAATGAAAGCCGCATGGGAAAAGGTGGACAGCGGAGAGTTTTATTTGCACTGGGACTGTGATTTTTGTAACCTTCAAAGCGATATCAACAGCGCAGAGGTGAACCAGATCATCAGCGCGGAACAGGCGTGGTATCTGAGAGAACGGTATTTGCGGATAGAGAGGGTACGGCAGGATGCTTTCGAGTGATTCGGCTGAAAAGATGCAAGAAAGCCATGGACAGCGCGAATGGAATCAAATTGTGGTATGCTGTAATAAAGGATAAGATGAAAACGGATTGATTATTTTGCTGAGGCTACATATAATTGAGTTTATAAGTAAGGCTGTGAAGGGGGTGCATCCGGATGACAGCGGAAAAAATACGCGAAGTTGTGATGGCTTTTGCAGCGGAAGTAAAAAGAGTATATGGAACGGCCTTTGATGAAATGATCTTATATGGATCCTGTGCCAGAGGCGATTTTGAGGAAGACAGCGACATCGATATTTTGATCTTGTTGGATGTGCCGAGGGAGGCCATCAGTCATGAGCAGTCAAAGATCTTTCCTATATCGGATAAGCTGGATTGGGAATATGATGTTGTACTGACGCCGGTACTGCAAAGCTCTCAGGTGTATCGGAAGTATAAGAATGTATCCTGTTTCTATCAGAATATCGAGAAAGAGGGTGTGAAGATTGCCTGAAGGTCTTGACGAACGGCTGGATTATGCGAAATATAGATTGGAACGTGCAAAAGAGGATTTAGACGCGGCTTGTCTGTTGCTCGAAAATAGCAATTACCGGATTGCGAATAACAGAGCCTATTATGCGATCTTTCATGCTATGAGGGCGGTATTGGCATTTGACAATTTTGATTCCAGTAAACATAGCGGTGTGATTGCTGAATTTCGCAGAAGATATATCAAAGAGGGGATATTTTCCAAGGAAATGTCTCAGATGATCGGGTCAGCCTTTATCATACGCAATGCGTCCGATTACGATGATATGTTTGTAGCCAGTAAGGGGGAAACAGAACAGCAGGTTCGCAATGCAAAGTATGTTCTTAAAAAAGTAGAAGAGTATCTTGCTGGATTGGGTTCAAAAGCCAAATCCCCTGAAAATGACGTGCCGGAGGAGAAATAGGTCAACCGATAGGTCAATTTTTCCCAATGCCTTTCGGAAACCCGCATAAATTCAGGCAAAATCGGGCCATATATAACGGACTCTGACTCCGTCATTTCCAGGTTCGAATCCTGGTAGCCCTGCGAAAAGGACCCGGCAGAGATAAGCTGCCGGGTTTTTAACGTCCAAAAAAGGAAACAAAGGAATGAATACCTTAATCAGTTCGGAAAACAGTTGGGCTTTATTTGCAATTTTGGCCGCCATCGCCGCGATTGCGATTTTCATGGAGCAAAAATGGAAATGGGCATCTAAATTGTCCGGATGTGTGATAGCGCCGATTAGCGCAATGATTTTATCGAATTTAAGAATAATCCCGACGGACGCGCCTGCTTACGATTTTGTTTGGGATTATATTGTGCCGGTGGCGATTCCACTGCTGCTGTTCAATGCGGACTTAAAGACAATAGGGAAGTGCAGCGGCCGTACTCTGATCATTTATCTTTTAAGCGGTTTCGGTACGATCTGCGGCGGATTTCTCGCGTTCTATTGCTTACATGATTACATTCCGGAACCGGAGAAAATCACGTCTATGATGGTAGGTTCTTATACCGGCGGCAGTGCGAACCTGGTTGCGATGGCGAATGCCTTCAATGCTTCAGGGGAGACTGTTTCGGTTGCGGTTGTGGCAGATAATATGTTAATGGTGATATACTTTTTTGCTTTGGCTGCTATGCCGTCTATCAATTTTTTCTATAAGAAGTTTAAACATCCTATCATCGATCGTATGGAAAAAGAGGATGCGGCAGCTAAGGCGGCAAATCATGCCGTCTCCTACTGGAAGCCTAAAGACATTTCATTAAAAGATATTGCGGCCTGTCTGAGCGTTTCCCTGGTGATCGTTGCCGTTTCCAATAATGTGGCGGAGTATTTTCATCATATTATTCCGACAGGAAATTTTTTGCTGACTTTACTTAACGGATTATTAGGAAATCAATACCTGATCATGACGACAATTACGATGCTGCTTGCCACTTTATTCCCCGGTTTTGTGGGAAAGTTGGGCGGGGCACAGGAAATGGGAACCTATTTCATACATATTTTCTTTACTGTGATCGGTGTGCCGGCATCTATTTCTATGATCATTACCCAAGCGCCGCTGCTTTTGGCGTTCTGCCTTATTATTGTTGGCGTTAATATGCTTTTCTCCCTTCTCTTCGGCAAGCTTTTTAAATTCAGTCTGGAAGAGATCATTGTTGCTTCCAACGCAAATATCGGCGGACCGACCACGGCGGCGGCGATGGCCATTTCAAAGGGGTGGGGGGAATTGGTAACGCCTGCAATACTTGTTGGCACGCTGGGATACGTTATCGGTAACTATTATGGCATCTTTACGGGGACATTTTTAGGATACTGATGAAAATCAGGAATGAGGAGGGCCATATCGGTGCATATCCGCTGAGGAGGATGCCGGCTGTATGAAAACGGAGCCTGGGGCAAGGAGATTGCGGCATACTTGGCTTCAAAGCCGCAAAAAATGAAAATAAATAAGGCGGCGAAGGGGGTGCATCCGGATGACAGAGGAAAAATACGCGAAGTTGTGATGGCTTTTGCAGCAGAAGTAAAAAGCGTATAAGGATGTATCGTGTTTCTATCAGAATATCGAGAAAGAGGGTTTGAGAATTGCATGAAGGTCTTGACGCACGGCTGGATTATGCAAAGTATACATAGCCGGGGATTCGCTGAAACGGATTATTTATCACAGTATTTGTGCTGATCTCAGAAGAGATGATAAAGTGGGCAGGAAAAGTGGAGCAGGAAGAAATGCCTGCTCTTTAGTATATCGGATAACTTGGATTGGAAAGATGATATTGCGTTAACGCGTTGCTTAGATAATGGAAGTTTTTTGCAAAAACCAGCGGAAGTGTTTGCTATTTTGCCCTATCCGCGTTATGATGAAAGCATGAAAAGAGGCGGGCCGTCTTTGGGACGCTCCGGAATGGGAGGAAAGTATGAGATTTGAAAAGGCAGACAATGCGCTGATATTTTATCATGGCGGTGAGATGGGCCGGATCGAGGCATGGGGGAAGGACTCTTTCCGCGTCCGTGCCACGAAATTGGGGAAGTTCAGTGGGAAAGAGTGGGCGTTGACGGAAAAGGTGCCGGAGACGGCTGTGCAGATCGATCTTGGCGAGGAGGATCACTGGGTCGGGGACGGCACGGTGGACAAGCGTCCCATCGCGTCCATCGTAAACGGCCGCCTGAAAGCCGTGGTGAATTTTGCAGGCGTCATTTCTTTTTACCGGGACGGCAGGCTGATCCTGCGGGAATATTATCGGGCCTACGACGGGACCCTGTCCCGGGAGAGCCGGTGCTTAAAGGTGGTCAACCGGGAGTGGAAAGGGATCATCGGCGGCAGCGAATATTCCCTGAAACTGAAGTTTGAAAGCAATGACGGGGAAAAGCTCTTTGGCATGGGCCAGTACCAGCAGCCTTATATGGACCTGAAGGGCTGCACGCTGGAGCTGGCGCAGCGCAACTCCCAGATCAGCGTGCCCTTTGCGGTATCTTCTCTGGGATACGGGTTTTTGTGGAATAATCCTGCAGTGGGGCAGGTGACCTTCGGAAAGAACTATACGGAATGGATCGCCCGTTCCACCAGGGAAATGGACTACTGGATCACCGCGGCAGACGGGCCGAAGCAGATTTTGGAAAACTATACCCGGGCGACGGGGCATGCGGATATGTTCCCGGAGGAGCTGATGGGTCTATGGCAGTGCAAGCTCCGCTATCGGACGCAGGAGGAAGTGCTGGAGGTGGCCCATCGGTATCAGGAGGAAGGGATCAAGATAGACCAGATCGTCATCGATTTCTTTCACTGGACGGTGCAGGGCGACTGGAAATTTGACAAAACTTACTGGCCGGATCCCAAGGCCATGGTGGACGAGCTGCACAGCATGGGCATCCGGGTCATTGTTTCCGTCTGGCCTTCGGTGGATCGAAAGAGCGAGAATTTTGCCCCGATGATGGAAAAGGGACTGCTGATCCGCACGGAGCGCGGCGCGGCGCAGACCTATGACTATCAGGGAGACTGTGTGGAGATCGATCCCTTCAATCCGGAAACCCGGAAGTATGTCTGGGAAGTCTGCAAACGGAATTATTACGATTACGGGTTTGACGCTTTCTGGCTGGATAACTCCGAGCCGGATTACGGCGTGTACGATTTTGAAAATTACCGGTACTGCGACGGGCCGGCGCTGGCCCTCAGCAACATTTACCCTCAGATGTATAGCCGGGTCTTTTATGATGAAATGAGCAAAACGGGCCGGGGGGCCGTGGTGAATCTGCTGCGCAGCGCCTGGGCGGGCTCCCAGAAATACGGCAATGTGGTCTGGTCGGGCGATATCCCCAGCACCTTTGAGGCTTTTGCAGACCAACTGCAGGGAGGCTTGAATATGGGGCTGGCGGGCATTCCCTGGTGGACCACGGATGTGGGCGGGTTCATGACGGACGATGTGAACGACCCGGATTTCAGGCAGCTTCTCATCCGCTGGTATCAGTTCGCGGTATATTCCGCCGTCCTGCGTATGCACGGCGACCGGGGCCCTTACAACATCCCTGCGCTGGACGACAGGGATTGGGGCGGCGGTTATCTGCATACGGGCCAGCCCAATGAACTGTGGAGCTACGGAGAGGAGAACTACCGGATCATGAGGAAGTATTATGATCTGAGGGTCTCCATGCATGATTATATCCGTTCTCTGTATGAAGAAGCCCATAGCAACGGCTCTCCGCTAATCCGCGCCATGTTTTATGAATTTCCGGAGGATGAAAAGTGCTGGGAGCTGCAGGATCAGTATATGTTCGGGGCCAAATACCTGGTGGCGCCGATCCTGCATCTAAACGAGTTCGCCCGGGAGGTCTATCTTCCGAAAGGACAGTGGCGGCTGACTTCCACCGGCGAGATCTATCAGGGCAGCGCGACGGTCAGGGTGGACGCGCCGATCGAATATATGCCGGTATTTGAAAGGATCTGACAGGATGTATACATTTGAAAGCAGGGTCCGCTACAGCGAAACGGACGAGAATGAAACGCTGACGGTGGCGGGCATCGTGGATTATCTGCAGGACACCTCCACCTTCCAGTCGGAGGATCTGGGGCTGGGGGTGCGATACCTGCAGAGCATGGATCTTGTCTGGGTGGTGAACGCCTGGCAGATCGTGATCCACCGGCGCCCGAAGCTGGGGGATCGGATCCGCCTGGGCACCTTCCCTTATGAATTTAAAGGATTTTTGGGACTGCGTAATTTCTTTATGGAAGATGAGGCAGGGAACCGTCTGGTGGAGGCCAACTCCATCTGGACGCTTTTAAACATTTCAAAAGGGCTTCCCGCCCGGGCGACGGAAGAGATGATACAGCGCTATGTGTTAGAACCAAAGCTGGATATGGACTACGCCCCCCGCAAAATCGCCCTGCCGGACAGAGGGATCGAGAAAGAGCGGTTTTTGATCGGCAGGCAGCATTTGGACGGCAACCATCATGTGAACAACGGCCAATACGTCCATATGGCCACGGATTATCTGCCGGCGGATTTTTCCGTAGGGCAGCTTCGGGCGGAATATAAAAGGCAGGCCCACCTGGGGGATGAGATCGTCCCGGTCTTCTATGAACAGGACGGGAAAGCGGTGACCTCGTTAAACGGGACGGACGGATTGCCCTATGCGGTGGTGGAATTTTCACCGGCATGAGGCGGGAGTTGGCCCCGGACAGGACGGGCCGTGCAGACGGAGAAAGTGAGAGAGCATTATGCTGGAGCTGGGCAGGACGCAGGAACTGACAGTTGTAAAAAAAGTAGATTTTGGCATCTATCTGGCGGAGACAAAGGACGCCGAAGAGAAGGTTCTGCTGCCCAAAAAGCAGGTGCCGGAAGGAATCGGGACAGGCGACAGGATCAGCGTTTTTCTGTATCGGGATTCCAAGGACCGCCTGATCGCGACTACGATGGCGCCCCTGCTCCAGTTGGGGCAGGTGGAAGAGCTTGTTGTGGTGCAGACAGGGAAGATCGGCGCTTTTATGGACTGGGGACTGGAAAAGGATCTGTTATTGCCGTTTCGGGAGCAGACCCGCGAAGTACAGACCGGGGACCGTTTCCCGGTGGCCCTTTATCTGGATAAGAGCGGGCGCCTTTGCGCCACCATGAAGATCTATCATTATCTGAGGACGGACAGCCCGTATCAGAAGGATGACAGAGTGGAAGGGTATGTGTATGAGATCAGCCGGCAGTTCGGCGCCTTTGTGGCGGTGGACGGAAAATATTCGGCGCTGGTGCCCGTCCAGGAACTGTTCGGACAGGTGCATACGGGAGATCGTGTGAAGGCCAGGGTCACAAAGGTACTCGAAGACGGCAAGCTGAATCTGAGCCTGCGGGAAAAGGCGTATCTTCAAATCGGAACGGATGCGAAAAAGGTGCTTGAGATCATGGAGCAAAACGGCGGGAAGCTGCCGTTTACGGATAAGGCGGATCCCGACCTGATCCGCAGCAGGATGGGAATGAGCAAAAACGAGTTCAAACGCGCGGTGGGCGGCCTGCTGAAAGAGGGAAAGATCAAGATCACGGAAAACGGGATCTGCAAATTGTGAAAAACCACGGAGGAATGTACTTTTTGGGCTGAAAAAAGGCAAAACTTGCCAAAATTACAAAAAAGTGATATAGTATACGGATAGGGCAGTTTCTATGGTATATGTTGTCGGTTTTTGTGAGGGACGAGATGAAAAGATATTCTATTCTGGGCGTTTCCCTTTTTGACCATGCCGCGAGGGAAAGCATCAGACTGACGGAAACTTTTTTGAATAGCGGAGTCCTCAACACGGCCGTGAGCCTTACCTCCCAGATGCTGTCGCAGGCGGCGCAGGATGAAGAGCTGAAAACCCTTCTGGAGACTACGGATCTGACTTTCTGCGCGGAAAAAGATATTCTGGAGGCGGCGGGAATAGCGGCGGCGGGACGGGTTCGTGAGATCGAGAACCAGATCTATCTCAGGCTGTTTTTGCGGCGGCTGGCCAAGCAGCAGGATCGCGTTTACCTTCTGGGAGGGGATACCCGGCAGGCGGAGACGCTGCTGGAGATGCTGGTAACGGAGCAGGGCGGCCTGAACATTATCGCCTGCCGCAGCTATGAGGAATATGATTCCCAGCCGGAGCGGCTCATGAATGCCATCAATGAGACGGCGCCCCGGGTGATCCTGTCCAGGATGGATTGGCCGGCCGATCTGAAGCTGATGCATGAAGGACGCAGGTATCTCAACGCGGAGCTGTGGATGGCCCTGTCCGAGAAGTCCCTGTCCCACCGGTCAAAACAGACTTTTCTGGAGGGCATCTGGAAAAAACTGTTCCAAAAAAAGGTAAACGAGTATAACGAAGAGCAGGCGGTCCGCTGATGCGGACCGCTTTGTGATAACTTTGCATAAAATTTTTGAGATTTCCTATAGCTTTTTTTGTGATTATCTTTTAAAATGAAAAAGGGGATTGTATTATGTCAGAATAGAGCGACAGGGTCGCTTTCTTTTGCGTTGTTTGGAGGAGAGGGGTATGATTTCAAATCAGATTTTGCAGAACACGGTAGACGGACTGAAAGCGATCGCGAGGATGGAACTGAGCGTAGTAGATGTGGACGGCAAGGTCATCGCATCGACGGCGGAAGAGTTGGACAGGTGCGCGCAGACCGCCAGGGCCTTCGCCGAGTCTCCTGCAGACAGCCAGGAAGTGCAGGGCAACCAGTTTTTTAAGATATATGACGAGCAGCAGCTGGAATATATCCTGATCGCGGGCGGCGCCGGGGAAAATGTCTATCTGCTGGGCAAAATGGCCGCGTTCCAGATTCAGAATCTGCTGGTGGCGTATAAGGAGCGCTTCGATAAGGACAACTTTATCAAGAACCTGCTGTTGGACAATCTGCTGCTGGTGGATATTTACAGCAGGGCCAAGAAGCTGCATATTCCCGCCGACGCGGATCGCGTCGTCCTGATCGTGGAGAACGGCAATCGGGACAGCAACGCGCTGGAGCTTGTGCGGTCTGCTTTCGTGGGCAATTCCCGCGATTTTGTGACGGCGGTGGATGAGAACAGCATCATCGTGGTCAAGGATCTTTCGGAGGGCGATGAGAACCGCGAGATCGAAAAGACGGCTGCAGCGATCATCCGCTGTCTGGAAAACGGCGGGACCTCGGACAAC